>Ga0182027_10004978_pt1 | contig 20391 bp, 17 predicted proteins | sample 712E1DmetaG_FD_121300 | JGI IMG/M metagenome (GOLD analysis project Ga0182027, IMG submission 121300) | Permafrost microbial communities from Stordalen Mire, Sweden - 712E1D metaG (Illumina Assembly) | ecosystem: Environmental > Terrestrial > Soil > Wetlands > Permafrost | place: Sweden...
AGATCTGAATTCGCCGCCACGTCGATTCCCGCCACCACCCCCGTGAGCAAGCCTGCCGCCCCAACACCAAGCGTGACCCAGCCCCACGTCCGCTGGGCTGAGCTGCTGGGAGGCGCCGGTTGCGTCTCGGCCAAGGTCGGCGCGGGCGCCGCCGGCAATCCACCCTGAGGCACCTGCGGAACCAAGGTCGGGCCCGCCGGCGGTTGATTCGCCTGCGCGGCCGGGAAAGGCGCGACCGCGATCGCTGAGCTGGGCGTGGCCGCATTAAACTTCAGCAGCGCATCCTTGCGTTCGCCTTCGTTGAGATTGATCGTCTGCTCCACAATCTCCGCACCCCGCTTGCCCACGATGTGCCGCGAGCCGGGATCGCTCGGAAGATCGAACCCGAGCAGCGCGGTCGCGAGCGCGACGTTGTCGATCGTGACGACGACGTCGTTCGGCGCGGCACCATCGAGTTGGACGCGAAGTTTAGGAATTCGCGGCTGCAATTCACCGAGCTCTCTTGCTGCGTCTGCCTGCGCCTGTTGCTGGGCGTTGCCGACCCAAAGATCGTTCGGCGCAAGTAGCATGGCCTGCCGGTAAAGCTCGGACGCCGCGACCAATTGACCACGCTTGACCAAGGTCCTAGCCGACCAGACTGCCAGCATAGGGACTTTCGTAACCTCGAAGGCTCGTTGAAACTTGCGGGCCGCCTCCTCGTAGTTTCCGGCATCGAAATCGCGCTTGGCCTCGTTCGCCAGATCGCGTGCCGCCCCTTTGGTGACATCGTCGGTCGCGCGAGCCGTCCCCGACCAAACCGCGACGAGCATCAGCGCCAACACAGCACGATAGAGCCTGCGATCCATGGGTAGCTGCATCCTTTCCTTGATCGTCTAGAAACCCGTCACGTCATCCGGATTCTGCCGAGCGGCGGGGACGGGCTTGCTGGCTCGCGGACTGGATCCGGTTGCCGGACGTTGGGGCGTCGCCATCGCTGCCCGAGGGCTTTCGCGGTGGCGATTGGGCGGGGTCTTGGCGGTGGCCGCGTTTTCCGAATTCATCGCAGGCACTGTCCCTGCCACCGCCGACGGAGTCGCCCCGGCGTCGGCTTTGGTTGGAAGCGCCGCTGGAGCCGCGTTTTCCGACTGCCCCTGCCTGGCAGGCACGACTGGGTTGGCGCCGGCAACGGGTAGGGCGACACCGCTAGACGCGCTTGTCGCCGTTGGCGGTATGGAGTGATGGCCCGGTCTCAGCAGCAGGAAAAGCGCAAGCCCGGCCACGGCCACGCCTGCGACGGCAAAGAGCATCCGGCGCCGAGATCGCGTCGCCGCGACCAGGGCATCGTCGCTGCCGGCGGCGTCGAGTTCACCCGAGGAGCGCGAGAACGTGGTGTTGGGCTGAACCGGGACGATCCGCTCGGTCCGCGGCACCGCTGCACGCGGAGGCGAGATTGCGGAGGACGACGGCTGGCCAAGGATGGCCGTACCGCCGACCGAGACTCCTCGCAACGCACCCAGGAATGCCGAGATGCTGTCGAAACGGCCCTCGCGCGCCCTTGCCAGTGCCCGCATGATCGCTGCCTCCACGTGGGCGGGCACATTGGCTGCCAACTCACGCAAGGGCCGCGGCGTTTCGGTCAGGTGCATGACCAGCAGCTCTGTTCCGCTCGCTGCAACATACGGAGTTCTTCCCGCCAGCATTTCGTAGAGGATGGTCCCGAAGGAATAGATGTCCGCGCGCAGATCGACATCCGCGCTGTCCTTGCACTGCTCCGGCGACATGTACGCGGGGCTGCCCATGATGAAGCCGGTCTGCGTCCGGACCGTTCCGCCCGCCGGGCCGCCGTGCTTGATCTTCGCGATGCCGAAATCGAGAACCTTCACCCGGGCGCCGCCAGGCGCGCCGGTATCGGGCACCAGGAACAAGTTCTCGGGCTTCAGATCGCGGTGCACGATGCCGACGGCATGGGCAGCGGCCAGGGCCGAACCGGCCTGGTTCGCGATGTCCAGAACCTGCGGCAGGGCCAGGCGGCCAGCATCCGCCAGGCGCTTCTGCAAGGACACGCCGTCGAGAAACTCCATGAGGATGTAGGGCGCGCCATCGGGCGTCCCGCCAGCGTCGAGCACCTCGATGATGTTGGGATGACGGATGGCGCTCGCAGCCCGCGCTTCGTTGAGAAACCGCCTGACCAGCTCCTCATCTTGCGCCAGCGCCGCATGCAAAACCTTGACAGCCACGCGGCGGTCGATGAGCGGATTTTCCGCCAGGTAGACTTCCCCAAACCCGCCCTCGCCGATGAGGCGAACGACGCGGTAGTTGCCGAAAAGCTGGCCAGCCTGTAGGGGCATCTAAGCTTCGCGCGTAGACTACGCCCGTTCGCGTTGGAGACAAGAGGTTTTCGGGAGCGGTCCTCGTCGTCTCCTAGGGCCTGCTCGGGTAGGATCTAGCCAGCTACAGCCGCGCCTGATGTTCTACTTCACCTCCGCGGAAACGCCGAGCGCTTCAATGCCACCTCATTGCCGATGCCGAGCAGGTGGCAAACCAGGCCCGAATCGACGAAGTACACCTTGGGTCTCTTGATGAGTCGCTTGCCAAGGTTCTCGAAAAACGGCGGCACCCAAAAGATCTGTCCGGTGACTTTCAGGATGCCGAGCCACTGTCCTACGCCGGGAATGGACAATCCCAAGGGGCCAGCCACGATGCCGTCGCGTTGTGGCCGGCGAGCGATCAATACTTCAGCCGCCGCCACGCGTCCGGATCGAAAGCGAAGGTCGGGTTCGCTCGCAGACCTTCGCTGACGTGCAGGTATTCGGTTCCAACCGCCAGGCCGACGCGATCAGCGAGCTTCAGCAAGGCCAGCCCCTCCGACGAGAAGTATCGGAGCCAGGACCAGCTCTCCTCCGGCATCGCCTCCCGCTCCACCATCCCCTCGACCCGCTTGGACCGCTCATCGAGGAGCACGCGCAGAGCCGCGTCGAAGCGCGGGCCGTCCTTCTCGATGAAGGCGACACCGACGTCCCGGTGCGACTGATCTTCGCCTTCGGCGGCCGCTTCGTGCGCGGCCAGAACGGCGCGGCACTCGTCGTCGGCGGCCTTCAGGAAAAAATGCTTCATCAGGAACAGCACGAACAGGAAGTCGTCCTCGTACTCCTTGGCGCGGTTCCACGTCTTTCGGCTCGCCATTGCGATGGCGGCAGCGCTGTCCCAGAAGCCCCCGCCGATGGCATCGTAGAAGGGCTTGGCTTGGCTGGTCGCCCTCTGGCCGTCGTCGATGCTGGGGAGATATGCCGTGTACGCGCTAGCGCTCTGCATGAAGTTGACGAACAGGGGCTGCGGATCCCCGCTGAGGAGAAATCTGCACACGCCCCGCTGGCGGAATAGGAAGCAGAGCTGCTGGAGCTTCTTGAAGTCGAGATCTCCGCGTTCGGCCGCCGGGATGAAGATCTCGAGCTCGATCTCCGCGTTCTCGACAAAGTCAGGTAGGTAGACTGAGCCCATGGTGGTAACGATAACGCCGACGGGCCCGGTGGCCTAGACCTGGTCTACCTTGTTGAAAACGAAGTTTGTGCACCCCTTGTCGCGGAGATCGCTCACCAGCGCCTCGCTGAAGACGTACCCGTAGAGCATCTCCTGGATGCGGAACAGGTCGGGCACACTGGCCAGCTTCGAGGACGCCAGGACCGGTTTGTTGACCCTGACGATCGTGCCGTTGTCCTTGCGATCGAACAGGGTCTTGTCCTTGTCGAGGCAGTCGACCCACCCGATTGGGTTCAAGAACACGTAGTCCGTGCTGTGCACACGACCTTTGTGGTTGAGGAGCTTGAACGGGATGACCTCGATCTCGCCGACGTTGTGGGTCTGGATGATCGCCGCCGTCCGCTTATCCACGACCAGCATCGAGTCGGTGTTCCCGATGTATGAGGTGAGCTCGAGGCCGGGGTAGTCCTCCCCCAGCCGTAGCGTCACGTCGCCGATGCCGCCCGGGTACTTGTCGGCGACGCGCTTGCCGCGCTTGAGGTCGTAGGCGGTCAGCGCGCCGCCTTTCGGCGGGGTCGGGACGAAGCAATAGTCCTCGTTCGCGGAGTTCGCCACGTGGTTCAGCATGAAGTATGGCATCGCCTGGGTTCCTTCAGACGGCGGGGCTGGTCGCGAACGCCGACGCCGGCAGATTGTTGATCGTCATGAACGCGTTCGAGGCCCGGTTGGTCGCCGCGAGCGTGATGATGCTAGCGTACATCGTGTTCGAGATCGCCACGAAGTCCTTCTTGAGTTGCTTGGGATCGGGCGGGTCGTGCTCTTCTTTGTCCTTCAGCTGATTCGCGATCGTCTCGTAGGGCGTCAGCGCGATCTTAACCTTGCCGAGGATCTCGCTGCTATATCCCGGGTGGGCGCCACGATGCTTCGGCAGGCCGGTCTTGCGGCAGTGGCCGCTCCCCGTAGGGAGGATGATGTTGTTGTCGTGGTGGTTGAGGTTATACTTCTCAGTGAGGAGCCCGTTGATGATCACCTCGCGGATCGGCCCCCAGATCTCGGCGATGGCGTCGATTCCTCCCCGCAGCGAGCTCGCGTTCAGCACGTGGTGGACCTGATTGCTGTAGGGGACCGAGCCGGTCGTGAAGTTGGTGATCTTGACGAGATTGTAGAGCTTGTTCTTTGTGATCCCCACGACCAGGCCCGCCATGCCCGGGCTGCCCTCCACCCGGGCGGTGTCATTGGGCTCGAAGGCGCCAGTGCTTTTCGCGCCGACGTGGTGCTTCGGGTTACCGTGGGCGTTGTACGTCGATTTGCCGGGCTCCATGCCGGCCTTCTTCACCCCTTGCCAGCGATAAGAGCAGCTGTCGGCATCAACGAACTCGGTCACATGCTTGACCAGGCAGGCGCCGCCTTCATAGTCGCCCGTCTTGTCGTGGAGCTCGTTGCTCTCTTTGTACGAGGCGTGGATTTCAGCCATTCTTCACGCCGCCTTCACGGAAATGACGCTCGCGTCGCCGTAGTCGGACGTTGCCAGGATCCAGGACTGCGGGCCCGCGGCGTAGTCACGCGCGTACGAGCGCAGGGCGCACGCGATGTGCAGCGCGCCCGCCGCTGCGCCGACATCGCCCACCGAGGTAGCGGGCGCGATCACGCGGTACCCTCCCCGCGACGCGACGGGGATCCCGCTCAGGACGGCGCCGAGCTCGGCGCCGCGCCAGTCCTCTCCGTTGAGGTTGACGTAGAGATCCCCCTCCAAGGACGGGCCGGCGGTTTGCAGTGCGCGAGCGAGCGCGGCCTTCGCCGCACGGCCCTGCCGTCGCGTGACATTCTGGAACGGTTCATCCGATTCCTCGAAGGCGGAGGCGGCCACCATCGCCAGCGGCCGCGCGGCCCCGCGGCGCGCTTGCCCTTCGAGCAGTAGCGCGACGGCTGCCTCCCCGGGAACTAGACCGATCGGATTCGATGCGTCTTTGAGGCGGCGCCCACCAGCCAGCCAGCCCAGCGACCAGCCGTCGAGCAACGAGTCGACCGCCACCACCAGGACGCGATCAACCTCGCGGTTGTCGAGCCAGCTGGCGGCGCTCTCGAACGCGCTGGCGACACCGCCGGGGCCGATCGCGATCAATGATCGATGGTGCGGGTCGGTTGAAAGCCCCCGCTCCACGATGATGACGTCGAGGCAGCTCGTCCAGATGGTGTCGGGTCGCGCGGTCGGCGCGTGGTAGAAGCGGGCATCGGCAAGGACCGGGAGCACGAACACCACCGCGCAGCGCGACCAGTAGCCGGCGACGGTCTGCCCGAGTGTGGAATCGAGATCGGCTAGCGCATGCCGGGACATCAGCAGCCAGCGCGCGTTCGGTGCGAACCCGTCCGTGAGCCCGTGGACCGGGTGTCCCTGGAGCGGCGCCGGCTCTTGGCGGTCCTCGTCGAGGATCTCGAAGTGGGTGACCGCCCGCGGTCGGCTCAACCCGGCACGGATCGAGGCGCACGACTGAACGACACCCACCCCGACCGACGAAACCGCGCCCACCGCTGTGATCGTCAACGGTCCCACGCTCAAAGGTCCTTGCCGCAACAGGCGCACACCGGCTTCGCAGGCTCCCCAATCGCGATCACCGGTCCCTGAATCACCGGCACCGGCGGGGTGTTCTTGTCGTTGTGGAGCATCATGTCCATGGCGCGGGGGACGTTCTTGCCTTCGATTTGGACGTCGAAGGAGAAGTTCACGAACTCGGCCTTGCCCTTGATCTTAGACGAGATCATGCCCATCAGGGTGCCGGCTTCGTCGCCCGTGCTCATCATGAAGTTCGAGTCCTTCACGCACGGGGGATTGCCATCGCAGGTGACCTGCTTGGCGCCTTTTGAAGTGTCGGCGGACTTGGCGATGTTCGGGTACGGGATGGGCACGAACGGCGCGGGCGGGGCGGGGGTCTTGCAGACGTCCGGGAAGGCGATGGACACGCCGTTGCTCCCGGCGTGCACCACGCTCATGTTGTTCACTCCCACCGTCACGGGCATGGCGAAAGGCTACCCCGAAAACGGTTGGTCGCAAACTTCAAAGCGAGATCGAGACAAGCTCAACGAAACCGCTCGGCCCGCCTGACCAGGCGGCCCTGCTCGGCGGCGGCGCGCTCCGAGATCAGCGCTAGCACTTGCGCCTGTTTTTCCAGCAAGCGTGGCCGGTAGTGGCCCTTCCCGTCGTGGGCGAGTCCGTGGGCGAGGGCGGCCAGGGCGCCGGGCTGATCGCCATTCGCCGACCGCGTGTAGGCGAGATTCAGGTTGGTGCGCGGATCGTCCGGGTCGATGCGAAGGGCTTGCGTGAAGGCCTCGTGCGCGTCGGCGAGGCGCTCGCGGTAGAAGAGGCAATCACCCAAAATGTTCCACAGCCAGGCGCTGGTCCAGGGGTTGTGTTCGAGCGCGGCGCGCGCGATCTCCAGGCCGGCGGCGTGATCGCCAAGCTGCAAGCCAACGAATTCGGCGGCCTCGCCCAGCATTTGCCAGTCGCCAGGGTTGCGCTCGATCATGCGGCGGTAGGCGTCGAGGGCTTCGTTGCGGCGCCCGGCCGCGAGGTGGGCGCGCGCCTCTTCCTGGGGGGCATCGAGGTGCTTGTCGGTCGCGAGCCCAAACCGCGTGCGAAGCACGTCCAGCGTGCGTGGTCCGATGTGGCGCGCGATGAGCCGGGTGTGCACGCGCCGCTGCTCGTCGCCCTCCGGCGCAGCGGTCACGAGCCCGCGACTTGCCAGCACACTTTCAATCAGCGGAAAGTTCAGCCCCAGTGCGACGCTGCCGCCGAATCTCTGCACGCCAACGTGGGCGGCGACGTCCTCGGTGCGAACCGGTCCGTAATCGTTCACCAGGATGAATCCGGCCGGGTCGATCCACGCGGCCAGCTTGTCGAGACAGGCCAGCGCTTCGCCGTTGACGATCACCCTGTCACCCTCGGGAATGGCCGCGGTCAGTGCCACATCTTCGGCGGTGGTTGGCGTCCACGGCTGATACGCCGTTTCGAGATCGAGGTGCGAGAGCAGTGGAAGCAAGCGCACCAGATCCTCGAATCCGCCTGATGCCGCCAACGTGCGTGCCTGATCGAGCGAATCGATCCCAGTGGCATGTAGCGCGGCCACCCCGCCCGCGAGGTGGGTGCGGACAGAGAGTTGCTCAAGGCTCGTCGCCGAACGCCGCACGATTCTCGACGGCAGCACATCGAGCAGGTAGTTGCAGAACACAACCATCGGCGGGCCCAACGCCGGCGCAGATGCGCCGCCCGGCAGTGACAGTTCGCTTGGCGAGGTCGCATCGCAGATGCGCAGGGCCACGTGGTCTTCGTGCCCGACGAAAAGGCCATCCCGTTGCCAACCCAGAACGGTTCGCTCGAAGCGGTCGGACACCACGTAGGTCAAGCGATCATAGAGGTCGCTGCTGTTTTTGCGGCACTCGTCCGCGAAGGCATCCAGGAAGTACCGTGCGTGCAGACCGGTGCCCGCGCCGAGTTCCAGGACGACGATGTGCGCTGGCAACGAATCGCGGATTTCGCTCAGCGCCGCGAAGGCCAGGGCCGCCGCGTTTTCCGAAAGGCGCCCGGTGTTGTTCACCAAGTAGGGCACGTCGTTGCGAACAAAGGGGATCATCCCGGCGCGATCCCAATAGGCATCCGCAAGGCGCCATTCCAGGCTTTCGCCCAGCGGGCGGAAGCCTTCGATCTCGGTCGGTTCGGTGGCGACGCTGCCAAGGGCAGCGAGCGCCGATCTTCCTGTCGCGCCGGCCAGCCGGCGCAAGACCTCTTGCGGAGAAGGCGGCGGCGCCGCGGGTTCAGACGGGGTGGTCATCGAGCACGCATCATGCGCCGGCGACGATTTCTCGCACGTCGTGCGGACCGGTTCGCAGCACCAGATTGCCTCGCCAAAGCAGCATGACCCGGCGATCGTCCGGCTCGATGATGACGGTATCGAGCGCCATCGGCACCGGTTTGGCCGGACCGTCGGTGAGTGTTACCTGCACCGCAGGCGGGGCGATGCCGGGCAAGGAAAAGGACAGGGGACCCTCGGGGCTGACCCCGACGGCAGCGACCTTCTCGTCGCCGCGCAGGTATCCCGGCGCGATGAGTCCGGGCGAAGCCGCGTTCAGGTGCTTCCGGTCGAAGTTCTTGGGCAGAAGCGGCGAGCGGTCTTTCTTCCAGGCCTCATCGAAGGTACCGGCCAGCGCCGCGCGCGGCTGCCAGTGCGGCGAAACGAAGCCAAAACCGGCTGGCGCGGGTCGGTCGCCAAAGCCCTTGATCGGCGCACGTGGGTCTTCAATGTTGGGCAAGCGAATCCCCTCGACAAATCCACCGGCGCCGCGAAACCCCGTGCCGACGGGATTGCGTTGCTCGCATGCGTGCTTGCGTGTGTCGGCGTGGTCACGATCCCAGCCGCCGAAGGCGCGTTCGTAGATGAGCGGGATCTTTTCGAAGCGCACGGGCTTGGTCATGGAAATCGAGCCCAGGGTCTTGAACCAGATCCGCTCTCCCAGAACCAGCACCTCCTTGGTAAGCGAACCTACGCGCAGGGCGACGCGCAGCTCTTTGGTGTCGGCGCGGTCGGCATAGGCGTGGCCCACCAACACCACGTCGGTCGCCGGTTTGACGAACGCGACCTCGGGCTCGTACTTGTAGGAAGACTTCTCGGGCTCCTCTCCCCAGAGTTGGCCGCCCAGGTTCAAGGGAATCTGCTGGTCGGCGCGCGTGCAGCCGCCGTCCCGACCAATCACGAACGTCGCCTTGACCACGGGAACCACGAGTGGCCGGAATTCCTCGTCGACGAGAAAGAGGGTCTCGAGCACAAACGGCGTCTTGTTCTCGATGTTAGGGTGCCCCATGGGTCAGCCCGCCCCCAGTTGTTTCAGTTGATCGCGTGCCCAGCCTTTCAGATCCACCTTGGGCGAGGGGGCAAGCGCTTCCGCCAGCTCGATCGCCAGCACCTCGCGCCGCCACGTGGCCGACGCCGGCAACGCCAACCGGAGCGACTCGGCGCCGCGCGGTTGACCGTGGATATGGCGGATGCCTGGGCGGAAGCGGGCGCGCTCTTTTTCCCACCACTTCTTCACGGCCTCGACCTGCGGATCGAGAAGAGAATCCTCGGATCGCACAACGGGGGGCGGGTCGTTGCTTGCCACCTCCTCGACATCGGGACCTTTCGTTTCGCCAGGCTTGGCGAGCGGGCCCGCGATGGCAAGGCCGGTGATTTCAGAAAATGCCTCGCCGGCAACCTTCGCGGCTTTCTCGTCGGACATGGCCTGAACCAATACCTCCACCGATTCCGCGTCCCCCGCGAAACCCAGGGCCCACAGCGCGTGCGAACCGGCCTCGGGGTCAGAGGCTCTCCCACGCACGAAGGCTCGGTCGTTCGGATCGGGGCTGGTTGCGAGCAGGCCGAGCGGGAGACGACAGAAATCGCCCGCGGCTCCGGCGAAAGTCCGGCACACGCCCCAAGCAGACTTCGCCCCCAGGGCAAGCCCGGCACACATTGCCTCACGGCGAACCTCGGCATCCTCGGATTGCAGCGCGATCTCCACGTGGCCGAGAAACACGCGCTCGCGAGATTGGCGAATTGCCCGCAGCGCGGCTGCGATCACTGGCGGCTGTCCACTGCGCAGCGCCGGCTCGATATGCTCGCGCACCCAACCCGGCTCGCGCGGACCAAACACATCGAGAACGAGCGCGCGCACAGGCGGCGCCCCGGTATTCCACAGTGGGACGAGCCGGCTTATGTCCGCCCGCGGACTGAGATAAAGGGCCCGACCGATGGCTGCCAGCGCGGGCGGCTCGGCCGAGGCCAGTGCGCCGATCACGGTGTCCTGGTGGTCAGCGTCTTCGGCCTGCACGAGCGCCCAGGCCGCGGCGGCGATTCCGCCCGGATCATCGCCCGCAAGCGCCGGTAGCAAGAGTTTCTGCGCCACCGGCAGTCCGCCCAAGACCAAGCCATCCAGATGCGCGAGCAGGCGCTCCTCGGGACCGACGACCACGTCGCCAAGTGCGTACAGCGCGGAATCGAGGGATTGCTCCCAGTTGCCCCACAGCCAAGCCGCCTCGTTGAGGTGCTCTTCGTAGATGTCCCACGGGATCGGGCGTGCCAAGGGAGGGGCCATGTCAGTTGATCTTCACGCTGCCGCCGCGGATGCGATTGAGTCCTTTGGCGGTGGTTTCGATGTAGGCCCCGCGCAATACCAGCTTGCCGTCGCGGTGGAGCGTGACGCTGGCCTCGCCACAGCGAAGCACGACCTCCTCGGCTCCTTCGAGGACCACGCGCTTGCCATCGACGCGCGCCTCGGTCGGCCTGGCCGGCGTGGGGGCAGGGGCGGGAGACTGCAGGAGCGTGCCCAGCAGGACGGCACCCGGCTCGGGCGGGAGCAATCCGACGATGATGGGCAGGCGGAGATCTCCATTTTCGAATAGCAGCACGACCTGCTGCCGGCTCATCACACCCTCACGAAGGGTCGCCTCGTTCAGCGCCACGAGCGAACGCGCGGCAAGCGGCCCAGCGGTGTTGCCTTCAAAGTCCACGACCAGCGCTCCCGGTTTGCTGGCAGGCGCGAGATGGCCAACTTTGACGGACGCGCCAGCTGCAACGGCCAAGGCGGTGGCGGGAATGGATGGGCCAGATTTCGTCTTCACAGCGCGATCCTTGCGCTGGTTAGACTAGGACAGTTGCGGTCAAAGTCCATAGCCTCGTGCACTCGGACGCTAAGGGAATCAATAGATCGCGTTGGCGGAGCCGGGCTTTGCCCGGCGTAGCCAGAGCGCGGGAGGGTTTGGGAACCCTCCCAGGGTTCCCAGTTCAATCGCGTTGGCGGAGCCGGGCTTTGCCCGGCGTAGCCAGAGCGCGGGAGGGTTTGGGAGGGGAAGGGTGGGGGCCCCCACCCTTCCCCCTCCCATTTCAATCGAAGTCGTAGTGGAACTCGCCCTCCGCCACGGTCGTGGCGACGCGGGTGACGGGTTTGCTTTCCATCATGCGCGTGAGCAGCTCCTTGCTGATGACGGGCAGCAAGGTGTTGGTCAGGATGGAATCGATCATGCGGCCGCCGCTTTCGAGTTCGGTGCAGCGGCTGACAATCAGCTTGACGACCGCGTCGTCGTAGGTGAACGGGATCTTGTGGCTTTCCTTGATCCGCTTGCCGATGCGGCCGAGTTGTAGGCGGGCGATGTTGCCGATCATCTCGTCCGAGAGCGGGTAGTAAGGGATCGTGACCATGCGGCCGAGCAGCGCGGCTGGGAAGGTCTTGAGCAGGGGCTCGCGCAGGGCCTTGGCGATGCCCTCGGGCTCGGGCATGAGCGCCGGATCCTTGCACAGGTTCATGATCAGCTCGCTGCCCACGTTGGTGGTGAGGATGATGAGCGTGTTCTTGAAGTCGATGACCCGGCCTTCGCCGTCTTCCATCCAGCCTTTGTCGAAAACTTGGAAGAAGATCTCGTGCACGTCGGGGTGGGCTTTTTCGACCTCGTCTAGGAGAACCACACTGTACGGCCGCCGGCGCACTGCCTCGGTGAGCACGCCGCCCTCGCCGTAACCGACGTAGCCGGGAGGCGAACCCTTGAGCGTCGAGACCGTATGGGCCTCCTGGTACTCGCTCATGTTGATGGTGATGATGTTCTGTTCACCACCGTAGAGCGCCTCGGCCAGGGTCAGCGCGGTTTCGGTCTTGCCGACGCCGGAGGGGCCGGCCAGCATGAATACGCCGATGGGCTTGTTGGGATTCTCGATGCCGGCGCGCGAGGTCTGGATGCGCTTGGCGATCATCTCGAGAGCGTGGCGTTGACCGATCACGCGTTGGTCGAGGGTGTCGGCCAGCTTGAGCACGGTTTCGATTTCGTTCTTCACCATGCGGCCGACCGGGATGCCGGTCCAGTCGCCGACCACGGAGGCCACGGCCTGGGCGTCGACGGTGGGCAGAATGAGGGGATGGTCGCCTTGTAGGGTGGCTAGCGCCTCTTGCGCTTCGACGAGCTTGGCCAGGAGCGCTTCACGATCGACTGGCGGTGCGGCGGCCGGTGCTGCCGCCTCGGCCTTGGGGGCGTTGGCCTTGGGCGCGTTGGCCTTGGGTGCGTCGACCTTGGCTTCCAGCTTGCTGTCCGTGCCTTCGACCTTTCCCGAAGCCGCGCGCAGCTGGCTGCGCAGATCGAGGATCTGGTCTACCAGCGTCTTCTCCTTGTTCCAGCGTTCTTCCAGACCCACCAGGCGCTGCTTTTCGGCTTCGAGCTTCTCGACGGCCTCGGCCTCGCGTTTGGCGGCCCCGACGATACCGATGGCATCCTCACGCTTGATGATGCCGATCTCGATGTCCAGGGACTGGATGTGTCTGCGCGAGTCCTCGACCTCGGCCGGCACGGCGTGCTGACTGATGGCCACGCGCGCGCACGCGGTATCGAGGAGGCTGATGGCCTTGTCCGGAAGCTGGCGTGCGGGAATATAGCGGTGGGACAGCTTGACCGCGGATTCCAGTGCCTCGTCGAGGATTTGGATGCGGTGGTGTTTTTCCAGCGCGGAAGCGATCCCACGCATCATGAGCAGGGCCTTGGTCTCGCTGGGTTCGCCCACCTGGACGACTTGGAAACGGCGGGTGAGCGCGGGATCTTTCTCGATGTGTTTCTTGTACTCGGCCCAAGTCGTGGCCGCGATAGTGCGCAGCTTGCCGCGCGCCAGGGCCGGTTTGAGCAGATTGGCCGCATCGCCGGTGCCCGCGGCGCCGCCCGCGCCGATGAGGGTGTGGGCTTCGTCGATGAACAGGATGATGGGCTTGGGCGAGGATTGAACCTCCTCGATGACCTGGCGCAGGCGACTCTCGAATTCGCCTTTCATGCTGGCCCCTGCTTGCAGCATTCCAATGTCGAGTGAGCGCAAGGTCACGTCCTTGAGCGACGGTGGAACATCGCCGGCGGCGATCCGCTGCGCGAAGCCCTCGACCACGGCGGTCTTGCCCACGCCGGCCTCGCCGGTCAGGATGGGGTTGTTCTGCTTGCGGCGCATGAGGATGTCGACGATCTGGCGGATCTCCTCGTCGCGACCGGCGACGGGATCCATCTCGCCGTTGCGGGCGCGCTCGGTAAGATCGACCGAGTACTTCTTGAGGGCTTCCTGCTTGCCCATGGCCGCGGGCGCGATGGCGCCACTCGCTTCCCCTGGGGCGACGCCGCCGCCGGTTTGCGAACCGTCGCTGGCTTGCAAGGCCGACTCGGGCGACCCGCCGACGATCTTCGCGAAATTGTCGGTGAGCTGTTCGAGCTTGATCTTCTCGAACTCGGCCGACATGGACGCCAGGGCGTTGCGCAGGTTCGGCGTCTTGAGCATGCCGACCACCAGGTGTCCGGTACGGACCTGCGATTCGCCGAAAAGCAGCGTCCCGTAGACCCAACCGCGCTCGACCACGTCCGCGATGTGCGGGGAGAGATCGGAAATCGAGGTGGCGCCTCGGGGCAGCCGGTCCAGGGCCGCGGTCATGTCGCGGGCCAGGCGCGAGGGCTCGATCTGAAACTCGCGCACGATGCGGTGGAGGTCGGAATCGGGCAGCTGCAAAAGTTGGTTGAACCAGTGAACCAGTTCGACGTAGGGGTTGCCCCGCAGCTTGCAAAAGACGGTGGCACTCTCGATGGCTTTGTAGCCCAAGCTGTTCAGCTTTCCGAACAGCGATACGCGTGAGATCTCAGACATCTTGGCTCTTCCTCCTGTGGCACGTGGGCCACCCTGCTTGCGGTTGATCGGGGGGAAATCGTCGGAACGAACCGGGATTGTACAAGAGGCTCTAGGCAGTGGAAGACGAATTCACTGTTTGTCCCTCTTGGTGCGGATTGAAGATGAGATCTTCGCGACCCTCTCCCTCGGGGCAATGGCCGAGCCAAGAGGTCCAGCCTAGACGAGTGACGCGATCCAGGCGGAAGGGCTGGCTGACCCGTTTGTCGAGGAACAGGCGCAGATCCCAGTTCAGCGAATCGCCGACGTAGTTACGCACCAACGCTTGCAGGCGCCTGAGGCGTGGGCTGCCGGGCAGCATACTCTGAAACTCGTTTTCCTTGAGCGGCCCGAAAACCAGGCGGAATTTGGTTTGGTGCTGCCAGGCGCGCGCGCCAAGAATCGTGCTGAGCCCAAGCGCGCCGGCAAAGGCGGTGCGTGTGATGCGCCAGCGGGACTCGTCTTGCAAGGGCGTCCACTCGCCGGCGAATTCCTCCAGATCCGTGGGCAGGCCGAAGTATTCGGCGACCATGGCTTTCAGGCCCTCGGCATTGCGCGTCTGGTTGGCCAGCCGTCCCGCGAAGTAGAGTTTGGCGCTGTCGGGAAACGCGTCTCGGTCCCGTACCCCTCGCGAGCCGATGCCGAGCAACGATCCCACATAGGTCATGAAGCGGTCGGAGCTCGGCCGGTCGCGGCTGACCGTGGGTTGGGCGTTGGCCCATGCGCGGTAGAACAGAGTCAGCACGCGGTGATGGAAGACGTCGAGAAAGCGGATCAGGGTGGGATCGCTCGAATTGCGAAGGCGGTCGCGCGCGTACTCGGTCAGGTGGATGGGCAAGGGACCGTTGGGACCGAACGCCCCCAGGAAGTACACGCCGATGCGCGGCGGGCGGCTGTCCTTGGCGGGTTCGACGTAGGCCAGGGTGGATGGCGCGAAGGCCAGCGATGCCTCTTGTCCAAGGCGAATCGGCTCGTCGACAGGGCGCGTGGCCTGTCCCAAGCGCATGCGGTCAGGGCAAGCGCATTCGATGGCACGGAGAAGCGCGAAGAAATCGTACTTCTCCGGGTGCTTCGCGACCGCGCGTAGGAGTTCGTCGAAACGGTAGCGGTCGGCCTCGGGCCGGGGCGCCGGCGTTCCTACAGTGCCGGTCACAGTGCTGGTCGCCGGCCGAGCCTCGCTGGCCATCGCACGACCTCCTTGCGCTGAATGGTCCTCAGGACGGTTTCGCTGAAGGAATTGATGGATACGTACTTGGCGAAGAATCGTTCGAGAACCGAACCGAGCAGAAACACGCCCATGCCTTCGAAGGCGGTCTCGTCGAGGGTCAGCGTGACCTCGATGCCGCGGCCAAAGGCGACGGGGCCGGAAATGGGCAAGCGCCGGGTCACGGACTGAGACGACACCGATTGCACGCCGTCGATCTGCTTGCGCACGATGGGTTCGCTGGCGTCGCCGTACAGCGATAGCAGTTCGCGCAGGGCGGACGCGCCGCCGCCGTTGGCGTCGTCCGTGATGGACAGGTAGTTGAGCGACAGGTGGCTGATGAGTCGCCAGGTGGGATCGCCGTGTACGTGGGAGGGCTTGGGCGGCGTGGGGCCGGCGACACAGCGGACCGCCTGAATAGGGGCCCCGGACTCGAGCACGAAGTCGCTGCTTCTCTGCCCCACGGGAATGTGGAGGCTGAGGTCGCGGTTGGTGCAAAGCGTATTGATCGCCAGCTGCTTGAGCTGCGGGCGAATCGGCGCCTCGGTCGAATCGACCAGGGAAAGGAAGACCTCGCTGCCCACATAACTCGAGCGTGCCCCCTGGCTGCGCTGCTTGGTGGAAAGCATGCGCGGCTCGCGGTGTACGGTGTAGTACGACGACATGTCCTCGGCCGCGATGCGGTCGTGCAGGGCATAGAAAGGCAGGAACTCCTGCTTTTCTTCGCCGCTGGTTCCGTAGCCCATGACCTCGGTGACCTGAAAGACCTCGTAGTCCATCGGCCGCGTGCGATCGGGGACCACGTGGTACTCGTACTCGCTTTCGGTAAGGTGAATGCGATCCGTGCGCTTGGGAAAGAGGTTGATGGCGGGCGTGCAGTGAAGTTCGAACTGCGCGGGTCCCACGGCTTTCTCCAGGCGGGCGTCCTGCGCATCGAGGACGATGACGATTTCCAGATCGGGCGTGGTGCAGCGGCGAACGGCAGTCTTGAGGCCGAAGAGGTTGGCGAAGAGGAAGCGGCTGGGGAAGGCGAAGTATTCCTGCAAGAGCCGGTAGCCTTGGAACGATCGGGGTCCATAGGGCAAGAGCGCTTGGTCGTCATCGAACCCCAGCGGTCGGACGGGATCGTCCAGAACCAGTTCGCTCCACGGGGCACCTTGACCAGCGGGACGGACAACCAGGGCCACCGTGTGCGCCAGCAGCAGTTCGTACAGGCGCATGGCGACCTCGTCGCCACCGCGCAGGTACAGCGGCAATTCGTCGAGGGCGATTTGACCGAAGTTCAGCCCCGCCGAGGCGTGCAGGCGCAGTCGTAGGGCCGACTTGGCCTTGACGGGAATGCGCAGATTGCCCAGATCCCCGAGAAACGACGTGTACTCCGCGCCGGCGATCTCCAGCGGCCACAGCGTGACGTCGTGGGCGGTGCGGTACTCGCACGCGGTCTGCTCACCACGGCCGATCAGACTCTTGAGCGCGGATCCGCGGGGAACCTTGAACCCGTCGGCGAGCGCGCCCTCGCTGAGGCTGGGCTGCAGTTGCACCACGGTCATGGAGGGCGTGGGCGACAGGTAGTGGGGGTACACCATGTGCAGCAGGTGCTGCGCGAAGCGGGGAAACTCGGCGTCGATTTTGAGCTGCACGCGGGCGGTGAGAAAGGCGAACGATTCCAGCAGTCGTTCCACATAGGGATCGGTGCATTCGAGGGACTCGATGCCGAGCCGACCCGCGATCTTGGGGAACTCCTTGGCGAACTCTTGTCCAGTCTCGCGGACGTACTGCAACTCGCGGTTGTAGTAGTTGAGGAGGCGAGGATCCATCAGCTGCCTCCCTTGTTGCCCTGATCGATGACGTCGATGGAGCCGGTTTCGAGATCGACGGCCGTGCGCAAGAACAAGCGAAGGGGAAGGGGCTGCGCCCACAACTCGGCCTCGATGTCGAAGGTCATCGAGTTGTGGTTCATCTGACTGTCGTCCACCGCGAGCTTCACGCGCAAGGTGCGTGCGACGAGGCGCGGTTCGAAGTCCAGAATGACCTTGCGGATTGCCTGCTCCAGCGTGCCTGCATCTACGGTCGAGGTGGTACGGCCGGCGAGATCGGGAAGACCGAAATTGAGAACCGAACGTGCCACCAGCGGATAGTCGTCGAGATCTTGCGTGGATCGAAGATGGGTGGTGTTCATCAGCCAAACCAGGTCGCGCCTGACGCACTCCCGGAGACGGCTTGGCGATAGGACGCGCGCATCGCGAGATTCCTGTTTCCTCTCGGGATCGTTGTCGGTCAACCGATCCAGGAGCGAGGGCTGAAGGCGATCCTTCTGTGTAAGATCAGCCATTGTCCGCAGCCGGTTATCCGACCGGCTGGCCGGCCGACTCGGGTGACGGATCGAATTCTATCGAGCGTACCTCTAGCAGCGGATGGTCGCCTTGATCCGTCGCGAACATACGCTGTCCAAGACCAGTGCTGGTACCATCCTTGCCGTCTTTCCGCATTTGCCAGTCGGTCTTGCGCGCCATGCGAATCGCCGGGTCCGAACTGGTTTCGGAGCCAGGGTATCTTGTGGGAATCAGCGACACGATTTCGCCGCCATTGACGAGCGTCAGGTAGGCGGGGATCCAGGCCAGGTCGCGCAGATCCGCTGGCTTCTCGACGCGAATGACGCGGAGGTTGCCGAAGGGGATCCAGTAGTATTTCCCGTCGATGATTGCTTCTAGAACCGGGCCAAGTCGGACGTCGGCGTCGGCCAGCCATGCGAAGGGCTGCCCGTCGATCTTTCCCGAGGAGGCAGGCGCTTGCTCGAAAGCCTGGGCGTGGAGCGCATCGGACTCGTCACTCCTGCCCTGGGCACCGAGAACGAGCGATTGCACAAGCAGGGCTGCCCACTGCGCGGGTTCGCCGAACAGCAGAGGCGTGCGGCGTCCGGCAAACACCTCGGCGCGCAGCTCCTCGCACTTCAAGGCCGTGCGGTAGGTCTGAACCATGGGTAGGGCTTTGCCGTCGAGATCGCCCACCACATTGAGCTGGGTCATGGCCCGTTCCCACTGCCCCATGATGGACATCAGTTGGAACAACAAAACCCGATGCTTGGGATCAGCAGGAGCCTTGCGAATCGCGGCCTGCAGGCCCGCCAGAGCCTCCTCTAGCTTCCCTTCACGGACATCTTCCTCGATGGTGCTCATGCGTGCGGCCTACCTGCTTTGGGAAAAACTGGACCCCATGGGCGCCCGGGTGAACGTCGGACGCCCATGGGAGAGAACCTCTACGTGGAGAACTTCTTGGCGATATCGAAGTTGCCAGAGACCGTCGCACCCTTGCCCTGGTTGGCGGTTTGTGACGTGTAGTCGATCTTCACGGAGGCGAAGTTCAACGTCACCGTTTCGGTGAATGCGTCGTCGCTTCCCGCGGATCCACCCGAGTTCACCGACGAGACCATGACGGTTCCCGCCATCGTGATCTTGAGGTATTCGACGTGTTGGCCCTTGCCGCCGCCGACCTTGATGAAGGTCAGCACACTCTCCCCGAAGTCGGTTCCGTTGAAGCACTCTTGGAGCAGCATGGGGGTAGACAGGTCCACGTATTTCGTGATGCTCAGGTCGTGCACATCAGCCGAGCCCGAGCCGGCGCCCGTGGCTCGATGGGCTGTTCCCGATTGTGTCAGACCCCAGTTCCATGCCAGCACGTCGATTTCGTTCTCGTGCTTCGTGATCACGGATTCGCCCTTCAGATTTTTCTTATCCGGGCCTAGCCTCAAACAGATACTTACCGCCATTTTTCTACTCCTTGTTTAATTACTGATTGTTGGGTGTCGATTGTGAAAGTTTGAAAATTCTAGCCCCCGCCCTTTGCGGACGGCAGCTTTGAGACGAGCCTCAAGGACACGGTGAGTCCTTCAAGCTGGTAGTGGGGCCGTAGGAAGAACTTGGACTGGTAATAACCAGGGTTCCCCTCGATGGGCTCCACGATGACCTCGGCCCCGGACAGCGGCTTGCGCGACTTGGTTTCCTCGGTCGAGTGGGAGGGATCGCCATCGACGTAGCCGATAATCCAGTTTTGCAGCCAGCGCTGCATGTCCTCGGCCTCGCGGAAGGATCCGATCTTGTCGCGCACGATGCACTTCAAGTAATGGGCGAAGCGACAGGTCGCGAACAGATAGGGCAGGCGCGCCGCCAATGCCGCATTGGACGTGGCATCGGGATCATCGTACGTGGCCGGCTTCTGCAAGGACTGGGCGCCGATGAAGGCGGCGAAGTCCGAGTTCTTCTTGTAGATGAGCGGCATGAAGCCGTTCCTGGCCAGCTCGGCCTCGCGTCGGTCGCTGATGGCGATTTCGGTCGGGCACTTGAGGTCGACTCCGCCGTCGTCGGTGGGGAAGGTGTGGGTGGGCAAACCCTCCACCGCGCCGCCCGATTCGATGCCGCGGATGCGCGAGCACCAGCCGTAGAGCTTGAACGAGCGGTTGATGTTGACCGCCATAGCGTAGGCCGCATTGGCCCAGGTGTACTTCTTGGCGTCCGGGCTTGCCGCATCCTCCTCGAAGTTGAACTCCTCGACCGGGTTGGTCTTGGCGCCATAGGGACGGCGTGCGAGGAAGCGCGGCATGCACAGGCCAAGGTAGCGGGCGTCGTCGGTCTCGCGCAACGAGCGCCAGCCGGCGTACTCGGGCACCGAGAAGATCTTGGTCAGATCCCTTGGGTTGGCGAGCTCTTGCCACGATTCCATCTGGAAGACGGTGGGCGATGAGGCGGCCAGGAAGGGCGCGTGTGCCGAGGCCGCGACCTTCGCCATTTCGCCGAGCAGCTCCACATCCATGGGGCTGTGGTCGAAGTAGTAGTCGCCGACCAGGCAGCCGAATGGCTCGCCGCCCAGGGTGCCATACTCTTCTTCGTACAGCTTCTTGAAGACGGGGCTTTGATCCCAGGCCGCGCCCTTGTAGCGCTTGAGGGTCTTGTGCAGATCCTTCTTCGAGACGTTCATGACCCGGATCTTGAGCTGGTCGTCGGTCTCGCTGTTGCTGACCAGGTAGTGCAGCCCGCGCCAGGC
>Ga0182027_10004979_pt1 | contig 20387 bp, 16 predicted proteins | sample 712E1DmetaG_FD_121300 | JGI IMG/M metagenome (GOLD analysis project Ga0182027, IMG submission 121300) | Permafrost microbial communities from Stordalen Mire, Sweden - 712E1D metaG (Illumina Assembly) | ecosystem: Environmental > Terrestrial > Soil > Wetlands > Permafrost | place: Sweden...
CCAATATCAGTATCCCCACAACAGATAAAATAAATGGGAATGAGAATATTATATAGGGCAGATTTAATGTAATCATACCTGCTGTCCGTGCTAAAAACAAAACCCCGACTAATATTAGTACGGAGCCAAGCACTACTCGTGATCCTACCGGTTTATTGTCTTCCATAATTAATGTCCTTTCTGAAAAATCTACAATTACTCCCTAAAACTATTATTATTCGGGAATAGTTGACAGTACTAATCGGTGAAATGGAGAGTTTTATCGGTCAATTGGAATAAAGGCACCCTTTTCCTGTTTTTGATCATAATGAGGGAACCTGGCGGAATACATTCATAGAAAATCATTATATTTATTATTCTTTTTCGCATTAAAACGGATATTAACTTGACAACAGAAAAAATATTAGTAACAGCTGCTTTACCATATGCAAACGGGCCAATACATCTTGGGCATCTCAGTGGTGCATATCTGCCTGCTGATATATATGTAAGGTACCAAAGACTGAAAGGGACTGATATCCTTTTTATTTGCGGTTCCGATGAACATGGTGTCCCTATTACCATTAGCGCTGATAAGGAAAAAGTTAAGCCTCAGGAAATTATTGACCGTTACCATAACATAAATAAAGAAGCATTTAATAAATTCGGGATGAGTTTTGATATTTATTCAAGAACAAGCCTTCCGGTTCACCATGAAACGTCCAAAGAGTTCTTCCTTGAGTTCTATAACCGTGGTTTGTTAAAAGAAAAAAAGACTAACCAGTTCTATGATCAGAAAGTTAAAATGTTTCTCCCCGACCGTTATGTTGAAGGGACATGCCCCAATTGCGGTTACGAGGAAGCAAGAAGCGATGAGTGCGAAAACTGCGGTACATTGTATGACCCTTCGGAATTGAAGAATCCCAAAAGCAAAATATCGGGTGATACTCCTGTTCTTAAGGAAACTTCACACTGGTTCTTTCCGCTTGGCGATTACCAGGAAAGACTTGAAAAATATATTGATGAATACAGTAAAAAATATAACTGGAAAGAAAATGTTCTCCAGTACTGTAGAGGCTGGCTAAAAGATGGTCTTAAAGACCGCGCTATTACAAGAGATTTAGACTGGGGTGTTCCGGTTCCGTTACCAAATGCGGAAGGGAAAGTTCTTTATGTCTGGTTTGAAGCAGTCCTTGGCTACATTTCTGCCACGAAAGAATTATCAAAACTGAAAGGGAACAATGACCTCTGGCGCGATTACTGGCAGAACCAGCAAACAAAGTATATTGCGTTTATTGGTAAAGACAATATTGTTTTTCATACAATAATTTTTCCTGCTATGCTTATGGCATGGAATGACGGCACCAAAGAAAAGTATATTCTCCCGCAAAATGTTCCGGCAAATGAATTCCTCAACTTTGAAGGGAAAAAGTTCTCAAAAAGCAGGAACTGGGGTATTGATGTAATTGATTTTCTCAAATTGTTCCCGCCTGATCCGCTAAGATTCACTCTGGCGGCTAATCTTCCGGAAACCAGGGATACTGATTTCCAGTGGAATGAATTCCAGGCAAGGAATAATAGCGAGCTTGCAGATATCCTTGGTAATTTCATAAACAGGACTCTGACTTTCATACACAAACATTTTGAAGGCAAAGTGCCGGCAAGACATGAACTTCTGACGATCGATAATGAAATGCTTCAAACCGTAGAATCATTTCCGCAGAAAGTCTCCGACTTGTTCGAATCATATAAAATCAGGGACGGTGTTCTTGAAATAATAAACCTTGCACGCGCAGGTAATAAATACTTTAATGATTCAGAACCATGGAAAACAGTAAAAAGTGACAGGGACAAATGTTCAACAACTCTGAATATCTGTCTTAAAGCTATTTTTACACTTGCAGAACTTCTTTCGCCTGTAATCCCATTCTCATCAGAAAAGATATTTGCCATGTTGAATTCCCACATAGTAAAATGGAACGATTCAGGGAAGGATAATTTAAAGGAAGGACATCAATTGAATAAACCCAAAATTCTTTTCACAAAGATTGAAGATGAAGTTATCGCAAAACAAAAAGAAAGTCTGAACGAACCGGTCATCCCTAAAGTTGAAGATGAACTTATAACTTATGATGATTTCATGAAGACTCAATTAAAGGTTGTTGAAATTATTTCTGCTGAAAAGATCGCAAAGAGTGATAAACTCCTAAAACTAAAAGTTAAGCTTGAAAATGAAGAGAGGCAAATAATTGCCGGAATAGCAAAACATTATTCCCCGGAAGAGTTAGTCGGTAAAAAAGTAGTAATAGTAGCAAACCTTAAACCAGCTAAACTGATGGGACTGGAATCGCAGGGGATGATTCTTGCTGTTGAAAATGGCGATGGAAAAATGCAAGTTTTGTCAGTTGATAATTCTGTGAAGAACGGTACAAGAGCCAGATGATTGAATGTTCGGTCTGACCTTTTGCTATAATTCATATTTTGCATTTAAGGATATAGTATGAAGAAAATTTTACTTTTATTTTTGCTATTAACAGTTGTTTCATTTGCTCAGTCACCTATTGAAAAAACATCTGTAATTTTAAAAGAGAAATTATCTTCATCCTCTGGTGATTCAAAATTACTCATCTGGGTATTTTTTACAGACAAGGGAAATAACCTTAACAAGTATTATTCTACACCTCAGAATGTTGTAAGCCCGCTTTCTTTGAAACGCAGAGCTAAGACTCATGATAAATCTTCGCTTGTTGATTTCTCTGATTTACAGGAAAATAATGAATATATCACCGGATTACAGTCCCTTGGATTTGAACTTAACCAAAGGTCAAGATGGTTTAACGGGGTGAGCGGTTACATTACTAAAAAATCATATAATAATATTCTTTCTCTCCCCTATGTAAAATATACAGATATAGTATCCTTGTTTAAGAAAAGTGTTGAAATTAAAGAAGCCGGGGGGGATTTGAATATAAATAATCCGGTTGCCAGACCGGCAGGCGTTAATGCACTTAATTACGGAGCTTCTTTAGTCCAGAATCAACAGATAAATATACCCGCTCTGCATAATCTGGGTTTTAGCGGTCAGGGGGTAACTGTCTGCATGATGGATGCGGGAGTAAGTCTTCTTTCTCATCAGGCTTTTGACTCAATGCATATAATTGCAACTTATGATTTTGTTAACCATCGTACCTATATTGGAGACGATTCGGGAGGAATGGGTGAAGGCTCGCATGGAACGATGACACTTTCTACAATAGGCGGCTATGTCCCCGGTCAGCTTATTGGTCCTGCATACAGTGCTAACTTTCTTGTTACAAAAACAGAAAACACTGACAGCGAAACTCCTGTTGAAGAGGACAACTGGGTTGCTGCAATGGAATGGGCTGACAGCATTGGAGTTGATGTAACTTCCACTTCCCTTGGTTATCTGGCATTCGATCCTCCATATACAAGTTTAACCTGGCAAAACATGGATGGGCATACTGCAATAATTACTCTCGGTGCCCTTGAAGCTGCCCGCAAAGGAATTGTGGTGGTTAATTCTGCGGGTAACAGTGCATCGGATGGAACACCAAATACTCTTATAGCACCTGCAGACGCTGATAGTATAATTACAGTTGGGGCTGTTTCTGGTTCCGGAATTCGAACCTCTTTCAGCAGTTATGGAAATACAGTTGACCACAGAATAAAACCAGATGTAATGGCAATGGGTTCCGGTGTTTATGTGGCTGACCCATCCGTTTTATCAGGAAATGCTTATACATCAGCATCCGGAACTTCATTCAGCTGCCCATTAACGGCTGGTGCATGTGCTGTTATATTATCATATAATCCCAATCTTACTAATATGCAGATTAGAGATGCTTTAAGAAATACGGCTTCAAGGCATTTAGCACCCGACAGCCTTTACGGGTGGGGAATAATAAACGCACTAGCTGCAGCTAATTACTTTCCGCTTACATCTGTATTATCTGTAAAAACAATTAATCCTGATAATTTCATTCTCTACCAGAATTACCCTAATCCCTTTAATCCTTCTACAACGATAAAGTATTTTATTCCAGTTGACTCACAGGTCAAAATTGTTTTGTTTAATATTCTGGGTAATGAATTAAAAACCCTTTTTAATGGAAATGTTACCGCCGGAGACCATGAATTGGAACTTTCTGCTTCCGGTTTAGCCAGCGGGGTTTATTTTGTTAAGGTTATCGCCGGTGGTTTTCAGAAAACAATTAAAATAACACTAACTAAATAATCTGCTTTGTTATTCTTGCATAAGTTCAAATTTGTCATCCCGGGCCGTTTTATGGGAACAGGTTGTTGAAGAATTGTAAAACGGTCATTTTGAAGGAGTCTTCGACTGAGAAAACTTATGGATTAAGAGTATTTGAAGTTTTTACATGGCTGCCGGTATCAATTCCCAGCGGCTTTTTCCTGGGCAGTCAGGAATTACTATAAAAGGATATTTTCTTGATAATTCTGCCAAATTATTGTCTTTTTTATATAAAATACCTTGCTTTTCAGACGTGCAATAACTAAACTTATTAGCTAAAATTTATTAAATATTAGGAGAAACAATAAGATGTTATTTCGTAGTGCAATTCTTTTTTCACTTGTTGTTCTAACTTTCATATTTTCATCTTGCTCACCACAACATTCAGATCTAATCGTTGCCCGGTATGGGGATTATGATATTAAAATGAAAGAATTTGAAAATGCATACGTAAAGAATGCGGGAAGTGTTGAAGTCGCCAAACAAGATAGTCTTTCAAAACTTAAAACCTTTCTTGATCTTTACATAAACTTTAAAATGAAATTAAGAGATGCCCAGGTACGTGGTTTTGATCAGGACTCTGCTCTTAATCAGGAACTCACAGATTATAAGAAAAAAGTCGGGGTAACTTACCTGCTTGAAAAAAATCTAGTTGACCCAGGATTAAAAGATCTCTATGAAAAAAGGAAATGGGAATACAGAGTAAGCCATTTAATGATCCGTCCCGATTCCTCAGGTGAAGAAGGTGCAAGAAAACTTGCGCAGTCAATTCTTGACAGTATTAAGGCAGGGAAAACATTTGAAAGTATGGTGGCTAAATATTCACAGGATTTATTCTCCAAACCTAATGGCGGTGATATTTTTTATGTTACTGCAGGCCAGCTTCCTGTTGAATTTGAAGATGCAGTTTATAAAACTGAAAAAGGGAATGTTTATCCGGAAGTAGTCAAAACAAAGTATGGATTTCATATTATTAAAGTAACAGATAAAAGAGAAAGAATTCCTCAGATCAGGGCAAGTCATATTCTGATTGCTACTACTACTGAAAAAGGACCTGTTGATACTAATGTTGCAAGAGAAAGAGCAGATTCAGTTTTTGCTCTCTTAAAAGCAGGAGGTGATTTCACTAAACTTGCCATGAAATATTCAGATGATACAGGGACCAAACAGAATGGCGGTGATCTGAATTATTTTGAACGCAGAATGATGGTTAAGGAATTTGATGAAGCTGCATTTGATCTTAAAGTAGGAGAAATATCTCCGGTAATTAAAACCAACTTTGGGTACCACATTATTAAGCTGACTGATAAAAAGCCTTATCCATCATTTGAGGATGATAAGGAAAATCTTAAGAAAATATTTAAACAGACCCGCTACCAGGCGGAATATGATAATTTAATAGCTCAGCTTAAGAGTAAATACAATTTTAAGGTAGATGAACAGAGCCTTACATCAATTGCTGCTAAAAGCGATTCTGCCAAAATTGGCGGTGATTATCCAAAATTGAATGAGGTAAAGTACTTTGATGTTATTTCTTATGCAGGAAAAACGGTTAAAGCAGAAGCGTTTCTAAGTCAATTAAACAGCACTAACGATTATCTGAATAAGCCTTTTACCATTGATAATCTGCGTGCTGCTGCACAGAAATTAGGTGCTGATTATCTGCTTGATGAAGAAGCCCTTAACCTCGAAAAAACAAACACGGAATTCGCTTCACTTATGGAAGATTACAAAAATGGTATTGCTATCTTCAAGCTGCAGGATGATGAAGTTTGGAGCAAGATCAACATGGACAGCACTAAACTCTATGATTATTATGTTTCTACAAAAAACAATTATACCTGGCTCGACAGAATCAACTTTAGTGAAATATTTTCCCGCAAAGATTCATTGATAAATCATTATTATGATCTTCTAAAGAAAGGTGAAAATTTTGATTCATTAGCAGTAAGATATACTGAACGTCCCGGGTATTCTGAAAAAGCAGGGAACTATGGGCTAACAGATGTTAAAGCTTCTGAAATATCAGAACAGGCCGCAAAACTGACCAATATAGGGGATTATTCTAATCCTTTCCCGGATGCAGGCGGATTCTCGATTGTTAAACTTGTCAGTAAAGATCCTTCAAGAACCAAAACATTTGAAGAAGCCAAGGCTGAAGTTTCCGGAGCTTTCCAGGAATCTGAAAGTAAAAGATTAGAACAGGAATATATTGACAGGTTAAATAAAACATATAAACCCGTTATTAATAACGATAATCTTGAAAAAGCTTTTAAGAACTAATAATCTGATTGTTGTTTTTTTCTTCGCCGCAGCACTAACAACAGGCTGCGGCAAAGAATCGCCCAAAGGGGATTTTATTGCCAGGGTTAATAAATCGTACTTTACAAAAGAAAATTTAAACTCTGTCTCTAATTCCGGCAAGGCAAATACTCTCTATTCAAGTGAAATAATCAGGAATTGGGTCAATCGTGAATTGCTTTTCCAAATGGCAGAAAAAGAGGGTATAACGAAAAGTGCCGAGTATCTTAGACTTTTAGAAGATTCAAAAAAAGAACTTGCTGCTTCCCTTATGATCATAAAATTCTATGAAGATAAAACTCCGGAAGTTGATGATGACAGTCTGGAATCATATTTTGCTTCTTACAGCGATCTATTCAGATTAAATAATGAAGGATATTTAATTAACAGAATAAATTTTAGAAATGAAGATAAGGCTATTCTTTTCAGGACAACAGTGGTAGAGTCCGATTGGAATAAAGCAACTAATGTTTTTAAGAGAGATGCATCATTGATTGTTAATCATATTTTATTTGACGAACCTGAAATCCATCCTGCAGGATTATTAAGAATTGTCAGAGAACTTGATCCGAAAGAAGTCAGTATTGTTTACAATACCCAAGACAATGAATATACGGTTATTCAGTTGCTGGAAAAATACCCTGAAGGTTCAATTCCCTCGCTTGATGTAATAAAGGACAAGGTTTCCTCCAGATATATAGCCGAGAAGAAAGAACAGTTGTTTAAGAACTATCTTGAAAATCTGTATTCGCATAACGATATTGAAATTAAAAACTCAGGTGTTAAATGAAATTTAAGAATTTGTTATTTCTGCTACTTTTACTTACTGTGCCGTCAATTGCTCAGGAGGTAGTAGATAAAATTGTTGCAGTTGTTGATAATGAAATCATTATGCAGAGTGAACTGGAATTCCAGATAAGCCTTGCCGCCTCGCAAAGGAAAATCTCACCTGAGACACCCGGGCTAAAAGAACAAGTGCTTAAAGCTATGATTGAAGATAAACTTGTTTATGCCCAGGCCAATTATGATTCTATTACTGTAACCGATGATGAAGTCGAAAACAGGGTAAACTATCAAATTCAGATGTTTACACAGCAGTACGGTTCTAAAGAAAAGGTGGAGCAGGCTTATGGTATGAGCGTTGAAAAAATTAAACATGAGCTGAGAGATGATGTAAAAAAGAATATAATGGTTCAGAAACTGCAGGAGAAAAATTTTACAGGCATTGAAGCTTCAAGGAAAGACGTAGGAGATTTCTATTATAAATTTAAAGACAGTATTGGTGTAATTCCCGAAAAAATTAAACTGTCCCATATTTACAGGAATCCCAAATCATCTGAAGAAGTAAAGAAAAAATATTCCGATTTTGCGAAAGACCTGCTTGATTCGTTAAAGAACGGGGCAGATTTTGCTACACTGGCGAAACGTTATTCAGAGGATCCTGCAAGTGCAGTACAGGGGGGCGATCTTGGATTTGTAAAAAAAGGAATTTTCTACCCTGAATTTGAAGCTGCTGCCTTTGCGCTAAAACCAGGGCAGATCTCCGGTATCATTGAAACTCAGGCAGGTTATCATATAATCCAGATGCTTGAACAAAGAGGCGATGCAATTCATGTCCGTCATATTCTGGTTAAAATTAAAAATGATGAGCAGGCCGATCTTAGAACCATTGAATTCCTGACTGATGTCAGGGACAGTATTATCAGGAAATTAGGAACTTTTGATTATTATGCAACAAAATATTCTGAAGATAAAGAATCAGGAGCATTCGGTGGAGACCTGGGTACCTTCTATACCTCGCAGCTCGATAAAACTCTGGCTCCTATAGTTGATAAGTTAAAGGACGGTGAAATTAGTTTTCCTTCCAGGATCGATTATGGACAATCTAATTACGGTTACCATATTGTCTGGCTTGTTGAAAGAATACCCCAGCATCCTGCAGATTTTGATAAGGACTACCAGGAACTCAAAAAACTTGCTGATGATTATAAAAAACAGCAGCAATATGAGAAGTGGATTGAAAGCCTTAAAAGTAAAATATATTTTGATGTAAGAATATAACAGGATATAAATTGAAAGATAATATTCCCACTGACGATATCCGGCTTGTTGAAAAACTCAATGAGACGGTTAGAAATATTAAACAGGAAATCGGTAAGGTAATTATTGGCCAGGACATTATTATCGATCAACTTATTGTTTCATTATTGTCAAAAGGACACTGCCTGTTGATAGGAGTGCCCGGACTTGCTAAAACTCTGCTCATCAAAACACTTGCTGAAGTGATGGATCTTAACTTCAACAGGATCCAGTTTACTCCTGACCTTATGCCAAGCGATATTACCGGTACTGAGATTATAGAAGAAGATCCACTGAGCAAAAAAAGGAACTTCAGGTTTATTCCCGGACCTGTATTTGCCAATGTTATTCTTGCAGATGAAATAAACCGTACACCTCCTAAAACCCAGTCTGCCTTGCTTGAAGCAATGCAGGAACATAAGGTGACAACAGCCGGCACTACTTACACTTTAAGTGAACCATTCTTCGTTCTGGCAACTCAGAACCCGATTGAACAGGAAGGAACTTACCCATTGCCTGAAGCCCAGCTTGACCGTTTCATGTTCAACCTCTGGCTTGATTATCCTTCATTTGAAGAAGAGGTAAAAATTGTACAGACTACAACCAGTGAATATATCCCCAAACTAAATAAGATAGTTTCCGCGGCTGATATTATTTCATTCCAGGATCTGATAAGGAAAGTCCCGGTTTCTGAAAACGTTATTGAGTTTGCTGTTAAGACTTCTAATACCACACGCCCTGAAAACAGCAGTTCACCAAAGTTTATAAAAGACTGGGTTAGCTGGGGAGCAGGCCCAAGAGCCTCACAATACTTAATCCTTGCAGCTAAAACCAAATCTGTTATCGAAGGAAGGTTTACTCCGAATATTGATGATGTAAAATCCTCTATGATTCCAGTTCTTAGGCACAGAATAATTACAAATTTCTCCGCGGAAGCAGATGGAATAAATTCTGTTGAAGTAATTAAAAGACTTATGAACTGACACTACAGTTTTTCTATCTTGTAGTTTGTAAAAGCAAAATATATCTCTTTAGCGAATGTCTTTATTACAGTTGCCGTTGGAATGGCAAGCAGCATTCCCGGTATCCCGAATAGTTGTCCCCCCGCAATAATCAGTAATATTATTATTATAGGATGAATATTGAGATGTTTCGAAAATATATATGGTTGGATAATTCCGTTATCTATTGCGTATGTTGCCAGTATAAGAACAATAATATGTGGAACCCTTGAAAAATTTCCGTATTGTATCAGTGAAATCATAATAGCCGGTATACCCCCTATAACAGGTCCGAAATACGGAATAAGATGACCAATTCCTGCCATTACTCCTAATGGCAGTGAATTATTTATTCCTATTGAATATAACCCGATTCCCATTGCACAACCTACAAATGATGCGTCAAATATCCATGCGCGCACATAACGGCTCAACTGAAATGATATTTTTTTGATTATATAATATGACATTTCAAAATATTTATTCGGAATAATATTCAACATCCCTTTTGTTATCTTCTTACTGTCTTTAACCATAAAAAATGATATAAAAGGGACTATTACAAGTATTGCTACAACGGATATTACCCCAGAAAGAATTGATGTAAATGAATCAAATGATTTTTCCACCTGTTCGGAAACATATCTTGTTATTTTATCCTGAAGCTCACCAGACCTGATCAGAGGTATTGATTTCTGAACCTCTGTTCCTACTTTTCTTATTTGATTTGGGGTCAAATAAACTTTAACTGTATCAATTAATTGTTTCATCTGCTGAATAAAACTGGGTACAAGGAATGAAAATATCAGGTATAAAGTGAAGAGAAATAGTACAAAAATAGTTATACTGGCCAATAACCTGTTAAACCCTTTTTTTTCCAATGTGGTAATGAATGGATCGAATATCAGTGCCAACAGAATCGCTATTGCAGAAATAATTAATAAATCAGAAAGTAAATAACATAAATAGAGTACAATCAGTCCGGCAAAGCCCCACAAGGCAATCTTAGAAAACCTTTTTATCGCTAATTCATTCATATTATGATCCTACTGATTCTACTCGTTTAATTCCAGGGACCTGTCGCAATAATGATCTTTCGATGCCGGCACGAAGAGTAATAACTGACATAGGACAAATATCGCAGGCCCCGGTCAATCTAACTTTTACTATCCCGTCTTCCGTAATTTCCACAAGTTCAATATCTCCGTCATCTGCCTGTAAAAACGGTCTGATTGAATCAAGAGCTTTTTTTACTTCTTCATCCATAATAAATTATGTTAAACCTCATCACCTAATGATATTTCAATTTCCGGACCCGCGTTCAGATTTCTTAGATTGACCTGCACGGCAAGGTTTCTGGATATTTCTGTGATTACTTTTGCATTTTCACTGTCAGGAATATCAAACACAATTGGTTTTCCTTTATCGCCGCCGATCCTTATTCTTGGATCGATCGGGATACCGCCTAAAAAGGGGACATTTAGTTCTTTGGCTAATTTTTCACCACCGCCTACACCGAAAATGTCATATTTCTTACCGGTATCGGGCGCAATAAAATAGCTCATATTTTCAACAATACCCAAAACCGGTACATTTACACGTGTAAACATTTTCAGTCCTTTTCGTGCATCTATAAGTGAAACGTCCTGTGGTGTTGTAACTATTACCGCTCCAGTCAGAGGGATTGTCTGAACTAAAGTCAGTTGTATATCTCCCGTGCCGGGAGGCATGTCAAATAATAGATAATCTAATTCATCCCATTCAACGTCGGTCATGAATTGTTTAACTGCGCCGCTGGCCATAGGACCTCTCCAGATTACAGGTGTACTATCATCAATTAAAAATCCTATTGACATAAGTTTAACACCATAATTCTCAAGGGGATACATTTTGGCTGAACCATGTGTCTGATAAATCCTTGGTTTTTCATTTATTCCCAGCATCAGGGGAATGGAAGGTCCGTAAATATCCGCATCAATAAGGCCGACTTTTGCACCGTCTTTAGCCAATGCAACGGCAAGGTTTACTGCTACTGTGCTTTTACCTACTCCGCCTTTACCACTGGCTATAGCTATTGTGTTTTTTACTCCGGGTAAGAGAGCATCCTTTTCCTTATTCTGGTGCGGAATTACCTTAGTCTCTATATCAAGTTCAATACTCTTATAAGCGGGGAAATCTGTTTTGATTACCTGCGAAAACTTCTCTCTGAGCCGGCTGCTTAGTTGATTTGCCGGGATCGGGAGCACAAAACTAACTACAAGTGTATCTTTTTTAGTTTCAACTTTCTTTATCGAATTCAACAACAAATGATCTTTATTAAAGTCCGGGTCATCAACTTTTTTAAGTGAAAATAATACTCCACTTTTGGTTACATCTGGCATAAAACTCAAAACCTATATAATAATATTCTTTAATATATAAAATTATGTAATTAAGTCACGTTACGCAAGGAAGCTTGTTAGAATGAGATTCTTCTCACGATCCCAATATGTCGGGAGGATCAGAATGACAAGCACAGATTCTTCGCTGCACTCCTAATGACAAAACAAAAAACAGAATGATAATTAGATCTCTCAGAAGCAAAGGGGGTTTGCTTATAATTGGATAGGAAGGAGAATCAGATTTTTGTTTTAGTGTATCTTCCCCCGACTTTAATTGTGTGTTTCATTAACCATTCCTGTGAACTTATACTTTTCCCATCTTCAGTTTTAGGAACCAATTGATATGTGCCGTCAGTCAACAACAGTCGGGCTTTAATATTATCTCTGAGATAAGCTTTGATGATGGTTTTCATTATTGTACTTTTTAGTTTCTCATCCTTAACCGGGAATAATATTTCAACTCGTCTGTCAAGGTTTCGCTGCATCATATCAGCACTTCCAAGATAAATTTCTTCTTCTCCGTTATTCAGGAAATAAAAAATACGGCTGTGTTCCAGAAATCTGCCAACTATGCTTATTACGCTGATATTATGGCTGAGACCCTCAACTCCCGGAACCAGGCAGCAGATCCCTCTTACAATCAGTTCAATTCTAACTCCGTTATTTGAAGCCTCATAAAGAGCGGAAATTATAACTGGGTCAACGAGTGAGTTAAGTTTAAAAATAATTTTCCCTTCACCACCGTTTTTTACATTTTCAATTTCTCTCATTATAAGGGCAACCATCTTTTCACGCATATTCACCGGAGCAACAATTATTTTCCTAAATTCAGTCTGTTTTGAGTACCCGGTCAGATAATTAAAAATATCTGATACGTCAGCACATAAATCCTCATCATCTGTGAATAATCCAAGATCTGTATATAGTTTAGAAGTTTCGGCATTATAATTACCTGTACCTAAATGGACATATCTTTTCAAACCTTCGGATTCTTTTCTAACTACCAGTGTCATCTTTGCATGGGTTTTTAATCCGACTAAACCGTAAACCACATGTACGCCAACTTTTTCCAACTCGCGGGCCCAGAATATATTATTCTCTTCATCAAAGCGGGCTTTTAACTCAACAAGAACTGCAACCTGCTTCCCTCTTTCTGCTGCTTCGATGAGATATTTTAATATTGGTGAATTTGAACCCACCCTGTAAAGTGTTTGCTTTATGGCAATTACATCGGGATCAGTAGACGCCTGTTTAACAAAAGAAATTACAGGATTAAAAGAATGATAAGGAAGATGAAGAAGAATATCCTTTTGTCTTATAATGCTGAAAATATCATCATCCTCTTCAAATGTTTTCGGTAATACCGGATAAAAGGGGGTTTGTTTTAATTGGTGTAGCGGAAGATCATATAGCATGATAATATCACTTAACCCCAAAGGTTCTTCCACAAGATGAACATCTTCCCTGTTGATAAGAAGATTCTCCATAAGTGTCTCAAGCATAAACTCCGGCATTTTATCAGTAACTTCAAGCCGCACAACTTTTCCGAATCTTCTCTGCCTGATATGTTCTTCTATAACTTTCAGGAGATCATCGGCTTCATCTTCCTGCAATTCAATATCGGTATCTCTTATAATCCTGAACTGGTGTGCTTCTACAACTTCCATCCCCGGGAATAAGAAGTTCAAATTAGCTCTGATAATTTCACCCATCCAGATAAACCGTGCCTTAAATTGCCCGTTTGTATTCATCTTGTATGAAGGGTCAAATATTTTGTCTATCTGAAGTAGTCGTGGAAGTATTTGCGGTATCTTTAACCGGGCAAAAAGATTTTCACCGTTAGGCTTTTTTACAAGTATTGCCAGACTTAAACTCAGGTTTGAAATGTATGGGAATGGTCTTCCCGGGTCAAAAGCAAGTGGAGTAAGAACAGGATAAATCTCTTTCAGAAAATATTGTGTTAAAAATTCTTTTTCCTGTTCTTCCAGATTGTCATATTCAAGGATGTGTATTTCATTTGTTCGCAGTTCAGGAATTATTGTATTATGCCAGAGATCAAGAACCTGCTTAAGCATGGGCTGGATAGTCTTTTCAATTTTCCGCAGCTGTTCCATAGGTGTAAGACCGTCAATTGAGGGTTCCAGTATACCTGCCGCAATCTGTTCTTTAAGACCCGAGACACGGATCATATAAAATTCATCCAGGTTGGTGCAAAAGATTGAAATGAATTTTATCTTTTCTAATAATGGCTGCAGCGGATCAAGCGCTTCCTCTAAAACCCTTCGATTAAACTCAATCCAGCTAAGATCCCTGTTGAAGAAATTTTTAGGATCCTTATATTTCTTTAATAACTCTTTACCAAGCATATATATCTTTCTTAATATCCATAATATAACCATTTTTTTACACTTTTTATGTGTAAATGTTGAATTAAAAAGTGATCTTATGCAACATGTCATGACAAATATTTAAATAAAAAGGAGATACTATATTTTTCTCTGCTTTCAGAATGATTCCCGCGACACAATAAAATTATCAGGAAGTTAAATTTTATTACGCAAAATAAATGCTTATTTCATTTTTAACTTTATATTTGCATTACTAATTTTATTTAATTTTGATGGAAAGGTAGAAAAATGTTTCAAGGAACAGGAACTGCATTAATTACTCCTTTTGATGATGATCTTAATGTTGATTACAATGATCTGAAAAAGCTTGTAAAGTTCCAGCTTGATAATAAGGTGGACTTCCTTGTTGTACTTGGTACTACGGGGGAATCTGTTGTTATTGATGAAGAAGAACGGAAGCATATTATTGAAACTGTTATTGCTGAAGTTAACGGGAAAATACCTGTAGTTATAGGCACAGGAACTAATGATACCAGGAAGGTAGTAAAACTTAATAAAATAGCAGAGGACTTAAATGCTGATGGCGTTCTTATCGTAAATCCTTATTACAATAAAGGGACACAAGCAAGTCTGGTTGAGCATTATAAATATTTATCAGAAAGAACTCCACTGCCCATAATAGTTTATAATGTACCCAGCCGTACTGCGATGAATATACTTCCCGAAACGATATTGAAAATAAACCAAGCATGCTCCAATGTTGTAGCAGTAAAAGAAGCGTGTGCCGATATTTCCCAGATATCAAAACTAATAGCGATAAAGCCTGATAGCTTAACTGTTTTGTCCGGTAATGATGATCAGACATTACCTATAATGGCACTCGGCGGTAAAGGGGTGATTTCAACTTTCTCAAATGCTTTTCCGTTGCAGATGTGGGAAATAACGAATGCAATGCGGAACAACGATATTGAGTTTGCAAGGAAGCTGCATAACAAGTATGTGAAACTTATGAATGCTCTTTTTGCTGAGACAAGCCCGATGCCTGTTAAATTTGCATGCAGTTACCTTGGATTATGTAAGAACACTCTCAGGCTGCCGCTTATTAAAATAACCAAAGAGACAGAAAATCTAATCAGGAAAGAAATTGAGGGGATAAAATAATGCCTGTTAAATATGGACTCATAGGCGCTTCAGGCAGGATGGGAAAGGAAATAGAATCTTTAATGAATGAATCCGGACATGTATGTGTATTTAAATATGACGTTGAAGGTGAATGGAAAACCGAAAGTCCTGAAGTTATAATTGATCTTTCTCTTCCCGAGGTTTTTGAACAGACACTTTTTTATGTAAATAAATATAAAGTTCCGCTTGTTATAGGAACAACCGGGTTAAGCAGCCAGCAGGTAAATGCGTTAAAAGAACTTGGTAAGGAAGTCCCTGTTGTTCAGAGTTCCAATTATTCAGTCGGGATACAAATGTTGATCAGATGTGCGGAGATGCTGAAGGAGAATCTTCCGGGCTGGGATATTGAAATAAGCGAAACACATCACCGGTTCAAAAAAGATAAACCATCGGGTACAGCACTGATGATTAAGAACGCTCTCGGGAAAGAAGTGAACATTTCTTCTTTAAGGCTGGGCAATGTTCCCGGAGATCATACTGTATCATTCGGTGGACTGGGTGAAGTACTAAGCATTACACACAGCGCTACATCAAGAAGAACATTTTCCGAAGGTGTACTTAAATCAGTTCTTTTTGTTTTAGACAGGAAGAATGGTTATTATACATTTAAAGAAGTACTTTTTCATAAGTAAAGGAAAACAATGGACTCATACGAGATCATAAAATATATAGCTGATGCACAACGTAAAACACCAGCAAAGATTTATATATCAGGCGAACTTGGTAATATAGACTTCGAAGGGATAGAGTTCTTTGGTGACAATAAATGGGGCGTACTCTTCTGTGAGTATAAAGCATTTGAAGAGTTCCTTGCAAAGAACAAAAGTTTAATAAAGAATTATCATGTTGAAACAGACCGCCGGAATTCAGCAATACCACTTGCGGATCTTACAAAATATAATGCCCGTATTGAACCGGGTGCCCTGATAAGGGATCTTGTTGAGATTGGAGATAACTGCGTAATAATGATGGGTGCTGTACTTAATATCGGTGCTGTTATCGGTGAAAGGACAATGATTGATATGAACGTTGTTGTTGGCGGTAGAGCCATTGTTGGCAAGGACTGCCATATTGGAGCTGGAACTGTATTAGCCGGCGTAATAGAACCTCCAAATGCTGAGCCGGTAATTATTGGCGATAATGTTCTTATCGGGGCAAATGCAGTTGTTCTGGAAAGTATTAAAGTTGGAAATGGCGCAGTTGTAGCTGCGGGTTCAGTTGTTGTCAGTGATGTTGAACCGGACACTGTGGTGGCAGGAGTTCCGGCAAAAGTAATTAAAATGGTGGATGCCAAAACGAGATCCAAAACTCAGCTCATTGATGAATTAAGAAGACTATAGGAACATATTTGAATATAGTTGTACAAAAATACGGGGGCAGTTCTGTTGCTGATCCCGAAAAGATAAGAAATGTTGCTTCAAGAATAGCAATAAAAGTTAATAAGGGTTATAAAGTAATCATAGTTGTATCAGCAATGGGGAAATCAACAGATGGGCTTATCAACCTGGCAAAGCAGGTTTCCGCAAATCCTGATCCCCGCGAACTGGATATGTTGTTATCTACCGGTGAGCAGGTTTCGGTTTCACTGTTGTCAATGGCTTTGAATGATTTAGGATTAAGGAGCAAATCGCTCAATGCATTCCAGGCCGGAATAAGGACTACTGATGATTTTAATGAAGCCAAGATACTTAATTTTGACAGTGAGAAGATTCTGGGATTACTTGAGGAACTCGATACACTTGTTGTAACAGGATTTCAGGGAGTTACAGATGAAGGAGAAATGACTACACTCGGAAGAGGCGGATCGGATACCTCGGCTGTGGCCATGGCTGCTTCATTAAAGGTCGACTGTGAGATATTCAGTGATGTTGCAGGTATTTATACTATTGACCCAAGATTATATCCGGCAGCTAAAAAGATAAAGTTTATTGCTTATGATGAAATGCTGGAGATGGCAAGTCTTGGCGCCAAGGTACTTCACAGCCGGTCGGTCGAAATAGCCAAGAAATTTGATATTAAAATATATTGTGGTTCATCTTTTATAGACGAAGAAGGAAGTTATGTCGTGAATGAAGATATTATTATAGAAGAACCCGTAGTTACGGGATGCAGCATAGTAGAGAACGAAACCCAGGTTTATATTAAGAACCTTCCGGTTGATTATAAACTTGTGCAGTCGGTCTTTGAGAAGACAGCAACCGAAGGCCTGAATGTTGATATGATCTCGATAATCAACACAGGCGATAATCTTGTGGTATCATTTACTATAGTTGAATCAAAACGGAAGCAGCTTGAGGATGCCCTTGATAATTTATTTAAGGATATGGATACTTATGAAGTTAAATTCTATAAAGGGTTTATCAAACTGTCAGTTGTAGGGATAGGAATGAGATCAGGAATTGGCGTTGCTTCAACTTTCTTTAAAGCTCTTGAAGATATACCAATAAGACTTGTTACCACATCCGAGATAAAAATATCCTGCCTTATTGAATCAAAGTATAAGCAAAAAGCTGTAGATGCAATTGTAAAGGAATTCAGTTTATAAATGGGAGATCTATTAGATCCAGTTGAACTGCGGCATCAGCTTCACTCCTATCCGGAGCTTATGTTTGAGGAATACAGGACCACGAAGTTACTTGTGGATAACATAAGCCTGCTGGATAATATAAAGATATTCAAACCGCTTGATACGGGCCTTGTAGTTGAGTACAGTGTAAATAATGGGGGATACCTGTTGTTCAGAGCTGATATTGATGCTTTACCTATAATAGAAGAAACCGGGGTTTTCTTTTCTTCACAGAACAACTGCATGCATGCCTGCGGACATGATATACACACATCTGTTTTGTATGGATTACTGAGATATGCTGCAGCAAATAAAATAAATAAAAATATTCTCTTCCTGTTCCAGCCCGGTGAAGAGGGGGGCGGCGGAGCCGAACGAATAATAAACTCTGGTATTCTGAGGAATTATAATATTGAAAAAGCTTTTGCACTTCATGTAACAGATGAATATGAGCAGGGAGTTATTGCATCATCGCCCGGTATACTTTTTGCGTCTGCATTCGAGGTAGACATTGAATTCTTCGGTAAGAGCGCTCACGTTGCTTTCCCTGAAAACGGGAAAAATGCATTTGAGGCATTAGTTAGGTTTCTTGCTAAAGTGAAAGAACTTATTAAAAGTGAAGACGAGAAGATCATTTTCGGGTATGGTAAAATTGATTCAGGCACAGTAAGGAATATAGTTCCTGCTTATGCAAAAATAGAAGCAACTTTAAGAACATTAAGCCGGGAAAAATCCGGCATCTTTTTCGAAAAAATTATTTCTTTGCTTAAAGATATTGAGAAGGAGACCGGGGTTAAGAGTAAAATAAGCAAAGGCTCTTTATACACGGAAGTTGTTGTTGATAAGCCATTGTATCAACAATGCCGCAGTATATTAACAAAGAAATTTGAATTTATTGATTGCGGTTATAAAATGACCGGTGAGGATTTTGGTTTTATATCAAAGATATATCCTTCATTCATGTTCTGGCTCGGTACACGCAAAGGTGAACAGTTCGGTTTGCATAATCCCAGGTTCCTGCCGGATGATTCAATAATAGAAAAAGGGATTGAAATTTATAAAGCTATACTTAGTGAGGTTTAAATGAGTAAAATTGAAGTCGGTGTATTAGGCGCGACAGGCAGCGTAGGACAGAAATTTATACAATTGCTTGATGGCCATCCATTTTTTAAGGTAACAGAAGTGGCCGCATCAGACAGATCGGCAGGTAAGAAATATTCTGAAGCTGTTAACTGGTTTTTAGCTTCTAAAATCCCTGCAGATGTAGCGGGGTTGATAGTTAAGCCATGTGAACCGGTACTTAAATGTCATGTTGTATTTTCCGCTCTTGACGCAAGTGTAGCGGGTGAAATTGAATCGGAATTTGCGAAAAATGGATACATGGTTATATCAAATTCAAAGAACCATAGAACTGATACTGACGTTCCTTTACTTATACCTGAAGTTAATCCTGATCATCTTGAACTGCTCAAAATTCAAAAGTACGGGAAGGGAGGGATTGTAACAAATCCGAATTGTTCAACGATAGGACTTGTACTAGCGCTTAAGCCGCTTGCAGATAATTTCGGATTAGAAGCAGTAAATGTTGTAACAATGCAGGCATTATCGGGTGCCGGGTATCCGGGTGTTTCAAGCCTTGACATCATAGATAATGTTATTCCCTATATCGGTGGTGAAGAACCAAAACTGGAGACCGAACCGCTGAAGATATTAGGTGGTTTTAACGGTAAGGGGATAAGTAATTATGATTTGAAAATTAGCGCCCAGACAAATAGGGTGGCGGTAATTGACGGGCATACTGAAGCTATCCAAGTAAATCTCAGGAATAAAGCATCGAAAGAGGACATAATAAAAGTATGGAAGGAATTCAGAAGTGTACCACAGGAATTGAATCTTCCTTTCGCACCAATAAATCCAATCCATTATTTTACTGAAGATAAATATCCGCAGCCGCGCCTGCATAGGGATATTGATAAAGGGATGGCAGTAAGTATAGGCAGACTAAGAGAGTGTAATTTATTCGACTATAAATTTATTCTTATCTCGCATAACACGGTAAGAGGTGCCGCCGGCGGAGCGATACTTTGCGGAGAACTTATGAAAGAGAAAGGGTACTTATAATTTCTCGATTCGCAAAGAATCTGTGTTCCTCCTTGTCATTCTGAGTAGCTATGTTTAAAGTCTGTAGATCGGCAGTATCGAAAAACAATAGATTTCTGTAAGTAACGGAGAAGACAAAAAAAAAGAGCGTCCTTTCATAAATTTAATTAAACAAAA
>Ga0182027_10004981_pt1 | contig 20385 bp, 16 predicted proteins | sample 712E1DmetaG_FD_121300 | JGI IMG/M metagenome (GOLD analysis project Ga0182027, IMG submission 121300) | Permafrost microbial communities from Stordalen Mire, Sweden - 712E1D metaG (Illumina Assembly) | ecosystem: Environmental > Terrestrial > Soil > Wetlands > Permafrost | place: Sweden...
AAGGTCGTACTGGATCTGCGTCTCGTTGGGATCGTTGGCGTACTTGGCTTCCTGCTGGCCCGGGTGATAGGGAGGCTTGGCCTTGGCCCGCGAGTAGACCAGCCACTTCCCATCCGCGGTCCAGAACGCGCTGGTCTGCACGCAATCGGGATCGTCCGCGCCGGGCAGGGTGTGCAGTTTGCCGCTGGCCCGGCTGTACCAGGCCAGCACACCCCGCGTGGGAAAGAAGACCTGGCCAAAACCGTAATTGCTGTAGAAGCCGTTGTACAAGCGCTCGTCGAAGTTCCGTATGTGCGAGCCCGGGTTCTCGATCGAGGTGATCACGAACTGCCCATCCGGCGAAATCTGGGACATGAAACCGAATCTCTTGCTGGCGCGCTCCTCGGCGAACGAGCTCCAGCGAATCACGTCCTGGTTCCGGATCGAGGTGTGCTGTGAGATCGGCACCAGGCCATAGAGGCCCTTATCGTTGGCCGGGCCGTCCACGTCCAGCCCCAGCGTCTTGCCATCGCGCGCGAATGAATGGCAGTTGGCGCAGGTGGGCAGGCCCTGCATCATCAGCTTGGGGCGCGGCTCGCCGATGTAGAGCAGCCGCCACGCGATCAGCGGCACCGCGCTGGTCGGAAGCGGCATGATGATCCCCTTCTCGCCCACCGGCGGCGGCACCAGCGGAACATCGCGGTAGAAGATGGGCGCGCCCACCGGATCTTTCGACGTAAGCAGGCTCGTACGCCCGCTCGAAACCGGCTGCGTCGCCTCCGGGTCCCGAAATCCGGTGATGGTCACCGTGGCGGCATGCCGGACCGAGTGCGCTTTGATGGTGGCCCAGGTCTCTGCATCGGGCTTCCAGGATTGGGCCGCGGCCTCGAGCGGCGTCAGCGTTGGCGGCACCGCGCCGGCCGCCGCGCAGCGCTCGTCGATTTCGCCGATCGGCATCGGCCCGCCCTTCGACCGCACGTGGAGAGCCGGGGAACGGTCCGCGAAGCTCACCTCGATCTGCCAGATCACGGCCCGCGCATCGGCATCGCGCCACAGAACCGTCGGGGCGATAATCTCGGGAGGAAAGACGGAGCCGTCGGCAGGATAATCGATGGTGATCGCCGCTAGCGTGGCCGCGTCAACGCGACACGGCAGCACCAGCCCCAGCACCGTCAGGATCGAGACCGCCAGCGCCCTCGCGCAAACACCCGAACTGGCCCCCACCGCCATTTCGCTCGTGCTTCCAGTATAAATCCGAGCCCTGGCAGGGGTCGACGCGAGCCCGCCGGTAGACGGGCGCCGTCCCCTACCACTCCGCGTAGGCCGTCCCGTCCGGTGCCTTGTCCGTGCTCTTGGTGTACACGTCGAACACGTTCTGCCCGCCCCAGCCCGTCGAATCCGGTTCGTCGCGCGTGCTCCGTATCCCCCACTCGAACGAACCCGTCATCGGGTCCTTCGGAATCCGCCGCAGAAAGCGAATCTTCTTGTCCGGGCTCCCGTTCGGCCGCACCCCGTCCACGAGCTGCTGCAGGGTCTCCGGATATCCATCGCTATCCATCTTGCCCGCCGGCAGCAGGTTCGCGCTGGTGGCGTCTTTGTACTTATCGATGGCTTTGCGGATCTCGGCCAGCGACCAGCGCAGTTCCTTCTCCCTCTCCCGGCGCACCTTGAAGCGCGCCAGCGGAACCGCCATCGTGGTGAGCAGCATCAGAATCGTGAACGCCACGACCAGCTCGATCAGGGTCAGCCCCCGCTGCTGCCGCCTCGAAGAACCCATGCCTCAATTGTATGGCGAATCCGCCCGGCCCTTGTTCCCGGCCGCATTCGGAGCTAGTCTCGGATCAGGAGGGTGCATATGAAGGGGTTGATTCTCGCGTGTGCCGCGTGTGGCCTGCTCGCGCTGCCGGCCGCCGGCCAACGGGGTGGGGCGGGCCATGGAGGCGGTTTTGGCCACCCTGGCACGGGGCCCGGGACCACCGGCATCCCGCCGCTCGGCTCCCTGCCTGCGCTGGGGACGCAGTCCCCGCAGCGCAATTTCCGCCAGTCGGGCCAGGGGTTTGGCTATTGGCTTCCGTTGGGCTATGACGAATCCCAAGGCAATAACTACCCGTACCAGGCCAGCCCGAGCATGCTGGTTGTGGTGCCGCAGGCGCAGCCCGCCCCGCCGCCGCGTCCCGTGCAGGGCGAGGTTCACGAATACACCAAAACCAATCCGCCGGAAACCGCGCAAGGCGCGCCCGCGGAGTTCTCCATCGTGGGCCAGGACCGCGTGGCCCATCCTGCCGTCGCCGTATGGGCGCAAGGCGGAACGCTCCACTACGTCGATGCCGACGGCAACGCCGGCACCATGGCCCTCAGCGCCGTGGACCGCGAGGCCACCCGCCAGGCCAACGCTGCCAAAGGCCTTCGACTCCAGGTATCGCCGGAGTAGCTATGGATCGTGTCGTCCATTTTGAGCTGGCGGCCCAGGACCCGGACCGGGCCGCGGAGTTCTACCGCCAGGCCTTCGGCTGGGTCATCAAGAAGTGGGAAGGGTCGGCCGAGTACTGGCTCGTCACCACCGGCCCCGAAGGCGAGCCCGGCATCAATGGTGGCATTCTACGGCGCCGCGAGGGCGCGCCGCCGACTATCGTGACCATTGCAGTTGAATCGGTGGACGCCGCGGTCCAGAAAGTGCTGCGCTGCGGCGGCAAGGTGGCGCTGCCGAAGATGGCGATCCCCGGCGTCGGCTACCAGGCTTACTGCCTCGATACCGAGGGCACCGTCATCGGCATTCACCAGTTCGATCCGTCCGCGAAATAGGCGGGCAGGGCCGCGACGTCGAAGGCGCCCCGCGCCAGATCGTGCCCCGCTCCCGGTACTTCAACCAGCGCCACCGGCGCCGGAATCAGGGCCAACGCCGCCCGCAGTTCATCGGTCGAGGCGAAGGAATCGCGCGGCCCGTGTACGAACAGCGACGGCGTACGCAGGGCGGAGAAGTGCGCGGTGCGCGGCCGCTCCGGCTTTCCCGGCGGGTGCAGCGGATAGGAGAGCAGCAGCAGCGCCGCCGCCAGTTCCGGCTCTTCGCTCGCCAGCATGCTGGCCTGCCGGCCTCCATACGACTGCCCGCCTAGGAAGACGCGGCCCGGCACAATCGCGCGCATCGCCGCCACCGCGTCTTTCAATCCCGCGCGGTCCGCGGCCGCGGTCGAGGGCGAGGGCGGCCCATGCGGCCGCCTCTGTCGAAAGGGGAGGTCGCAGCGGAGCACGCACACGCCCGCGGCGGTGAACGCTCCCGCGACCGCGGTCAGCAGCGCCATCCGGCTGTCTCCGCCGGCGCCGTGGGTCAGCACCAGGCCGTTCCGAAGCGCGCCCTCCGGCCGGTCGAGAAAGCCGCGCACCGTGCCCGCATCGAAGGGAACGGAGTCCGGCATCAGGCGCCCGCCGGCGCCAGGTCGCGATACGACACCGTGCGCTCCACCTCGACGGGCTTGCCGTCCGCCTCGGCATAAGGGTTGACGAAATAGTTCAGCGGTGCGCCCGACTGCGGCGGCACCAGCACCAGGTCGCGGCCTCGCGAGAACTCGACCCGGTTCTCGTCGTGCGCCCCGAAGAAGTATTCGCGGCGCGACGGATCCTTGGCCGCCTCCGAAGCGTCCACCGGGACCCAGCCGATCCCCTTCGCGTAGAACTCCGCCCAGCAGTGATACCCGCTGACTTGTCCCGCCCCGCGCGCGCCGGGCAGCGGCAGCCCGATCGAGAACCGGGCCGGGATGCCGACGGCCCGCGCATACCCGATGAAGATGGCGTGGAAGTCGGTGCAGTTGCCGCGCCGGTTCTCGCAGGCGTAGTGGATGTCGTCGCGTCCCCAGCCCTTGCCGCTCTTGTCGTACTTCACCGTGGCCACCACGTGGTTGTAGATGGCGCGCGCTTTCTCCAGATCGCTGGTCGCGTGCGCGGCGGCCACTACTTCCTCGGCCCATGCCCGAATCTGGTTGTCGAGCGGCACCAGGCGGTCCGGTTTCATCCACCGCGCCAGTTCTTGCGGCGACTCTTCGTGGAAGGCGGCCGGCGCCACCGCCAGCTCCTGGTGATGCTCGCGCCGCGTGGCCTCGAAGCGCAGCGTCACCCGTATGGGGTCGCTCGACGGCCGCTCCACGCGCAGGTGCAGCGTCCGGTTCCCGATCTCATCCGCGTCGATCTGGTACGGATAGGGAGAGGTGACCTCCAGCCGCTCGATGCGCTGGTACGCGTCGTCGTGCGGCACCGGCATCCACAGGTCCACCTGGCCGGTCCCAGCCGCCAGCGGGCCGATCAAGGCCGTGTATTCCATCGAAACGCTTCTGGAGCGCGGAGTCTGTGCGGCGAGTGCGACCAGCGCAATGGCGCCGATTAGCGATTTCCCCATTTCAGAATGTCCCCCGGAGTATGTCCCCAATATACAATGCGCTACAGGCGGAGTTCACCCCATGGTCGGCGCTGTTCGTTGCGGCCTATTCGTGTGGATTCGTGTCCATTCGTGGCAAGAAGTTTTTCCGGATCTTTGGTCCCGAATGGACACGAATGCACACGAATGGAAAGCACGCGGCCGAAAGAGACGCGGCGGACTATTCGTGGCAGGATGTTTTCCTACTCCACCTTCTTCGCCGCGAACGCCTGCCCGTTCTGCTCACCCTTGAGCGAGACGACCTTGCTCGCGCCGTCTTTCACGAACTCGACCTGCACCCCGCCTTCGAGAATGAAGAACTCGTGGTCGGAAATCGGGAGAAGTTCGACCGGAGGACCAGTGGAGCCGGGCGCCTGCACCAGCAGCCGGTTCTCCTTCCTCTCGATCGTCACCACCATGTTCGGCGCGATCTGGTATTTCCCTGAGTACGAATCCAGTGTCTTGAGATCGATCGAGGGCCCGTGCCCCGGGGCGTGCAACAGCGCCCCGCCCGCGCGCAGCTTCGCGTCGCCCAAATGGCACAGCGCGTCTTCGAACTCCCAGCGGCGATTGAACCAGCCGCCGGCTATAGCCACGTCGGCCGCGGAACCGCCTGCGGCCCCCGCCACATGTCCGTCCTGAATCGTGAAGTCGAAATCCCCCGACGTCAGCTCGTTCGGGTTGACGAAGAACATCCCCGCGGCGGAGGTGGCGGCAACAATCATCACGTATCGGCGCGCGTTCAGCGGATTGGGATAGATCAACTGTACCCGCGCATCGGCCGCAGGGAAGGAGCGCGATCCGATCTTCACCTGGTCGGCGGAAACCTCGAGCGGAATCTTGCCCGCCAGCTTCCTGGTCACCAGGTTCGCGTCCGCGCCTCCGATCAGGACCAGCGAATACCGCGCCGCATCCGCGTCCGTCAGCTCGGTGTCTTTGAAGACGCGCGCCGGCACCCGCTGCCAGTCCTTCCACGTATCCGCCAGCGCTCCGGCCTTCTTCTCGCACAACTGCTTCATCTCCGGATCGGAGGAACTGGTCCCCGTGACGATGGCGTAAGGCGTGGTGAAGATGTCGCCCACCGGCCCGGCGATTCGGGAGTCCTTCTCGGCCGGAGTCGTGGCTGGGCCCAGAAGCAGCCGCCCGGATTCGAAAGCCACCTCGCGCGACACCCCATTCCAGTTCACCGTGACCGGTCTCGAGCGATCGATCAGCGCGGACACGGGCGAGAGCGTCAGGGTCGCGACGTTTCGCGTGTCCAGCCGGATCGCGTTCGGGTCCGTGATCTCGGCATCCAGCGTCATGAAGTCGCCGAAGTTCTCAGGCTGCTCGATCCTGGCCCAGTACGCCGAGGCGTTTTGAAGCTCGGGCGTATGCAACCGCACGCGCGCGGGGTTGGGGTCGCGCCGGTGCTCGAGGAACCAGTTGAAGAAATTCCCCCATTCGTTCAGGTCTTCGTGCCCGTAGCCGGGAAGCTCGTCGTACCGTATGTCGTATCCCCAGCGCTGCAACAGCCGCACGCCGTAGCGCGACCAATCCACGTTCACGGTCTGATCGGAATCGCCGTGGTGGACAAAAATCGGGACGTTTAGCAGCGATTCCGCCATCGACCACGAGCTCTGCTTCTCCTGGAAATAGCGCGCCAGCGGCGTCAGCTTCGCCAGCGCTTCCTCGGAGAGCACGGAGTGGTAGTCCACGCCGCCGAAGATGGGAGCGATCGCCGCGAACAGGTCCGGGTGGCGCGTGCCCACGTTCCAGGTGCCCCAGCCGCCCATCGAATCGCCGGTCAGGTACACCCGGTCTTCGTCGATATTCAAACGCTCCTTCGCCAGTTGAATGACCCGCACGACGTCCTGGTCGCCGATGCCCACATACTGCGTGTTCCCGCGGCCGCGCGGCTCCATGTAGATCACTCCCTGGTGGCCCTTGTACTCCGCGTCCGCCAGCGCGTGGTGCCGCGAATCGACGCCCCACCAGCGCACGTACTCGGGATTCGCGGGGTTATAGCCGTGCAGCTTTACCACCAGCGGCCACTTCTTCGCCGGATCGTAGCCGCCCGGCAGATAGACCAGGGCAAACTGCGGCGAGCCGTCCACCTCGTCCCGATACCCGAGCCGAACGAAGCCATACGGCCTCGCCATCGCCCGCACGCCCTTGGCCTCCAGTTGCATCTCCTCGAATTCCATCAGCGGCGAATGGATCGCCCACCACGGATTGCCGGTGACTTTGTCCAGGTCCTTGGTGTCCAGCCGGTCGAGCACCATGTCGGCCAGCATCTTGGTGGTGAATCCCGCCGTCGTCCCGTCGTCCGCCTGAGCCGCCGCGGCCAGAAGCCGCCGCGCATGCGCGATCGCGTCGCCTTTGTACCAGGCCAGGTGCGTGGCAAACATCAGCCCGTTGGGCCGGTGCGTGGTGCAGCGTACCTCGTAAGGGCCGTCCGGCCAGCCTGCGGGGTCGAAGTCGATCCGCTCGCCACGCCGCGCGGTTTTCTCCGCCGCCGGCTTGCCCCCGGGCCCCACCACCTGCACGGTCACCGGATCGAGCGCCGCGCGCGCGTTACTGACATCGGTCGCAACCACCAGGCTGCCGGGCTTGGAATCCCGCAGCGACGGACCGATTTCCTGGATCCGCGCCAGCGCCGCCCCCGCCTCAACCACCCGCGCGGAGATCGTCTGTGGTCCGATGCGCTGCTCGGACTTCACCAGCAGCGTGTTCTCGCCCGCCTTCATCTCGACGGCCACCCGATCCTCGTCGAAGGTGTGCGGCCGCGCCGTTCGCTTGTCCAGCACCAGCGCCCCATTCAGCCAGACGCGCATGCTCTCATCGCTGCCCAGGCTGAGCACCGCCTTGCCGGCCTGGGCGCGATTCACCGTGGCGAAGGCGTACGCCACCAGTTCGCGCTTCAAGCCCGGTCCGTTCGAAAGGTCGACCTCATCGCTCCAGGCCACCACCGTGCGCCACTGCTGCGTCTTGCCGTCCGGAAGCTTGACCTCCATCTTCTCCGAGGGATGCACCGCCGTCTCGCCGCCCTGCGCCGCCAGCCAGTCTTTGTCGAAGCCCTCGCCCAGCGGCAAATCGCTCACTACCAGCCAGTGGCGGATGAATCTCTCATTGCCGCGCGACCAAGGCGACCGCATCTCTTCTTTGAGCTTCGGAGCAGCGGGCTGCCCCCAGAGTTGGAAGGCAAGCCCGGTCAGGGCGAGTGTCAGGACGAATAGGCGAGTTTTCATAGGTTAGGGCCTATCAATCCCAGACGAGATCTACCCGGCCCGAGTTCCAAAATCCGCGCCTGCGTTAACATATCAACTTAGGCTTCCTTTTCGGAGGGGGCCGCGAAGGGTAAAGGGGAGGAGTCGTGCCTAGAGCCAAAATCAGCGCCCTCGGTTGCTACGTTCCGCCGCGAGTGCTGACCAACTTCGATCTCGAGAAGATGGTCACCACCAACAATCAGTGGATCCTGGAGCGCACGGGCATCGCCGAGCGGCACATCGCCGCCCCCGAGGTGGCAACTTCGGATATGGCCGTCGAGGCGGCAACCATCGCCCTCGCCGAGCGTGGTATCCCGGCTACCGATCTGGACGCCATCCTCCTGTGCACCGTCACCCCGGACATGCTATTCCCCTCCACCGCCTGCATCGTCCAGCACCGGTTGGGCGCCAAGGGTGCCTGGGGCTTCGACCTCATCGCGGCCTGCTCCAGCTTCCTCTATGGCCTCACCACCGCGGCCCACTTTGTCGCCGCCGGCACCCACCGCAAAGTGCTCGTCATCGGCGCCGACACCATGTCGCGCATCATCGACTACACGGATCGCTCCACCTGCATTCTGTTCGGCGATGGCGCGGGCGCCTTCATCGTCGAGCCGTCCGACGATCCCGAGCTTGGCTTCATCGACTTCATGAACGAGATCGACGGCTCGGGCGGCCAGTTCCTCAACATGCCCGCCGGCGGCAGCCGCCTGCCCGCCTCCCACGAGACGGTCGAGAAGCGGCAGCATTTCGTTCATCAGGAAGGCCAGCAGGTTTTCAAGTTCGCCGTCCGCCGCATGTACGAAGTTTGCCGCGACCTGCTTGCCAGGAACAACGTAAGCGCCAACGACATCGCGGTCCTGATTCCTCACCAGGCCAACCGCCGCATCATCACCGCCTGCGCCGAGCGCCTGGGCCTCGATTGCGACAAGGTCATCATCAACATCGACCGCTACGGCAACACCACGTCCGCCACGCTGCCCCTAGCGACCCGCGACGCCATCCAGGCCGGCAAGCTGAAGAAGGGCGACCTGGTCCTGTTCGCCGCCGTCGGCGCCGGCTACACCGTCGGCGCGAACCTCTGGCGCTGGGCCTACTAAGTCGGCGGATAACTGGCTCCTGTTTACCGAACCGCGACCGTCAGGGAGCGGACGACCAGAGAACTTACGCCCGCCTCTTGCACTCAGGTTCTGTAAAGTACCTGCTGACGTTCGTCTGCTACGGTACCTGGCTTCCCGGCGATGACCGTGCGATCGACCGTCACCATAACCTTCCTGGGAGTCGGCTGCCGGAAGCGAACCCAAGTCGCCTGGCCGCAGTCAAAAAGCGTATGCAGTCGGAGCCCTACTCTCTGGACTCATTACGCCGGCAAGTCGTCCTGAACGCCGTAACGGAGGTCTGCGCCCACCGCGGCTGGACCCTACTGGCGGTACATGTCAGGACCGAGCACGTGCACGTAGTCGTTGAGGCGGACTGCCCCCCGGAGCACGTGATGTCCACCTTCAAGTGCTACGCCAGCCGCGCCCTCAACCTGTCCGAGCCGGCTCTCGAGGATCCGCGTCGCTGGGCGCGCCACGGCAGCACGCGTTACCTCTGGACCAGAGACGAAGTCGCCGCCGCCATCGGTTATGTCTCATCGGGGCAAGGCCTCCCGATGGCGTGCTTCGAACAGTCCGCTCGCTGACGCTCGCGCCCGACAATACTGAACCGCGACCGTCAGGGAGCGGACAGCCACAAGTACCAGAAGGTCCGCTCGCTGACGCTCGCGGTTCGGTAAGGGGGGCGTGCCCCCCTTACATCGTCCGCGCGTGTACCGTATCCACCGAGAATGCCGCACCCGGGCCGTGGCACACGCTGCACGCTTCGCCCAGCTTCGCGTCGGTCTGCGTCGCTGCGTGCGCTGAGGCGGCCTCCGAGATGTGGCAGGCCGTACACGCGGCCGTGTTGGGCGGCGTCGGATTGATGTAGTCCCGCGGATCGTTGACCGCAATCCGCGTGAACGGCACCGGCACTTGCTGCGACTCATTGACGTGGCACTTGGCGCAGTCGCGCAGATCGCCCGGGAAGCGCACCCCGCTAAAGTCGTTGGCGCTGCCACCGAACCCCCAGATCACAAACGGTGTGAACTGCACCGGCCCGGCCGCCGCCTCGTCTGCTCCGGAGTCCCCGAAGTGGATGCGGTGGATCAAAACCGGCAGGTCGATGCTCTGCGCAGGCGCCTGCGCGGCCGGCCGCAGCGCTGCGTCGGTCTGGGTCGGGTTGTGACACAGCAGGCAGTACTGCACGTTCTGCCGAATGGTGCCGTGCGCCGACAGAGCGAAATGGCACGCGTTGCAGTTGGCCTGCGCCACCTCCACAGGATGCGCCGCCACCGGCGTGCCGTCGACGGAGAAATTGATCACCTGGTTGAACCCCACGTCGCGCACCGTCTGCTGCGTGGCCGTTCCGGGTAACAGCACGATACTGCGGTACCCCTCAATGCCCACCGTGTACGTGCCGGTGGCTCCCGCGGGAACCGTCGCCGTGAAGGTGTAAGAGTAAGTGCCGCTCTGGCCAGTCGAATTCTTGGTCGCGCTCTCCGAGACCAGCGTCTGGTAGTCCGAGGTCGGCCCAGCCATCACCAGGTTCAGGAAGCTCATCTGCGAGGGCAGGATCGCATTCCCCGACTTGTCCGCGATGGTGTAGGTAACGGTCGGCGATTGGCCCGCCAGCCCGTTGTCCACCCTCAGCAGCGAGAAAACCACGCCCGGCACGCCGGGAGCATACTGCGCAATCGTGTGCGCCCCCACGATCGAGGCGTCGAACGGCAACTCGCCTTGCACGATGTGGCAAGTCGAGCACTGCGAGTCATTCACCTCGGCGAGATTGGACGCCGAGTGGTTGGCGCCGGTCGCGAAGTTGACGTTGTCGTGGCAGGCCCCGCAAGCCGCGCGGGCAGGGTTGACGCTCCAGTAATCGACCGAGGCCGCCGGCCATGGCGCCAGATCCGGATTGCAGCCGGGATTGCCGGCGCTTCCGCACAGAGAACCCCCCGGCGGCGGCGTCACTCCGCCCTGTCCGGGTTGGCCGGAATTGGGCGGCGGCACAATGCCCCCCTCATGGCAGAAGGTGCAGTTGTTCGGCCCGATCGCCGGGAACACCACCGTCGAGAAGTCGTTGACCGAATTCATATACCCGATGATTTGATAAGGGGTCCCCGCCTGCACGCTGGGCAGGCTCGCACCCATATGGATCTTGTGGATGAAGACCTTCATGTCGAGCTGATTGCCGGTGTTCGGATCGATGTTCTGCGGTTGGTGGCACAGCACGCACAAGGGCACGCTGCGCCGCGCGCCGCCGTGTTCCGCCAGCGGGTCGTGGCACTTGTTGCAAGTGATGGTCCGGATCTCGTCGTGCACGTTGGTCACGGCGCTGCCGTTCGGCACGAAGCTGAACACGTCATCGTCGTAGTTGGTGCCCAGGCTGAACTCCGTCAAGTCCCGCGACGCGTACATTCCGATGGTGTGCGTCGCCGTAACGTCGAACCCCGCTGGCGCCTTGGTGTGGAACGTGTACGTGTATTGCCCGTTGCCCGTCGTCTGATACGTGCCCCCGGAATCCGCCGATGGCTGCATCGTGCTGATGCCGGTCACCGTGCTCGAGGCGGCGCGCAGGGTATACGCCGTGTAGTCGTTTTGACCTTGCGGCAGGAACGCCGCCACAAAGCTGGTGCTGACCGGGCCCGGCGTGGTGATTCCCGCGCGGTCAAGCGGCAGCCCTTGCGGATCCGCCAACGTGAACTGCACCGTGATGGTGCCGTCCTGCGCGATGCTGGCGCCCGTGATCTTGGCGACCAGGCCAGCGCGGACGAAATCCACTAGCGCGGGGTCGGCGAACGCCGCCCTGCTTCCCAGCCTTCTGCTCTGGAGTAGGGACCTCTCGGTGCTGCTCAGCAGGACCGCCGACCCCAGCACGAGGCAAACGGCAAGAACCCTGCGAATCGTTATTGCGCGATGAAACATGGTGCCACCTCTGACGCTGCTGGGCTATATTTACACGAAACCCGCTTTCCGGCAAGAGGAAAAACTGGCCCCGCCTCCGCCCGAACCCTGAGATTCCGTGCCGCCTGCGCGCACAACTTCTTAAAGTGCATACGCTTGCATCGAACCTTACCCAGGAAGAAGAACTCAACTGGCTGGCGCTCAAAATGGTGCCCGGCCTGGGAGCGCGAACCGCGGCCAAGCTCCTCGAACGCTTCCGCACGCCCCAGGCCATCCTCACCGCAAGCCGTAGCGAGCTTGAGTCCAGCGGCATCGCCGGCGGAGTGGCGCAGAGCATCGCCAGCGGTTGCGCCTTCGACGAGGCCATCCTCCAGCAACAGAAACTGCGCGAATGCGGCGCGGAACTGGTAGCGCTCTCCGACCCCCGCTATCCCCAGCCGTTGCGCGAAATCTTCGACCCGCCCTTCGCCCTGTTCGCGCGCGGCCGCATCGAATTGCTGGCTACCCTGATGCTCGGTGTCGTCGGCACCCGCCGGCCTACCCCCTACGGCCTGGCCGCCACTGAGCGCCTCGCCGGCGACCTCGCCCGCGCCGGGCTCACCATCGTGAGCGGCATGGCCCGCGGCATCGACACCGCCGCCCACCGCGCCACCCTGGCCGCTGCCGGGAACACCATCGCCGTCCTGGGCTGCGGCGTAGACCTGATCTATCCCTCCGAGAACCGCACCCTCGCCGCCGAAATCGTGTCCCGCGGCTTAATGCTCTCGGAGTTCCCCATGGGCGCGCCCGCCTTCCCCCAGAACTTCCCCATACGCAATCGCGTCATCAGCGGATTGAGCGTCGGCGTACTCGTGGTCGAGGGCGCGCAGTACAGCGGCTCCTCCATCACCGCCCGCCTGGCGCTCGAGCAGGGCAGGGAAGTCTTCGCCGTGCCGGGCAGCATCATGTCGAAGATGAGCTGGGGACCTAACCTATTGATTAAGCAGGGCTGCAAGCTGGTACAGGACTGGAACGACGTGGTGGTCGAGCTCGGTCCCGATGCCCGGCGCGAGCTGGCCGCGGGAGCCCAGGGACGCCTCTTCGCCGCCGGTGCCGTTGAAACCGAAGTCCCCGGCGGTGCATCTATTGTCCAGCAGACGGACAACCCGATCGCCCGCAAGTTGCTGGAACAAATCAAGATCGAAACGCCGACCCACATCGACGAGCTGCTTGCCCGGGTCCAGGATGTTTCATCCTCGGAAGTCGTCGCTGCCCTGTTCGAACTGGAGATGCTGGGAGCCATCCGGCAGCTTCCCGGCAGAAATTTTGTTAAAGTGTGGTGAGACCTTCGGGAACGACACCCTCCCCAGTACACAGGTAGGGTGAGTGTCCCGAGACGGTCCAATCGGACTAATAAGAAGATATGCCAACATCTCTCGTCATCGTCGAATCGCCGGCGAAGGCCAAAACCATCGGGAAGTACCTGGGCAAGAACTACGTCGTGAAGTTTTCGCTCGGCCACGTGCGTGATCTTCCCAAGCGCGACCTGGCCGTCGATCTCGAGCACGGCTTCGAGCCCACCTATGTAGCCATCGAAGGCAAGAAGAAGCTCCTCAGCGAACTCAAGGCGGCGGCTAAGAAGGCCGACGTCGTCTACCTCGCGGCTGACCCTGATCGCGAAGGCGAGGCCATCTGCTTCCACCTCAAAGAGGAACTCGAGGACAAGAAGAAGGGGAGCGTGCACTTCGTCCGCCTGATGTTCAACGAGATCACGCCCAACGCCATCAAGCGCGCCTTCGAATTGCCCAAGGAAGTCGACATGCACCTGGTGGAGGCGCAGCAGGCCCGCCGCGTCCTCGACCGGTTGGTGGGCTATAAGATCTCTCCGCTGCTGTGGGATAAGGTTCGCCGCGGCCTTTCCGCCGGCCGCGTTCAGTCCGTCGCCGTGCGCCTCATCGTCGAGCGCGAACGCGAGGTCCGCGCCTTCCAGAAGCGCGAATACTGGACCATCGATGTCAACCTCGGCGCCAAGAAACCGCCCGTGCTCTCCGCGCGCTTCATCAAGCGCAGCGACGAGGCCATCGAGATCCCGAATGAAGCCTCGGCGCAAGGCATCGTCGCGCAGTTGTCCGCGGCCGAATACACGGTCAAGTCGGTCGCCACGCGTGAGAAACGGCGCAATCCGGTTCCGTCCTTCATCACCTCCACCTTGCAGCAGGAGGCCGCGCGCAAACTGCGCTTCAGCGTCAAGCGCACCATGGGCCTCGCCCAGCGGCTGTATGAAGGCGTTGAGGTCGGCAAGGAAGGTCCTACCGGCCTGATCACCTACATGCGTACCGATTCGACGCGCGTCTCCGACGAGGCGCTGGCCGAGTGTCGCACCTTCATCTCCGGCAAGTTCGGCCCGCAGTACATTCCCGAGACGCCCAATATTTACAAAAGCAAGAAGGGCGCCCAGGACGCGCACGAGGCCATCCGCCCGACCGACGTGACGCGCACCCCCGAAGTCCTCGAAAAGCTACTCCAGGAGGACGAGCTCAAGCTGTACCGGCTGATCTGGATGCGCTTCGTCGCCTCGCAGATGATGCCCGCGGTCTTCGACCAAACCAGCATCGACATCGCGGCCCAGGGCGCCGACGGCGCGCAGTACGTCTTTCGCGCCACCGGTTCGGTCCCCCGCTTCGACGGCTTTCTTGCGGTCTACGAAGAAGGCAAGGACCAGAAGGACGAGGAGGACGAGGAGCTCAAGCACCGCCTGCCTCTGGTGACTGAGGGCGAGAAGCTGAAGTTCCGCTCCATCGAACCCGAGCAGCACTTCACCGAGCCGCCGCCGCGCTACAACGAAGCCACGCTCGTGAAGAAGCTCGAGGCCGACGGCGTCGGCCGGCCTTCCACCTACGCCTCCATCATCTCCACCATTCAGGACCGCGGCTATGTCAAGAAGGAGACCGGCAAGTTCGTGCCCACCGAGCTCGGTATGGTGGTCACCGACCTGCTGGTCGAAGCCTTCGACGACATCCTCGACATCAGCTACACCGCCCGCATGGAGGAGGAGCTCGATCTGATCGAGGACGGCAAGGTCGACTGGCGCGTCGCCATCGGCGAGTTCTATCAGAAGTTCAGCGCCGACCTGAGCCACGCCGAAGAGCACATGACCGATATCAAGCGGATGGAGAAACCAACCGACCTGATATGCGATAAGTGCGGCAAGCCCATGGTCATTCGCTGGGGCAAGCACGGCAGCTTCATCGGCTGCACCGGCTACCCGGAATGCACCAGCACGCGCGAGCTGACCGTCGATCTGCCCGACGTCGATAACGTCGACCTGACTCAGGACGAAGGCGACGAGTACTGCGAGAACTGCGGCCGTCCCATGGTTCTCAAGCGCGGCCGCTTCGGCACCTTCTGGGCCTGCTCGGGGTATCCGGATTGCAAAACCACCAAGCGCATCGGAGGCGAGGAGAAGAAGGCGGACGTCCCGCTCGATGAGAAATGCCCGCAGTGCGGCAACAATCTCGTCCTTAAGTACGGCCGCTTTGGCGAATTCACCGCCTGCAGCAACTATCCCGCGTGCAAATACGTCAAGCAGAAGACTATCGGAGTGAAATGCCCGGAATGCGCCGAGGGCGATATCTCGGAGCGCCGGTCGCGCCGCGGCAAGACGTTTTACGGTTGCACTCGTTATCCCGACTGCAAGTTCGTGGCCTGGTCGAAGCCGTTGCCCGAGCCCTGCCCCAAGTGCGGCAGCAAGTATCTGCTCGAGAAATGGCCGAAATCGGGCCATATGGCCCAGTGCCCGAACCCCGAGTGCAAGTACAAGCACGAAATGGCTCCCGCCCCCGCTGAGGTCACGGCGTAGGAGTATCTGTTTCCGAACCGCGACCGTTAGGGAGCGGACTTCCGCCCGCGGAACATTTCGCCTGAAAATGTTTTTATCGCCCGGATCGAAAGTTTTTGTGCCCCCGGGCCCGATTGCGCGGTCGCTCCGGGTCCCCTTCTGGTAAAATAGTCAAGAACCCAACTCGGGAAAGAGGGAATTACCACAATGGCAAGAAAACGTAATGAGGCTAGATCTATCTCTACAGAAGGAACTGCGGCCCAGGCCACCCACCGCAGAAGCGTGCGCGCCAGTGTTCCGCCGCCGTCCGTAGCAGCCGCGCCCGCGTCGTCGCCCGAACCGCAGCCTGCGGTCCTCGAAACACCAACCACGCAGTTGTCCGAGCGGGAAGAAATCGCCAAGGTCGCGTTCGCTTACTGGGAAGCCCGCGGACGCCAGGGCGGCTCCGCCGAAGAAGATTGGGCCCGCGCCGAGAAGGAAGTCCGCAGCCGCCGCCTTGTTTAGCGCCGAGTAGCGCCCCGCTTACGCGTATTTGCGCAAGACCGCCAGTACGCGGCCCTGAATTCTGAGATCCACCAGCGGTACCATGATGGGACCCATCTGCGAGTTCGCGGGCTGCAGGCGCGCCTGTGTGTCCGATTCCTTGTAGAACCGCTTCAGTGTCGTCTCGCTGCCCCGGATCAGAGCCACCACGATGTCCCCGTTGCGGGCCTGCTCCGAGCTCTCCACCAGCACCAGGTCGCCGTTGCAGATGTGGTCCTCGATCATCGAGTCGCCCCGCACCTCCAGGGCATAGACCTTTTCGTGGTTGGCGAAATCCGCCAGGTCCAGGCGGTCTGAGCCGGATAGCGCCTCAACCGGCGCGCCGGCCGCGATGCGGCCCAGCAGCGGAATGTCCAGGCTCCCGGTTCCAGGCGGATGCTGCCGCCGCACTTCCTGGTAATACTTCAGCGTCAGGTCCAGCGAGCGGCTCTGGTTGAATCCGCGCTTCAAGTAGTGTTTCGCCTCCAGCGAGGAGATGTGCTTATGCACGGTCGCCAGCGAAGCCAGCTCCAGCCCGTGTGCGATCTCATCGTAACTCGGGCTGTACCGGTGCTCTTCGATGAAGGCCGCGATGAAGTCGAGGACCTGCTTCTGCCGCCGCGTGATGGCCATGCCAGTATTGTGGGCGAATAAAAAGGGAAAGTCAATAGGTTCTTGACTTGCTCACGCTCTCCGCCCCAGAGTGGAACCATGAGGATCTTCCTGGCTGCTCTCCTGCTCCTGACTGCCCTCCCGCTCCTGGCGGTCCAAACCTGGAACCACGTCACCCTGGTGGATGCCATGTGCGCCGCCAGCATCAAGGCCAACCCCGACGCTCACACCACCGAGTGCGCGCTCCACTGCGGCGGCGACGGCATGGGCCTGTTGACCTCCGACGGGACCTTCCTCAAGTTCGACGACCCGGGCGCCAAGCAAGCCCTCGCCGAGTTGAAGGGAACGAAAAAGAAGGATCACCTCCGCGCCACCGTCATCGGCGAACGCACCGGCGACGCCATCAAGGTGCAATCCGTGAAGCTCGACTGACTAACGAACCGCGCGTGACTTACCGAACCACGCGCGTCAGCAAGCGGACTCCGGTTTCCGAACCGCGCGCGTCAGCAAGCGGACTCCGCCTAAAACCCCGTCACCTCGGTGAAGTTGAACTCGCGCACCCGCATCGCCGGCGCCACCATATCGAACGACTCTTCGCCGCTCACCCTCTCGGCGGCCGACATAGCGTCCACCTTGTTCAGCATCTCGATGAGGCTCTCGTTGAATCGGAAATTCTTGACCCCGCAAACGACGCGCCCATCCTCCACCAGAAACGTGCCATCGCGCGTCATCCCGGTCATGATCTTCTGATACGGATCCACCTCGCGTATATACCAGAAGCGCGCCACCAGAATGCCCCGCTCGGTCGAGGCGATGATGTCCTCCGGGCGTTGGCTGCCGCCTTCGATCACGATGTTGAGCGGCGCTTCCCCCTCTTCGTTCGGCACCGGGAAGCCGTGCCCGGTGGGCCTGGAGTGGGAAGGGTGGCCTGGCGTCGGCAGTATAATTCGAGCAATTGCGCAGTTGAATAATTAACGTCTATTGACAAATAAACAGCACCGGGTTTTAATGGTGGTTAATATTGAGCCGATTGCTGTAAGTCGATAGCCCGGAGAAAACCGATGCCTAAGAGTCGCAGTCAAGCGATGCTCGCCGTGATGCTGCTGCTATCGTGCTGCGGCGTTATTGTTGGGAACGAGAACCCAATCCCAGGTCACCGTCCGCGAACCCTCGATCAGGCTGTCGGTGAGGCCAAAGCGAAGGGGCAGACCGAGACAACGCTGCCTCGGTGGATTCCGGGTGACCGGGCCTTTGAGGGCCTGTACGAAGCCGTCGCTGACTATTCTCTGGTGCGCGCCGTCCTCGAGGAGAAGCGCACGCTTGCCTCGGGAGGCCACCTTAACTCCTACCTGCGATTCGAGGAGATTGCGAAGTTGGCAGGCCCCCCTCCCGGCTTGCTTCCTATGCCGGATCATGTGCCGGCGGATTTGCACCACATTTCAGGGCGTGAGTTCATTCTCATCGCGCCGATGGACGGCGAGATGGTTGTGCAGGGTGTACGGGTGAAGAGCGGAAACGACACCCTCGAGGAGTTCGTCATCGGTCGCCAGTACCTCCTCTTTGTCTATTGCAGTGGACCCGAGATCGGCAGCCTGCCCTTCGGGCTGTCGGGCGTGTTCGAGGTGACCGATGGCAAGAGGCTCGTGCCGCTCCGGGCAAATGGAGACGTGGCCTCTGCGTTTCGGGGAGCGTCTCTGTCTTCTGTCTCGGATGTTGACGCGTACTATAAACAGCACGTCGCGCAGCCTGACGCGGGTCGGCCGGTTCGTTAGGGAGGCACACGGTCATGACCCGCCCACTTGCACTGTTTCCGGCTCTCGCGGTTCTCACTCTTTGCTTGCCCTCCAACATGTCAGCTCAGCAATGCCCGGGATGTTACAACGACACCGGAGTCATGCCTGGGCACGGGGCCGCTCCGGATGGGAGCGGCCGGCGCGTCATCAACATATATATCGATTCGATCTGGGGTAATCCCACCAACACCAAGCTCTGGAATGGAGTGCAGGACGCGTTCGCCAAGTGGAACAAAGCGACGGACCAGAATGGGAAGACCACGGGGTACTACTTTCAGGTCAACCAAGGCTCCTCCCAACAGGCGGATATCGTCATCTCCCGCGATGACAGCCTCAGCGGTACCAACACCTCGGCGAGTCAGTACCTGTGGGTTTACCCAAGAGCGATCGGGTTAACCCGGATCCGGTCCTCGCCGGCACAACCACGTTCACCGACATCGGCGCGATCATTGCCCACGAAATCGGCCACGCTATCGGCCTGGATGGTCCGGTCAGCAACCCTTTATGCACTGCGCAGTCCCAGACCATCATGGAGGGCCTGAAGAGCGACTGGACCGCTAAAATGACCGCGGTGCAGCCGACCGACGTTGCGCTCGCCAACCAGCACATGAACTCCGAGGGGACGTGCACTCAGAAGGCCACGCAGAGCGTGGGCGACAGCAAGGATCCAGGCCCCGCACCTAGCCCCACGCCCACCCCCGCTCCCACATGTAGCGGTAACCCAACGTTCACCTGCGCGAGTGATGCCTGGGTCGAGTGCAACGAATACGGGATCTGGGTCTGCAGCGACGGGTCGAACGGCTGCAGCATTCCACCTCCCGGCTGGATTACAACGTGCGACTTCGGAGCGCAGTGTACGTTCAGCGGCTGGCAGTGTATCCCGGGCAGCCCGATCATCATCGACACCAAGGGCGAAGGCTTTCACCTCACGGACGTTGCCCATGGGGTCAAGTTTGCCTTGATGCCCGGTCAACCTCCGCTGCCAATGGCCTGGACCGATCCCGCCTTCAGCAACGGATTCCTCGTCCTGGACCGTAATGGCGACGGAATGATCGATGACGGCTCCGAGCTGTTCGGGAACCTCACGCCGCAGCCGCCGTCCGCGACGCCAAACGGCTTCCTTGCGCTGGCTGTTTTCGATCAACCCGAGAACGGCGGCAACGGCAACGGCTACATTGACCCGGGCGATGCCATCTACGGGAAGCTGCGCGTCTGGATCGACGCCAACCACAACGGGATCAGTGAGCCTGGAGAGCTGCACACGCTCAAGGAACTGGGGATTGTGCGGATCGACCTGAACTATCGGCTGTCGCGCTACACGGACCAATTCGGGAACCGATTCCGGTACGTGGCGAAGATTTGGGACGAGGCTGGCCGGGCTCACGACCTCTGCTATGACGTGTTCCTGCGGACGGGAGGCTCCGACACCACGCAGTGAGGGAGGCGCATGAGCCTGCCGCCCCTAAAACCCCGTCACCTCGGTGAAGTTGAACTCGCGCACCCGCATCGCCGGCGCGACCATGTCGAAGGACTCTTCGCCGCTCACCCTCTCGGCCGGCGACATGGCGTCCACCTTGTTCAGCATCTCGATGAGGCTCTCATTAAATCGGAAATTCTTGACCCCGCAAACGACGCGCCCATCCTCCACCAGAAACGTGCCGTCGCGCGTCATCCCGGTCATGATTTTCTGATACGGATCCACTTCGCGTATATACCAGAAGCGCGTCACCAGAATGCCGCGCTCGGTCGAGGCGATGATGTCGTCGCGGCGTTGGCTGCCGCCTTCGATCACGATGTTGAGCGGCGCTTCCCCCTCTTCGTTCGGCACCGGGAAGCCGTGCCCGGTGGGCTCGACTCCGTCGCGCGCGGCCGCCTGCCGCGAACGTGCCACTTCCCCCACCACACCGTTTTCCACCAGCGCCAGCCGCCGCTTGGGCACGCCCTCGCCATCAAACGGCGCGCCCGATTGCAGCGCATGATACACGTCGTCGCTGATGTTGATTCCATCGCCGAACAGTTTCGTGCCCATGCG
>Ga0182027_10004982_pt1 | contig 20380 bp, 18 predicted proteins | sample 712E1DmetaG_FD_121300 | JGI IMG/M metagenome (GOLD analysis project Ga0182027, IMG submission 121300) | Permafrost microbial communities from Stordalen Mire, Sweden - 712E1D metaG (Illumina Assembly) | ecosystem: Environmental > Terrestrial > Soil > Wetlands > Permafrost | place: Sweden...
CTAACGGCCTGGTGAAGCGTTCGGCAGGTGCCGCATTTCTGGAGGCAGGCGGGGTTCGGCGACCCCGCCCTACATTTCCAATCGCGCGGACCCGGCTCACAGTCCCAGCAGCCGCGCCGCATTCCCCGCCAGCAATTGGGTTTTTTCAGCGGCGCTGAGCCCCGCCCGGTCTATCTCCGCAAGGACTCCCCGCCAGCCGGGTTCGCTCTCCGTCTTCGGATAGAGCACCAGAGGATAGTCACTGCCAAACATCACCTTCTCCATCGGCACTACATCAAGCGCCTTGCGCCAGATTTGAGCGTCGCAAACGAGCGGCGAGGCGGCGGTGTCGTAGACCACGTTGGCCAGGTCGTTCCGGACGTCCGGATTCGTCTCGAGCAAGGCCAGTCCTCCACCCCAGTGGGCGAGAATGAAGGTCGTCCGCCGAAATGGCCGGGCCAGCCGACGAAAATCATCCAGTGGCGTCTCTGCCCGGCCAGGATATTTCTTCCCCTGCGGATCCGAGACGTGAAGATTGACCGGCAGGCCAAACTCGCCGGCCAGTTCCAGCGCCATCGCCAGCACGGGATCATCCACCGGACAATGCTGCGAATGCGGCGAAAGCTCCCCGAGCCCGCAGAATCCGGCGTCGCGCGCCCACCGGATCTCGTCCCGCACCGCCGCAGCTCCCGCCGCCGGATGAAACGTCGCAAAAATCGCGAAACGGTCCGGATGGGCTTTCCGGCAGTCCGCGAAAAAACGGTTCTGCCAGGCGCAGGTTGCCGGTTTTTCCCAATACCAGCCGAGAAGCACGGCCTTCTCCACCTGTTCACCATCCATCTGCCGCAACAACTGCTCCGCCGTCGGAAACGTCTGGACGGGCCGGCCGTCGCGCCGGCGGCGCGTGCAGAGCTCCGCCCAATGCGGCTCGCCTTGCGCAACCGCCCAACCCGCCGGATCAGGTCCAACCTCGGGCGGATAGAGATGCACGTGAGCGTCGATGATGCGCATGAATCGGGTGACGTCCGAATCAGATTAGGCGTATGGCTGCAAATGGTAGGAAGCGAGCTTGCTCGCGATTCCGCGGCTCGGCACAAGCTGCCTCAAGGTCTGGCCTTCGGAATCAGCTTCCTTAGCCGCTGCGTGGTCTGATTGCGATCCAGCCGCGAGGCGGCGACATCGAGCACCAGCGATTCCCAGGCCGGACTATCAGGCCTTGGATCAATTCCATTCAAGCGAAGAAACACGATAGCGGCCGTCATGGCAGCGCGCTTGTTTCCGTCCCGGAATGGATGATTGCGGCAAATATAAAAAAGATAGGCTGCAGCGACCTCGATCAGATCTGCATAAGGGGACTGCCCAAACACGGTGGCCTGCGGTGCCGCAACGGCGGACTCCAGCAAACCTCGATCGGCAATGCCGTCCATTCCGCCGAATCCCTCAAGAACGACGGCATGAATCTCAATGACCTGGGTGACCGTCAAGTGAACACAATCGTCGGGTCCGGTTTCCATCAGGCCAGGTGGGACAAAGTCTTGCGATAATCCCTAACCGTTTTCCGGATGACCTCCGTAACTTCTCCTGGTGCAGGCTGACTGCGTATCGGCGCCAGGTAGATGGCCCCGCCCTCGTGGACGGTCAGGTTGACCTGGTCGCCGACCTTGAGATGGGCGAGTTCCATCAGCGCCGCATCAAGCATGATGCCCTGGGAATTGCCGATCTTGGTGATGGTTTTGATCATGGGTCAAACATAGTTTTACATTGGTGCCTGTCAAGATCGGGTGCTCTCCCCGGATACGTTCGGTGTCTTCGTTCTTTGTCCATCGCGTGGAGGGCGGCGCGCCATCGCCGCCCAATTTCTGAGCGGCGCTGACGGCGCAGCGCCCTCCACCGCAAAGCGCAACGGATTTTCCGGACAGCCTCTTGGATTTAGGCCATGCCACCCCGCCTAGCATCATCCGAGTTGAACTATTCTTCTCGGTGACTTCTACTGACCGCCTTCCCATGTTCGAATCGCTGACAGAACGTCTCGGCCAGGCGCTGCGCAATCTGCGCGGCGTCGGCAAGCTCACGGAGGAAAACATGGCGGAGACCCTCAAGGAGGTCCGCACCGCCCTCCTCTCCGCCGATGTCCACTTCAAGGTCGCCCGGGAGTTCGTCGAGCGCGTGCAGACGCAGGCGGTCGGACAGGACGTGCTGAAGTCCGTCACGCCCGGCCAGCAGATCGTCAAGATCATCCATGACGAGTTGGTGAAACTGCTCGGCGAAGGTGCGACCGAGCTCACCGCGAAACGTCCCCTCAAAGTGCTTCTGGTCGGCCTCCACGGTTCCGGCAAGACCACCTCCACGGCCAAGCTCGGCCGCCTGTTGAAGAAACGTGGGTACAAACCTTTTCTGGTCGGCTGCGACGTCCAGCGTCCCGCCGCCATCGATCAACTGGAGATCCTGGCCCGGCAGGAAGAGCTCGGTTTTTATGCCGACAGAGTCTCCAAGGACGTGCCCGCCATCGGCGCCGCCGCGCTCAAGATCGCCCTGGAGCAGGGGGCCGACGCCGTGCTTTTTGACACCGCCGGCCGCCTGCAGATCGACCACGATTTGATTGAGGAAGTGCGGCGTTTGAGCGCCCGCATCGTCCCGGACGAAGTGTTCCTCGTGGCAGACGGCGCCCTGGGTCAGGAGGCGGTCAATGTCGCGAAAGCGTTTCACGAAGCCCTGGCGCTCACGGGCCTTGTGCTGACGAAGCTGGACGGCGACGCCCGCGGCGGCGCGGCGCTCTCGATCAAGGCCATCACCGGCGTGCCGATCAAATTCATCGGCATCGGCGAGAAGTCGGCGGATTTCGACACCTTCTATCCCGACCGGCTGGCCTCCCGCATCCTCGGCATGGGTGACGTCGTCTCGCTCGTCGAAAGAGCCCAGGAGACCATCGATCAGGACCAGGCCGAGAAGATGGCGGAGAAATTCCGCAAGGCCGACTTCAATCTCGAGGACTTCCTCGCCCAGCTGCAGCAGGTGAAGAAGCTCGGCTCGATGGAATCAATTCTCGGCATGATGCCCGGGATGAGCGGGGTGAAGATCGACGACGGGGCCGAGAAACAGATGGGTCGGACGGAGGCGATCATCAAATCGATGACCCTGCAGGAACGGCGCAATCCAAGTCTCCTCAATGGCACCCGCCGCATGCGCATCGCCAATGGTGCCGGCGTGAAGGTCGTCGACGTCAACCAGTTGCTGAAGCAGTTCCAGCAGATGCAGAAAATGATGCGGATGATGAAGGGCAATGGCACCAAAAAGCTGATGCGCCAGATGGAAGCGATGCGCGGCAAGGGCGGGTTTCCGGGGATGTAAGCAGCTAGCTGGCGGTGCATTCCCCGCCGTGGGCTCTGCGATTGCCCGTGTAGGGCGGGGTCGCCGGACCCCGCCGAGCCACAGGGAATACGGCGGCATCGGGCGATGCCGCCCTACAACCATCCAGTGTCATTGCGTCAATTCGAGGCACGGGGATTGACTGGCCCGGTCCGGCAGAAGCACCTGATGCGGAGGGTCGACGATTTTCTGTCACCTCTCTATCCTTTTCTGGCCCTTATAGAGCATTATGATGACAACCGAGACGATGCCCGCAGCAGAACCCAACGACGCCGATTTGGTGGCCGACAGCCTCGATGGACGCCGGGATGCCTTCCGCCAGATTGTCGAACGCTATCAGACCTTGGTTTGCTCCCTGGCCTACAGCGCCACTGGAAACGTGAGCCAGAGCGAGGACGTGGCCCAGGAGACCTTCATCAGCGCGTGGAAGGATCTCCGACTGTTGCGCCAGCCGGACAAGCTTCGCTCCTGGTTGTGCAGCATCGTCCGAAACCGGGCCCACCGAAGCCGGCGAGACGACGGACGCGAGCCGGTGCGATTCGCCGCCCCGTTGGAAGAGGCGGATGCAGCGCCAGCCGGCGAAGCCCTTCCGTCGGAGCAAGCCGTCAGCCGCGAGGAAGAAGCGATTTTGTGGCGTTCACTGGAGAAGATCCCCGAGAATTACCGCGAACCGCTTGTCCTGTTCTACCGCGAACACCGCTCAATCGAACAGGTGGCGGCGGAATTGGAATTGTCGGAAGACGCCGTCAAGCAACGGCTGTCGCGCGGACGCAAGCTGTTGCAGGAGGAGGTCCAGGCCTTCGTGGAAAACACGTTGCGCCGGACGGCGCCGGGCCAGGTGTTCTCCGGGGCGGTGCTCGCCGCCCTGCCCATGGCCGCGGGGGCGATGGCAACCGCGGGCGGGGGCTTGGGGGCGAAAGGCGCGGCGGCGGCCAAATCGGGCCTCCTGGCCGCGTGGCTTTGGCCCTTCCTCGGAATCTTCGCCGGCTTCGCGGCGCAATGGGCGATGTTCGGCGGCGGGCCCACGGGACGTCAGCGCCGGGTCACCCGGATCATGCTAATCGCCTCATGGATCTTTGCCCTGGTGTTCGCGATCGGCGGTCAGATGACGGTGCGATATCTTGGGCAACGCTGGGGGTGGAATGACCGTACATTTTTCTCCGCAATGGCGTGGTTCTGGTGGTTCTTTGCAATGGTCTTTGCCACCTGGACGATCGCGTCGTACCGGCTCACCCAAGCCAAGCGCCAACTGGACACAATGCCGGCCGGCACACCTCTCCTTAAGGCTCCGGCGCCCATGAAGCCAGGCCCGCGCATGTTGGCGATGCTGGGAACGAATCTCATGCTGTTTTCATGCGTCATTTCGCTGGCGTGGTGGGCGCACGACCGGGTTGCCGCGGGAATCATTGTTGGAATCATGCTGGTGCTGAGCCTCTGCCATTTCTATTTCTCCAAGGGCAAAACGGGCGTCGCGGCGGCGCTGAACTACACCGCCCAACTCGCGTCGACCTGCGCCGTGATGCTGGCCATCTTCAATCTGCGTTTCGACACCTGGGCCGCGGTCTGGTACGGAGTTGGCGTTCCCGAGCTTCACCGTCTGGTTCCCACATGGATGGTTCCGCTGCTCACTGGGGTCGTAGCGGTCTGGGCGGGAGTGCTCCTCGCCCTGACGAGACCGAAATCAGGTATCCGAACGTAGGGGCGCAGGCTTGCTGCGCCCATGGCCGCGCGGCGGGCGCACGCAAGGGGCGCCCCTACGTGACCGGACCTTACGGAATGAAATTACGATGGTAGGGCGCGTTGTCCCCAACGCGCTTGGCGCGTCTTGAGGACAAGCCGCTCCAACTCGATCCGGCGCTTCCTTGGTGACCTTCATCAGAACAGCTCCCCCTGCGGTTTTGATACCTGGACTCCGAGAAACGGGCCGTACCGTTCGAGCCAGTCGTCGAGCTTGTCGGCGTAGTAGGCCGGGTCGTACGGGTTCCGCAGCGGATCGTAATTTGCCACCGCCTGCGCCCGCTGCCAGTCCGCCGTCCGGCCCTTGCCTTTCGCGGTGATGTAATAGCTCACCCGGTCACCCATCCGCGGCGCCGGGTGGAGCTGCTGGGCCACCTCCGCCGCCGCCCGCCGGGGTTTGCCGCCCGCGGCTACAAACTGCGCATAAGCCGCGGGATTCTGGCCGAGGATCTCGGATTTCGCGATCTCCGTGAGCTTCATCTCGCGCGTGGCCAGGCGCCGGCGATAATCCTCCAGCAACGGGAGCGGCGATTCAGCACCCGCAACCAGAAGGTGGTGGAGCAGCCGGTCGGTCAGCTGCCGGAGGTAGGGTTCGATGCCGCGGGAACGCAACGCCGAGCCGCGCAAAATGATCCGGTGCCCGTCGTACAGCGCATAGTTCTTCGCCTTGTAGCAGAACATCGACTCGTAGCGGCCGTCGAATTCAAGTTCGATCCCCGGCGGCAAGACACCCGTCACCAGGGCCAGCAGCTGTTCCGGCTCGGCGAAGTACTGCGCCGACGAAAGGTAAATCCCGTCGGTGTCCGCCTCGAGAATGGTGCAGCCGTGGCGGGTGAATTCATCGATCAGTTTCTGCAGCAGCTCGCGGCCGCGCCGGGTAACCTCCGCGGCCAGCGCGCCGTCCCCAAAGCGCGCCCCCGAAAACCCGAGGTAGCCGTAGAACGAGTTGATGAGGATCCTGAAGCTGGCCTGGCGCGCCTGGTATTCGGCGCGCAGCTCCTCGGTCGCCGCGGTGCGCGCGCGTTGCTTGTACTTCAGGCGGTATTCGCGCAGCCGGGTCAGCAGCGGGATGAAGATGCCGAGCGAATCATTGCCCGGGTTGCGGCCCATCGCGAGCAACAGACTCGGATACAGCGAGGCCACGTCGAAATGCAGCACCTGGCGGAACACGCCTTCCTGGAAGCTGCGCGTATAGCCGCCCTCGAACGGTTTCACTTCCGGCGGCACCGGGCAGCTCTGGCGCGCCTGGTAATACTCCTCGAGAAACAGCAGATCGATCTTGTTCGTGGTGCCGCGCAGCGTCGCTTCCTGCAGCAGCATCGGAAAAGTCTTCACCTGTTCGAAGTAGGTCGGCAGGAGCAGATCCGCCACCCCCTTGGTCTCGCGCAGATCGTCGCCGAGATAGGCCAGAAACCGCGCCCGATCGGTTTGAAAGACCTCGTGAATCCGGCTGCCTTCAATGTAGGTGCGCTCGCCCTCCGCCTCGTCGGTGACACCGAAGTAGATCGCCACGTCCTTCAACCGGTAGGACACCATCTCCCGCGTCGTGACATCGTAGAGCTGGACGAGCAGGTAGGTGTCCACCACCGACCGGCCGGGGAGGTCGCAACGCGGATAATCGATCCAACGCTCAGCCACCTTCAAGCGGCTGTTGCGGAACGACGCCCGCTGTCCGAACCGCCCCCAGGCACACGGCACACGGTGGCGCTTGCACCGCACGCGCAAGTACTCCAGATCGAATTTGAAGAGATTGTGTCCTTCAATGACGTCCGGATCCTCTTCTTCGATCGCGTCATTGAAATCGAGCAGCAGGCGCTTCTCCGCGGAGTCGCTCGCCTCTTCCAGGACCAGCAGGCGCTGCCGGGCGCCCAACTGCAGCCCGATCGCCAGGATTCGATCGGCGGGCTGGTGCGCATCGCTGAACCCGCTCTCGGCCGAGCGTCCGGTCTCGATGTCGAGTTGGCAGCGGCGAAGCTGCGGAAACGTCAGGTCGCCGAAGAGCCGGCGGCGGCGCTGCAACAGATACTGATTCTCCAGCGGACGGATCCAGTCGATCGCCGCGCCGTCGGGCGCCCCCCGCACGAATGCGTCAAAGTCCCCCAGCGTCCGCGCGTGGGCCAGCCAGCGGAAGGGCGCGTCGCCTTGCAGCGGTTCGACCTCGACTCCCCCCACGCCCTGCACCACGGCCGCGTCGCCGAGCCAGGCAAACGGCCGGAATGTATCCGTTGATTCAATACGTCTGCCTTCCGGAGTGGCGAGGGCGAGATGCGCGAGCCCCGCGTCGTCGATCCAGACGCCGCACAGCTCGCCGGGAGGGGCCGGATTCGGTAGTTCGTCAGGCGTTTTCACCATCAATCTCACCAGCGTAGGCCATCCCGCCCGCGAGGCAACTGGCGATCATGTGGGTCCGCCGGCCGAGCGGCCAGCACTGCCCCAGCCGGAACGATGCAGTCGGGTAGGGTCGCCGCTCGCCGGCGGACCGTTTCTCCGTTGAATGGTGGCCCGGCGGCGAGCGCCGGCCCTACGCACCATTTGGTACCGGCCCTCGTCATTTGCAAGGCGGCGGTCCACCCCATGATCCTAGTCTCAGGCGATGGTCGGATCCACTTCCTCGGGGCGCCAGAGCCAGCGGCCTTCCATGCCGCCCGCAATCACCAGGGTCTGGCCGGTGATGTGGCGCGCCAGCTTGTCGGAGGCGAGGTAGACCACGGCATTGGCGATATCGTCCACCCGGGCGAGCTGCGGCAACGCCATCGTGGCGGTCACCCGGCGGACGGTTGCCTGGTCCTGGAGGTGCTTTTCGGAAAGCGGCGAGACCGTCCATCCGGGGCAGACGCAGTTGACCCGGCCGCCGCAATAGCCGGCGGTGTGGGGCGCCAGCCGGGCGATTTCATTCTTCAAGGTGCGCGTGAGACCATAGGCCAGCGCCGACTTCGCCGCCGCATAGTCGCCATGCCCGGGTTCGCCGAACACGCCCGCGGTCGAGCCGATCACGACGATGTTGCCCTGCTGCTGCGTCCGCGCCAGACGGAGGAACTCGCGGCAGCAGAGAAAAACCGAGGTCAGATCGGCCGCCATGGTCTCCTGCCACTGGGCCAGCGACATGTCGGCGATCGGAACGCCGCGCTCGCACCACACGCCGGCGTTGGCCACCAAGCAGTCGACGCGGCCGAACCGCCGGCCGGCTTCCGCGAACAGCGCGCGGACCTGGGCCTCGTCGCGAAGATCGGCGCCCGTTACAAGTGATTCGGCGGCTCCGGGCTCGGCGGCGAGCCGCTCCGCCGCGGCCCGCCGGGAATGATAGTGCAGCACCAGCCGCGCGCCCTCGGCCGCGAAAGCCCGGGCCATGGCGGATCCCAGCCCACCCGACGCTCCAGTGATAAGAACAACTTTGCCGGCCAGATCGGTATTCATGGTTTTGACGCGCGCCTCCAGCCTGCCATCGTCCGCCCACCGCCGTCAACCGGGCCGTGGCTGTGCCGGCCGTTTTTTCGACCGGCTGTGGCCGCGAAGGGGCGCAAGTGGTTCTGCGATCGTGTCGTGGCGGACGCCAGCAAGCCGTTCTCGGATTGTGTCGCCGTGAGCAGCGAGTGGGTCCGAAACCGATCTTCCTCAAATCAGCAATGTCATCTATTAAATGACAAAGGTTGCGAGGTTGTTGGCATCTGCTCGCTGACGCTCGCGGCTACACTTTTTCTGAAGCCGCTCTAAAACGGCTTCAGGTACACCATGGTGACCGCGGTCACAATCAGGAAGAGTGCCACCGCGATCAGCAACCCGGTCTTCCCGCGGCGCCGGTAACCGATTCCGGCCAGCGCCGAAAGGCCGAGCCAGCAGACGACCTTGACGACGAGCCAGCCCACCGGGTCGTAGCCATGCTCATGCCACATATGGAGGCCGGTCGCCAGCATCACCAGCGAGGCCGCACCGGTCCAGATCAACACCCGCTTGCGCGTCTCGGGCGCCGCGGCAAAGGCATAGAACGTATGGCCCACGAGGACCATCGCGGCCGCCACATGTAGGACGTGCAGAGCATCAGATTCGTGCAGGTACATAGGAAAGTCGCGGCAGAAAAGAGAAACAACACCCCACCTGTGCCGTATGCTCAAAGGCTCTAGTCCTTTTTAAGCTAAGGTGGGCGCCGCCGGGTGGTTTTTGCTTTCCGATTTACGGCCTAGCAGCTGCCACCGTTGGTTGGCTCCCGGAATTTCTCAAAGGCAAAGAGCGGTTATCGAACACACCACGAACACTGCAGGGTGTCGGGGGGACACCGTAGATGGACCGTGCCCTCGGTCAAACTGTAAGCGATCTATTTTTTGTGAATTTGAGCTTGCCCCAGCCACGCGACAGCCACAGGAGCAGCGCGACATTGACCGCGACAATCCAGCCGGCGGGCCGACCCGACAAGAAGGCGCCGACCAGGCCCGCCAGCGTCACCGCCCCCGCCAGCGCATCGGTCCAGTGGCGGGACACGGCCCGCGCCATTGCCGCCATCAGCGTCACCCACACGAGTGCACCCAGTCCGGTTGACACCCGCGCAAACAGCTCCGCCTGGGCCGCGCGCTGATCGTGGGCAAGTGCCATCGCCAGCGTCCAGAAGAGCACCTCGTTGAACCAGGCGAATCCGGCGCCGAGCGCAACGAGCAGGGCCGGCGTCACCGGGAACTCACCGCCGGCACCCGGCGGCGGCAGCCGGCTCGCCAGGGCACAACCCGAGCAACAAAAATAGGCGCGCCCCGGCTCAAGTTGGCGCACCTTGACGGGAAGTCCGCAGTATCGGCATTCAGTTCGGACCATCATCCCTCCAGGATCGCCGCGTCAAGGTGCTGGATGATCAGCTCCTGCAACGTGGCCAGAAAGACATAGCCCATGTAGCCTTTTTGGCCGGCCTCGCCGAGTTTGTCGAGGTCCACCCCGGCGCCTTCCAGCGCCTCGTCGGACAATCCCCGGAGCTCGCGGTCCCGCAGCCGGAGGCGGATGGCGGCGCACGCCCGCAGCACCGACTCGGCATTATTATCGTCAAAGGCCACCATCCCGCTCGCGAAGAACTCGCGATCAAAGAGCGCCAGAAACCGCTGGCAGTCGCCGTTCTGATCGTTGAGCAACTCGCCCTTCCACGCCGCACCCAATTCCTCGTCCAGGTCCCGCAGCGACTGGGGGGCGGCGAGCTGGCCGTGCAGATCATCAATCGTCCGCTTGATGAGATCGAGCAGGGGCGCCACCACGGGCAGGGCCAGTTTGACCTCAACGCGTTTCATCGGGCTCCAGAATGGCGGTCAGGTGCCATTGCTGCAACGTGAAGACATACGCCTCCGCCTTTTCGCGCAATCCGCTCCACACCACCGAGCGGCCCTGTTCGTGGACCTCCAGCATATGGCGCCGCGCGGTCGGCTCGTCGAAGCCGAACACCTTGCGGAACACGAGGACCACGTAGGACATGAGGTTGACCGGATCGTTCAACACGACCACCCGCCACAGCCCCGCGAGGGCCGGTTCAGTTTCCGCCCGCGGAGCGGGGGCAGTCTCGGTCCTGGCCGAAAACCGGGTCATGCCTTTGCCGCCAATTGGGCGGCGGCCACCGCCGACCGAACGCGCGCCTCCGCCTCGGCCAGCGGCACCTTTGCCACGTCCTTTTCCGTGCGCCATTTCATTTCGATCACCCCTTCCTTTAATCCACGCCCGCCGATCGTAATCCGCAGCGGCAGGCCGATCAAGTCGGCATCCTTGAACTTGACGCCCGGGCGCTCGGCGCGGTCGTCCACCAGCACATCGGCCCCCGCGGCTTCGGCCGCCGCGGCGAGTTTCCGGCCGACCTCGCCGGCCTCGGGCAGCTGCGGGTCCAGCAGCACCACCAGCACCTGGAACGGGGCCACGTTCCACGGCCACGCCACGCCGTCGGCGTCGTGGCATTGTTCGATCACCGCCTGCAGGGTGCGGCTGATGCCGATGCCGTAGCAGCCCATGACCATCAGCTTGCTCTGTTTCTGCGCGTCGGTGTAAACCGCGCCGAACTTTTCACTGTACTTCGTCCCGAGCTTGAAGACATGACCGACCTCGATGGCCCGGCGGATCTGCAGCGGGCGCCCCGATTTCGGGCACGGCTCGCCCGCGCGCACGCGCCGGAAATCGCCGAACCGGGTGATGGCGAGATCGCGCGCCACATTGACCTGGCGCAGGTGAAATCCGTCCCGGTTCGCCCCGGTGACGCCGTTGCCGATCAGCCGCACCGCCTGGTCGGCATAGACGCCGGCCAGCGCCGCGGGATTCTTGATCGTGCCGCGCACCGCCCCGAGGCTGCCGGGCTTGGCCCCCATGACGGGTTCGATCTCTTCCGTGGTCGCGGGACGCCAGAGCGTAAACCCGAGGGTGCCGAGCTTGGCCTCCTCAAGTTCATCTTCGCCACGGATGATAACGGCAAACAGCTTGCCGTCGCCCATATAAAGCAACGTCTTGAATTGCCGACCCGCCGCCACGCCGTAGGGCGGCGCCGCCAGCGCCGCGATGGTGACGACGCCCGGCGTCGGAAATTCCTCGAGCGCACCGGTGGGAGGCGCCTCCGCCAGGTCCGCCGGCACAAGCCCGCTGGTGGCCTTCTCGCGGTTGGCCGCGTAGCCGCTCTCCTCGCAATACACCACGTCGTCGTCGCCGACTTCCGCCGGCACCATGAATTCGTGGGAAAAGCTGCCGCCCATCACCCCGGTGTCCGCCTCCACGGAAATCGTCTTCAAGCCGCAGCGCGCGAAGAATTTCGTGTAGGCCGCCTTCATCGCGAGGTAGCTGCGGATGGCCGCCTCATCGTCGACATCAAATGAATACGCGTCCTTCATCACGAATTCGCGCGCCCGCATGAGTCCGTACCGCGGGCGGATTTCATTCCGGAACTTCGTGGCAATCTGGTAGAAGTTCTTGGGGAGGTCGCGGTAGCTGGTAATCTCCGCTTTCACCAGCGGCGTGATGATCTCCTCGTGCGTCGGACCGAGCACAAACTCCGGCTCGCGCGGGGCGCGGCGGCCGTCGCCCGCGTGATCGGCCCGGTACATGATCTCGCGCGCCGCGGCCCAGCGCGGCCCAGCCTGCCAGAACTCGACCGGATGCAGATGCGGCATCCATAGTTCGATCGCGCCCGCCGCGTCCATCTCCTCGCGGCATAACTGTGTGATCTTCTGCAGCGAGCGCAGGCCCAGCGGCAGATACGTGTAGAGCCCGCCGCTCAACTTGCGCACGAGTCCCGCGCGCAGCAGCAGCTTGTGCGAGACGATCTCGGCATCCGCCGGGCTCTCCTTGAGGGTGGGAATGAAATACTGGGACCAGAGCTTCATGCAGCGCGGTAAGAGAACAGCCGCCGCAAGGGGAAGCAAATTGATTTGCAGCGGCGCCGGGGCCATCCCCCATGGTGTTTTGCTTTGAGGAGCCGTCGCGCGATCCCATGGGCGTCCCGCCCATGCCAGACGAGACTCGTTCTAAAACAAAAGACCGTGGGGCCATTCCACCGATTGGATCGAGGGAGGGCTCCGCGCCGTCGGAGCCAATCCCGATAGCTCGCCGACGGACCGGCGCCCGCGCTGACCTCGCTGGTGAGTTTATGGTGGATCCAGGTCCGGCCGCCCGATAAACCCTCGCGCCATGTCTCCTCCGCGTCCGCTGACCCAGACCCTGCCGCTCCGGTGGGTGGTGGTGGCGATCGTGATCTTCATCGGGGGGTACACGTTTCTGCGGCTGCACTTCGGAAAACGCGGGAGACCTTTCGAGCCGTATCACGATCTTGGCGCGCGCGCCGCGACGCAGCATCTGGTTGAACTCGGCTACGAGCGTGTCGCGGTGGAGATCGAGCGGCCGGCGGAGATTCTGCCGGAGGCTCGCTTCGCCCCGGCGGTGGACGAGATCGCCAGCGTGTTCGGCGGCCTTCCGGCGGAACTCGACGGGGCGTTCGCCGCCCGGCCCGCCCTGCCCGCCCACATCACCGCCGTCACCGCGCCGCGCGAGACCGCATCGACCGGAACCTACGCGTTGCAATTCACGTGTGTACAGCCCGACTACCACACCCAGCTCGACAGCGTGCTACTGCTCCGCAAGGGACAACAGCTCTTTCTTCTGCCCGACTTCCCGAAACTGAACGGTCAATTGCTGGCGCGGTCGAAGGAAACGGTCGTCCTCGTGCGCATTCCGGCCCAAAGCCTCGCGCCGGGTCGCTATACGGTCACGTTGTGCGGCGGGCGAACCGCGAAGACCTGGGAGTTCACAGTGAGGTGAGCGGATGAGGCGCTAACGGCGCAGCGCCCTCCAAAATCCCGTCCCACTGGAGGGCGGTGCGCCGCGACCGCCATCATCCGCGCCATCGTAGTTGGTTCTCCTCGCCTTGGAATGGCCACGCTTCTTCCCGATCCACCAGTCCTTTGCGCACCGGATTCTGGCGTACATAATTCCATTTCGCTCGGTAACTATCCGACTGACGCAATTGCCGGTCCCAGAAATCCCGCTGCCACAACGGGCACTCGGCGCTTCGAGGCCAGTGCCGGGCCGCCTCCGATTTCCAATATCCGACCAAACTTTGCAGCGGCACCGGTGGCATCGTAGCAGGCGCACAAAACAAATGCGCGTGATCGGGCATCAGCACCCAACATCCGACCTGCCAGAGCGTGGCCTTCGCCCAGGCTTCGCGCAGGACGGCCATCGCATCCGCCCGCGCAAGGATTGTCTTCCGACCTCGGGTACAGACAGTAAGAAGAACGACAATCGAATGGTTGCTACGTTCGTCGACCGGATGGTGAGCCGGATATGAGCGGCGGAAGGACAGATGGGGCGCTGGCGGCGCAGCGCCCTCCAGCTCGAATGGTAACGACGTCATTTGAATCACCGAGCACCTTTCATGCATGGGCACTTTTCAAGGTGAGAGTCTCCGCTTCTGGTATGAGGGGTAATCATCGCCGTCACCGCCTTCCCACGGGACGCCACTGCACTGCCGACCACACTCCCCCATTGACGCAGCCGCCGGATTCGATGAGAACCGCCGACGCATCTCCATGAGCAGCGGCTCCACCATCGCCAACATCAAGCCCACGGATCTCCGCGGCATTCTGAAATACGTGCCCCGGTTTCAGGGGCAGATTTTTGTCATCGCCCTCGACGGCGCGATCGTCGCCGACGATAACTTCGGCAATTTGCTGATCGACATCGCCGTTCTCCGCAGCCTGGGGATTAAGATGGTCCTCGTTCACGGCATCGGCCGGCAAATCGAGGAACTGTCGACGGCGCGCAACATCCCGATCTCCGACGTCCATGGCACGGGGGTGACCGACGCCGCCACGCTCGACCTCGCCATCCGGGCCTCCGCCCGCGTGTCGCAGCTCATCCTCGAGGGACTGACGCAGAACGGACTCAAGTGCGCCATCACGAACTCGGTCCGCGCGATTCCGGTCGGCATCATCAAGGGCGTCGAGCAGCAGTTCACCGGCAAGGTCGACCGCATTGACAAGGAGTTCATCGTCCATCTCATCAGCGCCGACATCGTGCCGATCGTGTCGCCGATCGGCTTCGCGCCCGACGGTCACTCGTTGCGCATCAACTCGGACTTGCTGGCCGCGGAATTCGCCGAGGTGCTGCAGGCGAGCAAGATCATCTACCTCGCGCCGCTGACGGGTCTGTACCTCGGCGGCGAACTGCGCCGCGAGGTGTCGGTCGAATCGCTCCGGGAGACGCTCAAGGAACGCCCCGAGACAATCGCGGAAGAAGGCCGGAGCAAGGCCGCCCATGCCATCAAGGCGATCGAGACCGGGACCACGCGGGTCCACCTGCTCGATGGCCGGGTGTTCGACGGCCTGCTGAACGAGATCTTCTCCAACGAGGGAGTGGGAACCCTGATCTACGGCAACGATTACCAGCAGATTCGCAAGGCGACCCGGCGCGACGTGCGCCTGATCTACAATCTCACGCGCCATGCGGTCAAACGCGAGGAACTCGTCTACCGCACCCAGCAGGCCATCGAAAAGAACATCGATCAGTTTTTCGTCTTCGAGATCGACGAGAACCTGATTGCGTGCGTGTCCCTGACCTTGTTCCCCGACAAGCCGCAAATGGCCGAGGTCGGCTCGCTTTACGTGCTGCCCTTCTATCAGAACCGGGGCATCGGCCGGAAAATGGTCAACTACGCCTGCCTGGTCGCCAAGGAGCGCGGCGCCCCCACCGTCCTCGCCCTGTCCACCCAGAGCTATTCGTTCTTCATCTCCTCCTGCGGGTTCGCCGAGGCCGACAAGTCGGTGCTGCCCGAATCGCGGCTCAAGGGCTACGAGGAGAACGGCCGGAATTCCAAGATTCTGGTCAAGCCCCTCGTTTGACCGGTCGATCGAAGCCGGGCTAATGCGGTCCCATCCGCCAAACGGGTTTTGCGCTGGGCGGGAAGAAACATCCGCTGCTGCGTAGCGGCGGGCGCCAGCGAGCCGACGTTCGACTCCGGATCCACTCGCTGGCGCTCGCGGCTACGCCTTTTCTGAAACCGCTCTAGTCGCGTGACCGACGCTTGACGCGTTGGGTGTTCTTCGGCACCGATGGGGAATCCCATGACCCCCTTGGATCTCCTCGCGGTCGCGGAGCCGGCGCACAAAAGCCTGCTGTCGCTGGCCCCTGTTGATTACCTCATCGTTGCCATCTACTTCGCCTTCTGCCTCGGCATAGGGTTTTATCTCAAGAAGTACGCCACCACCGGCGAGGATTTCTTCATGGCGGGCCGCAAGATGACGGCCTGGATTGCCGGCCTGAGCTTCATCTCGGCCAATCTTAGTTCGCTGGAGACGATGGGCTGGTCGGCCATGGCCTACCAGTACGGCATGCTCGGGGCCCACGCCTACCTGATCGGCGCCATCCCGGCGATCGTGTTTCTCGCGGTGGTGATGATGCCGTTCTACTACGTCTGCAAAACGCATTCGGTTCCAGGCTACCTCGATCTGCGCTACGGCAACAATTCGCGGGTGTTCACCGGCATCACCTTCACGGTCATGACGGTCATGGTCTGCGGCGTGAACATGTTTGCGATGGCGAAAATGCTGCACCTGCTGCTGGGCTGGAATATGCATTTCAGCATCTGGGTGTCGTCCTTCACGGTGGCGGTTTACGTGACGCTGGGCGGCCTGCTGTCCGCCGTGCTCAACGAAGTGCTCCAGTTTTTTCTGATCTGGCTGGGCACCTTGCTGGTGCCGATCCTCGGCCTCGTCGAATCGGGCGGCTGGAGCGGCATGATGGCGCGCATCAACGAAGCCAATCCCGGCACGAATTACACCAGCCTCTGGTCCAACATGGGCTCTGCGAACGACAATCCCATGGGCATGCACTGGGCCGGCATGGTCTTCGGCCTCGGGGTCGCCGTATCGTTCGGCTACTGGTGCACCGATTTCCTGCAGGTGCAGCGGGTCCTGACCGCGCGCAATCTGCGCGCCGCCCAGAACGGCACGCTGATCGGCGCCGGTTTCAAGATGCTGGTGCCCCTCATCGTCACGATCCCGGGCCTGCTCGGCCTCGCCTTGCTCTCGAAGGATGGCATCAAGCTTTTGCCGGAAAATGAGGCGGTGATGACCGGCGGCAACAGCTACAACGACGTGCTGCCACTAGTGATGGCGCGCTATCTTGGGCCCGGACTGCTCGGCCTCGGCGTCACCGCCATGATCGCCGGCTTCATGTCCGGCATGGCCGGCAATGTCAGCGCTTTCGCGACGGTCTGGACCTACGATGTCTACCGCCCGCTGATCAACAAAAACGCGGACGACCGGCATTATGTGAGCATGGGCCGCTGGTGCTCAATCATCGGCGTGATGATTGCCATCGGCACAGCCTACGCCGCCATGCTCTTCAGCAACATCCTGGCCTACCTGCAGGTGCTGGTGCTGCTCTTCATCGTTCCGCTGTTCGGCGTCGTCATCATGGGCATGCTGTGGAGGCAGGCGACCAAGGCCGGCGGTTTCTGGGGCCTGGTCGTGGGTACCGCTTGTTCGTTTTTCCTATTCTTCTTCGTCCACTGGTTTCCGCACACGTTCACGCCGATCCTCAGCAAGGACATGAAGGATCTTCCGGCGCTCGTGGCGCAGTTCCGCCAACCGGCCGATGCGGAAACACGGTTTGTCGTGAGCCAGTTCTCGCCCGAAACGCAAACGCTGCTCCAGGAATACGCCGCCAGAGCCGCCGCCGAGGCCGCTCCAGTATCGATTGTCGCCCGGATCGCGTCCGTGACCAAGGAAGAGGATCGCCTCACGCTGAGTCTCCGGATCAAGCTGACCGACGACCTGAACCGCCTGATCGACAATCCGGCGATGCCGCTGGCGTTTGGGGCGCCCTCGCCCACCGCGCTGACCGGCGAGGCCCTTGCCCACTATAACCGGACCCTTCTGACCGGCGAGTTTGCCGGGGTGCTTGCGGCCCCGCGCCGGCTGGAGGCGACGCAGCTCAACCCGGTCAACACCGAGATCGTCGCCACCTCGCCCAAGGCAAAAGACATGGCCGTGAATATGTTCAGCGCGTTGTGGTCGCTCTCCGTGACCATCGGCACCGTCCTGCTTGTCAGCCTGTTCACCAAGCAGAAGACTGACGCCGAACTGCAAAACCTGGTGCTGGGCATGACTCCACCTCCCGTGGAGGAACCCTGCCCGTGGTATCAGAAGCCGCTCTTCTGGGCCGCAGTGATCATGGCGGTGCTGATCGCTGTGAACATCATCTTCTGGTGAGGAACGCCCCCATGCACGAAAACGACAAACAAATCCCCATCTGGTTCTTCATCGGCATCCTGCTCACGGTCTACGGTCTCCTAATCCTCGGCATCGGCATCCGCGGTTGGATTAATCCCCCCGCCGTCAAGGTTGCGTTATGGAACTTCCACGCCGATGTCTGGTGGGGCCTGCTGCTGACGGCGATCGGCGCTCTATATGTTACGAAATTCCGCCCCGGTCGCGTTGCCGGGTCGTAACGGCAGTCCGAAAAATCTGGGCAGAATTGGAGGGGCGCAGGCTTGCCCGTTCGCCAAGCTCAAAGCCCCGAGCGAAGTCGAGGGGCCGCGCCCATCCCGGAGGGCGCGACAAGTTCGCGCCCCTACCCACTTCGAGCTGTCGCCGGCAATGGGTTGGTGCGCACGTCTGAACCGAGATCATGCAGTAGGAAGGTCGCTTGCGACCGATGATCGCTCGCAAGCGGGCTTCCTACACCCGCACACCAATCGATTCGCGAGCGCACGAGGAGAATTGCCAGCAATTGCATGATCCCGCTGAGGTCGCCCCGCTCAGGTGGTGCGCGTTGTCCTCAACGCGTTCAAAGCGTCTTGTGGACAAGCCCCCGCTCCACCTCACCCCATCGTTCCATCTTAGGCCTTTGCGCAGCCGCCCGGCCCCCGCCGGATGGCAGTACCTCAAATCACTGCCATCACTTGCATCCTGCAGCGCTCGTGTCGCATTTGTCCTGCGAACCTTTGGTGTCCGCGGGCGCACTTTTCGAGGCCGCGGGATCTTTGCAATCTCCCTTGGTACAGCATTTGCAGTCCTTTTGATCCGCGCACTTGGCGTCCGCCGCAGCGTCCTTGGCGCAGCACGTTTTGTCGCCATTTTTGGCGCAGCACGCCTTGTCGGCATCCGTGGCCGTAGTAGCAGTGTCCGCCGCAGCAAAAGGACTGCCGGCCAATAGAAGAGAAGCAACGACCAGGGAAGATAACAGACGATGGGATTTCATATTTTTCCAGAGATGACCAAAATCAATAGGGATCAGCCATGTCATGCTCAACCCAAAACAATCGAGCGGCAGCGTTCGCCGCATGGTGTTTTGTTTTTGAACGAGTCTCGTCTGACATGGGCGAGCTGCCCATCAGGCATTTTTTCTTCTTCAACCGGCCGGGCGGGCGGCTATAAGCGGGCATGCCCACGCTTGAACAGATCGTCGCCTACTGCGACCGGCGCACGCGCCGCGCCGCTTTCACGGACTTTCCCGGCGCTTGCAACGGCCTGCAGGTTGCCAACCGCGGCCGCGTCACCCGCATCGGCGCCGCGGTTGACGCGGGACTGGTGCCCTTTGGCCAGGCGGTCGCGGCTGGAGTGGATTTTCTCCTGGTGCATCACGGCCTGTTCTGGTCTCCGCCCCAGCCGATCACCGGTCCGGTCTACCAAAAACTATCCGTCCTGCTGCGCGGCAACTGCGCGCTTTACTCCAGCCATCTCCCGCTCGACGCCCACCGGAGAATCGGCAACAACGCGCTGCTCGCCCGTCAGCTTGGCCTCCGGCCCGGCCGGTGGTTTCTCGAGCACGAGGGCGAGGCGATCGGGTGCATCGCGGCCAGCGCGCTGCGGCGCAACGCCCTGCGGCGAAAACTGGCGGCGCTCTACCCGCAGGTCATCGCCATCGAATTCGGCTCCGCCACACCCCGCGCCATCGCGTTCTGCAGCGGCAGCGGGCAGGGTGTCGTGCGCGAACTCGCGCCCGCCGGGGTCGACACCCTGGTGACCGGCGAACTGCGCGAAGAGTGGTTCAACTATGCGCAGGAGCATCAGCTCAATCTCTACGCGTGCGGCCATTATGCGACCGAGACCCATGGCGTGAAAGCCCTCGCCGCGGAACTGGCGAGGAAATTCGGGATCCCGTGGAATTTCATCGCGACGGGCAACCCGCTTTAGCCGCCGGTCGGACCCGACCCCCGCCGAGCAACGAATTCAAGCTCGGTCGCAAGTTGAGCCTCGGCTTTCCTTCCACGCGTTGGGCTCATTCTGATTGCCCACGAGCTTGAATCCAATGGCTGCCGCCATTGGCGCCGGACCCGGACAACCAATTGCCGGCTCTGGCTCCTGAAGAAAACGGTTCTTTCCTTTCCTCCACTTCCTCTGCTTGCTCCTGTGAGGATCTTCCCCCGCCATGAAAAAGATCGCCATCATCAACGGCCCGAATCTCGACCGGCTCGGACAACGCGAACCCGAGATCTATGGACACGCCACGTTGGCGGACCTCGAGCAAGCCCTGCGCTCCGAGGTGGCCGGCCAGGCAGTGGAACTCGAGTTCTTCCAGTCGAATCATGAAGGTGCGATCATCGACCGCATCGCCAGCGTGGCCGAGCGGAAATTCTCCGGATTGATCATCAATGGAGCGGCGCTGACGCACACCAGTGTGGCGCTGCGCGATGCGCTGCTGGGCGCCGGCGTGCCGGCGGTTGAGGTGCACATTTCCAACATTTACCGGCGCGAGGAATTCCGGCAGCGATCGCTCACCGCCCCGGCGTGCCTGGCGGTGATCACCGGGCTCGGCCTGGAAGGCTACCATGCCGCGCTCCGTTTTCTGCTAAAACGCTAGC
>Ga0182027_10004983_pt1 | contig 20380 bp, 16 predicted proteins | sample 712E1DmetaG_FD_121300 | JGI IMG/M metagenome (GOLD analysis project Ga0182027, IMG submission 121300) | Permafrost microbial communities from Stordalen Mire, Sweden - 712E1D metaG (Illumina Assembly) | ecosystem: Environmental > Terrestrial > Soil > Wetlands > Permafrost | place: Sweden...
ATCGGCGTCGGCGTGCCGAAATTCGCGGCGTGGTACAAAGAGTATTACGCGGGATAGCTGTCGCGTTTCGGTTAATGTCGGCAGGCTTGTTTGCACCGGCCGCTTGACGCAATCGGCAATATATTGTGCGCGCGGCCGCGTTGTTCTTCGCATCTCCGACGCCTAAAACGCTGCGGCCGTTTCGCGGGAGATTTTTCATGGCCGCCTCCATCCCCTTTATCGATCTTCAGGCCCAGCGCCGCCGTCTCGGCGACCCGCTCAACAAAGCCATCGCTGCGGCGGTCGATGGCGGCCAATGGATCATGGGACCGCAGGTCGCCGCCTTCGAGGAACAGCTCGCGCAATTCGCGGGCGTCAAGCATGTGATCGCCTGCGCCAACGGCACCGATGCGCTTTCGATCGTCCTGCGCGCCTGGGACATCGGACCCGGCGATGCGGTGTTCGCGCCGACCTTCACGTTCGCCGCGTCCGCCGAGGTGGTGGCGCTGGTGGGAGCCTCGCCGGTGTTCGTCGACGTGCTGGAGGACACCTACAATATCGATCCCGCAAGCCTGGAAGCGGCCATCGCCCTGGTCAAGCGCGAGGGAAAATTGCGCGCGCGCGCGGTGATGCCGGTCGATCTGTTCGGCCAACCGGCGGACTATCGCGCGCTCGAGCCCATCGCCAAGCGCGAAGGGCTGAAGATGCTGTGCGATACGGCGCAAGCTTTCGGCGCGAGCTATCACGGACGGGTGACGGGCAACATCGGCGATGCGGCCTCGACCAGCTTCTTCCCGGCCAAGCCGCTCGGCTGCTACGGCGACGGCGGCGCGAGCTTCACCAACGATGACGGCCTCGCCGATATGCTCAAATCGATCCGCAACCACGGCGCAGGCGCGGACCGCTACGAGAATGTCCGCATCGGCATGAATTCGCGTCTCGATACCATTCAGGCGGCGATCCTGATTGAGAAGCTGAGGATATTCCCGGAGGAGATCGAGCTACGCGAGGCGGCGGCGCGGCGTTACAACGAGGGCTTGGGCAAATCGAACCGCATCCGCGTACCGAGCGTGATCGCCGACGCGCAATCGACCTGGGCGCAATACACCATTCAAGTGCCGGACCGCGGCAAGCTCCAGGCCGATCTGAAAGACAAAGGCATCCCGACTGCCGTCTATTATCCGATCCCGCTGTCCGCGCAGAAGGGTTACGCGCGGTACCCGAGCGCGCCGGTTCCGGTCAGCGAGAAAATCTGCAGGACGGTCGTCAGCCTGCCGATGCATCCTTATCTGGAGGCCGCGACCCAGGACCGCATCATCGAGGCCGTGCTCGAAAGCGTTGCCTGAGGCGGGCGACGCCGCCCGGATAACCCTAATTCCAAGGAACCCGATGTGGCACGCCATAGCGCGCGGCGTGGCTCGACCTGCTTTGCTCAAATTCAAATTCTTCTCGGAAAGAAGATCTCGTCGTCCGGCAAATTCACACTGGATCATTCGCAATATCTCGCGTAAGTTGTCGACTTATCGCAGGCCTGCGCCAAAAGAAGAGCGCGGCGGTGGGGTTTTTTATGGTTTCGGGTCTTCCGGCAACATCCGAGTTTCTCATGCCGGTCGCCGTGGCCGTCGCGCTCGTGATCTTCCTCAACGCCCATTCCATCTCCGAGCGTCTGGGCGTCATGGCCCATCCGGACCAGCAGCGCAGACGCCACGCGCGCGCGACCCCGCAAGTCGGCGGCATGGCCATCCTTTCCGGGCTCATCGCCTGGTTGGCGATCCGGTATTTGATCGATGGGCAATCCGAGCAGCCGCTGTTCCTCGCCATCTTGTTATGCGCGGCCGGCGTGGGGTTGGTGGGTTTCGAGGACGACCAGCACGAGACCTCGCCGGTGTCGCGGATTCTTCTGCTTCTGGTGTTCATGGGCATGGCCTTCGCCATCGACCCGCAATTCATGTCGCGCACGCTCGACTGGGGCAGCTTCGATCCGACGCCCATCCCAGTCTGGGCGTACTTGCCACTGATGGGCGTGACCGTGGTTGGGCTGGTGAACGCCGTCAATATGGCCGACGGCCAGAACGGCGTCGTCGGCAGCATGTACGTGATATGGACGGGCTGCCTGATCATCATCACCAGAGGCATGAGCCAGGAAATCGCGGCCGTTCTGTTTTGCACCTCGCTGCTGTTCCTCGGCTTCAATCTCTGGGGAAAAACGTTCCTGGGCGACTGCGGCTCTTACGGCGTCACCTTCGCGCTGGGGCTTCTTGTCACGCTGGCGCACGCCAGGGGCGAGGTTTCGCTCGAAACCGTCATCGTCTGGTTCTTCGTCCCGGTGGCGGACTGCCTGAGGCTCTTGATCAGCCGTCCGCTGCGCGGGATGTCGCCCTTCGATGGCGACCGCGACCATTTCCACCACCGTCTCGAAGACAAGCTCGGCAAGCATCAAGGCCTTGCCACCTATGCCGCCGCCGTCGGGGCGTCATCCCTGATCGCGACCTTGGATCCACGCTTCGCGCTGGTTTGCCTTTGCGGGCTTTCGGCGTTTTATTTCAGCTTCGCCTGGCTCACCGATGCAGCTACTGTAACCGCGATCAAGACTGAGTCCGGCGAAGATAAAGATGGTACCGCGGCAACCAACGTCATTGCTATGTCGGCCGAAGCCAAGGGCAAGCGCGACAAAGCTATATGATTTGTCGTACGGGTTGATTGCCGGCGGCGGGCTGGCGGTTCGGGGACCTCGCTGCCGCAGCGATTAGAGGATGCGCTTTGCCACATATCTCCATTAGTCAGGCGCTCCGGTTTGCGTTCTCTTTCTCGTACCGCAACGCTGCGGCAATCGCCGCCCGCATCGCGCTGCCCGCGGTCGTCGGTTGGATTGCCTTCTATCTCTCGCTGTTCCTCTACATGAAGGAGCTTGTGAGATATTTGAACAATCCAAGCGATCGAATCGCCAGCCTGGTGCTCGGCCTCGCCACCGCCGGCCTCTTGGTAACGCTGTTCCTGCACACGGTCATGGTGGCTTCGGTCACGGCGCTGGCGCTGGGCCGTGAAGATGGCGGCTGGAAATACTTCCGCGCCGCGCGACGCGAGTGGCGGCTTTATGCCGCCAATCTGCGGCTGCTACTGGTCGCCGGGATTTGGCTGGGGGCGATGCAGCTTCTCCACTTCGCGGCGGGCTGGGCTTCCTTGCCGGCGAGTTTCGGCCTTGTCCTCGACGTTATCATGGCCGGCGGCCTGGGGTTCCTGGCGGTTCGCGTCTCGTCGCTTGTCGCGCCGGTGTCGGTCGGCAACACTCATGGCGAGATTCTGCGGCGCGCCTGGAGGCTGTCGGCCGGAAACTTCTGGCGCCTTGCCGCGATCGTGGCCACGTTGCTGCTGCTTGGGCTCGTCGTGGAAGCGGTATGCGAATTCGCCTTACGCGCCGGCGGCCTGATTCCGCCGTTCCCCAGCTCGGCATCTCTCGCCGATTATGCGGCCATGTACCAGGAGGCCCTTCCCGGCATTCTGCTCGTGATCGGCATCGCCTATCTTGTGAGCAATATCCTGCTGACGGCCGCCCGGGTGTCCGTCTATCGTCAGCTCACGGAACAAACGAGCCTCTAGCGGCCTCTGAGCCATGCGCGTCGACCAGTTCGATTTCGATCTGCCGGAAGAGCTGATCGCGCTCAGGCCCGCCGAGCCGCGCGACAGCGCCAGGCTGCTGGTTGTGCGCCCCGACGGGGCCATCGAACACGCGCGGCTCAGCGATCTTCCCCGTCTTCTCGAGCCGCGCGATACGCTGGTGCTGAACGATTCCAGGGTCATTCCGGCGCGCCTCACCGGGCGGCGCTTGGGGCGGGGCGCTGAAGCGAAGATCGAGGTGCTGCTTTGCAGGCGTCTGGCGCCCGACCGCTTCCTGGCCTTGGCGCGCCCGGCCCGCAAGCTGTCGCCGGGAGACCGGCTGGCCCTGGGCGAGACGATCGAGGCCAAGGTCCGCGGCCGTGGGGAAGCCGGGGCGGTCGAGGTGGGGTTTGCGCTTTCGGGCGCGGCGCTGGACCAGGCCATCGCGGCCGAAGGGGAGACACCCCTGCCGCCGTACATCGCGGGCAGGCGCAAGGCCGACGCCAAGGACAGGGCGGACTATCAGACCGTGTATGCGCGCGTGGACGGCTCGGTCGCCGCGCCGACCGCGGGGCTGCATTTCACACCGTCCCTGTTCGACGCGCTGGCGGCGCGCGGGGTGGGGCGGGAGAACCTGACGCTGCATGTCGGACCGGGGACCTTCCTGCCGGTGAGCGCCGACGATACGGCGGGACATAAGATGCACCCGGAATGGGCCAGCCTGGACGAGGCGGCGGCGGCGCGCCTCAACGCCGCCCGCGCGGCCGGAGGGCGGATCGCCGCAGTCGGCACTACCTCCCTGAGGACGCTGGAGAGCGCGGCGGACGAGAGCGGGCGCATCGCCGCCTTTGCCGGCGAGACGGAGATCTTCATCACGCCGGGCTACCGTTTCCGCACAGCCGAGGTGCTGCTGACCAACTTCCACTTGCCGCGCTCGACCCTGTTCATGCTGGTCTCGGCCTTCAGCGGACTTGAAACGATGCGCGCAGCCTATGCCGAGGCGATCCGCGAGCGTTATCGCTTCTATTCCTATGGCGACGCCTGCCTGCTATTCCGGCGGCCATGAACGGATTTGGCTACGAGCTTTCGGCCTCCGACGGCGCGGCGCGCACCGGCGTCATCCATGCGCCGCGCGGCGACATAAGCACGCCCGCCTTCATGCCGGTGGGCACTGCGGGCAGTGTCAAGGCCATGCTGCCGCAAAGCGTGCGCGAGACCGGCGCGGACATCATTCTCGGCAACACCTACCACCTGATGCTGCGGCCGGGCGCGGAGCGCATCGCGCGACTCGGCGGGCTGCACAGATTCATGGGCTGGGAGCGGCCAATCCTGACCGACTCCGGCGGCTTCCAGGTGATGTCGCTGGCGAAGCTGCGCAAGATCACGGAGGAGGGCGTGCGCTTCCAATCGCATGTCGACGGGGCGGAGGAATTCCTCACCCCCGAACGCGCGATGGAGATCCAGCGACTGCTCGGCTCCGACATCCAGATGGTGCTCGACGAATGCCCAGCCTTTGGTGCGAGCGAGCCGGAAATCGAAAAGTCTCTGGCGCTGTCGATGCGCTGGGCGAAACGCTCCAAAGCGGCGTTCGGCGAGCAGCCGGGCAAGGCGTGCTTCGGCATCGTACAGGGGGGTGTGTTCCCGCGCCTGCGCGAGCGCTCCGCCGCTGAGCTGCAAGCGATCGGCTTCGACGGTTACGCCGTCGGTGGCCTCGCGGTGGGAGAAGGCCAGGCCGCGATGTTCGAGACGCTGGAAGCCACCGTGTCCCATCTTCCGGCGGCCCAGCCGCGCTATCTGATGGGCGTGGGCAAACCTGACGACATCGTCGGCGCGGTGGAGCGCGGCATCGACATGTTCGACTGCGTGCTGCCGACGCGCTCGGGGCGCAACGGCCAAGCCTTCACCTGGCGCGGCACGCTCAATCTGCGCAACGCGCGCCACGCCGATGATTCGGCACCCCTCGACGCCGATTGCCGCTGCCCCGCCTGCCGCGGTTTCAGCCGCGCCTATCTGCACCATGCGGTCAAGGTGGGCGAAATCATCGCCTCGATGCTTCTCACCTGGCATAATCTGACCTTCTATCAGGACCTGATGGCGGGCCTGCGCGCGGCGATCGCTCAAGGGACACTTGCGGTTTTTGCCTCGGCCTTTCGGGCCAGATATTCGTCGGATGACGCTGGCGAGACGTGATTGACCCGCCCGGCTCCTGCCCATATGGTCCGCCCGCCCTCTGACGAGCCCGTAGCTCAGGGGTAGAGCATTTGACTTTTAATCAAAGGGTCGCGGGTTCGATCCCCGCCGGGCTCGCCAATCATCCGGTCGATATGGCGCGAAACGTCTCGCGCAGCGCGCCCGCCAAGAGGGTTCTTCTCACTTCTGGGACAGGCGCGGCCATTTCACCATTTTGAACGGATCGGGAAACGGCCTTTTAAGGGGGTCTACGCCCGTCCCGGCGGCGGCGATCACGCGCTGGCGCAGGATGAAAAACATGGCCGCCATGGAAATGAACAGGCCGAACATCATCGACATCGCGAGGATCATCACGGGGCTGATCCCGCTCGGCTTTGGATCGGCGTAGGGCGGGTCGATCATGTCTATGGAATAGTATTTGTCCGCGTTGAGGATCATCAAGTTGCGCTCTTGATCCATCATGATCTGCGACAGGCTATTGGAAAGATTGACGTCCGTCGTCTTCTTGAGCATGCGGTCGAGGTAATTGATCCGGTTGGAGACATTGGTCAGTTGATCCTGCCTGATGATCTCATCCGCGTCGCGCAGGACATAGTTCAAGAGCGTGACCGCAAAATTCCGGTCCCCGTAGGTCAACGTCACGACGGTGATTTGACTCCGCAGCGCGGCGGTCAATCCGCCGGTACTCGGGGCGTATCCCAAGGACAGAATCTGGTTGAGCGTTGTAGTAATCTGTTCAGGCGTAACCGGGTTGACCGGAATTCCCAGCGCCCGCTTGACGCTCTGTTTCCACGCCGCAAATGAGCCCGCAGGCGGTTGCCAGGTTTGCGTATCGCCATCCCATTCGACGTTGAACAAATGCTCCATGACGCCGTCTTCCTGCGCGAGCTTCTCGGCCAGGCGCGTGGATCTGAGGACCTGAGCATATTTGTCGAATGAGACCGAGTTTGATGCGCCGAACGAAACTCCGAGGCCGGCAACCGCGGACAGGGCCGAGGACAGCCCGCCACTCGAGGAGGAACCCGCCGAGGACGGCGGGGCTATGACGGCCGTGGCGATGTAGTTCGCCGGCTTGACGAAGATATAGAGGCACCCCAAGAGGAACGTCGTGGCCGTCATGAAGATGATGAACTTCCGCGCAGCCCACAGCGACACCAAGTAAAGGGAAGGCGCCATGCTTACGGCATTCGAATCGACGGCAGGCGTCTTTTGTCTGGAAACGTCGGTCGGCAGTTCTTGATAATTATGCATCTTGCGGGGCAGCCAGAGAGAGGAATTTTAGATCGGGTGACTTGGACGGTCTTACCTTGCGGCTCCAATTATAACACCATCAACTAGGATGCTCGTCTGAGCAAATACAAGGCCAACAGTAGGCCTGACATTGCGCCTTATCGTCAAGGCTCTTTGGTTGCTGCCATGCCGCATCGCGTTGCCAACGGAAAGGCGGCAGAGGGTCGGCCCCTGGCCGGACGTTGCCGCGCAATGCCGATCCTGTTGAGGCGAACAACGACTCGTGGATCGAGGCGCCGTACAATTTCGGCCGACGCCTTTTTCCGCGGGCGCTTGCTCGCGCCCGTGCGCGCCAAGGACTTCCGCATTGTCTGCGAACAGGGTTTGCCAGAGTGAGCCAAACCTCTCAGCGCCGCTGGAAGAGGGGCACAAGCAACCCTAATAGCCCGGCATTGAAGATGATCGAGACCGCCGACTTGGACCCCAGACCACCGACAGTCTTTTCAGCGAACCAGGCGACGGAGCTTCATCCGCGATGCTTCGCGCCGTAAATCGTACACCCCGCAACAGTGACTACGTTATCCGATTTTGCGAGTCTGCCGAAGACGCTAACGGCAAGCGGATCCTTGTCGAATCGTTCGGGACAATGCACCATGTCCCGACATGGGAAGGCCGCCGACCGGGTGCGGTAGTTGCAGCAAGCGCCGGCGATAAGCGCGCGGCGCCTCGCTACAACGGCCGCATGGTCAGCACAGCCCATCTTAATCCAGCCTCGAAAGTAGTTGGTGGACAGACGCCGGAACGGCATAATATAAGGCGCCGCCCGACTTTGGTGCTAGGATTTCAGGCGCGCATTTAGTGCCGATATTTTGGGCTTTTCGCGAGGCAGGGCGTGAATGACAAGGCGAAGATCGTTCTGACCGGCGGCGCCGGCTTGGTCGGCCAGAATCTGATCTGTCTGCTGAAGCAGAATGGTTACAGCCGGATCGTCAGCATCGATAAGCACGCGGCCAACAACGACATCACCCGCAAACTTCACCCGGAGATCACGGTGCTCGACGCCGATCTGGCGGAGCCGGGCGACTGGGAAGAACAGATTGCGGGCGCATCGGCGCTGGTGATGCTGCAGGCCCAGATCGGCGGCCTGGTCTATTCGGAATTCGTCCATAACACGCTCAAATCCAGCGAGCGGGTGCTCGCCGCCGCCAAGCGCCACAACCTGCCTTACCTCGTGCATATCAGCTCGTCGGTGGTGAATTCACGGGCCGACGACTTCTATTCCCGCAGCAAGCGGGAGCAGGAAGCCATGGTGGTGAATTCCGGCATCCCATGCGTCATCTTGCGTCCGACGCTGATGTTCGGCTGGTTCGATCGCAAACATCTGGGCTGGCTGGCGCGCTTCATGGCGCGGGCGCCGGTGTTTCCCATACCCGGCGACGGCCGCTATGTTCGCCAGGCGCTTTTCGAGCTGGATTTCTGCGCGGTGATCCTGGCCTGCCTCGAAGGCAAGACGGAGGGCGCGTACAACATCAGCGGATTGGAGCGGGTGCATTACATCGATCTGATCCGCCAGCTCAAGGAAGCGACTGACGCCAAGACCCCGATCGTCAAAATCCCCTATTCGCTGTTTTGGCTGATCCTGAAGAGCTACGCGCTCTTCGACCGCCATCCGCCCTTCACCACGCAGCAGCTTGCGGCGCTGGTCATTCCCGAGGAATTCGAGATGATCGACTGGCCGAAGATCTTCGGCGTGCGAATGACGCCGCTGCGCGAGGCGCTAATGCGGACGTTCCACGAGAAGCCTTATTGTGATATCGCGTTGGAATTCTGACCGGCTTCGAAGGATCGACAGATGAGCGTTCGCGAGGTCGCCGTAGTGGGAGCCGGCGCGATGGGTCTCGCCGCCGCCTATCATGCGGCGAAGGCGGGGCATCGCGTGACTGTCTTCGAGCACGACCGCATCCCCGGCGGCATGGCGGCTCATTTCGATTTCGCCGGTGTCAGCATCGAGCGCTTCTATCATTTCGTCTGCAAGGCGGACCGGGCGACCTTCGAGCTGATGGAAGATTTGGGCATCGCCGACCGCATGCGCTGGACGCCCACTTCGATGGGCTATTTTTTGGACGGCAAGCTGCACAAATGGGGCGATCCGTTCGCGTTGCTCGCGCTGCCGGGCCTCGGCCCCGTCGACAAGCTGCGCTATGGGCTGCTGGCGTTCACCAGCGCCAAACGGTCGGATTGGCGCCATCTCGATACGCTCAAGGCCGACCGCTGGATCGAGGCCTGGGTCGGCAGGCGCGTCTACGATAAACTGTGGCGGCCGCTGTTCGAACTCAAATTCTTCGAATATGCCGGCAACATCTCCGCGGCGTGGATCTGGACCAGGCTGAAGCGCGTCGGCACTTCGCGGCGCAGCCTGTTGCAGGAAGAACTCGGCTACATCGAGGGCGGCTCCGAAACCCTGGTGAAGGCGCTGGTCGAGGCGATCGAGCGGCACGGCGGGCGGCTCAGGCTCGGCGCGCCGGTACAGGAAATCACCGCGGCGGACGGCAAAGTGACGGGCGTGCGCACCGCGGACGGCTTTTTTCCCGCCGAGCACGTGATCTGCACTGTGCCGACGCCATATGTCTCGCGGCTCGCGCCCTCGCTGCCCGACGATTGGAAAAAGCGCTACGACGCGATCCAGAACATCGGCGTGGTCTGCGTGATGTTCCGCCTGAGGCGCAAGCTGAGCCCGCATTTCTGGGTCAACATCTCGGACCGGCGGATCGACGTTCCCGGCGTGATCGAGTTTTCCAATTTACGGCCGCTGCCCGATGCCATGCTCTATGTTCCCTATTACATGCCGCAGACCCATCCCAAATTTGCGAAAGACGACGCCTATTTCACCGACGAGGTCTTTCGCTATCTCCGGCTCATCAATCCCGCGCTCACAAAAGAAGACGTCATCGCCACGCAGGTCGGCCGCCTGCGCTACGCCCAGCCGGTCTGCGCGCCGCGCTTCCTGGAGACTTTGCCCGACGTTGTGACGCCGATCGAAGGACTCCAAATCGCCGACACCTGTTACTACTATCCCGAGGACCGCGGCATCTCCGAAAGCGCGCGATTGGCGAAGATCATGGCCGGGCAAATCGATTAGGCGATGCAAAAAAACCAATTCATGCGCTTCCTTATGACCGGTGGAGTGGCCGCTTTGGTCAACCTGGTCAGCCGGTATTTCCTCAACTTCGCCATGCCGTTCGCCTGGGCCGTGGCGGTCGCCTATCTATTCGGAATGACGACCGCCTATGTGCTGGGGCGCATCTTCGTCTTCGAACGCTCGGGGCGGACGGTGGCCGACGAGTTCTGGCGATTCACGCTGGTCAATGTGGTGGCGGCGCTTCAGGTTTGGCTCATCAGCGTCGGACTCGCCGAATATGCGTTTCCGGCGCTGGGATTGAAATGGCATCCGCTGGAAATCGCTCATCTCATCGGCGTTGCCGTGCCCGTTTTCACCAGCTATCTCGGACACCGGCATTTCTCTTTCGCCAAAACCGCGGACTGAAAAGCTACAGTTTGGTCTTGTGAAAGATCGGCGCCGGGATCAGGCGGATGATCAGCATGATCCAGCGCCAGAACCATGGCGCGTAGACGATCGGTCCGCGTTTCTTGTCGATAGCTTTCACCACGATGCGCGCGATCGTCTTAGCATCGGCCCAGAGCGGGCCGCGGCGCGCCATTCCGGCAGTCATCGGCGTAATGACGGTGCCCGGCTTGACCGCGACGATATGCGGCCCCGTCGCGGCCAAATCGTGGGCCAAACCTTGCGCGACGAGCGCCAGACCGCCCTTTGCCGCCCCGTAGATGAAATTGGATTGGCGGCCCCGGTCGCCGGCCACCGACGAAAACACGGCGATGACGCCGCTCGGCTTGACGACCTTGGCGGCCGCCAGCATCCAGAGCGCCGGGCTGGTGAAATCCGTATCCAGGATCGCCCGCGCATGGCTGAGATCGTCCTTGGCGCGCGCCTGATCGCCGAGAATGCCATAGGCGATGACCAGGACGTCGATGCCGCTCAGCTTGGTAGCGATCTCCTGCAGCGTGGCGTCGTAAGAGGGCGGCGCGGCAAGATCGAGGACCATGGCTTCGGCCTTGGCCGCGCCGCGCACCAGAAGGTCGTCGCGGATCGCTTCGAGATCGTCGGCCTTGATGTCGAGCAGGAACAGGGCGTCGCCGCGCGCCGCATAGATCCGCCCGATTTCGACGGCCATGCCCGAACCGGCGCCCAGAATGGCAATGTTCATGGTCTTATCCTTGCGAGCCGGCGACGCGGCTCCACAGATCGGAATGTATGTTGGGGTCCTTCAGCGCTGCAAGCTTTGTCCAGCCGGGATAGCCGCTCTTGAAGATGTCCGCCGGCATGCGGCCGTCCTTGCACGGATAGATGCGGCCCTTGGCGTCGGCGACGATTTTGTCCATCCGCTCGAACAGCTTGTGCACGGTCGCGCCGCAATTGGGAAAATCGAGCGCCAGATTCGTCCCGGGCATCGGAAAGCTCAAATAGCCCGGCGACGGCTTGTCGCCGAACACCTTGATGACGACCAGGAATGACGCCAGTCCGGAGGCCGAGATGATTTTCAGCAGTTCGTCCATCGCCTCGCGCTGCACGGCCCGCGGAATCACGCACTGATATTGATAGAAGCCGCGCCGGCCGTAGAGAAGGTTCCAGCGGTTGATGCTGTCGAGCGGGTAGAAACACGGATCGAAATGCTGCAGCGTCCGCCGGGCGCGCCACGATTTGATCCGGTAGAACGTCTCGTTGAACAGCTTGATGGTCGCCGAATTGAGCAGGAATCCCGGCGGCTGGAAGGGGACGGTGACCTTCATGCCGTCGAGGCGCAAATCGTAGCCGCCCTTGTCGGACCAATTGGCGCGCATGAAGATGCCGCGCCCGGCGCTGCGGCCGACGCAGTCCATCCAGGCGACGGTGTGCTCCCAGGTTTCGGCATCGCTGTCGGCGGCCAGCGCGAAAAATTCGCCCAAATTGTGAAACGGAACTTCCTCGGAATCGAGATAGGCGCCCGGTACTCTGGCCAGTTGCAGGGAGAGCTTGGTGATCAGGCCGGTCAGCCCGAGACCACCGATGGTGGCGCGAAACAGCTCCGGATTTTCGTCTAGGCTGCAGCGGCACAGGCTGCCGTCGGAGCGCGCCAGTTCCATGCTGCGGACCCAGCAGCCGAAGGTGCCGACGCGGTGGTGGTTCTTGCCGTGCACGTCGTTGGCGACGGCGCCCGCCAAGGTGACGAATTTCGTTCCGGGGGTGGTGGGAAGAAACCAGCCGTGCGGCAGCACCAGACGGATGACGTCCTCGAGCGTGACGCCCGCTTCGGCCTCGAGCACGCCCGCATCGCGGTCGAAGGCGATGAAGCGGTCGAGCCTGGTCGTATCGATCAGCCGCCCGCCCGCGTTCAGGGCGACGTCGCCATAGGAGCGGCCCATACCATGCGCCAGCCAAGGCGTTGCACCGGGCCTGATCGCTTGGCGCGCCTGGGCAAGCGTCCATGGGGTGACGAGGTCGTGCCCTGGGGCGCCGATGCGGCCCCAGGATTCGATCGGCGTCAGAACGGGATCAGCCATCTAGAGTGCCAGATAGAACAGGACCGCGCAGCAAGCCCCGAGCACGAGACTGATCGGGTCCTTCAAAGCGAACACGATCGGATCATCATGCAGCTCTCCGCGGTGGGCGAGCAGCCAGATCCGCATCTGCCAAAGATACAGCACCAGCGGCAAGGCCCACAGCCATTCCGGGTGGCGATAGAGCCCCGCGGCGACGCTGTTGGTCGTGTAGAGCATCAGGATCACCAGCGAAGCGACGCCGGAACTTACCCCATAGGTCAGCGACAAAACGACGTCGCCGGCGCGATAGCCGCGCCCCGCGATCATCTCGGCTTCGCGCAACCCGCCGCTTTTGGCGATCTCGGTCTGGCGCTTGGCCATCGCGAGCGAGAAGAAGATCAACAGCGAGAACGCCAACAGCCAGGCCGAGGGCGCGATTTCGGCGGCGGCGTTGCCCATGACGATTCTGAGCGTGAAGAGCAATCCGATGATGGCGGTATCCAGCAGCGGAACGCGCTTCAGTCCGAACGAATAGGAAATGGTCAGCACGACGTAGCCCGCCAGCACGATGACAGCGTAAGTCGACGCCGCGACGGCGAGCGCAAATCCCGCCGCGAGCATCACGGGAGCCAGGATCGAGGCCAGCGCAATGGATAGCGCGCCGGAGGCGATCGGCCGGTTGCGTTTTGTTGCGTGGCTGCGGTCGGCCTGCAGGTCAAAGATGTCGTTGACGATGTAGGTCGCCGAGGCAGCGAGACAAAGCGCAAGAAAAGCGAGAGCGGCATGCGACCAGGCCTGCACATCCCTGAAGTGGTGGGCCATGAGAATGGGCAGGAACACCAGGAGGTTCTTCGACCATTGATGGGGGCGGAATTGCGCAAGGAGCGTTCTCGCCATATTTGTGCGGCCGGGGAACTCAGCCTCGACTGCCTTGTCCAAGCCGGCGGCGCGGCGGCGAACCGACGCTGAGGCGTTCACGAGAATGACCGACTGCGCGGAGCGCCAGACCGCAAGATCGGCGGCGCTGTCTCCGGCATAGGCGAAGCCGCCGGGAAACGCCTTGGCGAGGTATGCCGCTTTGTTCGGTCCCCGCAGATTCGTCGCCCCGTCGCTGCCGATGCAGGACGCGAAAATCCCGATTCGGGAGCCGATTTTCTCGACGATGTTTTGGTCGGCCGCCGACACCAGATGCAGTTCCCTGCCGTTCGCCACCTGCTGCCTGAGCCAGGTCACGAACTCGTCGCGCAGCGGCAGGGTATCGACATCGATCGCGTCGAAGCTCGCCATCTCGGCTTTCATCCTGGCGCGGCCATGCGCGAAAATGGTGCCGAGCGCCTTGAACGCAAGCAGCGGCTCGCTGCGCAACAATGCCGCAAGACATTCGTAGAGCGTGTCCGTCTTCAGCAGCGTATCGTCGAGATCGACGATAAGCGGAGTCTGCTGCGTCGGGCGCCGAAGTGAGTCAATCGACATGGGTTCTTCCGGCATTCACGATGATGATCTTCCCGCTCTTTTGGCCATCTTCGACGTCCCCATAAATATCCTCCGTATCCGACGCACAACCGCCGGCATGCTGATCGGTGCAGGCGAACGGACGCTCGATGGCCTCTGCTACGCCTCAGCACTCTTGCCACCCCCCGGCCAAGAGCGATCCATCGCGTTGTCTGCCGGACGAACAACTTCGCCCAAGTTATCGAAAAGCCGCAAGCCTCGCGATGACCGATTTGCGGACAAAAGACGAGGCACTGCCTGCCACCGCCAGCAAGACGATGCCCAGAGCCGCCAGCACCACCAGCGTCGACCAACGTCCGGCGGGCCAGGGCACGATGAGCGCCAGCAGCCAGCCTACCAGAACGGTTGGAACGGCAATGGACGCCACATCGTGGATTATCCATCTCCAATGGTGCCCCTTGTACAGCCGCGCATGCACGACCGCGGGCCAGATGAGGCCGTAAGCGCTGAGCACCGCGGCCCAGACCATGCCGGTGCCGACTGCGCCGTAATGCTCCGCCCCCCAATAGAACAGCGGCACGAGCAACAGGATCTGCAACGCGCAGCCGATGAAATGAAGGCGCAGAGTGCCTTTCGCATACTGTAAGAAGAACGGAAAGGAAGACATAGCAACCCAACCGTTGCCGATGGCGTAAAGGCAAAGGATGGGAGCGGCATGGTGGGCGATCTGGATGCTTCCCGTCCAGGCGCGCAAAACCTGTTCGGCATAAAAGCTGAGAGCCGCCACCGCCGGGGCCACCAGAACACAGACGCTCTGCGTGGCGCCGCTGTACAATCGGTCGAAGCCGTCATCGTCCCTTTCGGCGACGAGCCTGGTCAGGCGCGGGAGCAGCGCCTGAGTGAACGGGCCGGCGAGCGAGCCGATCGCTCCCGCCGCCACCACCGCAAGCGAAAACACGCCGTATTCCGCAAGCGTCAGCAGCTTGGATAGGATCAGCTTGTCGGTTTGGCTGATAACCACCCAAACCGTCGAGGTGAAGGCGATCATCAGGGAGAAAGACAGGGTTCCCAGAAGCGGCTTCCACGAGAATTTCTCCCGCGGTGCAGCGCCGCGCCGGACGAGGATATAGGTCATGATCCCGGCCCCGCCCAATTCGAAGATCGCCACGACGAACTGATAGGCGAAGAAATGCACGGGCGTCGCACCCAACGTCAGGAAAACGACCAGCACGCCGATATAACGCATGGTGGAGATGACGATGTTGAAGCCGCCGAGCCATGCCTGATGTTCGAAGCCGTTGATGACCGCGCGGTAGAGCCCGGCGATCCACCGCGGCGGGATTGTCAATCCCATCAGCATCACCGCGGCGGTGACCTGGTCGACGGACAGTTCCTTCACCTTCAACCAGTGCGCGGCGATCTGGTGGGCGGACAGAACAAGCGCCACGGCGCCGAGGAGCGAGACAATGCCGAAGATAATCTCAAGCGCGCGAAGAAACGCCCGTAGGGAATCGACGCCGATTGCGCCGCCGCGAAAGCGTGCGGTCTCGCGGATCAACGTGGGCGTCAGACCCAAGTCGAGAAGGACGAACCATGCCGCCATCATGGTGAAGAAGCCGATGAGGCCGTAAGCTTCCCGCCCCATATAGGACAGGTAGACCGGCGCCATGACGATGGCGATGCCTATATTGTAGATTTGCGCCACGTAATTGGCGAACAGATTGCGCTTGATGGAGGGATTGGCGGACGACATCGGGGTCTTATTTTGAAACTTTGCTGAACGATCGCTTTTCGCTGGGCAGTTCAGTAGCACAATCACCGAGTACAAATCCAACAATGCACGGGCAAATCCGCGAACTATCGTCGATGGTCCACTATGGAGGGAATCTCGCCGGCCGGTCTGCCCGGGCGAGCACGATCTCGCACCGGGCGCAGCAAATTGGGCGTTCGCACGCTAACGATAGATGATCTTCCAGGGAATTCTGGCCCTTTTCGAAGCGTCAGACTTGACGCTCGCAAAGACAAATTGAAAGGCCAGCCTCCTTCTTAAAAGGAAGGCCGCAAAGACGTTCACGATGCGCCAGTACCACGGGCTGGCCATGAGAGTAACGATGCCGGCGACGGGAGCCAAACCGGCCGTTGTCGCAAGCTCGAGCGCCGTCCTCTCGGTATAGAAATGCAAGTGCGTTCGATCCATTATTCCGTAGTCAAAGTATGTGAACCTTCCCAGCAAAAAGAGTTTTGCGGCGACCGCGAAATGCGCAACATTTGGCAGCGATATAATGACCGTGGCGCCCATCGGCAGCCCATCGACGATGCGTTTCAAGGCGTGCTCCGGCGAGACGAGATGTTCGAGGACGTCCAGGCACAGCACGAGATCGTAACTTCCCAGGTACGAGTCCAGTGCCTCGATATCGCCGATTTGCGTCTGATCGGCACAAGCACTCAGCGCGGCGGCGGCGTCCGCGTTATTTTCCACCGCGACGATATAGGCGTCGGGATAAATTTCTCTTAGCCAGCGCGACGTCGCGCCGGCGCCCGCGCCGAGGTCCAGAATCCTGGCTGCGCGCTCCGGCAGGAGCGGCAATATCTCGTTCCTCTCATGACAATAATAGCCCGAAGCACCGGTGTCCGATGCCTTCCCCATTCCGGCATCCACCTTGATCATGCCGATATTCCTTAGATGTTTTCGGGTCCGAGTGATTAGCAATATCTCTGACACGCACGCCTGTCGAGGTAGAGCGATTCCGGCACAATGAGGCGCCGCGCCGGTTCATCTCTACAGAAGCTGGACGCCGTGTTCTGATTCAAAGCGGTCGAAATCCTCGGGCGTCTTGATGGCGACGACCATCTCGGGCGCGTCGCAGTATTCCAAATTCGAAATCTTAAGCCATCTGTAGCCGGCCTTCTCACAGACGTGCAGCAGCAGGCGCTCGAGCGTGTGAGTGATCGTATTTCCGATTTGTCCCGCTTCCTCCGGAAAATCCTCCATCGTCAAACCCAGGTCCAAGACCGGACGCAGCGCCGCCGAACGCGCCCAGAACATCGAGCCGGACGCGAAGTCAATCACCTGATCAGGGTGCAGTTCTATTCCCATGCGCTGTGCCACACCCTGGGCCAACGGGTACTCATCGCACCAACTCACGAGGTGACGTATCGCCGGGAAATGCTGCGGGAAAACGACGCCCAGCCGCTCGTCGCGCGTGAACATCCACAAAACACTCGAGACAATTTCGTGCGAACTGGTGAGCGTCTTAATCAAATGTCTCCGCCAGGCCTCGCCCAGGGCCGGCTGCTCGGTCTTTTTCGTGTGGATGAAGAAAACCAGTTCGTAGCGATCATAGACATCGCGAAAGGCAACGTATTTGGAGGCAATATCGCGGCCGCGATTGAGAACGACGCGAACGTCCACGCGTCCTCCTCTCCACGCGGAGAACGTTTTCCGTAGGATTGCGGCCTTCTCTTCCGTATCGGTTGAAATAAACAAGTCCGCCGCCACGGCGATGTTGGATATCTCTGCGTAAATCTCTTCGGCAAGATCAATATGATAGTGATGGCAGACGACCGCGATGGGTTTTGCAGGTGCGATATGCTCAAACGAGAATTCAAACGGTACGGCTACGCTAAAGTCTTTGGTGCGAGTGCGCGGCTTCCCGAGAATTTTGCCGTGCAATCGCGCTTTAATACGTCTTCTTAAAGGGCGAAGTTTCTCCCGCATGGTTTCCTGGAGAAGACGGCCCATAATCATATTGCACATCCGGTCAGGTACATGGGATCAGATCTTCCGACGCGACGGTCCCGCTCATGATCTCGTCACAACGTTCCTTGTATAGGCTTAGCTGCCGGCTTCCAAGGCCTTGAAATCACGGGAGATATATTGGGTCGGACCGCTGGAGTTTGCGGCAATAAGAATCTATGCTCGGAAAATTGCAATAGCCCGGCGCGAGATTGCAGCGCATCGAGGAAAACTTGATGAAGGCTGGGTCGGTTACGATGCGTGGAGAAGTTTGGTGGAGCGAGTAGGGAATTCATTTTTGACGGATCTGTGCATTGTTACGCCGGTAAATGACGACGCCGTGTTGGCCGCCAATTTGCTCAGGTCGCCTGCTGTTGCCGCCGGGCTGCCGGTCAAGCAGATGCGAGGTTTCCGGTCCGCCGCGATCGCCTATAATGCCGCCTTGGACGAGATTTCGGCGGAGATCGTGGTATTCTGCCACCAGGACGTTTATCTGCCGCGCTCATGGCTGACGAAGCTTGAGCAAGCCATTCGCGCGGTGGAGAAGATCGACAAGAATTGGGCCGTATTGGGCTTGTATGGCGTCAAGCCGGACGGGGCGCATGTCGGAAATGTCTGGTGTTCCGATGCGAACAAGGTACTCAATCCGCCTGCCAACATGCCGGCGGCCGTGCAAAGCATAGATGAGTTATTGTTCGTTCTGCGACGCAGTTCGGGAATTCGCTTTGACGAGAAACTGCCGGGGTTTCATCTATACGGAACGGACGTCGTTCAGACGGCCTTGGCCGCCGGATTAGGCGCATACGTCGTAGACGCCCCCGTCATTCACAACACCGCGGGCTTAAGCACTTTGCGCGGGGCGTATGTGAGGGCGTTCAGGTACGTTGCCAGAAAATGGCGGAATAAATTGCCGATCGTGACCCCCTGCGCGCCGGTCACGCGATATGGCCTTTGGCTCGCTCGTGTCGAGTTATCGCACTTCAAGAATCGTCTCATTCATGGGGTGCCTCCCGTGGTCGCCCGCCCCGACGCCGTCGAGCTTGCCCGCCGGCTTGGCTACGAATAGAAGAGGCGGCTCAGCCTTGCGGGATAGAGCGAAGTCGGACGCTTGGAATGGAGCACCCATTCGGCTAATCTGGGGCTACAATCCATCATCTGTTGGTGAGAAATGTTTAGCGCTCAGGTCGTGCGTACGCCCTCATTTCGGCACCCCAGCGACCGGCGCCATCTCATTCAATAGGGACCCGAAGGCTGGACATCGTGTGATTGGATTCTTCACTGCCTCATCCCAACCACAGCAAGCGGTTGCGCGCCTATGAGCCTCACATCCACCCAGCAGAGTCTCGCGCGATACGACAAGTTTGCGATGGTGTTCGGCACCACGGCACTCTTGGCCGCTTACCTGATGGTCCAAGACGCTTCCTCCAAAGCTGGCTACGTGCTGACGTTGCTGGGCGTTTTCTGTTTATTGTGGTCGGATTGGGGTCTTTTCAAACTGGCCGCGATGATATGTCTGCCAATGTTCCTTTTTGTGTTGCTGGGGCTGTCGCACAGTCTGTTGTCGTCGCAATTGTCATACGACACGCTCAAGGGCGTGTGGGGCTCGAGTATGATTCCCGTCTATGGTATTTTCGGCATAATGCTGGCGAAGCACGTCAGGAACGACGATCTACTTTATGGCGCTATCGCGGTCGCGGCAACGATATTGTCCGTGCAATATGCTTTGGGATATCTCTCCCTTCCCATTTCAGCGCTTGCAGACCGCTATACGGTCAGAGACGCGCTCGGCGCCGGGTCCATATTGACCGCCATGGCCGTCATTCCAGCCTATTATGTCGCGATCAAACAAAAGTGTCTTCCGAAGAGAACCGCGCCGTATGTGATCGCTGCTCTCTTGTCGGTGTTGGCGCTGTTAGCTTCGGATTCGCGAACATATATGATCGCGTTGTTTGCGTTTCTCATGTTTTGCTCGGGAATCGTTCCGGTCAGAAAGTACACGTTGCCAATCGTTCTGAGCTTGCTGGCCGTAGAGTTCGTCATATCGACGCCGGTATCCTATATTCTTGTCTCACAGGACATGCTGGCATCGATTGCCCGTCACGCCCCTGAAGCCCTGGCTGAGGTGCTGCCGATCGATCGCGCCTCGCCGCAGGATATCGGCACCGCTTGGCGAGGCTATGAGACCTTTCTCGCTTTTTCCCAGGTTTACGCCGGTGGCGTGACGGCCATCATCTTCGGCACGGGCATGCATACGTCCGCCCAGATTCCGTTCCTCATGGGTCTTGGCGGCTCGATGCGCAACGATCTTCCGGTATTTCACAATGGATTCTCGTTTGTCGTATTCCGCTGCGGCGTGATTGGTTTGGGCCTGTTTGTTTGGCAGTTCGTCAATTTCGGCACTGTGATCACGAGCAGAATCTCCAACGCCCTGGATAGCGATGCGTATTTGGCCAAGTTCGCCGCCGGTATGCTCGTCTTTGGCGCGATATCGATTCCCGCCGTATCCGGACTGCTGACGGGCGGCATTCCTTGCCTGGTCATCGGATTCGCGATCGGCCGCCTCATTCTGAACGTTCCGCAAGGAGGCGACCAGCATCCCGAAGG
>Ga0182027_10004984_pt1 | contig 20374 bp, 18 predicted proteins | sample 712E1DmetaG_FD_121300 | JGI IMG/M metagenome (GOLD analysis project Ga0182027, IMG submission 121300) | Permafrost microbial communities from Stordalen Mire, Sweden - 712E1D metaG (Illumina Assembly) | ecosystem: Environmental > Terrestrial > Soil > Wetlands > Permafrost | place: Sweden...
AAAGCAACTCTCATTGCATTACAGGAACTTGAGGAAGGTAAAATTTTCTATAGAAATCCTGATAATCCTGCCAAACCGAAGTAATTTTTAGCATAAAAATGCTGAAAGGCAAAAACATACTTATCGGTGTAACCGGAGGTATTGCAGCTTATAAAACTGCAACTATCATCCGGTTGCTTGTTAAGGACGGTGCCAATGTAAAGGTCATTATGACCGATCATGCGAAGGAATTTATTACACCTCTTACTCTGTCCACTTTATCAAAAAACCCGGTATTCACAGAGTTTTTCAACCCGGAAAACGGTGACTGGAACAGTCATGTGGATCTTGGTTTATGGGCCCACCTTTTTCTTATTGCACCTGCTACTGCAAATACTTTATCTAAAATGGCTAACGGGATAGCAGATAACTTACTGCTTACGACTTATTTATCAGCACGTTGCCCGGTATTCGTTGCCCCATCCATGGATATGGATATGTTGAACCACCCAGCCACAATCATTAATATTGAGACGCTCAAGGCTTTTGGAAATTCTATTCTCGAACCTGCGATCGGGGAACTTGCAAGTGGTCTTTCAGGTAAAGGAAGGATGGCTGAACCTGAAGAAATAGTAAAAGAAATTGGGAACTTCTTTACAAAAAAAAAAATATAGGCCTCTGAAAGGCAAGCATCTTCTCATCAATGCCGGACCTACCCGCGAACCAATTGATCCAGTTCGTTTTCTAAGCAATTACTCTTCAGGCAAAATGGGGATTGCACTGGCAGATGCCGCTGCAGAGTACGGAGCCGATGTGGATCTTGTACTTGGCCCTGTAAATGTCAGGCCACAGAATAATTCCGTAAAAATTATTAATGTTACAACAGCAGAATCAATGGCAGCGGAATGCATATCGAGATTCCAGGACTGCGATATAGCAATCCTGGCTGCTGCAGTTGCAGATTTCACTCCGATAGAGGTTCATGGGAAAAAGATAAAAAAAGAGGAGACGGAATTACTCCTGAGACTTAAACCCACAACGGATATTGCAGAAACTCTGGGAATCACTAAATCGTCATCCCAGATACTTGCCGGGTTTGCACTCGAAACTGATAATGAATTGGATAATGCAAAAGCGAAACTGTATCGGAAAAATTTGGACATAATTGTTTTAAATTCACTAAAAGAAGACGGAGCCGGTTTTGGATATGATACAAACAAGATCACAATTATTGACCGAAACAATAATATTGATAAATTTGAGTTGAAATCTAAAGAGGAAGCTGCAAAAGACATTCTTAATAAAATTGTTTCAATGATTAGGCAGATGACGATTTGATAATGGTGTGCCGCATAAAATATTATCTCATTCTTTTTCTGGTACTGTTGCCGGGTATCATTAATGCACAGGAACTGAACTGCAATATACAGATATCTGCTCAGAGAATTCAGGGATCCAATCGCCAGGTATTTGAGAGTATGCAGAAGGACCTTTTTGAGTTTATGAATAACACAGTTTGGACGAACCATGTCTTTAACTACGCTGAACGGATCGATTGTAATATGTTAATTAACCTCACTGATCAGTTGTCGGCGGATGAATTCAAAGGAACGATCCAGATTCAACTTAGCAGGCCGGTTTTCAATTCAACCTATAACTCCACTATGCTGAATTTTATCGACAACAGCTTTCAGTTCAAGTACGTGGAATTTCAACCGCTGGAGTTTGATCCAAGCACCTATAAGTCAAGCCTGGTTTCAGTTTTGGCCTACTATACTTATATGATTCTCGGATTTGATTACGATTCCTTTGCCCCAATGGGAGGTACTGAATTTTTTCAGATGGCTGAGAAAATTGTTACAAATGCCCAGAATGCTCCTGAACCCGGATGGAAACCTTATGATGGCTCCCGGAACCGGAACAGGTACTGGCTTGTAAAAAATGTTCTGGATAAGGAGTTTGAAGGAGTGAGACAGTTTCTATATGACTATAATATTAATGGTCTCGATAAAATGGAATCGAAAACCCCTGAGGCGAGGATCAGTATGGTGGAGAGCCTCAAACTTATTCAGGATGTTTACAGGAAAAAACCTGATCCATTTATGTACCTTGTGCAGGTAGTAATGGATGCAAAGTCAGACGAACTCATTAATATTTTTTCAGCGGCATTTCCTGAAGAGAAAAGCCGTGTTGTAGAGATACTTACAGAAATTGACCCTGCAAACAAGGCTAAATATGAAAAGATCAATTCAGCCAATCCATAATAACCTGTTATGCTCATAAAACTGTTCGTTCAGAATTATGCACTTATAAAAGAACTGGACGTTGAACTTGAAAACGGACTGACAATTATCACCGGCGAAACAGGTGCCGGTAAATCAATTCTTTTAGGTGCTCTTTCCCTTATATTGGGCACAAGAGCAGATTCCTCAGTCCTTCTTGATAAAAATGAGAAATGTATTGTAGAAGGCACATTCCGGATTGAAGAATATGAACTTAATGAGTTCTTTATTTCAAATAATCTTGATTATGAGGCTGTTACTACTCTGAGAAGAGAGATTAATCCTGCCGGGAAATCCCGTGCTTTTATCAACGATACTCCTGTTACAGTCAATATGCTTAAAGAGCTGGGCGACAGACTTATAGATATTCATTCTCAGCATCAGACACTAATGCTGAATGATAATTCATTCCAGCTAAATTTAATTGATTCATTTTCAGGTACTGTCAGGCTAAAGAATGAGTACAGGGAAACTTACACAAATTATCGTAAACTAAAAAAAGAGTACTCTTTAATAAAAGAAAAAGCCGATAAAAACAGGGCAGATCTGGAATATTACCAGTTTCAGTATAACCAGCTCGATGAAGCCAGACTGAATGAGGGAGAACAGGCAGAGCTTGAAGCAGAACAGGAATTACTGGGACATACCGAGGAGATAAAACTGGCACTAAGCACATCCTCAAATCTCTTTTTTGCCGAAGGTATATCCATCCTTTCAATGCTCAGGGAGATTAAATCTAATCTGGGAAGAATCAGAACCTTCTTACCTGAAAGCGAGTTCCTTCTGTCAAGAACTGAATCAACATTGATCGAACTTGATGATCTTGCAGCTGAGATAGAAAAACTGGCAATCTCCATTGAGGCTGATCCCCAGCGACTTGCTCAGGTTAACAACCGTCTTGATGGTCTTTACTCGTTGATTCAGAAGCACAGGGTAAAAGACCTCAATGAGCTCATCAGAAAAAAAGATGAGATAAAAGATCTTATAAATTCTATTGTTACCAGTGATGAACGACTTATTCAACTGGAAGCACTCCTTGAAAAAGAGGTCAACTCATTGAAGACCATTTCTGAAGAGATATCCAACATGAGAAAAAGCGTATTGCCCGATATTGAATCACGAATTACAGAATTGCTCAAACAACTTGGAATTCCAAATGCAAAATTCAGAATATTACTCACACAATTACATGAATTCACTTCAACAGGAATTGATCAGGCCGACTTTCTTTTCTCGGCGAACAAACAGATAGCACCCGAGAACCTTGCTAAAATCGCTTCGGGTGGCGAATTATCCAGAGTTATGCTTAGTCTTAAATCTTTACTGACAAAGAATAATAATCTGCCCACCATTATTTTTGACGAAATCGACGCCGGAGTTTCAGGTGAAGTAGCTGACAAAGTGGGACAGATATTATCAGGGATGGGGAAATATATGCAGGTTATTAATATTACTCATCTCCCACAGGTTGCTTCACGCGGAACCCGGCACTATCATGTTTATAAAGATGATACAGATAACTCAACATTTACCCGTGTTAAATTGTTATCACCTGAAGAACGGATACTTGAGGTCGCCAGATTGTTAAGCGGCAGTGAAGTTACTGAGACGGCTATGAAAAATGCACGGGAGCTTCTTAAAGCCGGAATTAATTAAACAATTATACATTACAATGAGAGAAGGACTTTTAAAAGGAAAAAAGGGAATCATTTTTGGTGCTCTTAATGAAAAATCCATAGCATGGCAGATCGCTTTGAAAGCCTGGAAGGAAGGGGCCGAACTGGTTCTTACCAATTCCCCTGTCGCAATCAGAATGGGAACGATTAATGAACTTGCAAAAATGACCGGAAGTAAAGTCATTGCAGCTGATGCAACAAAAATGGATGAAATCGAGAACCTGTTTTCTGAAAGCATGAAAATCTTTGGGGGTAAGTTCGATTTTATTCTTCATTCTATCGGAATGTCCCCCAATGTGAGGAAAGATATACCTTATGAACAGACCAGTTATGAAAACATGCTGAAGACATTCGATATATCAGCCCTGAGTTTTCATCGGGTTCTGCAAACATCCTATAAGCTTGACGCATTAAAGGAGTGGGGATCAGTTGTTGCATTATCGTATGTAGCAGCTCAACGGACCCTTTCGGGATATAATGATATGGGTGATGCAAAGGCACTTCTTGAATCGATAGCACGTAGTTTCGGCTATATTTATGGGCGCGATCGAAAAGTAAGGGTAAACACTGTTTCACAATCACCCACAGCTACCACTGCAGGAAGTGGTATACATGGTTTTGATTCTCTGATCGATTTTTCTGAAAGGATGTCCCCGCTTGGTAACGCATCAGCTGAAGAATGTGCCGAATATTGTGTTGCGCTATTCTCCGACCTTACACGTAAAGTAACAATGCAAAACCTTTTCCACGATGGCGGGTTCTCAAGTATGGGTATGAGCCTGAAAGCTATCGAACAGTATCAGAAAAGTTTTGTTGAGTGCGATTGTGACGACAAGTAAATAAGTATAAACACCTATTTTTCAAGCGACTTGCTATACAGTGAGTCGCTTTTTTTATATTTGGGAATGCCTAAAACCAAATCCTATGATAAAGATTGTATTATTGGTTATCTTCTATTTTGCTTTCCCGTTAATTATTATTTATTTATGTAAGAAATGGTCTTTCCTTCAAAAGATGGGTGCAATTGTTCTAGCTTACGGATTTGGTCTTTTGATAGGCAGTACCGGAATTTTGCCACAAGGAAGTGATGGTTACAAATTGGCCCTTCAGGGAAAGGGATCTCTCCCAAGAGCCGAAGTTGAATCGCTGATAACCCAGGGCAAGGCAACTAACGATGATTTATTTGTAAATCAGATAGCTCAGGTACAGGTTATCATTCCCTCAGTTGTCGTTCCTCTTGCTTTCCCGCTGTTGCTTTTTTCCCTGAATCTCAAAAGATGGCTGCGTTATGCAAAGAAAGGTTTTATCTCGGTGGTTCTTGCTCTTGTTGCCGGACTTGTGATGGTCACGGTTGGTTTTTTTATCTGGAAAAACTCAATTCCCGAAAGCTGGAAACTTGCAGGGATGTTTGAGGGTATATATGCCGGAGGCACTCCTAATTTTGTCGCAATAAAAATGGCGTTGAACGTGAATGCAAACTTATTTGTAATAGTGAGCACTTATGATATGATCGTGGGCGCTTTTCTTGTCCTCTTTTTCATTACAGTTGCTCCAAGGATCTTCAGGTTCATTTTACCTCCATTCGAAGAATCAAAGGGAATTAGTGGAGATGAGGCAGAAATTGCCAGTCAGACCGAAGACCTGGAGGATTATAGTGGCATGTTTAAAAAAGGAGTTTTCCTGCCTTTACTTGGAGCCCTTGGTATTTCTATTTTGATTTTTGCATTCTCCGGTGGTCTTGCATTGCTTCTGCATAAACTCCCTATGATGGTTGTGGTAATCCTGTCAATAACCACAATTGGTTTGCTGTTATCACTTTCAAAATATATAAACCGGATTCAAAAGACATTCCAGCTTGGAATGTATCTTATCCTTGTATTTTCTCTCACTGTGGCTTCAATGGCAAACATAAGGACTATGTTCGGAATTGGCATGCTTAATCTCGTTCTATTTATAACCTGGTGCTATTTCGGATCTCTTGTTCTTCATATAATACTTGCAAAGATTTTCAAAATTGACGCTGATAACTTTCTTATTACTTCAGCGGCTTTTATTTTTTCTCCGCCGTTTGTGCCTCTTGTTGCTAATGCCCTCAAAAATAAAGATGTTATTGTAACCGGGATAACCGGCGGAATAATAGGTTATATCGTTGGTAATTATCTTGGAGTTGCTCTGGCATATTTTCTGAAGGGATTCTAAAACAGGTAATTCAACCCGATTGAGAATCCGATATTGCCATCCTGTACATTGAGGGCTTTGCCACAATCGATAGCAACTACAAAGTTCTGATTCATGACAAGCATCACACTGACACCTGTACTCATATGGAGTTTATCAGGTCCGGATTTAAAGTAATCGGAATAATTCTCAGTCGGATATTTTTCATTAAAAGTACTTTGAAGATTATCAGGGAATTTAATATCCTTTGTTACCATTCCAAAATCATAAAATCCGTTAAGTCCCATGTAACAATCCTGTTTGAAGAATTTAAAATATAACGGTTTCCATCTAAGCTCTATATTTCCCATGAAAAAGTCATCACCGACTACCCTGTCTAAAAGAATTCCTCTTAATGTTTTTGAGCCGCCAAGGCCTTCAGATGTAGCGCCTGTAAGTCTCGACGTTATTACCTCGCTTTGATAAAAGAAAGGAGAATGTCCTGAAAGAGTAGCCTGAAATCCCAATCGGTAAACAAATGAAAGGTCATTCTCTATTATTGTAAAGTATTGACGATGAATAATGTAGAGTTTTGAAAATCCCCAGTTGTTCCCCATAAATTTTGGGGCAGCTTCCAGACCGATCTCAGTCCAGAGACCTTTCATCGGGTTAGGTTTGTTATCGCGGCTGTCCCAGGTAACACCAACTTTGAGGGTATTTATCCATCCACCTTTGGCTTCATCAGCCGGGATTATACCGAGCGCCTGATATCGTTCAAAAAGACCCGGCTGGTTAATTACAGAAGGTAATGTATCCTTTTTTCCTTTGTTAAGTTTAGCGATATTAACAGAGCTTGTTGTAAAATCCTGAAAAGATAAACCTGCACTCCATTTTAAATGGTCCCCTGATAGTTTTCCCTGGGAATCATTTTTAAATCTGAACTGGTTCTTCTGATAACGATAAAACATTCTTGTCCTGTAAGGCGGAGAAGCCAATTTATCATCCATCCAGTCTTTATTATAAACTGATTCATATCCATTGTATCCGTAAAAAGTAGCTGCCTGGCCAGGAAGATAACTAAGGTCGCTTATCCATTGGACTCCCGGGATGAGGTGACGTGATTCGAACATAAACCTGTAAATTCCACTTCCTTTGGTATATCGTGATATTTCAGTATAGGTGTGATCAATAAAATCAGGATATTTGCTGCCATCACCATAGTTAAAAAACTCTGCAAGAGCTCCGTACTCAAACCCTAGATCAGAGTCGTATGTAATAGCCGGCAACGCACCACCGAATTTCCATCCGGTCTTTACCTTTTTCTCCTGCGCTGATAACGACAATACCAGAAATGACAGAAGAAAAACTAAAAAGGTCTTTTTCATAGGTTATAGGTTTGGTTCATAATGTTAAAGATAAAGAAAAATGGAAATAGCGGTCACTTTTTTTAATATTTGCTACCTTAGGAACTTATTTATATGACTTAATGCTTACAGGTCTGCTCATTAAAAATATAAAATGTCTTATTCAGACGGAAGATTTGCCAAAATTAAAAATATGTGGTTCTGAAATGGCTGAGCTTTCCTCAATAGATAATGCTTATCTCTTTATCAGCGATGGTATTATCGCTGAATTTGGAAGAATGGAGGAGCTTCAGGACAGTAAAATGGTGATTCAGAATCAGGAGGTTGAGATTATCGATGCAACCGGAAGATTTGTTTTTCCTTCATTCTGTGATTCTCATACTCATCTAGTTTATTCCGGTAGCCGCGAAATAGAGTACACCGACAAAATCCGCGGATTATCGTATGCAGAAATTGCAAAGCGGGGAGGCGGAATACTTAATTCAGCAAAGAAACTTCACGAAACATCAGAAGATGAGCTGTTTATTCAATCTATTACAAGGATAAATGAAATCATTTCATTAGGTACAGGAGCAGTTGAAATAAAAAGCGGTTATGGCCTGAATCTGGCTGATGAATTGAAAATGCTTAGAGTAATCAGAAGAATCAGAGAGACCAGCCCTATCGAAGTCAAGGCTACTTTTCTGGGGGCACATGCAATTCCTGAAGAGTATAAGAACAACAGGGGAAAGTATGTTGACCTTGTTATAAACGAAATGATACCCGTCGTTGCTTCAGAGGAACTCGCCGATTTTATTGATGTTTTTTGCGACCAGGGCTTTTTTACTATGGAGGATACTGAAAGGATATTAATGGCAGGAATAAAATATGGTCTCACTGCTAAACTTCATGCAAATGAGCTGGATTATTCAGGGGGGATCCAGATTGGAGTAAAATATAATGCTCTTTCTGTTGATCACCTGGAATTTACAGGTGATGAAGAGATAAATGCACTTTTGGGATCGGAAACGATGCCTACTCTACTTCCCGGGTCCGCCTTTTTTCTGGGTATGGCAGATCCTCCGGTCAGAAAAATGATCAATGCAGGTTTACCAATTGCTCTTGCATCGGACTATAACCCGGGTTCATCTCCTTCAGGTAATATGAAATTTATAATGTCCCTGGGATGTATAAAATTAAGAATGCTTCCAGAAGAGGTGATAAATGCTGTCACAATCAATTCAGCTTATGCTATGGGTATTTCCGAAACACATGGATCGATTGCAAAAGGTAAGGTGGCTAATGTATTTATTACCAAAGAAATACCATCGTACGAATTTATGCCGTATGCTTTTGGAAGTAATCTTATTGAAACAGTAATACTAAGAGGGGAAATTTGCCCCCCAACCCCCCTGAAGGGGGGCTAATTCACTCATATTAAGAAAAATTTACTTAAAAACTGAGAATTAACCACCCTTTGCGGGGGACAGAGGATCCAATAAGCAAAAGAATTATTTCATTTATTATGGAGAAGAAGATAATAGAATGTGTTCCTAATTTCAGTGAAGGGCGTGATATGGGAATAATTAAGCAGATAACTGATGTTATTGAGGCGGTTGAAGGTGTTAAATTGCTTGATGTAGATCCTGGTAAAGACACTAACAGAACGGTAGTGACTTTTGTTGGAACACCGGAAGCAGTTTCAGAAGCCGCATTTCGCTCGGTTAAAAAGGCTTCCGAGGTTATTGATATGTCAAAGCATCACGGAGCACATCCCAGAATGGGCGCCACTGACGTTTGCCCGTTTGTACCTGTTTCGGGAATCACAATGGAAGAGACTGTTACTATTGCTCATAAAGTTGCTGAAAGGATTGGAAATGAATTGGGCATACCAGTTTACTGTTACGAGAATGCTGCCAGTAAACCGGAGAGAAGAAACCTTGCAAACTGCAGATCCGGCGAATATGAAGGATTAAGAAAAAAGCTTTCTGATACTGAATGGAAGCCCGATTTTGGTCCTTCTCAATTCAATGAACGGGCAGGTGCAACTGCCGTTGGTGCAAGAGACTTTCTTGTTGCATTTAATGTGAATCTTAATACCACTTCTACAAGGCGTGCAAATGCAATTGCTTATGATATAAGAGAGAAGGGACGACCGGAAAGAGAAGGAGATGGAGTTACGGGGAAGATTGTGCGGCAAGAGAATGGTGAAAAAGTCATGATCCCGGGTTCTTTGAAATCAGTAAAAGCAATCGGCTGGTATATTGAAGAATACGGAATAGCACAGATTTCAATGAATCTTACAAATATCTCTGTGACACCTGTTCATATTGCATTCGATGAAGTATGCCGCAAAGCGGATGCCAGGGGTGTAAGAGTCACCGGATCTGAGCTGGTAGGATTGATTCCTCTCAAGTCTTTACTCGACGCGGGGCGCTATTTTCTGGCTAAGCAGCAACGTTCATCCGGGATATCTGATGATGAATTGATAAGGATAGCCATCAGATCGATGGGACTAAATGACATTCATCAATTTAAACCTGAAGAAAAAATAATTGAATTTATTATGGCTGATAAAAGTGAACATAAACTGATTGAAATGAATCTGAAAGCGTTTATGGATGAGACTGCTTCTGATTCACCTGCTCCCGGGGGAGGTTCTGTTTCGGCCTATATGGGAGCACTCGGGGTTGCTCTTGGTACAATGGTTGCTAATCTGTCGAGTCACAAACGAGGATGGGACCACCGGTGGAAAGAGTTTTCTGACTGGGCTGAAAAGGGTAAAGTTATTCAGAATAATCTTTTACAAATGGTTGATGAAGATACCAGAGCATTCAACAGGATAATGGAGGCATTTTCACTTCCCAAAAAATCTGAAGAAGAAAAAAAAATAAGAGAAATTGCAATTCAGGAAGCAACAAAAAATGCAACTCTTGTCCCATTAAAAGTGATGGAAACTGCCTTCTCGGGATTCGAATTGATCAGCGAAATGGTTAAGAAGGGAAATCCGAATTCTATCAGTGATGCAGGAGTAGGGGCACTAGCACTCCGGTCGTGCATAAAAGGAGCATTCCTGAACGTTAAGATCAATGCAGCCGGTCTGAATGATAAAGGTTTTGTAACCAATGTAATTGCCAGGGGAGAGGATTTAGAATCAAAAGCTGGAGATGCAGAGGAGGCAATCCTTAATACAATTAACTCAAAAATAAAAATTAAGGAATCATAAAGAACAGCACCATTTTTTAATTAGAGAATTCTTCTTATTGTCCTTAACTTGTGAGAATATCCATTGATTTCAGGCTTAAATATTCCCTGGTGATCGATCGAATCAATTCTTACCCTGCCCGAAGAATGGATAACCAATCCTCTTGATAAAATCATCCCCACATGTGAAATTTTACCCCTGTCATTATCAAAAAAAACCAGATCACCCGGCTCAGACTGATCAATGAAGTCAATATTTTTACCTGTCTCGGCCTGTTGCCAGCTATCCCTTGGAATCGGAATGCCTTGAATTTTATAAACAAGCTGGGAAAGTCCGGAACAATCTATTCCTGAAGGTATCCTACCTCCCCAGATGTATGGGCTGTTGATGAATTTCATTGCCGTGTCAGCAAAAGAGTCATTTGTTGATATAAAGTTGTTACTGAATTCACGATCGGTTGTATATTGATTGTTCCCGACATAAAATACTTTATCCTCGAAATCGGGATTGAATACTTCACAACCTGCCTCAAGTACAATTTTTGTCTTATCGTTCTTATAACAAAGTAAGGATCTGTTCAATACATGACCGCAGGAAATGCCCTCAACCGGAGAGTGTTGAAGATGATTCATGTCGATCCATCCCTGGTACTTGTCGAAAAGAGTTTCGATTTTCATCCAGTTGCCTGCTTTATCTAAAACAGAATATTTCTCGCCAAACAAGATCTGGCTTAGCATCTCAGATTTATGTGATGGACCTGATCTCAACGGGACGAAGACATTTTCACATATGAAATTTTCCATGTGCAAATTATTTATTCAAAATTAGTAAATATCCTGAATTTTCATTTCATAAATCCTTTGTAGTTCGAAATTTATGAGGTAGATACGGGTCTCAGACCCGTCTCTACAACCATCAGACATATTATTTTTATTAAACACAGAAAAATTAATCTATTTTTGCTCATTGAAAATATACCCTCAATGTCTGAAACTCAGAATGTTTGGAAGCCAACCAGAAAATACTTTTTAAACCTTATTTATTTCATACTGAGTACGATACTCGTTGTTGCCATCTGGCCACACGAATTAAAAGAGAATTGGATAAGAATTCTTGGAATCTTTATTCTTGTTTCGTCATGTTACCTGGTCCTTTGGCTTTTTCTTTCTCATTTCCGTTCTGAAGTGCTGGATGTTACGCGGAAGACACTTTTTATTATTCTTATAATCCTTTCTTTTGTTTCATTAACCAGGTTTGTTATCACTTTTGCTGATCAGAATGTATTGTTCCTTATTCCGTTTGTAATCATTCCGGTCGTTATACGAACATTTTACGATGCCAGGCTTGCATTATTTATCCTGCTGATAACCATTATGCTTTCGGGATTTATGGTACCTGATTCGTTTGTCTACATATTTATGAGTTTTATCTCGGGTATGGTTGCAATATTCACATTAACAAATATATACAGGCGGGCTAAATTGTTTATTACTGCTCTGACAGTAATAATCAGCTATTCAGCTCTTTATTTAGGATTAAACTTAATGCACGACGGAAGTTTTGAAAATGTCAAATTGTCTGCCTTTTACTTGTTTGCCGGTAATGGACTTCTTGTTCTGATTAGTTATCCTATTATATTTATTTTTGAAAAAAGATTCCTGTTTCTTTCAGATGCTACACTACTTGAGCTGGCAGATATAAATCAACCACTGTTACGAAAACTTGCTGAAGAGGCTCCCGGGTCATTCCAGCATTCACTTCAGGTTGCTAACCTCGCTGAGGAGGCAGCACGATTAACCGGCGCTAATCTTCTGCTTGTAAGAGCTGGCGCACTTTATCACGATATCGGAAAAATTGCAAATCCAAAATACTATATTGAAAATCAGACTAACGGATTAAGTCCTCATGATAATCTCAATCCCGATGATAGCGCCAAAGTGATAATAAATCACGTCAAAAACGGAGTAATACTGGCAAAAAATTTCAAGCTTCCTGTTCAAATTATAGACTTTATAAGGACACATCACGGAACTACTGTTGCTTACTTTTTTTTCAAGAAATACACCGATATGCACCCCTGGGATACAATTAAGGAGAAAGAGTTTACATACCCGGGTCCAAGGCCATTTTCAAAAGAGACAGCGATTATAATGATGGCTGATGCTGTGGAAGCCTCTTCACGAAGCCTTGTAAAATATTCAGAAGAATCTATAAGCGAACTGGTTGAAAGAATTGTTTACCTCCAGGAACAAGACGGACAGTTCTCTGATATCCCTCTCACTTTCAAAGATATTTCTGATATTAAAATTGCCTTTAAAAAAAGGTTATCTAATATCTATCATGTACGGATTGCCTATCCTGAAAGAGAGTTTTAACGACAATGTGCAGGCTGGTGCTCTGTGCACTTCACCTCATATCAATAACCTCGGCATCTTTGAATTTTCCTGACTGAAAGATAAAAGTATCGGCTTCAGGTTTTACTTTCAGATCATATTCATTGACATGTAGAGTGTTTATAACGCCATCCCTTCTCTTATACTCAAGGCTAATGAGATTAAAAAGAGATTTTCCAATAGAAAGTCTGACCCTCAGGAGCTCACTCTTTATATCTTCAGGATAAAGGTCGATTATATATGAATCTGATTTCTCCTCTATCAGCCGGCTCTTATATCCTTTTTTGTACATTGAGAATATCATTGAAGGGCGACTCTGAAACGTGTTGTCTTTCTTATCGGCTTTGGTAATTGTTACCTCTTTTTCTGCATAAAGATAACTCCATGATGTTTCTCCGTTAAACCAGATGGTATTATCCGGAAGGTCGAGCTTATATTTATCCTTGCTGAGAATAACGGATCCTTCTAATGTATCATTTGAATTATCAGTCTGGTTAGTAGTTATCAGTTTAAATTTCATTGATACGGAAGGGGCCTTAAGTGCATTATCGGCGAACTTATCAAGAATTTTAATGGCTTCCTGATCATTCTGCCCGGCAGCATTCAGAGTAAACAGAAGCAGAGAAATAAGAATAATTGCAATGGGTCTCATCTTAATAGTTTTATTCAAGACGCTTCAAAATCTGTTCCAAAGCAATAAAGTCAGTGCAGAGAACATCTCTGGCTTTACTTCCTTCGAATGGCCCGACAACTCCGGCAGCCTCAAGTTGGTCAATAATTCTTCCTGCCCTGTTGTATCCAATTGAAAGTTTTCTCTGAATAAGTGAAGTGGAACCCTGCTGATGCTGAACAACGAGTCGTGCAGCTTCATCGAACATGGGATCTCTTTTACGAAGATCAACCTCAAGTACGCCAGACTCACTATCGTCAACATATTCCGGAAGATGCATTGCATCGGCATAACCTTTCTGCGATCCGATGAAATCTGTAAGCTCTTCTATTTCCGGTGTGTCAATAAAAGCACACTGGACCCTTACAGGTTCATTTCCTGAAGAAACCAGCATATCGCCGCGACCAACCAATCTGTCAGCTCCGGTAGCATCAAGAATAGTACGTGAATCTATAGATGAAAATACGCGGAATGCGATTCTTGTCGGGAAATTTGCTTTGATAAATCCGGTGATTATATTTGCTGATGGTCTCTGAGTCGAAATAATCAGATGTATACCGATAGCCCTGGCTAGTTGCGCCAGCCTGCCTATCGGTCCTTCTATTTCCCGGCCGGCAGTCATTATAAGGTCGGCAAACTCATCAATAATCAAAACTATATATGGGAGATATTTATGTCCTTTTTCAGGACTCAGTTTCCGTGAAATAAATTTTTCGTTGTACTCTTTGATATTACGCGACTGAGCGGCTTTAAGAAGCTCCAACCTGTTGTCCATCTCTATGCACAGCGAATTGAGCGTTTTAATAACCTTTTGGGTATCAGTGATAATCGCATCCTCTTCGTCCGGAAGCTTTGCAAGGAAATGTCGTTCAATCTTAACATACAAAGGTAATTCCACTCTTTTGGGATCGATGAGAACAAATTTAATCTCGGCAGGATGTTTCTTGTACAGAATTGAGGTTATGATTGCATTTATCCCGACAGACTTTCCCTGACCTGTTGCACCGGCTACAAGAAGGTGTGGCATTTTGGTAAGATCAACGATATAAGGTTCATTTGTAATGGTTCTCCCAAGTGCGAGTGCTATATCGAATTTTGACTCCTGGAAGGCTTTTGAAGTAATAAGCGATCGCATTGAGACTATTTCCGGTTTTTTATTGGGAACCTCGATACCTACAGTTCCTCTTCCAGGAATTGGTGCAATAATTCTTATCCCCAGTGCGGAAAGGTTAAGGGCGATATCATCCTCAAGAGATTTTATGCGTGCTAGTCTTACACCCCGCTCGGGTACAATCTCATACAATGTTACCGTAGGACCGACAGTTGCTGAAATGCTTTTTATACTGATCTTATGATCGCCAAGAGTTTTAATAATATTTTCTTTGTTCTCAAAAACTTCAGAATTATCAAAGGCACTCTCTGATTTGTGCTCTTTCAGAATTGAAACAGGAGGGAATTTGTATCTTGAAAGATCAAGACGGGGATCGTAATCTCCCATTATTCTGTCAACCTCATGATCGGGCAATGTATCGCCTGCTTCCGGACGATTAATATTTATCGGAACATCTTCACTATGTGGAATGACAGCTCTGTCATTGTCAAAGTCCCGGATTATTGAACCGGTTGACGCTGTTTCCGGTATTTCTTCATCTAAATCCTCATCTTCAGCATATTGATTGGTGGTTCTTACCACAAACTCAACCTTTTTGTTTTCATGCACTTTATCAGTAGCGGATTTCATTCCCGGAATTAAAGTATCTAATTCAGGATCTATAAGAATATCGTCATCAGGAACAACGATCTTATTATCATAATGTTTCCTAAACCTTAGGAATGAAGGTACCTTTAAACCGAATGACTCGGGTTTGACTCTCAATGCAAAAACCAGGTATGATATTGTTATAAACGTCAGAATAACTCCCGTTCCTATCATCCCCATGAAAGCATTCATCCACTTTACGATATGGTATCCCTGGGCACCTCCTGGACCGCTACCGAGGTAAACATTTGATTTATTAAAGATAAAACCAAGAATAAGTGAAAGAATGATTGTTGCAAAAGAAAATTTGGCAATCAGCTTAAATGGCTTGATATTCGGGAACTTGAGAAGGTACAATCCAATAGCACCAAAAATCAGGGGAATAAAAAATGCGCCAAATCCAAAACCATTGTTGATAATCATTTTAGCAAGGAAATGGCCGCTTTTGCCAGACCAGTTTTTAACAGCTATATCAGGGCCTGAAACTATATCTGAATCAGCAATACTGAGATCAGTTTTCCACCAGAAGAGGTACGCAACACAAGCCAGAAGAAGATATAACGCAAAGCCAGTAATGAGAATTCCTATAACAAATTTGATCCTCTCATCAGTAATGAAAGATTTGGTTTTTACTGAACTTTTCGTAGTTTTTGTATTCTTTTTACCGATATCTTCCTTCTCTTTATTCATCTCTGGGTAAAGTTTTTTCAAAACAGTTATCGTTTTTTAAACGCAACCCAAAGGTAATAATTTTGAGTCGTACGCAAAAAGACAGAATGATTTTGTTTCCGGATAGGATATTTTGGAATATTGGAATGATGGAATAGTGTAATAATGGAATTGTTTTTAACTTTAGTCTTTTGTCTTTTGCCCTGCTTTGCCAGCCGAAACTTCAGTGGAGGCTGGTGTCCTGTGTCTAAAGGCTGATCATATTATTAATGAACTTGTCGATTTCTTCCCTTGATACCCGCATGAATTTTTCTCTTCTTTCAAAGGCCTCATCAGGTATTTCTTTTTTATATACTGTTTCTGCGTCAAAATGAAGTTCCGCAGGCCCCAGGAAGAAGAAAAAACTCATAAGTACTCCGTCGATCTGATTGAACGGAGTGGCGGCATTGGGATTCTTAATATTTATCTCATTAGTATACCATATTTCATAAAATTTGTTCCTGTCAGAAGGGAATGTAACCTCCGCGTTTTTACAGTTGTATCCGCAGATTACTGAAGTTTTTATAGTTTTCCTGATCACTATTCCTTTCATCGCGTCAAAACCCGGAAACTGTTCGCCAGGTTGAACAGCATAGAAATATTTTAAAGTAAAAAGACTGAAATATGTGTCTATGATTCCTTTTTCCGGATTGTCCAGATTAAGTATTCCGGAATTTCCAAAAGAAGAAATCATCTCGAAGAGTATTTTATTGTTTTTAAAAGATACTATAAGATTTTTAGGCAGAACTTCTTTCGGCATCGGTCCAAAATTGCCTTTATAATCTATATTATAATGGATTTCCCCCTGATTTATATATTTCTCCCCTTTTTCTTTACAGGAGAAACCTGTTATTGCGAAGATTACCGCAATGAACAATACATAGCTGAATCTCACTTATCTGGTAGTATTTTGAATTTCGTAAATGTAGTATTTTTTTTTGACTTCAATTCTAACAGTTGATATTTATGAGATTAATCAGGCGGGGTCTGCTATAAAACATTAAGATTTCTATTCTTAGTATTATGATCTGGAATTCTTTGAATTTTGGTACTTTTGTGATCTTTCAGATATAAATTCTATGGAAAAGAAACTTGCCGTTGTTGCCCTGGGAGGTAATGCTCTGTTAAGAGGTGATCAGGCTGGAACTATAGATGAACAGGAGCAAAACACCACTGAAACTCTTGAAAATCTAATCTTTTTAATAAACGATGGTTACGACCTTGTAATAACCCATGGGAATGGACCTCAGGTGGGTAACATCCTCATGAGGAATGATGCAGGTGAACAATTGTATGGGATTGCCCAGATGCCAGTAGATATTTGTGTGGCTGACTCGCAGGGGGGAATCGGGTACATGATTGAACGGATGTTCAGAAATGTACTAAACAAACATGGAATTAATAAAAATGTAATCTGCATTGTCACACAGATTTTGGTTGATATTAATGATCTGGCATTCACCGACCCTCAAAAAAGAGTCGGTAAAATATATTCAAAGGAACAGGCTGATGACCTTTCCAGCCGAAAGGGATGGATATTCAGAGAAGAAGTAAAAGCCCAGGGAGGTTTCAGAAGAGTTGTCCCATCCCCTGTTCCTGTTGGCGTGATTAATGAATCAATTATTTGTGACCTTGCCAGGAAAGGAAATATTGTTATTGCAGCCGGAGGCGGAGGAGTGCCGGTCTATATTGACGAAAAGAAAGATGTCAGACCGGCAGAAGCAGTTATTGATAAAGATCTGGCTTCTTCACTTCTGGCAACACAGATTGGTGCTGACGAGTTTTATATTCTTACAGATGTTCCTTATATATACATCAATTATAAAAAGCCGGATCAGGAGATCAAAGAATTTCTCAACTATAACGATACTCTGAGATACCTGAACCAGGGTCAGTTTGCAAAAGGGAGTATGGCGCCCAAGATAGAGGCATGCCTGAACTTTATTAAACATGGTGGCAGGAAAAGCGTTATCACTGAAGCTTTTAAACTGGCTGATAAAAAATATGGATCAAAGATCACAATGGAATATGAGGATGACCGACGGTAAGAAAAGGAGAGTGGGAGAAGAGGTGATAGGGAGAATTAATCCATGTGACTCCTTGAAAACTCCGTGATACTCCGTGGTTTAAAATTTTAGTATTCTAATTTTACCTTTTTACTTTTATCTTTTTACTTTTGTCTTTTATCTTTTAATCATAAAATTATGTCAATAAACCTTCACAACCGTCATTTCCTTAAACTGCTTGATTTTACTCCTGTAGAGATCACATATCTGCTCGATCTTGCTGCAAAGCTGAAGGAAGCTAAACATAATGGCACTGAAAAACAGCACCTTAAAGGGAAAAATATTGCACTTATTTTTGAGAAAGCCTCAACACGAACACGTTGCGCTTTTGAAGTTGCTGCTTATGACCAGGGGGCGCATGTAACTTACCTTGGGCCTACCGGTTCCCAGATTGGTCAGAAAGAGTCGATGAAAGATACTGCCAGGGTACTTGGCGTTATGTATGATGGAATTGAATATCGTGGTTATGGTCAGGATATAGTTGAAGAGCTTGCCAGGTATGCCGGAGTGCCTGTTTGGAATGGTCTGACTAATGAATTCCATCCAACTCAGATCCTTGCCGATTTCCTTACAATGACAGAACACTCGGATAAGCCTCTTAACAAGATGGTTTTTTGCTACCTGGGCGATGCCAGATATAATATGGGTAATTCCCTTATGATTGGCTCTGCCAAAATGGGTATTGATTTCAGAATTGCAGCTCCAATAGAGTACCAGCCATCAGAAGAGCTGGTGGCAAAATGTCGTGCTATTGCAAAAGAGACAGGTGCAAAAATCACTATTACCCCGGATGTTGATAAGGCTGTTAAAGGTGCTGATTTTCTTTATACTGATGTATGGGTATCAATGGGTGAACCTGATTCTGTTTGGGAAGAAAGAATAAGATTATTAAAACCATTCCAGGTAAATATGAAAGTAATCGAAAAGACAGGAAACCCGTCAGTTAAATTTCTCCATTGTCTTCCCGCATTTCATAACAGGGATACAAAAGTAGGAGAGGAAATCTACCTGAAATTTGGTCTTGATGGGATGGAAGTGACAGAAGATGTGTTTGAATCAGAACATTCAATAGTTTTCGACGAAGCGGAAAACCGGCTTCATACTATTAAGGCTGTGATGGTTGCAACTTTGGGATCTTTATAGCTCTGAGCACTGTGCCCTGCGCCTTTCAGGAAATAAGCTCCTTCACGAAATAAAAAGTCATCACAAAGGAAGCAGCAAGTTTAAGACCGATGCCTGTAAGGAATACCAACAGACTTCCAAAACCGGCCTTAAAAGCGTAACTCATATCATCTTTGAATATCATTTCCCCAACAAACGCACCGATTAACGGGCCTAAAATTATACCAAGCGGGCCAAGAAAAAAACCTATTATTAGTCCAACAGTCGCACCTTTCGTTCCGTATTTTGAGCCGCCAAACTTTTTTGTACCCCACACTGGCACTATATAATCCAGAACTGTAACTAAAACAGCTATTGTACCCAGAATAATCAATGTAGGAGTAGTAAACTGTCCGAACCTCGTCAGATGAAGAAATATTAATCCAAGAAAACTTAAAGGAGGTCCGGGTAATACAGGAACCAGGCAACCGATTATCCCTATGATCATAAAAATGATCCCCAGAATAAGGAGTAAATAATCAGACATTTAAATAAACCTTTTCACTTCTTGCCAAGGTCTTCGAACTCGACGTTTGTGAATTCTTCTGCTACCAGAGCACTTTTTTCATCACTGATATCAGCAATGAATGTTGGTTCGGGAGCTTTTGATTCATCCTTACCATTACCAATATATGTAACAGCGTCTTTTAATCCTTCCGAAAACTTTTCAAAATCTTCTTTATACAGGAAGATCTTATGTTTTTCGTAAAATACTTTTCCTTCTTTACCTAAACGTTTCTTGCTTTCTGTAATGGTCAGATAATAATCATCTTTCCTTGTAGCTTTCACATCAAAAAAGTAGGTTCTCTTTCCGGCACGCACCACTTTGGTGAAGATTTCTTCTTTTATGATTTTTTCATCATGCCCGTTTATGACTTCCTGTATTCCGGCTTCTTCTTCCATTTCTAAGTCAGTTAGTGTTAGGGTTTTGTTTTGTATTGTCAAATGTAACAATTATTTTATCAAATCAAAACC
>Ga0182027_10004987_pt1 | contig 20366 bp, 15 predicted proteins | sample 712E1DmetaG_FD_121300 | JGI IMG/M metagenome (GOLD analysis project Ga0182027, IMG submission 121300) | Permafrost microbial communities from Stordalen Mire, Sweden - 712E1D metaG (Illumina Assembly) | ecosystem: Environmental > Terrestrial > Soil > Wetlands > Permafrost | place: Sweden...
CCCGCGTTCGCTCCACCCGCGGATCACGCAAATCGGCAAAATGCTTCAGGGGACTGTTCATCTCCCCATCCCATCAAGCCAAACCCTTCGCGCATATAGCAATTAAGATGCGTTTGCCCTGGCCAGCACTGCGGAGCCGGTTGGCCATTGAACTGCCGATAGTCCAACCTCCCTCTGAGTGGAATCAGAGCTTCAAACTCCCCTTCGGCCAGTGACTCACTCTTGTCCCGATTACAGTCAGGTCCCCCTGTATTGCACCCCTCCCAGCTAAAGTCCTCCGGTACAGTACCCAGGCATAAGGTATTGATTGTAAACCTCTTGTAGCCTTTCCGGTACGACGCACCGTAATCTACCTTACGGAAATCTCCTCGATTCGTTTTTATTGATCCCGTTTTGGACGGCAGCTCAAACCAGTGCGGGAATATCTAGACGCTCAACGATCGACAGGATCGCAGATCCGCTCCGGATGTCCCGTAGCGATGCAGGCCGGGCTGCCGGGTATCAGACTGCCGGAAAGAAGACTAGGTCCGCAGGCCTGAAGCGAACAGATCGATGGAAAAGGAGAAAGCCAGTGAAGGAAGAGTCCAGGGCAATCAAGAGCGGCGGCGGTCACAGCCTGCCGTGCTTCTCAGTCATACCGTGGCTAGTGGCCGCGGTATCTTCTATTGAACACAAACGATTGGATAAAGGTATAGCCATGAAGAATATTACATGCACCTCGACTCGACAGGTGCGATGCGCTCTTTTGTTCCTCCTCTGCGCTTTTGTCTTCGTGCCGGCAAACAAGACGATTGCGCAGTTCCTTGATCAAGGCGCTATCTCCGGAACCGTGCAGGACAACACCGGCGCTGCAATTCCCGGCGCTCAAGTGACACTTCAGAATCCCGATACGGGCTTCAAACTCGTTGCAACGACCGATGCCGGCGGGACGTACATTTTCTCGCCAATAAAGATTGGCAACTACATGATCACCGCATCCGCCGCTGGATTCCAGAACGCGGTGCAGAAGAACATTACTGTCTCACAGGGCCAGAGGCTTGACATCTCGCCCAAGCTGAACCCTGGCGCGGTCAGCGAAACCGTAACAGTTACCGACGCTCCTCCGCTGCTCCAGACCGAAGCCAGTTCCGTGGGGCAGGCGCTGAGCCCGCAAGAGATTGTCAACACCCCACTCAATGGCCGCAACACAATGTTTCTGGTGCAGTTGACACCGGGCGCGGCCCCAGCCAAGTCCTCCCGCGCCACGAGTTCTGGCGATTTCGACGCCAATGGCTTGCGCCCAGAGCAAAACAACTATGTTATTGACGGTGTAGACAACAACGCAGTAACCGTCGATTTCCTGAGTGGTACAAGCTATCTCATCAATCCTCCTCCGGACGCGCTGGCGGAGTTCAAAGTATCCACATCCAACTACAGTGCCGAATTCGGACACTCGGCCGGCGCAGTGGTCAGCGCCAGCATTAAATCGGGAAGCAATCAGTTCCACGGCGATCTATGGGAATACTGGCGCAACGATATCATCAGTGCCCACGACTGGACGACGCCAACGATTCCCAAGGGGGAGTATCGCCAGAACCAGTTTGGCGCAACGATGGGCTTTCCGATCATCAAGAACAAACTGTTCTTCTTTGCTGACGGTCAGGCGAACCGCATCGTGATTAACCTGGCACAACAGCCTATTTCCGTGCCTACGCTGCTTGAGCGCCAGGGCAACTTCAGCGAGCTCCTTACCCCCGCATACCTCGGTGGATCGAAGCCGCAGGTGTTGTACGAGCCGCAAAACAACCAGACCATCATGTCCTGCAATGGTGTTCAGAATGTCCTTTGCGCCGGTCAGATCGACACACTGGCGAAGACCATCCTGAATATGTATCCGCTGCCGAATGCGAACAACGGCTACGCGTATAACAACTACACCTACAGTCTGAGGCAACCCGCTGATACCTTTCAGTGGGACGCGCGGATGGACTGGGACATCAGTTCCAAGGACCAGGCCTTTGGGCGCTTCAGCTACTTGAATACGCGAAGCAACTCCGCGGCGCCGCTGGGTCCGGTTCTCGATGGCAGTTGCGCTTCGGCATCAACGTGCCTGAGCGGCTCCCTTACTGATTTTGCGAACAACTTTGTTTTGAGTGAAACACACATCTTCACTGCCAGGCTGGTAAACGAAGCCCGTTTCGCTTTTGATTACGGACACTTTCAGTTGCAGCAGCTAAACGCCAACACGAACCTGTCTGCGGGTCTCGGTTTGGGCGGCGTTCCCTATGGCCCTGACACCCCGTCCAACGGTGGCCTTCCCTTTATCACCATCAGTGGCGGCGGCGGCCTTCAGAACCTGGGCACACGCGGATATCGGCCCGAGATAGAAAAGGAGAACGAGTCCCAGATACTCGACAACGTTTCCTGGACCATCCGAGACCATTCCGTGCGGCTTGGCTTCTCTGACCAGGGCATCCGCTCGTATACATCGGAACCGCCGGCCCCGCGGCCTCAATACACCTACACAGGCGCAATGACGGCCCAGCCCGGTGTCTCAAATACTGGGAGCGGTGTAGCCGACTTCCTCACCAACAACATGGCAAGCGGCGCCATCGGGCCCTACAATGCTTTTCACAATGCGCAGAACCTCATCTCCGGTTACGCACAGGACGACTGGAAGGTATCCAGAAAGCTAACGCTAAACCTCGGTGTGCGTTACGACTACTTCCAGCCCTATAAGGAAATGTCTGGCAGACAGGCTAACTTCTTTGTGAACACCGTGGGCGTCAGCACGGGGACGGGTGTCTATGCATTTCCAGCTCAAATGCAGGGTAAGATCGTCGCCAATCCGACCTTCTACACGATCATGGCGAAAGACAACATTAGTATCGTCTATGATTCCAATCCCCGCCTCACTCAGCAGCAGAACCTTAACTTTGCTCCACGCGTCGGATTCGCATATACGCCTCTGGCGAAGACCGTTGTTCGCGGCGGATTCGGCATGTTTTACCAGGGCCAGCAATTCGTGGGCGCTTCTGACGACCTGGGATTCAACTACCCATTCCTTTTCACCGATAACTTCATTGCACCTTCCTGCACTAAGGGATCAGTGAGCTGCACGAACGACGGTTATATGCTTGAGACTGGGTTCTCCAATATCATTTCGCAGGGTCTGACCACCTACTTCAATATCCCGACCCTGGTTGGTCAAAGCCGCAACATGAAGACGACGTATTCGATGGATTACAACCTGACATTCGAGGAATCCATCACCAACGACATCGTAGCCACTATCGGATATGTTGGAACAGGTTCGCGCCACCTTCCCATCGCCATCAATAGCAACTCTCCGACGATTCTCATTCCCTCCGGCAGCAACCAGGCCTATCTTCCTTTTCCGGACTTAGGATCCTCGGCAAATGTTCTCTATGAGGGCATCTCGAAGTACGACGGCCTCCAGACCAAGCTGCAGAAGCGCATATCCAATGGGATGAACTTCCTGGCTACGTACACCTGGTCCCATGCCAGGGATGACGCTGGGGATCCGCTCGGCCAGGCCAACTCCGGGTATCGCAACCCAAACATCATTCCCATCCGCCAAGATATGATGGACTCCGGTTGGGATGTTCGCCACCGTTTCACCTTCAACGGCCTTTACGTGCTCCCGTTTGGCCGGGGTCAGGCTCACCTGAGCCACGACTCGCGCGCTGTCGACGCACTCCTCGGCGGTTGGTCCACAAACTTGACCTACTCGCTTGAGTCAGGTCAGCCCTTCGCAATAGGAACTGCCAATATAACCACCGCTGTTGGTGGCACCGCGTTCGCGATTCGCACCGGGAACCCATTCGCTGGCGGTGGATCGCCCGACCCAACCAACCCAACCATCACATGTCCGACATCGGTAAAGAACAAGACGCACTGGTTCAACCCGTGTGCGTTCAAGAATCCGCTGCCGGCCTCTGCAATGACGGGCAACATCTCGGATGCCGCGACCGCGAAGCAATACCTGGGCGATCGCAGTACAATTACGAGTCCCGGTTTCCAGCGGCTGGACATGTCGCTGTCCAAGCACTTCGCAACTTTCAGGGAACAATATGTCGAGGTCCGTGCCGACGGATTCAACATGTTCAATACTCCCGCCTATGGCACACCAAGCAACAACATTAGCCAGACCGGTGGCCTCATCAATTCAGCTCGCATCGTCCAGTCCAATACGCCGAATGCCCGCTTCTTCCAGTTGTCGGCGAAGTATGTGTTCTAGACGGCTGATAAGCTGAACCGCACAAGGTGGGCAGCCGCCGCGATCGGCAAGGCTCTCAAAGGTCACAGTCACTCCGGAGACTCACACACCGTCTCCGGAGTGCACACATACGACAAAGCTCAAATCAAGATAACTGGCAGTTTTCGGGAGATTACATTATGCGGCATAGCTTTTTCTTAACCACATTATTGACGGCATCACTGTGTACAGCAGCGGCCTGTGCGCAGATTCATCCAAATCATTGGCGCGGCGCGGGGCCAATTCCGTGCGTTGGCACGGACGGCGGCATACTGCAATGCCCTCCGGCTCCAGAAATCATCGCGGTCCGCGCCGGACGCCTGTTCGATAGCAACACCGGAAGAATGTTGACCAGGCAGTTGGTGATCATTTCCGGTGACAAAATTACAGATGTCGGCCCCGAGGCTCAAATTAAGATCCCACTAGGAGCCAAACTGATCGACCTCACCCGCGCAACGGTTCTACCGGGTTTGATCGATGCGCATGAGCACATGTTCAACAGCCGCCGCGCGAATGGAACAACTGAGGCATCTATTCTGATTGCCGTGCAGAACGCACAAGCTGATTTGAGGGCGGGGTTCACTTCCGAACGGGATATGAGTTCCCACGGAAATGGATATGGTGACGCGGCAATCCGAGACGCAATCAATCAAGGGAGATTGGACGGTCCGCGATATCAGGTATCCACGCGAACCATCGCCTGGGGAAGTGCGCCTGTCAATTCGTCAGTTCCTGACAATCAATTGGGAGACAAGCTGGTTCGTTCCGTCGAAGAAGCACGCGCTGCGGTCCGAGAACAAATCAGCCACGGTGCGGATTGGATCAAGCTGTTTCCAACCGGAGACTATTCCTTTACTCCTACCGGCGAAGTCAAGTATCAACCTGCATATCCGTTGCCGGTTCTGCAAGCATTAATTGATGAGACCCATCGCCTCAGGAAGAAGGCGGCCTGTCACGCAATGGGAGGCGAAGGATTGAAGAACGCCATCCTCGCGGGTTGCGACTCGATTGAACACGCGCTCGGCTTGACTCAGGAAGAAGCAGACATCATGGTGCAAAAGGGACTGTTTTACGACCCGACATTTGTGCGCTACATAGAGCCGTACATGGACGATAACGACGCCAGGAATACAGGCGAGAAGTATCGCATGATACCGATATTTGAAAAGGCAGTGACGATGGCGGTCGCCACAAAGGGGATGAAGATCCTGGTGGGCAGCGGCGCGGACGGGGTAACCTACGCTCATGGAACGCAGGCTCTGGACTTTGAAGCGCTGGTGAAGCATGCCGGCATGAGTCCCGCGCGGGCAATCCAGGCGGGAACCACGGTTAACGCGGAAGCGCTTGGATGGGAGGACCGGGTCGGATCCATCGACAAAGGGAAGTACGCCGATCTGATCGCGGTTGCTGGCGATCCGCTAGCGGACATCACGGAACTGCAGCGTGTGAAGTTTGTGATGAAGGGCGGAAAGGTCATTAAGGAGGACATCATGCAAAGCGTTAGCAAGTAATCGGCTCCGCCCTGAACGGCGCAACAACCCTGGTTTACGGAGGACATGTCAAATGAGTTTGAGTCGCTCAATCATCACGCAAGGTATGAGCCGGCGCGACTTCCTGGGAAGAGCTTCCGCAGCTGCATTTTCCAGTTGCGCACTGCTGGAAAGCGCGTGGGCTCAGGCGCCAAAGTTTGTAATCGCGGAAACGAGTTTCGGAAAGATTCGTGGAATCGACAGCGGCAACATCAAGATCTTCAAGGGAGTTCCTTATGGCGCGAACACCGAAGGAGTCAATCGGTTCGTGCCCCCGGTAGACCCGGCCAGTTGGACCGGCGTTCGCGACGCGTTGGAATACGGTCACAGCTCCCCGCAGGACGTTCCCTCCGCCCAGGTCGTCCCGCAACACACCCCGGATCCATCCGCTCCATCGCCTGCTCAAGGACCGTCGATCTCCAAAGCACCGGGGGTTCCCGGGGACAGGCCGATGGGCGAGGACTGCCTAGTGTTGAATATTTGGACCCCGTCGCTCAACGATGGCCGCAAACGACCGGTTATGCTCTGGTTGCATGGCGGCGGCTTTCGCTATGGGTCAGGATCCGACCCCGGCTGGGACGGAACCAACCTTTGTCTACGTGGGGACGTGGTGGTGATGACCATCAATCACCGCCTCAGCGCTATGGGTTTTGCAAACTTCAGCGAGTTCAGCCAGGACTTTGCGGCATCTGGCCAGGTCGGAATGCTGGATATCGTCCACGCGCTCAAATGGGTGCACACGAACATCGCGCAATTTGGCGGTGACCCAAACACGGTCATGATCTTTGGGCAGTCAGGCGGTGGGCGAAAGGTCGAGACACTTCTTGCAATGCCCTCCGCGAAAGGGCTCTTTCATCGCGCCGCGATTGAAAGCGGTGTCGCGATCAAGATAGTCGATCGCGACATCGCGACCCGAAACGCGAAAATGTTACTTGCAAAACTGGGTATTTCCAAGGAGGACGTACATAAAGTCCGGCAGCTTCCGTTGGATCGGATTCTGATTGCTGCTGCCGCTGTCGATCACGAATTGGGCAATGCTGATTTGGATGCCTTGGGCTTTGCGCCATCCGTCGACGGCAAGATTATTACGCAGCATCCTTTCTACCCAACGGCGTCGCCAGTATCGGCAGATGTGCCGGTGCTGATTGGCAACACCCGCACGGAATACACAGGCTTGACCACGTTTCCGCCCCTCTGGCATTTGGATGAGGATGGAATGCGAGCGCGGGTCAGAGAACTACTTGGTGATCAATCTGAAGCGATGATTACCCTGTATCGCAAATACAGCCCTGACGCCCCCCCCTCCGACATCTGCATTCTTATCGAGAGCGACTACCGCTATGGTGCAAGGTCGCTGAAGATAACGGAACGCAGGGCGGCTCTTGGAAAATGTCCGGTGTATCTGTATTACTTCGCATGGGAAACGCCCGTGCAGAACGGCCAATTGAAATCGCCGCATGGTATCGAGGTACCCTTCGTTTTCGACAATGTCAAGATATTCGCGAAGCAGACGGGTGGGGGACCTGAAGCGATGGCCCTCGCTGATAAAGTCAGCGATGCTTGGATTGCGTTCGCGCGAACGGGAAACCCTAATACTCCGAAACTGCCGCACTGGCCCGTTTTTGACGCGAACGATCACGCCACCATGGTTATCAACAATGAGAGCAGGGTAGTCAATGATCCATTGCGAGAGAAGCGAATCGCGATGTTCCGCGCTCTGGATTTGATCTGATGAATTTCTTCGCAGAGATAAGATTCCATTGGGCCGGAATACGCAATCAGTCGCATGGGATGGCAATCCTGGGTCGGATCGATTGACAAGGGAAAGTTCGCCGACTTGATCGCCGTCTCTGGTGACCCTCTGACTGACAACACCGAACTACAGCGCGTGAGGTTTGTGATGAAGGACGGAAGGGTCATCAAGGACGACATAAAGCAATGCGTTAGCAAGTAACCCTCTCCATCCTGAACGGCGCAATAACCATGGTCCACTGAGGGTCAGTCGAATGAGTCTAAATCGCTCAATCATCATGCGAGGTATGAGTCGGCGCGATTTCCTGGGACGAGCTTCTGCGGCTGCATTTTCCAGTTACGCTCTGCTCGAAAGCTCGTGGGCGCAGTCCCCGCAGTTCGTAATCGCAGAAACGAGCTTCGGAAAGATTCGAGGAATCCAGACGCGCGGCATCAGGATCTTCAAGGGAATTCCCTACGGCGCAAACACCACGGGGGCCAACCGGTTCATGCCTCCGGTTGACCCGGCAAGCTGGACCGGAGTTCGCGATGCGCTGGAATACGGCCGCAGCGCCCCACAGCGCGACCCGTCACCGCCCAAGCACACAGCATCAGGCACGGCTTCAAACGGGCCATCGATCCTCAGAGCGCTGGGAGCTTCAGGAGAAAAACCGACCGGTGAAGGCGAGGATTGCCTTGTACTGAACGTATGGACGCCCGCGATCAACGACGGTAAAAAGCGGCCAGTGATGCTTTGGCTGCACGGCGGCGGCTTTCGAGGAGGCTCCGGATCATCCCCCATGTTTGATGGAACCAACCTCGCCTTACGCGGGGATGTGGTGACAGTGACCATCAATCATCGCCTCAACGTTTGCGGGTTTGCGAACCTTAGTGAATTCAGCTCAGACTTCGCCGCGTCAGGCCAAGTCGGCATGCTCGACATCGTCCATGCGCTCAAATGGGTACGGACAAACATCGCCCAATTTGGCGGCGACCCTAACACCGTCATGATTTTCGGACAGTCAGGTGGCGGACGAAAATGCGAAACGCTGCTTGCAATGCCCTCTGCAAAAGGGCTCTTTCATCGCGCAACAATTGAAAGCGGTATAGCCATCAAGGTTGTCGATCGCGACAACGCAATCAAAAATGCAGAACGGTTACTCGCAAAACTCGGTGTTCTCAAATCCGACGTCCACAGACTTCAGAAGCTCCCGCTCGATCAAATCATGGCTGCCCACTTCGAAATCAATCACGAGCTGGGCGACGTTGAGTTGGACACTCGCGGCTTTGCGCCGTCCGTTGACGGCTTTATTCTTCCTCAGCATCCATTCCACCCGGTGGCGTCTCCGGTTTCACCAGAAGTGCCGGTGATGATTGGCAGCACGCGGACGGAGTTTACAGGATTGACCAATGAAGTGACTGATTTTCACCTCGACGAAGCCGGGATGCAAGCGCAGGTAAGTGAATTGCTCGGCGCCCAATCTGCGGGGATGATCGGCCTCTATCGAAAATCCAGCCCGGACGCTACACCTTCCGAAATCTTCTTTTTGATCGCAAGCGATTATGGCTACGGCGCAAAGACCATGAAGATAGCGGAACGCCGGGCTGCTCTCGGCGAGGGACCGGTGTACCTGTATTACTTCACATGGGCGAGCCCCGTGCAGGGCGGCATGTTGAGATCACCGCACAATATGGAAGTCCCCTTCGCTTTTGACAATGTTCAGATTTCTGCCAATCTGACGGGTGGAGGTCCAGAGGCGATGGTCCTTGCTGACAAAGTCAGCGACGCCTGGATTGCCTTTGCGCGAACAGGGAATCCCAATACGCCGAAGTTACCCCACTGGCCGGCATTCACCGCCCAGGATCGCGCCACCATGGTCATCAACAACGAAAGCAAAGTAGTCAACGATCCATTGCGCGAGAAGCGCATCGCGATGTTCCGAGCGTTGGACTTGGACTAATGAGGGTGAGATTGACCGAGCGGCCATACACCGTCACTCCATAAATTTGAAAATCGAAAGCCGAATTGAAAAGGTAAAAATGAAATCCCGGACGTTGTACATCCTCACAATCCTATGCTTGCTTGCATTCAAGCCTGCAGTTGCTCAAGCGAACCTGGCATCCGCTATCCCTCATCTTGAGAAGAAGGGCACAGCGACCCAACTGATTGTCGAAGGCAAGCCTTTCCTGGTCCTTGGCGGTGAACTTCACAATTCGAGTTCCTCCAACATCGATTACATGGATCCAATACTGGCGAAATTTTCCGCAAGCCATTTCAACACTGCCCTTGCAGCGGTCGACTGGGACATGATTGAGCCCCAGGAGGGCAGGTTCGACTTCGGCATTGTCGATGGACTCATTCAGGATGCGCGGCGTCATAATCTGCGGTTGGTCTTGCTCTGGTTCGGAAGTTGGAAAAACGGTGTGTCCACCTATCCTCCCATCTGGGTCAAGACGGATCAGGAGCGGTTTCCGCGAGCCCTCGACAAGGATGGCAAGGGTCTCGAGATTCTTTCCACATTCAGCGTCTCGAATCGCGACGCCGACGCGCGCGCCTTCGCGGCTCTCATGCGGCACGTCGGCAGCGTTGATGGAACCGCGCACACTGTTCTGATGATCCAGGTGGAAAACGAAGTGGGCATTCTCACCGAGTCGCGCGACCAATCCCCAGCGGCGAGCGCAGCGTATCGGCGGCCAGTGCCAAAAGAATTGATGGACTATCTCGGGAAAAACAAGGAGACTCTCATTCCAGGATTTCGCAAGATCTGGGAGGCCAAAGGTTTCAAGACATCCGGGACCTGGGAGGATGTATTTGGCGCCGGCGAAGTTACGGATGAAATCTTCATGGCTTGGAACTATGCACACTACGTTGGCAGCGTAGCTGAAGCAGGCAAAGCTGAATACGCCCTGCCGATGTTCGTGAACACATGGTTGGCTACGTGGCAGGAGACAGCACCTCTCAAAGCCGGTGACTATCCGAGCGGCGGCCCAATGCCTCACATGCTTGATGTGTGGAAGGCTGGAGCACCGAAAATCGATATCCTCGCGCCTGACGTCTACAGTTACTTTGACGAGCGCTGCGGGGAATACCGTCACCCAGAAAATCCTCTGTTCATGCCCGAGATAGGCAGGGATATGCGCATTGCAAGCGATATATTCTCTGCTCTCGGAGAATATGAGGCAATTGGCGTTTCGCCCTTTGGTGTCGAAAGTGTGCCAGCATTTGAAGAGGAACTCGGCAAGAGCTATGAAGTTCTTGCCCAGATAGCGCCTATATTCCTTGATCATCAGGGTAAGGGAGCCATTGGCAGTGCCGTGCTTGACAAGAGCCATGCGACGCGAACGCTGAAGGTTGGCGACTACACGCTGGATGTGGGAATCGCACACCATTACACCTTTCCGACTGCGGACTATCCGGCTGGCGTCTTTATAGCGATCGGCCCTGACGAATACCTTGTGGCCGGGCGGGGATTGACTGTTGCCTTCACGCCAACTACTGCGGGCCCTCCAATTGCTGGCCTAGCCACGGTCGAAGAGGGTGTATTCGTAAACGGCAAGTGGGTTGCGGGGCGGCGATTGAACGGAGACGAAATCCTTTCAGGCAAAGGTCTTCGTCTGCCTGGAGATGAATACGTGATCCAACGGGTCAAGCTCTACCGGTACCGTTGATCACCGGAGAAGATCCGCCGCAGATTTACAGCGCCAAAGAAGGTGAGCGACCGGGCCGCACCGTATCGTTGCGTGGACTGCGTTTAGATTGGTCCCTGGTTCCTTTCGGTGGCAGAGCACGAAGAGAAAGCTGTATGAATATCGACAAGGAATTTGGATTGCAGCACGGGAAGAGACGGCTGGCGTTTCCTTGAGGACAGGCTTCTCGATGTTGTGCGCAAATCGCGAGGTGCGCAGATCGAAGCTGGCAGAAATCGTCCATTAGCCTGGTTTGCACTAAGGCTCGCACTTTGGGCCCTTCGTAGGTTTTCGGATGACTAGCTGCGAAATCGAGCGCTCGAACTTGCATGCGGTGAGGCGGCCCGTTCGCCGACTCCAACCGTTTAGCAGGCCGGCATTTCTATATAGAAGATTGTGAGATCCACGGCACGCGCCCTTCGAGGCTCTTTGGTGGGCGCCGTGAAGCACGCACGAATGCGTCACAAAAGGCTTCAGGCGACTTTCACACCAGGAATCGGAGGGTAGGGGCAAAGGGGCTATGGCTCTTCGCCAGGCGTTGAAAGCGATTCAAGAGCTGGTAAGACATGTCGAGCAGCGAAGGCATGCACTCTCTAGAGGCAAATAGATCCGCCTGGTCTATTGATATTCGAGACGCGACGTCAGTAGGGGGAACTGAGGCTGGATGTCTTGCGATAGTGATTTTCGCTTGCTATAGTTTTGGCCGAAATCAGGGGCACAAACGGGAAAAGATGCGACACATGCGACTAAGGAGAATCCCTTCAATTCATTTATCTTCTTTGGTTTGTATTTGGATTCAAGAAGATAGGGACGCGTATGGCGGAGAGGGAGGGATTCGACTCCGCGCAAAAACGTTCACTTGTCGAGCGTACGGGCGACCAGTCGCGTCATGCAGCCGTCCAAGCCTTTCGCGCTCGAACCGCTGCAATATTGAAGCGCACACCTTGATTGTCCGTGGGATTGAGCCAGAGGACGCGATCAAACACGCGCTCTGCCTCCTCGAAACGGCCCAGCCTCCACAGGCATAGCCCGAAGCCGTTCAAGCAACGAAGCCACGGGCGATTGTCGATCCATCCCCAGGGCAAGACACCATCGCCAAGTCCATCCAGCGACAGCTCGCCGATGCGCATCCCGACCTCGTAATCGCGCAGAGCCTTTGCGGGGTCATCCTCGAAAACCATATTGCCAAGGTGGGAGTGGGCGTCGAGGCAGCGGAAATCGACCTCGCAAAGATCCATGAGTATCCGCAACGCCGCCGTAGAATGGCCAGCGTTCTTCAAATCGTTTGAGCGGACAATGGGATCGCCATCCGGATCGCCGGGGTCGCCTATGGGCAGCACCTGCTCCATTTCGTAGGACTGACGCGGCCCCCAGGCAATGATCTTCTTGGCCCAGTCCTCGACCGGCTCCCCTTCCTCGCCCCAGTATTCATCCATCGGATCCCATATTCCACGTTGCTCCAGCCGCAGCGGCGTGAGGCCGAGAGCGAATGCGTCGAACCGAGTCGTTGTTACCTCACCCGTGAGGTAGTTCTGCCCGGCGTGCTTCCACTGCCTGTGCGGAGCGACTTTCGCGATTTCTCCCGGAACAAGCTTTTCAAACAGTGGTGAGCGGAACAAGACGACGCGCTCGCTTCCCAGCAATCGGCACCGGGCCTCCCTCATCGTTATTGAGACCACGACAATCTCGATGGGGGAAACCAAATCCAAATCGCTGGACTTCGCCTTGCTTCGCTGCTTGCGCCGCGTGGGCTCACCAATCCTGTCCGTATAAGGGGCAACGCCCATCCACTTGCGGTAAGCGGCCACGTAGCGAGCGAGCTTCTGATTCGTAAGAATTTCTAGTTCCGCCACCGCGACAACGTGCTTGGAGCCGTTCTCCCGCTGGCATCGTGCGGTCAGACCTCGACGTTCATTGCCGTCGTAGTCGAAGGCGATTACCGACACAGGTACGCCAATCACAACTCCGTCGACTGGCAGGCGAACCGCGTCTTCGAGGGCCTGACGAAACGCCCAGAGTTGTTCATCCTCGCCGTATGCGTCAACAATGATTTCTTCGATCAGGGCGTCCAGTCCCGTCAAATTCATCCTGCGTCCTCACCGGTGTTGGGCAGAAATCGCGTGGTCTGGGCCAGATCGATCCAAACGCTTGCTTTCGTCTTTTTCACCGTCCTGAAACTACGATAATAAAACTAGCGAGACATAGCGGGTAATGGAAGGAGTGCATGGACGACTGGGCAATTGATCGAGAGAAGCTAAGAACCGCCATCCGAAGGATGGGCGGCGAGTACATTTTTTACATACTGGACGATGCCATCACCCTCCTGCCCGAAGCCAAACTCCGCAAGCTGATTGAAGACTACTTGGACGCGACAGAGCTTTGTTCGTACGGGACGCAGAAGCAGAACCTGCTCGCCGCTGCGAAAGCGTTTCAAGAAGCGAGCCTGTCTGGCAGCTACTACAAGGGGGCCGCTGGTCATGGCAGGAATCGCGAGGAAAACCCCATCGAAACGCTGGCTTGGATAGCCGATTGCCGTCGTCTCCTCGACCGTTGCACAAAACAGGCGGCGAAACGCAACGCCGCCGAAGTGTGCCAGGCATTTGAGATCGTTTTCGGCTTGCTCGATCATATCGACGAGTGCGAAGACGACATAGTCTTTTTCGCCGACGAAGGCGGCTCGTGGCAAATGGGTTTCGATTGGGAGAAGGTGTTGCCCGCTTGGTTCAGGGCCTTGTCCGCGACGGTCGAACCAGCGGAGTACGCACGCCGTATCGACGCGATCCTCAATCGTCGTTACGCCGATGGACGCGCCGACATGCTCTCCGTGGCACGAAGAACCGCGACCCCGGCGCAGCGCCAAGCCCTATCCAAATTGTGAGCGGCCATAACCATCACGGTCACTCACCTACCAAGCGCACATTTGATCGGCAGGATAAGCCCAAGGACTTTCAATCAGGCTGGACCATCGCATACTGGAGCATTTCCAGTCTCGGCAATTGCCCGCACTTCTCCTCAAAGAGGTCTTCCGTAAATTCAGGCCGGAGGAGGCAAATTGCCGTCTTGAATTGGTGTCCAATTTTGGTGTCCATATTCGTAAAAGGTGACTAAAGATGGGAAATTTGGCGTCAGGCGGGATAAGAACGCCATCGTAAAGATTACTGCCAACCCATTTATTTGAAACGATTTTGCTGCTTTTTATGAGGATTTTTGATTTTTTCGGAAAATACTATGCTAGAAGCTGACGTTCTGCCACTGAACTACTCCCGCCCTTTAGAATCACACGCTTCCGCGATTAATGAGTGGCACTTAGCGTATTCCCACAACTTAATCTGGAAGCAGAAACCCACTTCCGTCCCCTGCTTGCTCTTCCGGCTGGGCAACGATGAGGTTCGTAAAGAATTATAAGCCAATGGACACATGGCGCTAAAAGTAGATTCCGGACAATTTCTGAGAGTTAAGCCGACGGTCCCGCCCGGCGCCTTCATGATTCAGGAAGAGTTCGCAGGCTTGACGGAACGATGGAGCAGGGGTTTTCTCGGAACCCGCCTCGTGGAAGCAGGGCGCAAATGTCGCAACCATGCCGGTTCGTGGCCATATCTTGGCAGAGTTCTTATAAGGGGCAATGAAGAAAGCGCAGGATTCCGTCGTGGTGCCGGCCTGCAGCACTGATAAACCGTTTGATGCCAGCGCCATGAGGAAGACTATCCTTGCAGTAGCAAGAGCCGTTCCGGATCGAGATCGATACGCCATGGTTGCGGCTCCAGGCTGAGCGTGCGCCACAAATCGCTTGACACGTCGGCCTGCAGATGAGGCAGTTCGCCCGGGGCGGGCGCCGCGTGCAGGCGCAAATAGAGCGTCATCTCATGTGTCGCTTCACTGGTTCCCACCAGCCAACAGGAAAAGATGTTTTTCCCTTCCCCGGCATGGAACGCGATTTGATGCGAGCGCAGGCCAACATGGGTCAGCGCATCGGGAACCGGCGTTGCTGTTTGCAGTTCACAGTTCCATGCCTCCACCGCGATTCGATCGGCGGCTATGCGCCGGGCCGGAACAATGTTCTTGCAACCCGTCAACCGCGCCGCCGCGACACATTGCGGACGCTCGAAGAGCTGGCGCTTGGGACCGCTGGCAATCACCTTGCCGTGGTCAAGCACCAGCAGATCGCCGCAGAAGCGGAAAGCCTCTTCCGTATCGTGCGTAACAAACACCACCGCACCGTTGTAGCCGGCAAGAGTCTCGCGAAGCTGTTCTTCCATTTGTCTCCGCAAATGCGGATCGAGCGCGGCAAACGGTTCGTCGAATAGCAGCGCTTCGGGCTCGATGGCCATGCAGCGGGCAATGGCCACGCGCTGCCGCTGGCCTCCTGAAATTTCTGTCGGATAGCGATCGGCCAGTTCCGCGATATGCATCCGTTCAAGCTGTAGTCGGACGCGCGCGCGCCGTTCCCGCTGCGGCAGCTCGCTCAACCCGAAGCCTACATTTTCAGCCACCGTCATCCGCGGAAACAAGGCGTAGTCCTGAAACACTACACCGATCTTCCGCCGCGCCGCGGCTGTCTTCTGGCCCGTTGCGCTGTCGTACAAGACGCGCCCGTTCAGCGTGATGCGTCCGCGATCCGGCGCGACAATCCCCGCAATCATGCGCAAGGTCATGGACTTGCCCGCGCCCGAAGCTCCCAGCAGGCCCACCGCGCCCCTGCCCGCGCTGAACTTGACCTCCAGAAGGAAGGGCTCCAGCGCCTTCTCAACGCTTATCTCCAGCAAGGCACCGGGCGCGTTCTCCCCCGGCCCCCGCTGCGGCAACAAGTCTGGAATCGGGACCGGAGCCGGATTTGCATCCACTGGATTCGGCCCCGCCTTCCGTGTCTTCCTCTCCCAGTGAAGCAGACGAATAATGGCTACCGAGAGAACGACGATGAGGCTTACCCATAGAAGTGCGACGCGCTTCTCTCCGCCCTCGGCGGCGGAGAAGATGGCAATTGGCATGGTTTGGGTGCGGCCGGGAATATTGCCGGCCAGCATCAGGGTGGCGCCGAATTCCCCCAGCGCGCGCGCAAAGGCCAGTACCGTGCCCGCCAGCACGCCGGGCGCTGCCATGGGCAGCAGCACTCTGCGGAAGATCCTCCCCTCCGATGCGCCCAGCGTGCGCGCCGCATCCAGAAGATTCGGGTTGACCTGCTCGAACGCGCCCAGGGTTGTGCGATACATCAGCGGAAAGGCTACAACGGTTGCGGCAATCACCGTGGCCGGCCACGAAAAAACGATCACGACGCCGATCCGTTCCAGCGCATGGCCAATCAAGCTGTGTCTTCCCAGCAAAAGCAGCAGAAAGAAGCCGACGACGGTGGGAGGAAGAACCAGGGGCAGCGTTAGAATGCCGTCAATCCAAACGCGAAGACCGCTGCGCGCGCCATACATCAGCCTGGCCGCAATCATGCCCAGAAAGAAGGTGGCTATGGTGGCCGCGCAGGTAGTAGCCAGAGAAATCCACAGCGGCGAGAAGTCAGCGGGAAAATTCACGGTGTCGCCATTCTAAATCCATGCTTCTGGAAGATGGCCTGCGCGGCCGGGCCGGCCAGATAGTCGATGAACTGGCGCCCAGCCTGTTCGCTGTGGCTTCCCTTGATCAATGCGGCGGGATAGACGATAGGGTCGTGAGCAGACTCCGGAACCGTGGCGACAACGCGCACATTTCCAGAATTCAATGCGTCGGTGGCATACACCAGGCCCGCATCCGCATTGCCGGTTTCTACATACGTCAGCACTTGGCGTACATCCCCGCCCAGCACCAGCTTGGCGTTGATCTTATCCCAAAGATGAAGCGAGAGGAGCGATTGGCGCCCGTACTGGCCTGCCGGAACGCTGGCCGGATCGCCCAGCGCGATCAGCCGGACGGACCTGCCGGCAAGTCCCTGAAAATCCTGAAGCCTGGAATCCCGCGGAGCAATCAGCACCAGCGAGTTGCGCAGCAGGTTGCGGCGCGTGCCTGCAACAATCGCCCCGCCGGCTGCCAGATCGTCCATCGGTTTGGCGGCGGCGGAGATGAAAATGTCGGCCGGCGCTCCCTGGGCAATCTGCACAGCCAGCATTCCGGAAGAACCAAAGTTGTTGACGAATGTCACATTCGCCCGGCTTTGCTTGTACACAGCCTCGGTTTCGACCAGCGCATCCTTCAGACTGGCAGCCGCCGAAACAATCAGGGTGGTCTGCGCCGGGCTACAACTGGCGGCCATTGAGGCCGCGAACACAATGAGCGCAACACCGCGGCAACGCAGCCACCGGCTTCTTTCAACTTTAGGCTTCGATCTCACGTCTTCTCCTTGCCTGACAGTAGTCTCTGCTATGGCCGGCGTGCTCGCACAATTTACTGCATCCACCTTAACTTTTTCAGACTCCGCTCGGCTCGCAATTCCCAGCCGAGTCGAGCGGCGTTGCCTGGCGCCTCAGAACGGAAGGCGCATGGTTAAAACGGTGGCATGATTGTAAGTGAGAAAATGCGTCAGCGCGATCTGCTGCCCTGCGCGGATGATGAACGAAACTCCTCTAAGCCCAGGGCCGGATCGCTATTTGCAGGACTATGGAAATAGGCAAGAAGGGGAGTTGGACGATGCGCGCTCGAAACCGAACCGGGAACACCTGCTGGAAGAGATTGTTTCGTTCGCAATAGGGGGCGGTGTCGAGCGGGGCCGAGAGTTGGATCGTAATGGCCGAGTACGGGAAGGCCAGTTTATGCGGTTGAAGGAATTTGTCTTCTAGCCCACATGAGGAAACCCGCGTCTCCAACATCTTCCGCGGGTTTCCTCCGTTCGCTAGTTGCGTTTTGCGTATTCACCATCAACTGACAAGCAGGGACTTCTTCAATCGTCCTGCTTATCGCGCCGGCTAACGGCTGCCTGCCGTTGCTTCTTCATGAGCCTTCACCTTGTCCAGCCAATCGATTCCAACCGGAACATTCCTGCTCATGCAGTAGTAATCCCAGACCGCGGACCAGGGCATCGATTTCTGTTCCTCGAAGAGCGCCATGCGCGTTGCGCCATCCCAGTTCCGCTCGGCATCCAGCAACTTTGCCGTGGGTTCCAGAAGCGCCAGCAACAGCGCCTTCCGCATGTTTCTGGCTCCTACAATCCAGGCCGCCAGACGATTGATGCTCGCATCGAAGAAGTCAAGACCAATGTTTACGCGAGAGAGCGCGTTTGTGCGCACGATCTCCTGCGCGATTGCGAGAGTTGCGTCGTCCAGCAATACCACGTGATCCGAGTCCCAGCGTACCGGGCGCGAAACGTGCAGAAGAATTTCGTCCAGGAAGCACAGGGCCGTGGAGATTTTATCGGAGACGTTTTCCGTCGGATGGAAGTGCCCGGCGTCAAGGCAAAGTAATGTCTTCCGCGTGGCGGCATACGCCAGGTAGAAATCGTTGGAACCGGCCGTGTAGCTCTCCGAACCGATGCCAAACAGTTTGCCTTCGACAGCAACCTTATGGTGCGAGCCAACTGGAACAGCCAGGATCGCGTCCAGCGCTTCCATCAGTCTCTTCCGCGGGCCAATGCGGTCGAAAGGCAGATCCTTGTCGCCATCGGGAATCCAGATGTTCATCACCGCCGGTGTGCCAAGCTCGGTGCCGAAGTATTCGCTGATGCGCCGGCTGGCAATGCAGTGATCAATCCAGAACTTCCGCACTTCGGCATCCGGATGGCTCAATGTCGCCTTTTCGCTCAGCGGGTGCGAAAAACACGTCGGATTGAAATCCAAGCCCAGATCATTGGCCTTGGCCCACTTCACCCAACGCTCGAAATGCTTGGGCTCAATGGCATCGCGCTCCACCGGCGTGGCCGACTCAAGATAAATCGCATGGAGATTGAGCCGTTTTTTCCCCGGTATCTGCGCAAACGCGACGTCCAGATCGGCGCGCAACTCATCGCCATTGCGTGCACGGCCGGGATAATTGCCGCTGGTCTGGATGCCCCCGGTCAAATCCCCTGTCGGGTTTTCAAAGCCGCGGACATCGTCGCCCTGCCAGCACTGAATCGAGATCGGAATTTCATCGAGCTGTTGAAGAACTTTCGCGGTTTCCACGCCCATGGCCGCATACCGTTTGCCGGCCAACTCATACGCCAATTCGATGTTCTTTGCAGTATCGCTCATTGAAGTTTCTCCTACCGAACCTCGACCACAGCCGCTTTGATAGGTTCGAGATGCAGCTTGTTGTCCTGTGACTGTCCAATGCTAATTCCGACTACACATATTTGTCGAAACACTCTCGCCACGAAACGTCTTTCTGCAACCTTCTTGAGGACCGGAATGCAAAAAATTCCCTTTGGCGTTCTTCAGCAGACTTGAAAGAACCCAAGATCCATCAACTCCGCAATCTTTCGCAGTTCCCTTCCCCGGCTTCCAATTCCGACGGCGCAATGATGAGCAGGGCCTCGCGCATTCCAGGCCTCTACAAATCCACGGGCGCCAAGACTAAAGCGGTAGCGGCTGTTCGTATTTCCAATCTCCAGGATCGGACCGGGGACACTCTCACCTTCGGCCACCAATAAAGAGAAACCCTTGTCCTTGTCTTCGACCAGCGATAGTAGCGTAACGGGGCCGTGCTTGACCGCCATCTCCACGGAAAGGCCCCGGCCCACTTTACCGTGGAAGACTTCGAGCGGGCGCACGCGAATCTTGTCCTGTGCAATTCGAACATGTCCGGGGCCATCGTGCCCCATCAGCACCAGATCAGCATTGAAGTCCATCGCATAGTACTCGGTAAACGAGCCGCCTGCTCCAAGTTCGTCCATGATCTTCATGGCAAGCACGTTCTTCACTTCGTACTCGCCCGCAAACGGTATGCCTGAGCCGGTCAGCACGGATGCGCCAAGAATAATGGAACTCACGGTATCTTCATTTTCGTCGACGCCCGAGCCCATATAGTAGTAGGCCATCATATCGAGCGTGTTGGTCGCCACCAGCTTGTCCAGGGCGACCGCGGTGACCGCCGCCCTCTCCAATTCCTGCCCCGAACACTCCGGATCGATGGCGAAAAAGTCTTCGAATTGTCTCACCTTCGCGGCTATTTCTACTTCGGAAACCCCGCGCCGCAAGGCGCTCAGTTCATCGACCTCGATCATTTCCACGTGGGTGCCCAGCCGCCCGCTTACTTGCGCCAGGTCCGTAGCA
>Ga0182027_10004988_pt1 | contig 20364 bp, 19 predicted proteins | sample 712E1DmetaG_FD_121300 | JGI IMG/M metagenome (GOLD analysis project Ga0182027, IMG submission 121300) | Permafrost microbial communities from Stordalen Mire, Sweden - 712E1D metaG (Illumina Assembly) | ecosystem: Environmental > Terrestrial > Soil > Wetlands > Permafrost | place: Sweden...
ACGGAATCCGGGCATGTTGACAGCCGGAGGACATGAATTGTTTGAGGCGGCGCCGGTTCGGATCGGTTCGCAGCGCGCTGCGCAACTAGGTCAATGGGTCCGCCCGCTAGATCGTGAGAGGAGATAGAGATTATGGATAACCAAAGGAAAAAAGAAGTTGCACAGACTTTTGCTGCAATGTTTGCCAGATCGATTGGTGAGGCGCTAACGAATGCAACCGGAGAGTTATGGCCGCTTGAGATTTTGAATTGCGCAAATCCTCCGACCCCAAAGGGAATGCCTGTCCACTACCGTTTATCGGTGGAGGGCGCGTTCTCGGGAGAATGTTTCGTCGAATTCTCCGAACCCCAGGTCATGAATCTGCTTTCAAAGATGCTCAGGGAGCCAGTAACGGAGTTCACGGACGCATACAGCGAGACTTTCGCCAAAGTAATTGCATCGGCCGCGGAAGGGCTGGTGTCTTCGCCATCGGGCGAATATGGGCAGCTTCGGTTCAGGGTTGAGCGCGTTTCCGGACTTGCGTTTGGCGGCATGTACGTGGTGCCGCTAGCGACTTCCGAAGAGAACGCCGATATCCAGGTTCTGCTCTATTTCGGTGGCGAGTTGTTGGACACGCTTTCGTTGTTTCAAGACAGCACGAGCGAAAGAAAAGCGGATAAGCCGGTAGTAGCTCCCCACAATCTCAAACTCGTAATGGATGTCGAACTGAATGTGTCGCTCAGGTTCGGGCAGCGGCAGTTACCGCTTCGAGAAGTTCTGGATCTATCGAGCGGTTCGGTGATAGAGCTGGACCGCATGGCCGATGAGCCGGTAGAGCTCTATCTGGATGGCAAGTTGATTGCCCGCGGCGAGGCCGTAGTAATTGATGGAAACTACGGATTGCGGGTTACCGAGATTCCGCAGCCGGTTGCATCTTATCTGACTAACTGATCTGCCGAGGACAGCCACCATGATGGAATTGCTCAAATCACTCGTGCCGTGCGTTGAGGGTCATCTGAAGAACCTTCGGGCGACGTGTGAAAACAGACAATGTCATAACACGCAGCTGATGCGTAGCATTCCCGGGAGTCGTCCAGGCATTCGAGTAGGGACAGCGTGGTACTGCTGCATCGACTGTTTTGCAATGGCGGCGTGTGTGCCGCTTGAGCGGCTGAGCAGCCTGAAGGTAGTTGAGATACCGCGCCATCCGCGCCTATCGCTCGGACTCTTTTTGCTGTCGAAGGGGCATCTGACGGCCGAACAGCTTCGTATTGCGACAGCAGAAAGCCAATGTCTTGACGAGGACGTTGAGCAGACGCTTGTCAAACTGTGCATGGTTAGCGAAAAGCAGCTTGCGGCGGCAAGGTCCGCTCAATGGGGCTACCCGGTTCTAGCTGCCGAATACGTTGGCCAAATGGTGGAGATCGATATTCCGAAAGCGATTCTGAATGCATGCAGGGCAGTTCCGCTGCACTATTCTGTCACGGCCAAGCGAATTCTGCTCGGATTTTCCGCGCGTGTGGAGCATAGCTTTATCGAGTTGATCGAAGAGATGACGCGCTGCAGAGTCGAGCCATGCTTTATCACTCCAACCGATTTTGAGGAACAGATGGAGAGGTTGGCGATGCCGCCTGATTATGAGGAGGTGGTTGTCGACGATCCGGGGTCGCCTGAAAAGATGGCGCGGACTGTCGGCCGGACCGCAGTCCAGGTTGCCGCGAGGGAGGCCAGCTTTGCGCAATGGCGGGACTTTGTTCTAGTAAGAGTTGCGGGTAAACGAGGAAGGGCGGACGTGGTCTTTCACATGCTGCGCAATACCGATGTCGAAACCGGGCAGCAATCGGGGATTTTCAAGGAAGCAATCGCAGTTTAGGGATAGAAAAATCAACATCTGTTGCCGATAGAAACATCAGGCGGTGACGAGGTGCTGAGCAGGAAAGTCGTCGAGATCGGGGCGGGACGCGGTTTTTTCAAACATCCGCAATTCAAACCCAGCGGTGATTCTCCGGATGTCCCCGTAATGCCGGAGACCCTTCTGCTTTTGGAACTGAATGCTCAAGCGTGTTCAGTAGATCTCCGCGAGATGACCCAGGTTGTGCTGGGCGATCCTGGCGCAACGATCCAGATTTTGCGCGAAGGCGGGCGGGAATGCAGCTTCGGCGAAGAGCCTCCCAATCGCATCGAAGATTGCATCTCAGCTCTTGGCGTGCGGACTTGTATTGAGGCCGTGTCCCGACGGATCGTTTCCCGAGCCATGAACAAACCTGCCATCATGAGAGCCTGGTCGCACTCGAGAAAGATTGCAGAAACCTGCAAGCTTATTGCGGAAGAGGCATCTCAGAATATCGATCCGAACGAGGCGTACTTGACTGGCCTTCTCCATGAACTTGGTACTCTGCCGGCCATCCTCGATTGGGCGCCTGCACTTGCGGTATCGAGCGACCCGGTCCTAACGGGACTCAGGTTGGCCGAAGAGTGGTTTCTTCCTCAGTGCGTCGTGGAGTATTTTTCCGAACCCGGGCATCAGAGGGGTGTCGGCCGATGGACTGGAATCGTGCAGTGTGCCCATGAGATCTCTGAATCATGGTCCGATGGGAGCCAGTTCGATGGCAAACAGGAATCTCGCGTTGTCGCTTTTGGCCAATAGTCGCTAATCTCTTCCTAACATCCACGTGCTGCGGCGGAGCCACTTTCCGCCGAGGAGCGTGTGCTTCGGATGAGGGAAATACTTCCTCGCATGGACGCACACCATTTGGTAACTTCCGCTCTCATCAAACCCTCATCAACTTTGCCCTTTTTCACTTCAAATGGCCTTTTCCCAGGCAAATTTTGCCGTTCAGGATGGCACGCGCCGTGCATGTCTTAGCAGCGAGGGGTGCCCATGGACAGTGGATACTATTCCGCATGCACAGCTCTGATATCACGCATGCAGGCGTTGGATACGATTGCGAATAATCTAGCCAACACCAGCACTGCCGGCTATCGGGCCGAGCACAATGTGTTCAGCTCGGTGCTCGCGAGCAAAGGCGGCCTGGCTGACACTGCTCTGGATCAGGCTGTCAATAACTACGGAATCATGAGCGGAACGACGCTTGACCAGAGCCAGGGAGCCTTGCAGAAGACCGGGAACGAGCTTGATCTGGGCATTGAAGGCCCGGGGTACTTTGTTGTTCAAACCCCTAACGGTCCAATGTACACGCGCAACGGAGCCTTTCAAGTATCGAGCAAAGGACAACTGGTGACTGCTCTTGGGGACGCCGTTATGGGTGACAAGGGCGTTATCACCATGATGCCTGGGGCAGTATCGATAAGCGCCGATGGCACGATCTCGTCGAACGGAGCGCTCTCAGGCAAGGTGAGGGTGGTCGAGTTTCCCGCGGGAACCCAGCTGAGCAGTGCTGGCGATACTTACTATTCCGCGCCGGCCAATACAGCAATTACGGCGACCAATTCCGACGTTAGGCAGGGGATGATCGAGAGCTCGAATGTGAATCCCGTTGCGAGCATGGTGGAACTGGTGACCGCGCAGCGTTCCGCCGAGATGATGCAACGCGCGCTCTCGATGTTCAATTCGGAAATCGACAAGACGGCGACGCAGGACTTGCCGAAGGTCAGCTAAAAGGAGACTCAATGTTTCACGCACTGTATACGGCGGCCAGCGGGATGACCGCTCAACAGATCAATCTGGATAACATCGCGAATAACCTTGCCAACTCGAGCACGGCGGGTTTTCAGTCGCGCCGCGTCCAGTTCTCCGATCTTCTTTATCAAAGCGACGTGATGCCGGGCGCAGCAGCTACGCAGCAAACCACGGTGGCATCGGGTCTGCAGATCGGGCTCGGAACCAGACCTGGGAATACGGAGATTGTGCAGACGCAAGGCGATCTGAGCAGCACCGGCAATCCGCTGGACTTCGCGATTCAGGGAAGCGGCTTCTTTCAAATCCTGCTTCCGAGTGGCCAGCTTGGCTACACGCGCACAGGATCGTTTCAGCCGGACGCGCAGGGCAACCTTGTTACAGCGAACGGCGATGCACTGCAGCCGGCGATCAATATTCCTTCCTCGGCGACAAATATTACGGTGGGTAGCGACGGCACGGTAAGCGCGACGTTGCCGGGCCAGATCCAGGCTCAGCAGGTTGGTGTGATTCAACTCGCGATGTTTCAAAACCCAGGAGGTTTGAACAGCGTTGGCAACAACATCTATCTACCCACTACCGCATCGGGTGAGCCGATCGTTGGGTCAGCCGGCAGTTCCGACGGGCTTGGGACGATTCAGCAGGGCATGCTGGAGCAATCGAATGTCAACGTCGTGGACGAATTTGTGAGCATGATTCTTGCACAGCGTTCCTACGAATCGAACTCGCGCGTAATCAAGGCTGCGGATGAAATGCTGCAGCAATTGAACCAACTTGCACAGTAGGGTGAAGATCCGATGACGCAATTCAGGTTGATCGTTCTAAGCATAATCTTCGCCTTTGTGCCGTGGCCGGCACTTGCCGCGTCTGGACACTATTCAATCAGTGCCGAACAGATTGCGGCAACGGTCGGCGGGATGGGCGTGCGGATTGCGCCGAGCCAGATAACGCTTCTTGCCGATGTGGTGGCCAACACGCCGACTCCTGCGCTGCAGGTTCGCTTTCTCGAGCGGTTCGATGCCAACCGGTTCATGGCGCGGCTGGAGTGCGCGAACAAAGAAGATTGTCTACCATTCATGGTCAGCATCCAGGCCGACCGGAATGGGGCTACTCAGCTAGCGTCATTTTCCTCGCGGCAGTCATTTCATAACATGCTGCTCCCAGGGGCGGCAGCGCGGCAAGGTCGGGGAGCGATGGTGATTCGAAGCGGATCACCCGCGATGCTTGAGCTTGATGGCGAACACGTTCATATTCGGATTCCGGTTATCTGTCTTGAAAACGGCTCAGCGGGCCAGACAATACGAGCCACCGGCAAGGATCATCGGCAGATTTACGCGGCGCAAGTGGTTGACCACGGGATATTGCGAGGGAGGCTGTGAGGATAATGAGGCTGAGCCGCGTTCTCTCTCTATCCGCGTTGATTGCACTCATGGCCGGCATGTTGGCGGCTCCGAGCGCGAATGCAAAAGCGAATAAGAAATCCAATCCCGCGGAATTACGTACGGATTACATTGCGCGGCTTCAGGAGCAAGAGCCCGCGAAGGCGGAACACACGGTCGGGAGTCTCTGGACTTCAAGCGACCTGAGCGATCTCTCTTCCGACTACAAGGCGCGCAGGGTCAACGATACGGTCGTGATTCTTGTTTCGGTTCAGACGAGCGCGGCCCAAAGCGGCAATGTCAACAGCCAGCGAGCCTTCCAGACCGCATCCGCGATTACGGGTCTGGCGGGAGATGTCAACACCAAGGGATTGAATCCGCTGTTCAACGCCAACTCCTCAACGACGCTGAAAGGCGCGGGCGCGACGGATTCCAGCACAACATTCCAGACCAGCATGACCGCGCAGGTAGTTTCGGTGTTGCCCAGCGGTAACCTTGTCGTCGAAGCTCAACGCAAGATCTTTATGAACAATCAGCATGAGGACGTGACGATTCGCGGAGTTGTAAGACCCAAAGATATAGGGCCGAATAACACCGTGCCTTCTGCCGCTCTGAGCAACCTCGAGATCGATATGAAGGGCAAAGGAATCATTGCCGACAGCACGCGTCCGCCGAACCGGATAACGCGCGCCTTGCTTTGGTTGCTTGGATTCTGAGACAGATGATCTTTTCATTCGCAAACCCGAAGATTCTACCGGCAGCGCTGCCGACGTATGCGCTGGTTCTGGGCGCTCTGTTTTCGACGCTCGCGCCGAAGGCTGCAGCGGCAAGTCTCGATCGGCGCGTCCTGATCAGGGATATCACCAGCGTAGAAGGCGTAAGAGACAACATGCTTGTGGGTTATGGGCTTGTGGTCGGACTCAATCGAACCGGGGATTCGCAGCAGACCTACTTTACGGTGCAGACGCTGGCCAACGCGATGCAGAAGATGGGCGTATTGATTTCTCCCTCTTCAGTGACGGTGAAGAACGTGGCCGCCGTTTTTATTACAGCTTCGTTGCCGCCATTTGCGCGACCGGGCGCACAGCTCGACGTTACGGTTTCCTCAGTGGGCGACGCCAAAAGCCTTGTAGGTGGAGTGCTGCTGATGAGTGCGCTGCATGGGCCGGACGGACAGATCTATGCCGAAGCGCAAGGACCGCTGATCATGGGCGGATACACTGCGGGCAACGGCCAGAACGGGAAGGAAGTGAACTCCGTTACGGTTGGCGCAATCCCGAATGGCGGCATCGTTGAGCGCGACACTTCGGTCGATCTGCACGATTTCAAGATGGTTTCGCTGTTATTGCGGAACCCGGATTTTACCACTGCGAAGCTGATAGCGGACGCGGTGAACGATAACTTCAAGAAGACTGTTGCTTCGGCTCTGGATAGCTCGCGCGTCGACGTAAGTGTAGCCGATGCGGGAGCGTCCTCGGTGCCACTGCTGATTTCGCGCGTGCAAAACCTGGCGCTCAACATTTCGACGCCGGCCAAGGTTGTGGTCAACGAGAGAACCGGCACGATTGTCCTTGGCGGCGACGTAAAGCTGACGCCTGTCTCGGTGATTCATGGGAACCTTTCAATCGAAGTAGTGACCACTTATGCAGTGGAGCCGATTCCGGGCGCGATGGGGCCGGGATGGGCAGGAACGAACAGCGGACCGGGTGGGGGTGGGCCAAAGGCAAGCGGAACGGGCGCACAAGAGCAGAAACAGATTACGACAACGCCTGGACCCGATAACGGAGGACGCGGAGGCGACAGGCTTACCTTCGTGAACCCGACAGCGACGCTTGTTCCACAGACGAGTGTCAATGTGACCGACCTCCCGGCGCAGACCATACGGCTGGATCAAGGCGCAAACGTGGAAGAGCTGGTGAACGGGCTCCGCGCCATCGGGACAACATCCCGGGACGTAATTGCAATCCTGCAGGCAATCAAGGCTGAAGGTGGGTTGCAGGCGGAATTGGAGGTTCAGTAAATGGCAACACCACTGTTGGGCGGTTCGCTGGCAGCGTCGGCGCAATCGAGCCTGATGCAGTCGCGCGAAGACCGTATGCTGCGGCAGATTCAGTCGGGCGCGAACCAGCCAGACGATGGCCGGATCGAAAAGAGCGCCAAGGAATTCGAATCCATGCTCTTGAGCACCTGGCTTCAGCAGGCGGAGCAGTCGATGGCCACAGTACCGGGGGCCGAAGACGAAGAAGATACCACCGGGCGGGACCAGATGATGAGCCTGGGGGTCCAGTCACTTTCGACGGCGATGGTGGCTTCGGGTGGCATTGGAATTGCAAGCATGATTGCGAAAGCCCTTCATGTGCGGGCCGAAAAGGCCGATTCAGCCTCAGGGACGGCGGCGGATTCGGAGAAACCGCAAAAAATCATGGGGAAGCTGAGATTTTGATTAAACATTTGCGGCGCAGGTGCCGATAGGGACGCAGGTTCATAAGAGGAGTCGCCATGAGGATCGATCTATCGCAGTTGACATCGGGACAGGTGTCGAGCGAGCAGAACACAAAGAAGGTGAGCGATCAGCAGGTCGGCGCGTCCGAAACATCGGGCAGCGTGGATCGCACAACCTTTACATCGGATTCAACCTCTGTCGGCGCTCTCGTTGGCAAGGCAATGAGTTCGCCTGAAATCCGCCAGGATCTGGTCAGCCAACTCAAGCAAGCGGTGAGTAGCGGGCAGTACAAACTGGACCCGAATGCGATTGCGTCGTCGATGATCGACGAGCACGCCTGAGGCGCAAACCAACGGCAGGCTCGCAGGCTCGGGGCATAGGAACGGAAAGCAACAGGAATGATCGAGACTGTCGTTCAGGACCGGGACCGCAAGCTCGCGGAATACCTTCAGCTCATGCGCCTGCTCGCCTTCGAACTGGACCGAGCCATGAAGGCGATCGGTCAAAATTCACTAACGGCGCTGGAGGACAGCGTCGCCAACCAACAGGTCTTCAGCGACCGTCTTGGTGAATTGGCTGACGATCTTTGCCGTCCTGCAAGAGAGCGCACTCAGTCTTCTACGACGCACGCGGACAGCGGGTTGATGGATCAGATCCATGCCGCCTCGAATGCACTTCAGAATCTAAACCGTCAATACTCGGCTCTGATTAAATACTCCAGTCATTCGGTAGCGCTGATGGTTTCGCTCTTCAGTTCGTTTCAAGGACAAATGCAGGAGGAATCTGGCCCCAGGTTGCAACAGCACACCTGGTCTTGCCGGATGTAGACCTTATGGGTGGATTGAACACGTCGCTTTTGATCGGCATGCAGGCGCTGGAAACGAGCCAGGGCGCCCTCAGCGCCACGAGTAACAACATTGCGAATGCCAATACTCCCGGCTATACGCGAGAGGTGCCGCAGTTTACCGAGAGCCAGCAGACCCAAGTTGGCAACGCGATCATTGGCGGTGGTGTTAGCATCACGGGGCTGCAGAGCGTTCGCGACGAACTTCTGAATCTACAGATCCAGAACCAGACTTCACTGCAGAGCAGCGCCGACACGCAATCCTCCATTCTGCAACAGGTCCAGACCAACTTCACGACAACGGGCGGGGATATTGCCAGCGCACTTTCGGCATTCTCAAGCAGTCTGGCCCAACTTTCCGCTAACCCGTCCAGTTCGGCTGTTCAGCAGGGGGTTATCTCCAGCGGTCAGAATCTGGCGAGATCCTTCAATACGACTGCAAACGGCTTGACGAGTGCGCAGTCGGATGCCGATACACTCGTAACTCAAAATGTGGCGCAGATCAACTCGCTCACGACGCAGATTGCGCAACTCAATGGACAGGTAGCGCAGTTAACGGCGGCTGGAAAAGATGGAGGCACCACGCAAGATCAGCGTGACGAACTGGTGCAGCAACTTTCGACGCTCACCGGTGTCAACGTGATGCAGACTAGCGATGGCGAGACCATCACGACCGGAAATGGAACCCCGCTTGTGATGGGCAATCAAAGCTTTTCACTGCAGACCACCACGGGCACCGATGGAATGCAGCATGTTCTCGACTCCAACGGGAATGACATTACGACTTCGATACAGGGGGGCGCGCTTGGAGGCGCGATCCAGATTCGGGATCATGTGATCCCTGGATTTCTGACCCAACTTAACTCTCTGGCGAGTCAGTTCTCGGCCAGCTTCAATGCTGCCCAGGCAAAAGGATTCGATTCAAAAGGCAACACCGGCCAGAATTTCTTCACCGTTCCGGCGTCGGGGGCTGCGGCAGGCATGAGTGTAGCAATCACCGATCCGTCCCTGATTGCCATCAGTTCCGATGGTTCCTCCGGTAGCAATGGAAATGTCGTTAATCTCTCCGCGGCTCTTACCAATGCATTTCCTTCCGGCCAAACGCCGGTGCAGACTTATGCAAGCCTGGTCGATCAGGTGGGCACTGCCGCATCCAATGCGAGCACGCAATCGTCCGCGATCGGTCAAAACCTGTTGCAGTTGACCAATCAGCAAGGCTCCATCTCCGGAGTAAGCATTGACGAGGAGACAACCAATCTGATCCGCTTTCAAACGGCTTATCAAGCCGCAGCCAGGATCATCAGCACCGTCCAGCAGCTCAACACTGACACCATGAACATGATGTCGTAGGAGTACAGACGCTATGCGTGTCAATCCGAACCAGGTTCAGAATGTTCTCGCGGGTCTGCAGCAGACGCAAACCGCACTCAACACCGCTTTGCAGGAAGTATCTACAGGCAAAAGCGTGAGTGTGCCCTCAGACAACCCGGCCGCATCGGCCAGCATGGTTCAAAATACCATCGATACCCAAAATGTGGACCAGTACACGCAGAATGTGAGCGGCGTACTCTCTATGGTGCAGAGCTCCGACTCCGCGCTTAGTTCCGTTGTCTCGTCTCTTACTCAGGCGATCACACTGGGTACCGAGGGCGCGAACGGCACTACAAACGCGACCAATCAGCAGGCGATTGCCACTGAGGTGCAGGGGCTTCTTTCCGGCGTTGTCGCGCTTGCGAATACGTCGTATCAAGGAACGTATCTGTTTGGCGGCACGGCGAGTTCGCAGCCTCCTTATACAGCCGATCCGACTTCAGCCTCAGGATACAAATACAATGGCAACACCGGCGTGAACTCCGTCGCGGTGGGAGCGGATTTAAGCGTCCAGTCAAACCTGCCGGGCAGTCAGATATTCTCAAATGCGAGCGGCGATGTACTGGGATCGCTGAGTTCCCTGGTTTCAGCATTGCAAAGTGGCAATAGCTCCGCCATTCAGTCGGCAACAAGCACCATTAGCTCGGCACTGAATAATGTGAGTCAACAGCGTGTCTTCTATGCCAATGCAGAAACCCAGCTAAATTCCCAGGAGACTTATCTTCAACAGGAAACAGTGAGTCTAACATCCCAGGCAACATCGCTAGTTGGTGTGAATATGGCTACGGCAGCCACGGCGCTGGCCCAGGCGCAGACAGCCAACGCCGCTGCCCTGGCGGCCGCGTCAAAGGTGCTGCCGACGACGCTGCTGAGTTACCTGATTCCTCCGCAGTAACTGAAAGAGCGCGTCTTCATTGTTAAGAGCCGGTTTGGCGGCGGCAGATCCAAATCAAAATACTGGTTGCGGATGCAAGGCGAACGGCCCTGGAGAATCTCCAGCGCCGTTCGCTTTCGCAAACCGCATGGTTCTATGCCGACCAACTGGCGCGCAGGCCTTCAATCTGAGGGGAGGGATACCTGGTGGGTATCTGGATCACTGGGCGCAAGACCTCTGGCCCTGAGGGTTCCGAGCGCAATTCGATCTGTTGCCAGTGTTCCCGCAGATCCAATACGCGGAACATTTGCTGTTCCAGGGTTTCTGCCGACCTGCTGGCTTCGGCTTCGATCAGCTTGCAACGCAAAGCGGCATAGAAGGCGGCAAGTTCCTGTGCCAACACGCCGCCCGTCCCTTGATTGACCCAGCTTTCAAGATGTCCGACGACGAGCAGGGCGTGGCGAACTTCCCGGCACCGCCGCTCAATGTCGTTTTCGCGCTGCGCCTCGGCGGCACGCCGCAGGTCTCCGGCGAGGGTATCGAACAAGGCGATGAGCAGCGCTAGTCCGCCGGGGGCTTCCGCCGCCGTTCTTCGATATGCAAGATCTGTTCGAGTCATCTCTGGTGTCCCGTTAGCTCTTCGAGGAGTTATTCAAGCCTAGCTCTGTGTTGATCTGCTGCATCTCTGAGGGCAGTTGCTGCAGGAGGATCTCGGCTTGGCTGTATTCACTCTGCAATTGAGTCTGCAGTGGCGTAATGTAGTTGGTTTCAAAGTTGCTGATGCTATTTTGCGCATCGGTGTACTGGCTGCTGATACTCTGCAGATCGACCGTGAAAGCTCCATCGCCCGGGCTGATGAAACTGGTGAGTTGCTGATCGAGAGAGTTTGCAAATCCGTTTGCGGACGTGCCCTGGAAGAAGTTCTGCACATCGCTGAAGTTGCTCTGTAAGGCATTCTGCAAAGTGCTGGAATCCACGGTGAGCGTTCCATCGTCTCCCACGCTGATGCCGAGCGATGTGAGGTTGGAGACGGTCGTGCTTCCGGATGCGGGCGAATATGTGTACCCGAGCGCCCCGAGCACCTGGCTCTGCAGATTGCGCACGGTGGAGTCGCTGGCGAGTACGCCTTCACTGGTGCCATTGAATGTGAACTGCGTCCCCAGATCCGTGACCATGGTGTTGTAATCGGTCACAAACTGGTCGATAGCCGTTGTGGCCTGTGATGTATCGGGTGCGATTCCGAGGGTAACGTCAACTCCGGGAGCTGCACCAAGCAGATTAATCGTGACGCCGGGGATGGCGCCGGTAACGGTGTTGGTCGCGCTCGAAATCACTATACCATCTACAGTGAGTGAAGCGTTGTTGCCGGTTGCGGATTGCGTGAATCCGAATCCTGCTGTGCCTGTGGAAACCGTGAAATTTGCGGCGCTTCCGGACGAATTAGCTACGATTGCGAGCCGCGAACCAGTCGCGTCTGTCACAACGCGGGCCGTGACGCCCACGTTGTCGGTGTTGATCTGGTCCGCAACCTGCGAAAGTGTCTGTGTGCCATCGGTAGTCACCGTGGCCGACGCGCCGCTGCCGCTCGTAATTGTGAAGCTGCCGGCGGGCACCAGAGTCGAGGCGCTTGCAAATGTTCCCGAGGCCCAGGAGGCAGTGGTCGCGAGGTTGGTGACGACCACGTCATGATTTCCCGCAGCGCTGCCCGATGCGGCGGATCCTGAAAGGACGCTGGAGTTCGAAGACGTGACCGTCCTGGCCGACAAGGGACCTACAATACTGTTCAGATTCTGCATGTCGTTGTCGAGGTTTGTCGCGTCAGTCTGGAGTGCGGTCAAGGCGGTGGTCTGGCTCTGGAGGGTCGTTTCCTCATTCTGCCATGCGGTCTCCGGGGCGCGGGCTGCTGTGACTGCTGAATTGACAGCCGCGGTCACATCGATTCCAGACGACGATGATCCCAGGGCAGCCTGGAGGATCGAACTCAGGTCGATTGACGAAGATGAAGACGAGGTCGACGAAAGCAGGGAGTTGAGTGCCGAAACAGAGCTCATAACAATGCCGATTCCTTTGACTCGATTTGCGGTTGACTTGTTTGCCTGTATTCAGCTCTCAAGCCGCAATACACTATCGGCACCTTGAACCGGGAAGTTCAAGCGCGGAGGGAAAAAAGTGGCGGCGCCGGAATGGGCGCCGCCAGGTCAAGTTTATGCGTTGGCGAAATTACTGCAGCAGCTTCAGGACGGACTGCTGCGCCTGGTTGGACTGCGACAGGGCCGCCATACCGGTCTGCTGCAGGACGCTGTACTGAGTCATGTTCGCAACCGTCTTGCCGATGTCGGCATTTTGAATATCGTTTGCGGCGCTTTGCAGGTTGGTAACTTCGGTGTTTACAACACTCTGGCTGGCCGTGAGCTGGTTGACTGAGGCGCCTACGGCGCCGCGGTCAGCAGCAACAGTTCCGATAGCAGCGGTGATTGCGGCCAGTTCGGTCTGAGCGCCCGCACTGGTTTTCAGATTGCCTTTCAAGCCCAGCGTGGCCGCGGCGACGGAGGTAACAGATGTCGAAAATGTGTTGGCGCCACCGGTGGTTCCGTCGGTGAGGTATGAGGTTGCTGTTGCGCCGAAGACGGCCGTACCGTTGAAGTTGGTGGCGGTGTTGATGTTGCCGATTTCGGTAAGGATCGATTGATATTCCGTGTCCAGAGCGGTTGACTGGCTGGTGGAAAGGCCGCCATTCGAGGCTTCGGTGGCCAGGGTTACAGCGCGGTTGAGCAGCGTGGTCACTTGCGACATTGCGCCATCCGCTGTCTGCAGGGCGCCAATGCCGTCAGACGCGTTGTTTGAGGACTGCGTGAGTGCGGCAATGTTGGCCTGCAGGCCATTGGCGATGGAGAGGCCGGCGGCGTCATCGGATCCGGAATTGATCCTGAGGCCGGTGGAGAGTTGGGTTAGAGACTTCTGCAGATTGGCTTGAGTGTTGGAGAGTGCATTCTCGGCATTCAGTGAAGAAATGCTATTGAGGATGGTAAGCATGTTTGTTGCTCCTTATATCGAATTCCGCCTGCACCGACCCGGGTCTTTCAAAGAGGCCGGAATCGCTATTTGGAGCAGGTGGTTGTGTGCTGCATGCACTCTATCGGCCTGTGGTTTTGAAGATTCTAGGCGGAGAGCGAAAAAAGTTTATTGAGGCAGTCTGCAACTTTGGTGCAATCGGCTTGGTGGGGGGAACTTACGCCAAAAGAAGGAGCGCTCCGAAGAGCGCCCTTTCAATTGATGATGGTTACCAGCTAGAAGACAAACTTGCCGGCGAGCTGGAGCTGACGGTTTCCGCCCGGGAAGGTGTCGACGCCACGATAGTGAGCAGGTCCTCAGCGCCCAATTTGGGGTCCCCATCGCTGCCATAATTCGTTGAGTTGTAGGTCGGGAACGTGATATACGCGAAGAGATCCGGCGTTCCGGTTGCTGTCCCAGAGCCGTTACGCTGGTAGCTCGGCTTTTGCAGGATGCGGGCGCGGGGGCATCCGGTAATCTCGTTCTGGTTGCAGTCATACATTGAGAAGGTTGTTCCAGTGCCCACCTGGAATACCGCTCCGAATTCCCATTTATGCGGTCGGATCTAACTCATAGCTGAGCTTTTCATCGGTAAGGTTGGCGAATGCGATCTGTGCCTTCTCCGCGCCGTCGCCTTTTATCTGCCATGAGCCGCCTTCGTTGACTATTCTCAGTTTGCTTCTTAGCCGCCACCATGCGGCCACCTCAGCGGGCAGGGCGATCCAGGTCTCGCCGCAGTCGCGCATGCCGGCGAGGTAGTCGAGCAACTCCGCATACACGCGGCGAGCTGGTTCATCCATGATGTAGTCGGGATGGATGATCATCTGCATGAGGCCGTGTCTCTGCCGGATCAGGGAGATCTGTTTCTTCCACAGATTGATCGAATAGTCCTTCAGGATGTGAAAGAGCGAGTAATCCTGCGACATGGTCACAGGAAGCTCCAGAATGTTTCCATTGAAGAACGGAAAGACGGTGCAGCAGCCTCCTCTTTGCGGGTCGAGATGCGCGACGTTGGGAATGGACATGTCGTAGGAGAAATCGAGCGCGTGGTGCCAATCGATGTTCCGGTAAAGTACGGCTGACCGGAAGCCGAGCGCTCCAAATGCCTTTCCGTGGCGATTGATCTCAGGGGCCCGGCGCAGAAACTCATCCCGGTCCGTCATCAGATTGCCATCGTGATTCAGGTCGTGAACGTTTAGCTCAAATCCTCTCTCCTTCATCGCATTGAGACGCTCTTGCTGAACGGAATAGCGCTCCTCGGGAATGACCTGGAACGAGGACTTGATCCCGAATGAGTCGTCCAGATCCATCAATTGGGAACAGAAGTCCCAGCCGGCGGCTGTCTCCACATCGTGGGTTACTGCGGTGCAACTGAGAGCTCCCTTGGGCCAAAACCAGATAAACGGAATCTTCGTAACGTTCCTGGACTTCATGGAGAAAGCCAACAATTGTTCGTGGATGTCTTCGACGGTGAAGTCCACCGGCCAGTGGGGGAAGGGTATCTTCTCCCAATCGCCAAGGTAGATTCTTTGCAGATGCTTGCGCAGAGGGACCGACAAGAGCGGGCGAGTCAGGTAGTACAGCTTTCGAATCAGGCCGCTCGATTTGTTTGCCGTTCTTCCTAACGCATGGTCCGAATGGTAGCGCTCGTGGCGGAGGTTATTCACGATCTGAGCAGGGTCGAACGGAAGCCGAACAGAGGAGCCTGCGATCTTTACGTCCTGAAGAGCATCGTGAAGGGGCCCGGTTACAGTTTCCGCTGGCATTGCCGAGGAGCATTGTCCATAGCAGATGGCATCGTTTCCAAAGCGGAAATAGCCTGGCCGGGCGGATTGGCCTTTACTGACAACCAGATCGATGAGTTCATCCGGACAACGAAAGTGGTCCGTCAGCACACGACTGGCTTGGGTTTGCGTGTTCACCGGCACTTCGCCCTTAACCATTTCGGCCCCTTCGATTGGTTGTGCGCTCTTGTCGATATACTTCCTTCTTATCGGCGAAACGCTGGTCGTCACCATGTGCGCGGCCCCTCAGTGCGCAGCGTATTGGCAGCGTAATCTGCTGAGACGGTTCTAGAGATACGGCTAAAATCCATTCTTCCGCTCCGGAACTACGTATGTGCTTCAACTTGAATTCTGTCTGCCGAGACATCCCTGGAGATCAGAGTAATTGCATGTTCGCTGGAAACGATTTTCGACCTTTCTATTGCCTTGTTAATGCACCCGCGAAGGATCGATGCGAGTTGCCTTACGTAGGGTTCAATGAGACTTCCACGGGGACTGAAGGGAAGCGAGTAGAGGCGAACGCCACGCTCCGCTAAGTCTGCCCATCCACCCAGAGGAACGCCAAAGCCGGCAAGGTGGCGCTCCGCGATGAAGAGAGTCAGCTCTCCTGGGTAAGGCTGGACGTCGTAGTTGGTCAACGCATCTTCGTAGAGGTCAGCCAGTTTGGCGCGAGGCGCGGGCGAAGCTGCGCTCGGAATCAAGCGATGTCGAAGACCAGACCAGGCGCCACGGACGGAGACCTTGGCCCGGCGAATCTCGACACGAAGTTTTTCCATGAAGAAGTCGACTTTGGCCGCGCCCTCGGCTGCGAGCATGTTCCGCAGATGGAAATACGGGTTGAGGAGGAGACGGTTAACTAGCAGGTGGCGCGATGCAAGCGGCCAGCGCATGGCGCGGACGTTATAGTCCTCGATGAGGGCCACGAGGCCAACGGTCTCGCCCTCTTCCATGAGTTGCTGAGCCATTTCCAATGCGATGGTGCCACCGAGACAGTAGCCGCCAAGCAAATAGGGCCCGTGCGGCTGTATCCGCCGAATCTCATCAATATAGTTGCGCGCTACATATTCGAAGCGCGGATCGACTGGGGTGTGCCCATCGAGACCCGCCGATTGCAGTCCATAGACGGGCTGGTCTGCTCCGAGATGAGCCGCAAGGGAACGATAGAGCAGCACATTGCCTTCCGCGGCATGGATAAGGAAGAGCGGAGTGCGATCGCCCTGGCGGTTGATGGGCACGAGAGCATTCCACGCCTCTGCCTTGGTCCCACGGAAGAGGATCATTGCAAGCAGCCTCGGAGTTGAGGCATCGTAGAGAACGGCAAGGGGCGCGGTGTACCCCAACTCTCGCTGGATGAGAGCAAACAACTGCGCCGCGGCGATGGAGTGGCCGCCCAGGGCGAAGAATTCGTCATCGGGGCCAATGTCGTGAATGTCGAGCACACGCTGCCAGAGAGCGATAAGCGCCCTAACCAATTCGGGCTCTGAGTCAGTGGAGCGTCCGCGAGAAGCTGACAGATCCTCGGACGATTCGGATTTGAGAAGCGAGTCAGGCCCGTTGAGCTGGTGTGCGACTTCGCGATCGAAGATGTGGGCGTAGACAAGTTCTCTCGCGGGGGAGGATTCACGATCGAGGCTGGCCAGATTGAGAACGTCGCGGGATGGATCGGCAGCAACATCTCTCAAGATAGAGCCAAGCGTCGCGAGCCACTCCCGAATTGTGATTTCCTCAAAAAGCTTGACGTCGTAGTGACAGTGGAACTCAAGATTCTCTTCGCTCTCGACGGCATTCAGATAGAGTTCGAAGGACTCTTCGCTTTTGGGATTGGCTTCGTAGTCGGCGGTAAACCCGGACTGCGGCAGTTCGTGCGGCTTGAACTTCCTTACGTTTGTGAAACCGGTCGAGATGGGAGAGACGCCGCGGGTATGCGCGACTGGACGGAGATCTTCAAGCAGGCTGACCATCGTGTAGATGGCATGCTCCTGTGCAGCGAGGAGGTCGGCTTGCACTCTTTTGAGGAAGGAACTGACGGATTCATCTTCGCGAAGCTCTACCGCGAAGGGGAGAAGGTTGACACAGTGGCCAACCAGGCCGGGTTGGCCAGCGACAGGCTGTTCGGCGGTGGGCAGGGCGATGACGAAGCGGCGTTGCTGTGCGACGCGCGCGAAGAAGATGGCGAGAGAACTGAGCAGGGCGGCGAAGAAGCTGCAACCTTGTTTTGCCGCCAAAGATTTCAGGTCCTGAACAACAGTGGAAGGGACGGCATGATCGGTACGGTGCGCTTTGAATTCGCGGCGGCCGGTGACTGCGCGATCGGTTGGGAGCACGAGGACGGGAAATCCGCCGGCGAATTTGTTGTGCCAATAATTGCTGGCTCGCTTGAAGTCGCCGGAACGCTGCCGCTCGGTTACGGTCTGAACGTAATCAAGAAAACTCTCCGCTGGATCAAGCGATGACGGCACTCCGGAGATTTCTTCCGAGTAGAAAGCGCAGAGATCGTGGATCAACACATCCAGCGACCAGCCGTCGCAGATGACATGGTGCGCGGTGAGGATAACCGCGGCGCGATCGCGAGCAAGCAGAATCATGCGGGACCTGAAAAGCGGCCCAGCGGGCAACGGGAACGGCAACGCAGTATCTTCGGCGATCAATTTGCGCAGTCGCTCGTCTTGCGTGTCCTGCCCATTGCCTGAAGATCCAGGGGCAGAAAGATCGGTCACCGGCATGGGGATCTTCATGTCCGGGGTGACCTTCATCATCCTGCCGGTCTCATCGAAGCTGGCGCGGAGAGCATCGTGGCGCTCGACGAGGCGTTCCATGGCGCGCGCCATTTTCTCAAGAGAGATGGCGCCGCTGAAAGTTATTGTGAATGATTCGTTGTAGGAGGCAGAGAGATTGCTGGAGAGGCAGGAAGAATTGAAGATGCCACGCTGCGGAATTGTCGATTCGGCCTCCAGCGCGAGCGGGGCTGCGGAAGCCTTCGTCACGGGGGCATGTTGCGGCGGCAGAGCTGCGCCTGCCCCCTTGAGAAGCGCGACCAGGTTGGCAATCGTTTCGGCCTGTAGAGCAGCAACTGTTTCGAGAGGGCTACTCGCAGACTCGGCGCTCGGCGCAGAAGAGGAGGAAGGTTGCGCAGGGACGGGCGGACCAGTGCGAATCGTGGGAGCGTCTACCAGGTGGCCAGCAAGAACGGCGGTGTCAAGATGCTCCGATAGCATCTCGACATTTGGGAACTGATTCATCAACTGGCTGAACGTGACCTTCACGGAAAACTCTTTGCGAATGGCAAAGGCAACCTGAGTCAAAGACAGCGAGTCGAATCCCTGCTCCATGAACGTGGCGGATGCGCCAATCTGGGAGCGCTCACGCCCAGAGACCGCAATCAGGAGGTCGACAACGCGCGACGCGATACGGTCTTTGCGCGATGCGGGCTCGGACTCCGTAGTTGCGCGCTGCGCCAAAGCCTGTGAAGCAAGCAGTTCAACGGCAGGTTCAGAAGGAACAGCGGCGAACTCTGAAATTGCGGCCTGGGTTTGCGTAGCGGCCGTTGTCGGCGCTGGGTCAACCCAGAAACGCTGCCGCTCAAAAGGATATGCCGGTAACGGAATGTGCCGACGATCTTCGTGGGTGTAGAAGCCATCCCACGAGATAGGCACGCCGTTTTGCCAGAGGGTTCCGAGAGCGAAGAGCAAGGTGTCCCACTCGGCGTTGTTTTCCGCTGTGTCGGCAAGTGTGGGAACGGCTATGCAAGGAGCTTCTGGCGTGAACTGTTTGCGGGCCAACGTGCACATTGTGGAGCGCGGACCGCATTCAAGGAACAAGTCGAATCCCTGGTCCTTGAGGTGGCGAATCGCGTTGCCGAACTGCACGGTCGATCTGGCATGACGGGCCCAATAGGCGGGGTCGGTAGTCTCCACGGCGGTGATGGGGAGCCCTGTGACCGTGGAGATAAACGGCCGCTGCGGGGCGTGGAGAGGAATCTTTGCAATGGCCTCGCGAAGCGGCTCAATGATGGGATCGACCATCGCCGAGTGGAATGCGTGCGAAGTGTGCAGAAGGTGGCAGACGATGTCTTTCGATTCGAGCTGGACCTGGAATTTGCGGATGATGGGTTCCGGTCCGGAAACGACACAGAGGTTCGGAGCATTGTCAGAGGCGATCTGAAGGCCCAGCGGCAGAATCTTCGCGATGGCATCCGCACTGGCGCTCACCGCCATCATGGAGCCAGGCGGAAGTTCATGCATCAATCGGCCGCGCAGGGCGACGATGGAAAGAGCGTCTTCCAATTCCCAAACGCCTGCCAGCGTGGCGGCAACGAATTCCCCTATGCTATGGCCGGCCATGATTGCAGGTTCGATGCCGAGGCTCTGCCAGAAACGCGCCAGCGCGTATTCGATTACGAAGATCGATGGCTGCGTATAGAGAGTGTTCACCAGAGAGATGCGAGCAGTGATCTCATCGCCGGCTTTGGGGAAGAGCAGATCGCGCAAATCGCCGCCAAGATGCGGTTTGAGGTACTCGCAGCAATCGTCCACAATCGCGCGGAAAAGAGGTTCGTCGCGATAGAGGTTGAGGCCCATGTTGACGTACTGCGTGCCCTGGCCGCCAAAGAGAAAGACGATGGGAGGATTTCTGCGCTCGCATCGTTTGCTGCCGCAACGGAGAGGATTGGGCTGCGCGAGCAGTTTGGCGGCTTCGCTGGGATCGGCGGCGACTACGAAGCGCCGCTGCGCCATCTGCTTCCGGCCGGTCTGAAACGTGAAGGCGGTATCTGCGAAGTCTTCAGGTGACGCGTTCCCGAAATGATCGGCCAACGCGACACTGTAGGTGTTCAGTGCCGCCGGGCTTTTGGCGGAAAGCAGAAGGAGTTGTCGCGGACGCGACGGACGCGCGGGCCTGGGAACAGGCGCTTCTTCCAGGATGACGTGGACGTTTGTGCCGCCAAAGCCAAACGAACTAACTGCGGCGCGGCGCACTTCCTTTCCACGGGGGAAGGGAATGAGCT
>Ga0182027_10004989_pt1 | contig 20363 bp, 24 predicted proteins | sample 712E1DmetaG_FD_121300 | JGI IMG/M metagenome (GOLD analysis project Ga0182027, IMG submission 121300) | Permafrost microbial communities from Stordalen Mire, Sweden - 712E1D metaG (Illumina Assembly) | ecosystem: Environmental > Terrestrial > Soil > Wetlands > Permafrost | place: Sweden...
CCCGCTATCGCTCGTCGCCAGCGGAGCAAACGTTCATGACTCGAAGTTGCTGGAGGCCACACTGAAACAGATCGTAGTTGCGCGGCCGAAACCGCGCCTGATGCCCACCGAGACACTCTGCGTGGATGCTGGGTATGTTGGATACCCGGTTTTGGTGACCAGTCGCAAGCAAAAGTATCTGCTCAACCTGAAGACGCGTCGTCAGGAATCCAAGGAGAAGATCAACAATCCAAAACATAAGGCACGACGCTGGGTGGTTGAACGGACACACTCGTGGTTCAACCGTTTTCGCAAATTGCTGGTGAGTTTCGAAAAGACCGAGAGCAGCTATGTCGCACTGCTCTCACTCTCGGCTGCCATGATTTGCTGGAGACAAACAATATTTATTTACGGATAAGCTCTAAGTTGATTCAGTCGCAAACGGAGCGCATTTGCGAATTTGCGCCCTTCGCTCCAGGTGAATGGCATTGTGCATGGGTTACCAGCGGGAGGAAGATGGCCTGCTCGGTAATTTGTACCAGAGTGAGTGTTAGTGTAGCGCAGCGGGAGAGTTAGATAACTGCCCGTCGCAGTAGCCGGGGGTGTGGAAAAGTGGGAAGCGTTCTTTGCTTTCCACTTTTCCATACCCCGGTTTGTTCTCTGGCCAGCGCGTCTGGGGCGCCGGTGGTCTGTAGCCCAGCGATGAATGTGGCCTTGGGGTGTTGTAGTAAACACGCCAGCGTTCGGCCAGAACCTTCACTTCCTTGAGCGAGTAAAAGATCTCCCCGTTCAGAAACTCATCGCGCAGCTTGCTGTTGAACGATTCGCAGTAGCCGTTCTCCCAGGGAGAGCCGGGTTCGATGTAGAGGGTCCTGGCTCCGGTTTGCGCCAGCCATTTGCGTAACTCGATGGCCACAAACTCAGGGCCGTTGTCGCTGCGAATGTACTCCGGGATGCCGTGCTCGATCATGGCCGCGGCCAGCACTTCGATCACCTGGTTGCTGTTGATCCGACGGCTCACGTAGATCGCCAGGCACTCCCGCGTGTGTTCGTCAATCAGGTTCAGCATCCGCACCGTCCTGCCATCATGAGTGAATGCACTGACGAAGTCGTACGACCAGACGTGATTGGGCCGCTCCGGCCGCAGTCGCACGCACGACCCGTCGTTAAGCCACAACCGTCCGCGCGGCTTTTGCTTCTGTGGCACCTTCAGCCCTTCGTGGCGCCAGATCCTCTCCACGCGGTCCTTGCCCGCGTTCCAACCGGCCTCACGCAGCCTGATCGTGATGCGTCGATATCCATAACGGCCATACTGGCTGGCCAGCGCGATGATCGCCCGGGTCAGTGCGTCTTCGTCGTTGCGCTGGGTCGGCTGGTAGCGCTGCGTGCCGCGTGGCTGATACACCAACCGGCACGCATGACGCTCACTCGCTCCCTGCTCTTGCGCGTGCTCAACCGCGCAACGACGCCGATCCGGGCTTAGAAGTTTCCCCTTGCAATGTCCTGAAGGATCTGTTTGTCCAGGCTCAGCTCGGCCACCAACCGCTTCAGCTTCGAGTTCTCCTGCTCCAGTTCCTTCAATCGCTTGGCCTGGTCTGTCTTCATCCCGCCGTATTCCTTGCGCCAGCGGTAGAACGTCTGTTCGGTGATTCCCGCTTCCCGGCAGGCCAGCGGGTGCGTTTTGCCATTCGCGCTCGCCACTTCAATCTGCCGGAGTATGTTCACAATCTGCTCAGGGCTGTGCTTCTTCGCCTTCCCCATTCCATGCTCCTTCCATACCAGTTTGCCTCACATACATTGGTACAGAATTTGCCGGGCACTCCACTTGGCTTCGTGCCACTGTCAAAAACCGGCGCCGAGTTGCTCTTCGAGACCTTCAGTCAACGCTACGAACGCGCATCGGTTCTGGTCACCAGCGACATGCCCTTCGACGAATGGACCGAAGTCTTCAGCTCCGAACGACTCACAGATGCCCTGCTCGACTGGCTCACCCACCACGTCCACATTCTGGAGATGAATGGCGACAGCTACCACCTCAAACAAAGCCGCCGCAAAAGGAATCCTCCCACCGAGCGCTGAAGTCTCCCCCTTCCAAGCGCTGCTGGTTCCCTTTTACTCCGCCCTTAACTGCATCCCGGGAACCTCACCCAACCGCTCGCTGGGTGGTATGAACTCGCCCCAGCCGCGCATAGCTCCCGGAAAACGCCGATTGCTCCAGAATGGATTCTGGATTTACGCGAAATCGCCTGAGCGCGTTTCCAGGTCGATGGATGGCTGGAATCACGGTTTGGGCTGTAATAGCAGCAGGTGAGGATTGCCAATGAGATTCTCCGTGTGGACAGCCTGAGGGATCGTTTGGCAACCATGAAGGTTGCAATCGATCTCTCGAACGACAATATGGTTTTGTGCTGTGACCGGCAGCTGATGGTGATGCTGCTGACGCAGTATATTGACAACGCGTGCAAATACTCGATCTTCGGGACTACGATCACCATCCGCGTGGCGCATGTGAACAAGGAGGCGATTTTCTCAGTGCATAGCTACGGCCCGGTGATTCCCATAGCCGACCGGGAGCGCATCTTCGACCGTTATTATCGGTCTTCGACCTACTCGAACCGGGCGCCCGGCACGGGTATCGGACTATCGGTGGCGAAACGGGTTGCGCTGATTCATGGCGGTTATGTTTGGGTTACTAGCGATGAGATCGAGGGAACAACATTCTATGCGGCAATTCCAGCTCCCGTACTAAAGAGGTGCTCCTGATGAACCAACCTGTGATTCGCATTCTTATGGTCGACGACGAATCGGCCATCCGACGGGCGCTGAGGCCTCCGCTGGCCGAGCTCGGCTTTCATGTGGCCGAAGCATCGCGCGGCGAAGAGGCGCTGCAACTGCTGCGCGCCGCGGCTTATGACGCCGTACTGCTGGACGTGAATATGCCCGGCATCGGCGGCATTGAAACGCTGCGCCGGATTCGTGCATTGGCGCCCAGACTGCCGATCCTGATGCTGACGGTGCGCGACCGGGAAGAGGAGAAGGTGCTGGCGCTTGACCTGGGCGCGGACGATTATGTGACCAAGCCCTTCAGCACGCGGGAGCTGATTGCGCGCATCCGCGCGGCGATTCGCCGCGTGAAGGCTCCATTTCGCCCCGAAGACGCGCCCATCGAGATTGGGGAGATTCTGCTGGAGCCGGCTAAGCGACGGGTGAAAAAGCGCGGCCAGCCGGTGCATTTGACACGTAAGGAATTCGATATTCTACACTGCCTGATGAGCCGCGCCGGGCGGGTGGTGACTTACGCCAAGCTGCTGACGGCGGTGTGGGGAGCGGACTGCCGCGAAGAGGTGGAGTATCTGCGGACATTTGTGAGGCAACTGCGCAAGAAGATCGAAGACGATCCGTCGAATCCGCTGTACCTGCTGACGGATGTGTACGTGGGTTACCGCTTTGCGGATGCGCAGATGTTCGCCGAGGAAGTGGTGAACGCCACGCATGGCCCCGGAGGACTGGAAGCGGGGGCCGGCGGAGTGTCCTAGGCAGCCTCTGCACAGGCCAGCGCTTAGGCAGTTTTCATACAATTTAGTGGAAAAATTTGCATCAATATGCACAATGTTGCACATGTGTCTGAGATTCTCTCCGTAAACTGTTGATTCTGATAGATGTGAGTTTGGCCATTTACATGTACTAACCAATTCGTAACATAACGGCCTCACCTAAGCTATGCGCGCGGCAAGTTCGCTCGAAAGCGCGGATAGCGGGATAGATCCGCTACGTCGCAAGGCGTTGAGCCGGAGATACGTTCGAGCACAACGAGGTCTTACTCGGCGAGTTGCAGTGCAGGTGCAATGAATCAAACAAGGGTAAGAGAGGAACGAAAGAATGAAGAAATTTGGTTGCACAATTTTGGCGCTAGGTCTGCTTGTCGCAGTCGCAGTGAGTTCACAGACAGCGGTCGCAGACACAGTTACCCTGACATTTGTGGGCGTTGGTGGACCTAACTCTGGAGGGGTTTACACCTATCCTTATGAGTTCAGAGTCAATGGTGGCTCTGTGGTTCCGCTGATGTGTGTAAGCTACGGACAGGAAATCTATCAGCAATCGCCTTATGAACAGTGGCAAGCTAACGTTGAATCGATTAGCACCACCGTTCAGAAGGAAGAGGCCTATCTGTACAGTCAGGCACTTAGTTCTCCTTTCGGCTCACAAGCTGCGGCTAATGCTCAGTGGGCAGCTTGGGAAGTAGGTGACCCTGCACTGGTTGGCAGTTTACCGGGTGGTCTGGATAATGCCGGGATAACCAACGATTACGATAATGCGTTGGCATGGGTCCTTGCAAATCCGAATGAAACTTACTCGGACTTTACACTGTATGTTCCAATTGATGGAACGCAAAACAACGGGGACACTCTACCTCAGACTTTTATCACTGAGACGCCTGAACCCAGTAGTCTTATGCTGTTTGGCAGCGGGTTGCTCGGGCTGGCAGTCGTCCTGTTCCGGAAGGCAACGCCGTCCGGAACCTTAACTTAACCGCGATTGGCCGCGAACCTACCCCTCTACTCGTCGTAGTGCAGCAGGCTGAAGACGTCGTAGTCGGGGAAGCGATCGCGGCCCTTCAGGAAGTCGAGCTCGACGGCAAAGGCCAAGCCGGCGATCTCTCCGCCCAATTGCTTGACCAGCTTGACGGTGGCCTCCATGGTGCCTCCGGTGGCCAGCAGGTCGTCTACCAGCACCACACGCTGGCCGGGGACGATGGCGTCAAGATGAATCTCTAAAGTGTCGGAGCCGTACTCGAGTTCATAGGTGACGCGGGCTACGGGGGCGGGGAGCTTGCGCGGCAATGCGGACTGCGGCGATGGATGATCGCAGTGCCCGTTTTGACGCCGCGCTTGTCGAGTCTATGGTTGGGTCTGGTCACTCCCATCTATGCACGCGTTGGCCGCAAGCTCATCGAGAGCATGAGGAACCCGACGCTAGTCCGTGATAAGTCGGCGCTGACCGCTTTCAACATTCGGCCAATGGGGTTGAGAAAGGCCGTCGAGAGGGCACTTCACAACGAAAACCTGGAGTATGCCGCGACTTTCTGGTCCGACGCGCTCTCGTCCAGCGGCAAACCCGCGTCTTGGGGCGGTGTTCGGTTCGGGACCAGGCTCGTCGATTCCCGGACCGCATACGTGTCCGTCCCACCCGCCTTGGCCTTTGCTCCCATCCAGCGGATTGGAGGTTCGAACGGATGGTACTTTGCCAGTTTTCTGTGGCAGATTCGAGGATTCTTCGATCTTCTTGTGGGTGGCGTGGGACTCCGCCGGGGTCGCCGTGATCCTCACGCACTGGTAGCTGGCGATGCTCTGGATTTCTGGCGCGTCGAGAGTGTTGAACCGGGCCGCAGGTTGAACCTCGTGGCGAAGATGAAAGTGCCTGGCCGTGCGTGGCTTCAGTTCGAAGTTGAACCAACCAACCATGGCTCGGTGATTCGGCAAACAGCAATCTTCGATCCAGCCGGACTCAGTGGGCTTCTTTATTGGTACGCGCTATACCCGATCCATTACAGCATCTTCAAAGGGATGCTCCATCAGATTGCAGCCATTGCACAGCGCGAGTCTGCCGTAGCTACGGCTTCAGCATAAGGCCAATCCCCAAGAATCCACTCCGCCGGACAGCATGAGCCTGCCGCTTGAAGGAAAGCTGCGTACTTTGATTCAGGCAACTTAGCCGTTGATAAATCATTGGCAAAATGGACGTACAGCGCGCCAAAAAACACGTCGATTGTCGCTAAATCGCCAATGCACTCACCGAGGGAAGATTGGTACCGGCTTCGTTCAAGTCGGCCATCGTCCGGGATTCCAGCATCTCCCGCTGGAGCCTGATTTCCGGCCGGATCGGCGTTTGCCGTTACTAATCCTGATCCACAGTGGTGTACGCCACCTTTGCATCAGATGAGTCGGCATCAGCACCTGCAGGCAGGCGATCCGGCAAGTCAAGGCGCGCCGCACCAATCCGGTTGTCGGCCATCCCATAATAGACATCGAAGCGGTCGGGCGTGCCCAGGTCGTCGCGCCGGTCAATGCCGGTGGGGAATACGACGTTGGCGACAATCCCATGGCGTTCTTCCGGCAACTCGGGCCTCAACACTGGCTCTCGCGAACGGTAGCTGATCACCAGGGGATGCTCCCTGGAGAAGATCATCACTCCCGCCGAATAGCACAACATTTGTCTCGTGGTGCCAGGCTCCTCCACTTCGCTAACACCGTGGTAGACGATCAGCCAGCCGTGTCGAGTCAGGATGGGCGGAGTGCCGCCGCCGATTTTGAGCCGTTCCCAGGGCCAGACCGGAGCCGCCAACCTGTGATGGAAGGTAAACTGGCCGGTGCGAAAGGGTCTATGGTTCAGTGTCATTCGGCAGTACGAAATCCAGATGCTTTCCCTGTCGAGATCCACCTCGCGGGTCGCCGGCTTGCAGGCCGTCTCCTGGGGGCTGGTGCCCGGAAAGAGCGGCCGATGGAGGATGGCCAGTTCCGGTTGTCCCGAAGGGTCGGAAATGACGGCTGGAAAGAGGCTTGCGTCTTTGTCGTCCACGTTTCCGAATTCGATGCCATCGGACGAAGCAAAGCTGGCGAGCCCCAAACGCTTCCAATGGAAGAGATCCTCAGATACAGCCAAAGCAATCCGCGGGCCATGGGACGACCATGCCGTATAAGTCATAAGGTATCGCTGAAGGGGTTCCAAATATGTTACGCGCGGGTCTTCACATCCGCCTCTTCCGTCGGGCCGCCGCTCATAGTCCTCCTCAGGTTCCAGCGCGATTCCAAGTCTCTCAACCCCTACGGGATCGCCGGTTTCGTTGAACCGCACGCTAGCAATGCCAATGCGCGAGTAATTCCCTTCTGCGGTCAGGCGCGGAAAGAGATAAAGCTTGCCGTCAGGCCCGCGAACGGCAGCCGGATTGAGGACGCCTTCGACCTCATGGGGATTGCCTGGCTCCGGCTCCATGATGATTCCCAGACGGCGCATGTGAAGTCCACTCATCGAACTCTCCTCAAAGGATCACGGCTGCCGATCGGGAGCCAGAATGGCGCAGATCGTTTTGATGACCAGTTTGGTCTCATTAGGGCCTCGTACCGGGATGCAAACGACGCCCGCTTGTTGAACCGGATAGTCGTTCCCAGCGGCAAACAATGCATCTCCTACATAAATCATCTCTCCCAACGAGATGCCCAGAACATCTCGAAGTTTCTTGATCCCGAAGGCTTTGTCAATGCCCGGCTTAGTTACATCAATGGATGTTGCGCCACCCAGACGGACAGAGAACTCCGGAATAAGTGTGTCCAGGATTTCTTTAATCTTTTTTTGTTTGGAGAAATCGGGATCCCATTTCTGCTTTTCCTCCAGGGGCGCCTGCTGACCCAATGCGGAGTAAGTTATCTGGCTTCCCCTATCTTCAATGGCCGCGCCCAGATCTTTTCTGCGTGAAAGCCGGCAAGCCCGACGGCCTTTTTCAGGGAATCGATGATAGTCGCGCGTTGATCCGCGGATAGGCCGTCTGAATATATCTGATTCCACTTGTCCGCGTATTGGAAGAACTTGGTTCCGCATGTCGGGAGCAAAGACAGATTCCCAAGATGCTCGTCGTGGGGCAGCGCGGAGACAAGCTGCTTTTCGAACTGCGGCCAATTGCCTCCGGAGATCACAGCAACTTTGACGATGCCGAGAAGGTCATGGAGCAGTCCTGACATTTCCGGATCGAGCGACGATTTGCTTTCGGCCAGCGTGCCGTCCAGATCGAAGACGATAAGTCTTTTCATTTTTCTCCAACTCAAGGAATCTCGATCTCAGGTATCGCAATCTCAAACATAGTGACTGTCCCGTTCGGCCGAAAAGCACACGCCCCGGCCATCGCCGGAAGGAGCCATACATCGCCTTTCCCAACGGCATAGGCAGCTCCGGCATGCTCGACCCGGCCCGCGCCCTCGATGCACACCAGCACGGATGGCACACCCGAGGCGCCCACGGTAAACGGCGACTTTCCCCGGAGCCGCCACAGCAGGAAATGTTTACAATCGAAGAGCTTTTCACGCTTCACGTGCGCGGCCGTCTCTACGAGCGGCGTCACGAGGCCGGCGGCGCGCCCGGCAAAATCAATACTGGCAAGCGCCTGATCGATCTGGAGCGGCCTGGGCTGACCGGTCTTCGCATCAACATGATCCCAATCGTAAAGGCGATAGGTTACGTCGCTGTCCTGTTGAACCTCAAAGACAACCACATCGCCGCCTAAAGTGTGGACCGTTCCGGCAGGTATGAATACGCCGTCGCCTGGCTTCGGGGTGATCCCCGCGAGATGGTCCGTTATCGTTCCGTTGGCGAGTGAATTCCGCAGATCGTCGATTGTTGTACCAGGCTTCAAGCCTGCATAGATTCGGCTTTCATTCCCTGCTTCAATCACAACCCATGCTTCAGTCTTGCCGGTCTCGCCCGGCGGAAGCAGTTCAGGGTGCGCATCGCCGGGATGCACCTGGACGGAAAGCATTTCCTGTACGTCGAGGAATTTCAGCAGCAATGGGAATCGGCTGAATCGCGGAGCCATCTTCCCCATCAGCTGTTCTCTGCATTGTTGCATCAGTTCGCTGATGGTCCGCCCTTTAAGCGGACCATTGGCGACTTGACTTTGGTGGTCATCGCGATCGCTGAGGACCCATGCTTCGCCTATGGGGCCGTCACCCGGGAGTGGCGCCGAGAGCAGGTGGGACAAACGCCGTCCGCCCCATAGCCGATATTGATAGATTGGCTCAAGGCGTAAAGGATACAAGGATAACTGACTCATTCTGTGCCCCCGGCTCTCATCATCGACACGTGCATGAGATCGATGTCAAGACGACTTTTGCGTTGATTGCACCAGCGGGTTGCTGGCGATGGATCGCTGCTCAAGGAGTTGACGCGCCGCGCCTATCTCGGAACGGATTGATGGCAACGGCTATTGCGATCGGCCCCATGGAACCCACGCCAGGTCTCCACTCAGAACATAAATTGCGAGCGCTGCCGCCATGAGGAGTGCGCCAACCCAGAAACGCCAATCACGGTGCATCCGTCTCCAGTAAGGGCCAGGATCAGGCTCACCGCTGTCGCTGCTGTTTCCTTCGGGATTGTGCTTGTTGCCGGTCAATTCTTCTCCATCTCCGCGCCGTATTCGCCGCGGCGCGCGCCCTGGTTGCAGCGTGCGCGGTGATATTAAGCCCGCTGCGCTGCAGATACATTGGCATCCAAGCCCTTCCAAAGCTCCAGGGCCGGCTGCTGGATGGCGCGGGCAAACGAAAATGCCAACGCCCAGGATAACCGTGACTTGAATCGCACATGCATCGCATTCAAACGGGCAGAGGCCAATTCCGCCGATTGACCGCCTGACAGGAACGCGATTGCCGGAACTGCAGCGGGGACGGCCCGCAAGAGACAATTCATCGTTGCGTCGGCCACTTCTTCCAAGGCTTCTTGTGTGGGGCAGTCCGATCCCGGAAGAACCATATTGGGCTTCAGGATCATTCCCTCCAGGATCACTCCTTGCGTATAGAGCTGTGAGAAGACCTCTCGCAGAACGGCCTCTGTGACCTCGGAGCACCGCTCCAACGAATGCTCGCCCTCCATGAGCACCTCAGGGCTCGACAACCGGTACAAGACCTGCTTCCTGGCACAGCGTAGCATAGCGAGCCAATGTCGTGAATGTGACATGATGCGCCTTGTCGTCTGGCAAAGGACCGATCTGGCTTGGCCGAATGCGGAAGCTTCGATCCCAAACCTTGCGTTCCGTGTACCCCACGTTGTGCAGACGCTGTAGTCGTTCAACTCGCCCGCCTTGTTGGCGGTATCCCAACTCTGAACAATCATGCGAAAGTTCTTCGGCTTTTCGTCGGGCGAATAGAATCTGAGCCAATCTCGCTTGATGAGCCCACCCTCCCGAGGTATCGGGCTCTGCTGGTACTGGCTCTCAAAGTTGTACTCGCCAATCGATTCGCGGATCTTGCGGTAGGTCTCGACCGAATCCCTTTCCGGGTGAAGCGCGTCACCTGTTTTGCGCGTAAAAGTGTGCTCCCCGAGGAGGCTTCTATATGGATAGCACTCCTCGTCAGTTGCAATCGCCGGCAGTGAAAGCACCTCCCAGGGTTCTTTTTCCGTTACTTCCCCGACCAGGTCCTCCTGGTGAAGCCGTTGCATCACGATAACGATCACCCCGTGCTCTTTCGAGTTCAGGCGGCTCAGAAGGGTATTGAAGTACCAGTCGTTGGCGGCGCGGCGACGAGTCTCGGACAGCGCATCTTCCGGTTTCAGAATGTCGTCGAGGATGATCACGCCGGCGCCGCGACCGGTCAGGACACCGCCAACTGAGGTTGCCATCCGGAAGCCCTGCTGCGTGGTCATGAAGTCGTTCACCGACTGCTTGGCTTCGGAAAGCACGGTCCGCGGGAAAAGCCTGCGATAGAAGCCGCTCCCGATGAGCGTGCGACAGTCACGCGCGTGCTTGTCAGCCAGATCCTGACCGTAACTGGCGCAGATGATCTGGTTCGTGGGTTCGTGACCAAGCAGCCAAGCCGAAAATGCGACCGTGGCGGCATGGGATTTCAATGTCCGCGGGGGAAGATTGATGATCAACCGCTTAGTCTGGCCTGCTCGGCACTTCTCAAGCGTCGCAGCCAGCAGTTCAATGTAGGGGCTCGGCTGAAAGTTGGCCTGCGGGTTGAGTTCATAAAACGAGCGTTCGATAAAGCTCGTCAGATCGTTGCGCAGGATCGCCTGGAACTCACTAACGGAGACCGACAACGCGTTGCTCATTCAGATTTCTCCTCTTCAGTTTTTGTGGGTTCGGTTGGGAAACTGGAGACGCGGCGCCGCAGACCCTCGAGTGTTTTGAGGTCGAGCTCGTTAAGGGGAATCCCACTCGCGCCCGACGTGGCACTTTCTTCAGAGCGTTGAATCAAGGCGACGAACTCACGTGTCGCGCGCAGGTCTCCTTCCGCTGGAGAGACTATGCCCACGGCGGCAAGAAGAAGGTCATGACCGTTTCAGCAGATGAGTTTCTGCGCAGATTTCTTTCCCCGCCTTACAGTAATTATTGAGGGTCTACTTGTCTCACTGATGTTGGCACAGAGGGTTCTTGCTGGCATGGGTTGGTGTGTAGAGAGTGCTCTGCGCGTCGAAGAGGAGCCGGTGGAGAGGCTTGCCTTGGTTGTGCGTGGTTTGCGGCGTTTGCCCTGGCGATTCTAGGTAACCAATGCTCGCGCTCCCTCCCAGGTATCGCGATCGATGATCGCTCTGGTAGGGCAAAGAGTCAAGCAAACTCAGGCAAAGTGGGAAAACTGCTGGCGACCGTGCGCAGTTGCCAGCAGTTTTCGAGATATATTCATACCGAGGTTACGCTACATCGCTAAGAAGAAGTATTTTCTAGCAGTACTCGTACACCCGAGGCGGGTAACGATATGGATGTTCAATGGGTGGATACGAATATTTTGTCAAAACGTCCAGCGCTTGCGAGGTTGAATCCACTTGATCATCATGCTTGGTTCCTGGAAAGCCCGTAACCTCAAGTATGTATTCGTCGAGCCATGGTGCTTGCTTAGGCAGATAGACTCTACCATTTTCGAACTTGATCGACTGTGCCGCCAGACGCATCAGTTTATCGCTTCCTTGCTGTGGGTTGTAGGCTTGCAGACACCAGATGTATTCAGACTCAAGCTCCTGAAGCATCGACGTGCCAGATACCCTGTCCTCAATCAAAAGCTTCATCGGGTTATATCGTTTGAACAGATCAAGAATCGCGCGCTTTAGATCGGGGAAGTTCAGCCGCTTTCTGAACACATCGAGCAAATAGAAATTTCCATCAAGACTTCCCCAGGTTGTGCAGACGCTGTAGTCGTTGCAATTGCCGCTTTTGCTTGCGGTGTCCCAGCTTTGTAGTATGCAATCCATATTTTGTGGCAATGCAGTTTCATAGAAACGAATCCACTCTCGTTTGATCACGTTTCCTTCCCGTGAAGTCGGGTCCTGCTGATACTGACTCTGGAAGTTATATTCTCCGACAGCATCGCGAATCTTCTGGCATGTTTCGAGGCTATCGCGCTCGGGGTGCAGAGCCTCGCCGGCTTTTCGCACAAATTGCTTGCGACCAAATACGGTCTGAAATTCAAAGACTTCATCCCGCGGTGCAATTGCAGGAAGCACAAGTACGTCCCAGTTCTCACGGTCCAGTACCTCTCCAACCAGGTCCTGCTGGTGCAGGCGCTGCATGACAAGGATGATCACTCCATGCTCTTTACTGTTGAGCCGGCTCAGAAGTGTGTTGAAGTACCAATCGTTGGTCTTCGTGCGCTGGGCTTCTGAAAGAGCATCTTCCGGCTTGAGCGGATCGTCGACGATAATGATGTCAGCGCCGCGGCCGGTGATTGGCCCACCAACAGAGACGGAAAGCCGAAAGCCCTGCTTCGTCGTCATGAAATCTTCGACGGCCGTCTTCTCCTGCGAGAGCGCCGTTTGCGGAAAGAGGCCGCGATAGAATGCGCTCGATACAAGCGTGCGACAATCGCGTGCATGCTTATCAGCCAAATCCTGACCATAGCTTGCACAGAGGATCTGCTTCGAGGGATCATGGCCCAGAAGCCACGCCGGGAACGCAACGCTCGCGGCATGTGATTTGAGCGTGCGTGGTGGCAGATTGATAATCAGCCGCTTGCACTCGCCGCGACGCACCTGTTCGAGCTTCGATGCGAGCAACTCGATGTAAGTGCCGGGAATGAACTCTGCCTGTGGATTCAGTTCATAGAAAGCGCGCTCGATAAAAGTTGCGAAATCGTTGCGCAAGATCGTCTTAAATTCTGTTTTTGTCAGCTCCATCGTACTCATTGCTCATTCTCCCCATAGGTTTTGGTGACCTGCTGAACTGCGCCCATACGCCGCAGCAGGTTTTGCATGGTGCGCTGATCGGCTTCCTGGATGCCTTCGCTGCGTGCGCCCGTTGCCGCTGACTCCTCCGAGCGCTGCACGAGTGTGAAGAACTCGCGCGAGGCGCGCAGATCGCCCTGCGCGGACTTGTTGCTGATCTGCATCACCGCCGCTTGAAGTTTGGTAACGGCGCGAGTGCCATGCGGGTCATTGATGCGGACCAACTGCCTGCTCTCCTTCAGCACGGTGGTTGCCAAATTCTTCGAGTTCTTCGGCCTTCCCTTTGGGTTGCCAGATGCGCCCTTCTGGAAGCGATTGTTGCGCGGGGGCTTGCCGTAACCAACCTCGTAAGGTGCATCCTGGTCAGCCATTGATCACCTCCCGCTCGGCCTCAATCTCATCAAACCGCTTGCCGCTGGCGGAGTGGATTGCAACATCGCCCGTGTACTTCTGCCAGCGGCGAATCGCGACATCCACGTAGATTGGGTCGATCTCAATGCCGCAGCAGATGCGCCCGACGCGTTCAGCTGCCATCAGCGTTGTGCCCGAGCCCAGGAATGCATCAAGCACAATCTCGCCGCGGGCCGAGCAGTCAAGAATCGCGTCAGCTACCATCGCGATGGGTTTTACGGTTGGATGGAGAGCCAGAAGGTTGCCCTCCTCGCTCTGCTTTGAAAGAGTCTGGATGCCCGGGTACTGCCAGACGTTGGTGCGATTGCGGCCGAATTGGCCGAGTTGAATGTTGTTCCGGTGTGGGCCGTTGCCCCTGCGGAAGACAAACACGAGTTCATGTTGCGAGCGGTAAAAGCTGCCCATGCCACCTTGGTTTTTGACCCATATGCACAAGTTCAGGAACTCGTCGTAGTTCTGCTTGCCGGCGGCAAGCAGTTCGCCCACATGCCGAAAGTCTATGCAGATGTAGTGGATGGAGTTGTTCGCACTGTAGTCGCGCAGCAACCGGAGGCTCGTCGTTAAGAAGGCGACGAACTCAGCCTCGCTCATCTCGCCCGAGGCCATCGCAAACTCACGGTGGCGGATAGCTCCGTTGCCCGTGGCGTGGCCGTCGATTCGCACATTGTAGGGCGGATCAGTAAATACCATCGCGGGGCGGCGGCTGCCAAGGAGCGTCTGGTAGGTCGCCTGGTGAAGGGAATTGCCGCAGATGACCCTGTGTTTGCCCAGGAGCCAGAGGTCACCGGGTTTTGTGACTGTCTCCCGATCGTAGTCGGGCTCGGGCGGCGCCTCTTCGGGTGGTGGTGCCGCCTTTGCCGTCTCCAGGATCAGGTCGATCTCCGGGACTTCAAATCCCGTGATTGTGACTTCAAAGTCAACGCAGTCGAGTTTCAGCAGGTTTTCAAGCTCAATAGCTAGGATCTCGGTGTCCCAGCCGGCATTCTCTGCCAGTTTGTTGTCGGCAATCACGTAGGCCCGAATCTGGTCCCGGGTAAGCTGGTCGAGCCGGATGGTCGGTACTTCCTCCATGCCGAGCAGCTTCGCCGCCTCGATACGGCCGTGGCCGGCGACGATCTGGTTCTCGGCGTCAACCAGCACCGGATTCGTGAAGCCGAAGACACGAATGCTTTCAGCGATCTGGCGGATCTGGTGCTTGGTGTGCGTCCGGGAATTGTGTGGATTGGAACGGAGTTGATCAATGTTCTGATAAACGATGTTGAGCTTTGATTCTTCTGTCGATCTCAAGTGAAACTCCTTGTGAAAGCATGGGTTGCCCGGCGACTTGGAGTCGCGGGGGTGTTGACCTCTGTTTCGTTCAACAGGCGTGGTTGAATTCAAGGAAAGGGCGCTGATTGGCGATGAGAACTCCGTCGGTCGAACAGAAATCGTCCGACTCAGCGGAAAGGCGGCCACGGCGTGACGCGTCGAGACCTTTGCCTGTTGTGCGAAAGGTGGGTTGTCACCTGACCTTAGAGGTCAATGAATTTGAATGGAGTTGCGATTCGGAAAGGGGAGTCCGCGAGAATTTCTCAGGCTTCCCCACAAATAAAAAAGGAACCGCCGAAGCAGTTCCTGAGTCTAGAGACAAATATAACGTAGTTACAGACCCGAAGGTCACGCGGTAGCGGTCTGGTCTTATGGTGCCAGACAACCTTGTGACCGCCCACGTCTACCGATCATTGGGCGCATCGCCTATTGTGATCAAGCTCAGATTGCGCAGGCAATCCGAAGAACAATTAGATTATAGACCCGTTTCCAAACAACGGCAATTGAAACGACCGGTTTGGCAGAAAATTCCCCCAAAAAGTCCCCATCACAATCGCCTATTCGCGATTGGCCTGTTTTGGTCGATTCGCAGTTTCAGAGGCGAGTGATTGAAGCGTACCGAGAAGGCCGCCATGATTGCGCTCCAAATAGCGGACGACCTTTGGGCACGCGAGCAGTTGTTCAACGTACGCACAAGATACTGTCAACGTCAAAATGTCCGTGCCATAGGACGCCTCGATCGCCTTGAGATTCCGGACCAAGGTCTCTGTATCTCCTCCAATTGCATTTGCGCGGCGGCATAGTTAGCCTTCAACTTTCGCTTCGATGTGGGAGGAACATTCAACAAATCGGGAGGTGTCAATGCCAGCCGCGATTTCGCAAAAGCGACTGACAGATCATTACGCAGGATCATCAACTCAACTGTGGCAATCTGGATCGCTGGCTCCATCTTTCGCAATACTTGGAAGAGCTTGGGACTCATTTTGCGATCACGCAGCAGGACCACAACCTCGTCGCAAATGCCGTCGAGCATCTTTGCTTTCTGCCGGACTGCGTGGACATCCACGTTTAGTGCTGCGGCAAGCCGCCCATCCTAGTCATGGCTATGACCCGGCTATCTAAATCAGAATTCGTCGCCGCTTTATGACCCGATGGGGTTTGCTTCTCTAATCCGAGATGCGTTCGGTCCTCGTGGTAGTAACGGACGTAATCATTCATCAAGCATTTCAGGTAACGTTTATTGAGAACAATCACGTGGCCGAGCAGATCACCACGTCCGCCGCAAACGCCAGCGACTCACTTCAAACGACCCTACCGAAACTGCCCCGATCGGGAAAGCTGCGCTCAATCCCGCATCATCTACCGGGGCAGTCCCGACAGGGATCTATCGTTTGCTGTTACTTAAGCTGGGCTGGTTTGCTAGCGCTAACCAGATCAATGTTCATTGCCATCTTCAGGGATAGCAGAGCGAGTACATCGTTCTGCGAAGACCCCACGCCGGTCTGCATCAGCTGGAGTAAACTCCCCGCCATCAAAATCCAGACTCTCACTTTTCGCTCGTTCACCATTGAAAAACAGTCGAACATGCTACAGGAGACAACTCGTAAGCGAAAGACAAACAGATTCGACTTACTTCTCGACCCAGTTGATTGTAATTGGATGTTGCAGCATCTCCAGTTGCAGCTTGAGATAAGCGTTCCAGTCCATGGCCGTAGGCATGTCTGCTTTGGACCATCCTGAGCCCGCAAAGTAAGTAAAAGGTTCGCCGGAGTGGCGCGTGAAAATCATAAGTGCGTGACCGACTGCGTCAAGGGTTCTGGCGTGTTCGCGGGGCTCAGCCACGAGGCCAGTGGCAATTCTTCCCGCCGACGGGATCTGTGGCGTATCCCAGACTGAGGCTATGCTTCCTTCCACCGGGAACTCTGCACTGGCCCCTTCATGGACAGCGATCGCGGCGGCAAGGTTTAAGGCACCAGCTCCTTTCCATGTGTAGATCGACTCGATCCTGTTCAGATGAGTACCGGCGTCCAGAGTGATTCGCTTGGTCTCAGATACTTCAATACCGTTTGTGTTCCACGGGGCATACGAGACCTCAAAGGAGAAGCGGATCGGTCCATTTCCCATCATATGCATGCTGGTATAGTTCTTTGACACGATCAGCTTGCCGCCGGCAAAGACGGCCGTACCTCCGCAACCGCGGCTAGGGCCGACGTAATAGGAATCCAGCCCCTGGCCATTGTCAACGTGATACGTGAGTGCGTGATTATGGGTGCGGGCGCCTTCAGCTTCTCGCTTGTAAAAGGTGTCGATGACAAAGTTCGGTATCCGCTTCGACCAGACATCGATGCCCGACGTGATCTCTCCTGCCGCCTGCAAGGCCGGACCATACACGCGGTAAGCCACTAGCTCATTTTCCCACGCAAAATCGTCCTTGCGTTCGAGAGCTTCTCTTCCAAAGACCAACGCTGGAAGTTTGGGAGCGCCCGGATCGATGCGAAAGCCAATTCGTAGCCGGCCATGAGCGGGCAACTGAACCAGAAGCAGCAAGAGGTTCGGTGCCGCGCCCAGGTTGCTGCTGTACAGTTGAGTTGAAATTCGCTGACCAGTTGCGGAGTCCTCAGCCACTATGGATGGAGCCTGGGCTGGCACAAGATGCAGCTGGCCCAAAACCTGTTCAAGAGGGATTTCTACCACTTCCTGCGGACGGTCAGCATTGAGGGGGTTGGCGAGAATCAGATCTTGCGCCAGTGCCCTCGGCGTGATGACGGCAAACACGATTGCAATCAGTGCACTAAAAACTCTCACGAGAACCTCTTTCTGTCATTGTCGGCGATGCCACCAGGTTGCCTAGCCTGGATTATTCATGAAATTCGTGGTCAAAATGCGTAGAACCCGGTCAGGACGGGCACTTGAACCATGTTTTGAGCTTCGATCAAGAATGACAGTGTGTCGAAAGCCTCAAATACCCCCCGCGCCAGAGCCCCAAGTTTTGCGGCCTTTTTGAGAATGAGCGTTTGTTCGTGAATAATCCAGGCTAGTGTGCTAGCCGGTAAACCTCTGCCCCTGCCAACAGGAATGCCCCAGTACCGGATACGTAGCTTGCGCCGCAGTGTAATCTCCGGGGACTTTTCCCACCGGCTGAATGCAACCAAGGCGGCCATCCTGATAAATGTGTGAGACAAGGCCCATGAGGCAGTATCTGCCCGGCAGTATCCATCTTCGCGCGCAAGAGCGGGGCATGCCCCGCGCCACGGAGGTATCGAATCTCTTTATTTTCTCCATCTCAATATAACAGCGAAGGTTACACCAACAACAAATCGAACAAAACTGTGCCGTCAATACAAGGCCTCTGGTTGTGCATCACTCCGCCCGCTTTGTTAACGGCGGCAGATTTTGCGCCGGCTTTCAGGCCTATCAATTGTTTTCAGTTTACTGTACGACGACTATTGCTCCCGCACCTTGATCACGAAATAGATAAGCTGACCGTGTTTTGAGAGCAAAAGCTGGCGCGGAAGAGTGGTGGGGATATGCACAACATCGCCCCCTTTCAATCGGAATACGAGTGCCTCCCTAATCGAGGTTTCCCTGATCTCTCTAAGGCTTACTGTCTGCGGCTCCAAAACCGTACCCTTCTTGCTTGAACTCAAGCGTGTACCGTCCCCGCTTCGCCTTCATTATATTCGCCTTATTTTCGCCGCTAAGGCAGCTCATTAAGGGATACGCTTTGCGGGGCAAGGTTAGATTTTCATACGGTATCTTTACTTCCATTGTTCTTGATCCGTCCGCAACAGGTGGCAGGCGTGGTGCGCGTATTTTTTTGCGAATGTCTTCATTTCACAAGCATTCGAAAATCGAATATGACATAATCAAAAAATGACGTTGTATTGTGAATTGCGTTTTCCGTCGAATTTTTCAGGAGTGGGATGGCAATGACTGACATAGCAAATGAGCCAACTGACAGCATTATGACGGATGAACGCCGATCTATGATCATGCAGATCATCGATTCTTCCGGTAGAGTTCGAGTGCGGGATCTCGTGCGCAAATTCGGCACATCGTCTGTAACGATCAGAAATGATCTCAATGAGTTACAGAATCGCGGACTGCTGTTGCGATCGCATGGAGGAGCCGCAAAACCGAACGTCGATCTCACCCAGCGTAAGGAGACGAAGGCACTGGCGTTTCTTCTCAGCAATCGAACAATGCTGCACACATTTCATGCGCGAATGTTGGGAGGCGCAGAAGAATACTGTGCTGAGCACGGCTGGGACATAGTCTATCTCTCGTACAGTTATTCGCCGCATACTCCGTGGAAAGAGCTGCACCTACCGGAAGTGATACAGCACGGTGACATTGTCCGGGCAGTGATTTTAGCAGGAACAAACTCCATGAACATCATCAAACTGCTCGAGCATAAGGAGATTACCTTCGCAGTTCTAGGCAACAATATCGTCGATGAGTTGCTGCATCTGAAACATGACGCCGTTTTTTCCGATGATGTTCAAGGCGGCTATGATGTGGCACGGTATCTGATCAGTCAAGGCCACCGCCGCATCTGCTTTGTAGGCAACACCCGGCTCCCGTGGTTTTCCCGGTGCTTTGCAGGTTATCGACGGGCAATGGACGAGGCCGGCTTGGTGCCGCGTCATAGCGATATTCATTCCGAAGATGACTCGGTAATCGGATACCTCGGTGCGAAGTCTCTGTTGGCAGGCAATGAGCCCGTTACAGCCATCTTTGCTGGTAATGATCTGGCCGCGCATGGCGTTTACAAGGCCTTAAGGGACGGCGGTTTGAGAGTTCCCGACGATATCAGCGTTGTCGGCTGCAACGATAGTATTGGAGCGTGGCTCTTTCCTGGTCTGACCACAATTCGCGAATTTCCTGAAGAAATAGGCAAACACCTTGCGGAGGCGGTTCTCAATCGCATCGAAAGTCCCGGGCAGGATGCACAATGCATTACGATTCCGACCGAACTGATCAAGAGAGATTCGTGTCGTTCAATCATTTCGGCGGCAGACTGACATCGGATAGAATGATCCCGGCAGCAATGCAGGGCACTCCCATCAAAATCTGTTGACTGTTCTGTTGATTGTGTATTCAGGGCCTGCGGTTACACTTGGTTAATAAAGGACGGTTGACAAGAAACTATTCTCGACTTGATATGCGGTAGATTTGTCGAATTGAATTACGTCAGCAAGCTGTGTCTGTGCCTTGTGGCTACCTCTAATACATTAGATCGTCTCACCGGGGGAAGCCGTCTGGCGACCACGTTTGGATCTTCCCCATTTCCGTTTTGATCAGCCTGCGCGCGATACGCTTGGCCAGAACTATAGAGGTTGTTGAGTACGGCATCGACCAAACGTTAAGCTTCTACGATATGGTACCGGAACACTGGCGCTCCCTCAGGACCAACAACCCGCTGGAGCGACTGATGCGGAAATTTTGGGAGGAACACGATGATAGGTGTGTTTCCCGATGGCGAATGGACACTGCTACTGGTTGCCGCAAGGCTACGTTATGTTGTGGCAACCAATTGAGCCACGGTACGTTACCCGAGAATGAGTCGGCTGACCACAGTCGCGGCCATCGCCTGACTGCTTTGGGCTTATCGCGGACCGAGAACTGAGGTGGTCCCGGTAGTTCGGACAGTTTTTGCTTTTTCCTTAAGTGGAAGTTCTTGTTTTTGTTTTTAGGCTGCCATAGATTCTGGCAGGCGGTTGAAGTATACCTGATCGGGCGTGAGC
>Ga0182027_10004990_pt1 | contig 20357 bp, 15 predicted proteins | sample 712E1DmetaG_FD_121300 | JGI IMG/M metagenome (GOLD analysis project Ga0182027, IMG submission 121300) | Permafrost microbial communities from Stordalen Mire, Sweden - 712E1D metaG (Illumina Assembly) | ecosystem: Environmental > Terrestrial > Soil > Wetlands > Permafrost | place: Sweden...
ATTTGAACCATATATCGACAGTACAGGCAAATATTTTCTGCTCATTCTCTTGGCCAACCCCAAGCAAACAGAATTATTTACAGTTTTATGTGAAGATTTGATAAGGGCTGTGCAATCCTTAACATCCACAGAAGACGTCATCAGTAATTTGATTGCAAGAATTCAGAAATGGCAAACGCTTTTCGATAAATTGAAATCACAAGGCCTCCAAGAACTTTCTCAAATTGGTCTTTACGGAGAGCTGTACTTTTTACGTCGTATTGTTCGATTATCTGACAAACCACAACCATTAGTCCGGTGTTGGGTTGGGCCACAAAATGCAAACCAGGACTTCAGTTTCATAAACTGCGCGGTTGAGGTAAAGACCACTCACGGCAAGAATCACCAGAAAATCCATATTGCTAACGAGCGGCAATTAGACACAAGCACAATTCCACGGCTATTTCTATATCATCTCTCCGTTGATGTCAGAGCAAATAGCGGAGAAACACTTAACGATTGCGTAGATGATCTTTGTTCAATTCTTTCCAGTGACCCTCTGGCTCTTAGCATCCTTCGCTTGCAATTGAGTACAATGGGCTACTTCGATATCCATCGCGAGGTCTACTCAAAAACAGGCTATTCAGTCAGGCGGGAGCGAGCATTCAAAGTAGAAGGTGATTTTCCGCGTATTGTAGAAGCGAGTGTCCCCGGCGGCGTCGGAGACATACAATATACGATAGTTATTCCCGATGATACTGTTTGGAGTCTTCCACTTGAAGAAATGATAACAATTATCAAGGCATAACCTATGGCAACAAATGAGGAAGTTACCGAGTACTGCAAAGAGCTCTTTGAGGAAGTGAGTGCGGAGTTCCCATCATACGCCGATGGGGCAACTCCAGAGCAAGTTTTTACAGACCATGCCCTTCAGTTGCTTGCTGAAGCTGGTGAAACTGAAAACTACAGGGTTTGTTATGATGAAAAGCAAGGCAAGCGTGGTACAGATCACAAAATAAACGCCTATTCCCTCTATGAAAACTACGAGACTCTCGACTTATTCATCACAATCTACGTTCCTTCAGGAGATGTCCAAACCATAGCCAAAGTTGAATGCGAAAAGGCTTTTCGACGGCTAACGCATTTCTTTCGCAATACCATTAACAAAGGATATGTTAATGAAATTGAAGAAAGCTCTGAGATTTACGACCTTGCTCATACGCTCTATAATGTCCCGGAGGTGAAGGAGTTCCTCACACGAATCAATCTATTCGTTGTTACAAATGGCGAGGTACACTACGAATATAATCCACAGGAAAGTATTGCTGGTTTTCAGATATTTAACAGAATAATTGACATAACCTACTTGTACAACATTTCCACAAAAGCCGGTCTTCCTATAGAAATCGACTTCCGAGCTATGGGCCATGATTTGCCATGCATAAGCACTGAGGCAGCAAATGGTGAATACAAGTCCTATCTGGCAATTATTCCTGGTTTGGCGCTTTCAACTATTTATGAGCAGTACGGGCCGAGGCTTTTGGAACAAAATGTGCGGTCATTTCTACAATTCACAGGCAAGATAAACAAGGGCATACGAAAAACAATTATTGAAGAGCCACATATGTTCTTTGCTTTCAATAATGGTCTTGCTGCTACAGCGGATGAGGTCACATTCGTAGAAAATTCAAATGGTGGCAAGTCAATTGGACGTACAAGTAATTTCCAGATTGTTAACGGCGGGCAAACAACAGCTTCAATATACCATACGTGGAAGAAGAATGGCTGTGTGGATATCGCACAAATAAATATCCCCTTGAAATTGACTATTCTGAATGATAAAGCCAAAGTGCCTGTAACTGTTGGTCGTATAGCTGAATGTGCCAATACACAAAACAAGGTTTCCACTTCTGACCTGAGCTCAAATAGAGAAGGCTTTGTTCTCTTGGATAATATTTCGCGAGCTGTTTGGGCTCCTCCACGCCGAGGAACCACACAGCAAACCAGATGGTTCTTCGAAAGGGCAAGAGGCCAATATCGCAACGAACGCAACCGAAACGGATACACGTTGGCGAAGAGAAAAGCGTTTGACTTGAGGAATCCTCGAAGCCAACTTGTCACAAAAGAACAAATGGCCAAATATATTAACTCTTATTGCGAAATTTCCAAAGGTACAAAATGTGTTATTGGCCCTCATCATGTTGTACGAGGCAATCAGAAAAACTATGTCCAGTTTCTTACCTATAATTTTAGAGATGATCCTGACCCCGCTTATTTTGAAGATACTGTTGCCAAAGCAATTTTATTTACAACTGCTGAAAAGATCTACGGCGTTAAGCCCAATTCAATCGGAGAGTTGAGGTACATAACAGTGCCCTATACAATATCTTGGCTTTCGTACAAACTTGAGAATCGAATTGATCTTTACAGGTTGTGGCAAACACAAGGAATTCCGGATTCACTGGTGACGAGCCTGCGCAAGATAATGATCGAAATTGAGCAACATATCAAGACAAACGCGCCGGGGGATCTATATGGCGAATGGGCAAAAAAGGAGGATTGCTGGACAAGTCTTAAGGGGGCGAATCTCAACATCGATTTTGCCAATTTCAAAGATATCCTAATCACGGCAAGCGGAAATGCAAGAGCGTCCAATGTTGATGTGGATAAGGCTCAAAAGCAGCAGTACCTTGCTGAGATCAAGGAACTCGGTGGTGAGAACTGGAAGAAGATTTATCTTTGGTGCAAGGCTACCGAAAAAGTCCCTCTGTTTTATACCGACATGGCACACACGATTGGAAAGAAAGTCCAGGCAGGAATTACCCTAACAAACAGAGAAATCCTTGCAGGATTTACCTTATTGAATGACTTGGCAGAAAAGGGTGCAAAATTGGGAAAGATACTCCAAGACAAGTGAACATATATTTTGTGAGAAGTGGTGATGTACCTGTTTTGCACCTTATTTTGATATGGATACATCGAATCAGATTATTATTGCGTGTGGTTAACCACATATGCTATATTAACATCAGAAGACAACCACACCTTGGGAGGGTTTATGGCGGAAGATACTCAAGTTACATTTGATTTTTATGCTTTAGTCAGAGACACTCGCGAGGGATATCAATTTATTCAGGATGATTCTTACGGAACAGTCGATGCTTTTTCAACTGCGGATGAAGCTTTTTCTGCCGCTGAAGAAAGCGAAGACCCAAACGATATCGTTGTTGCTAAAGTGCAAATCATTAAACGAAAGTAAGAGACATCCTCATAGTATGAAGAAAAGTATAGTCGACAGACATCTGAAAAAGATTGTGGGGGTACGTTTTCCTGATGAACTGCGTACTGAGCTAAAGAAAGTTGCTCTGGAATACAAATTGAAAATGAATGATATAGTAGTTGAAGGGACAAGGGAAATTATTAAACAAATTAAGAAAAAAGACAAGCTGATCTGATGAATACTGTCCGCAAAAATCGCCTCGACGGTCATCCATGCTTGGATCCGCTCCGAGGCTTGCGGGTGGAGAGGCGCCCGGATCCGCCGATCTCCTTATTCATGAAGAAGCCACGTAGTGAACGCCGGTTTCAAGGAGCAGGTGACCTACTTTGATATTACAGATGGCGGACCGGCGGGCCTCGTGCCGCGAAAGACCTGGTGTGCGGCCGTTGGTGGACAGATTATTGAAAGGCCTTGATTGCGGTTTGAAGGTCCAGGTTGCTGATGGTGGTTCTGTGCCAAATGTTTCGATCCTGGACTGACAATGCCGGATAGATGGTATCTTGGTCGAAGATACTATCGGAAACCGTTTCAGAATTGTCGATTTATTCCTGTTGCCGTCTACTTGTTCATTTGTATTTTCATAAAGAAAGTGTTTGCTGCGGAAAAGCAACCGATTTCAATCGTTATAGGCAAAACCCATTGGAAAGAGCTTGAGGATAAGCCCCGCGTGGACATGCTTTTAAAAATAGCGTTACCATTCTTGGATACTTTCATACATCGGAGGAGAGGCCGGATGACTATTACACATCGAGCCACTTTGAGGTTTGCAGCTGGGTGCATCGTACTCGCCGTGGCGGCCTGGAGTGTCCACGCGCAGAATTGCGGCGCCAATAGTCCGATCCAGATATCTAAGGACAACCTGAATATTGATTTTATAAAGAACAAAATCCGGTCCAACCCGTCCGCACTATATACACTTGGCGATATCAAAACACTTAACACGAATATCAAGGCCTGCCAGAATCAAATCGACAACGCCCTATCTGAAATAAACAGTTCAATTTCTGCGCTGGTGCTGGATAAACAAGACCTTTTAAAGTTAAAGGATGTCGATAAAATTAAGGAACAAATCGTCGCCAAGAATGACAGCAAGGCCCAGATCAAAAAGGAAATGGAAAAAGACTTGTCCAATGTCGCATATAAAGGTCTTTTTCTCTGCATAGCCAACGATATCGACGTTTATGAATCAAAAGAGAATCTCGCAAACATGTCGGAAGCGGCCATAAGCGGCGACGCCATCAAGAACCTTAACGGCATTTTCCTGGAAAGCATGACCGTAATTCAGAATAACGTTACGATCCGCGATTACGTTCGTTCCGTCATGGCTGGAGAAATGAATATTGAGAAGAAGTACATCGAAGTCACGTTGCGAAAGGATAAGAAGTTCATTTATGTTGCCAAGGTAAGCGTCAACCCATTAAAAAAGCCGATCTCCGGATATGACACAACCCAGGTAGCTGCCGGCAAGGTATTTGTATTTGACCTGATGAAAACAAGAAGCGTGCCAGACCTCTCACAATTCGGCATTTCCTCCAATGATGAAAATATTGCACAGATACCGGATCTTATCGCAAGCCTTTCCAACACTATCGACCAGGAAAACCAAGTAGCCGGACACCGCGAGAGCACAATCCTTACCAACGGCAACGCCAATATGCTGAAGGTGCAAGACGAGATCAAAGCGCTCACGGAAAAAATGAACGCCTATATAACCGAAATCAGCCGTATCCTGCAGTTGAAAACCAAAGTCGCATTTGACCAAAACAACCTTCAGAAATGCGTGGAAGCGGCACTCCAGTATTTCGACACAAAGATTAAGTTGCTTACAGACAAGAAAATGATGATTAAGGAATTCGAGCTTATCTCCCAACACACCAATGTCGTTGCCGAAGGTGAACCAACGGAGGACGTCGCGAAAACCGCAATAAATGTTGCCAAGCAGATTGAAGCCAGCTATTCGAAAGTCGAGCAATTCTCGGAAGTAACGGAAGTGCAAAATTACATGCTCACAAATTATGAGCTTGCAAAAAAGAAAGACATCTATCGCGCCGTCGATAGGATCTGGATTTATCCAATACCCGACAACCAGGATAATTTCGAGTTGGTTGTAGTGGCTAAATTCAAAGTAAACTACGATTTCTCTTCTACACCTGATTCCACCGCGTATAACCAGCTGGCAAAAGAAGTGTTTTCGACAACTGCAAAACCTATTCCTTCAAAAGAACAAAAGCCCGTGGAGAAGAAACCCGCGCCAACAGCGCAGCCGCCACTTGCTACTGCGCCGGCCAAACCACCCGCAGTCGTGATGGGCACGCTCACCCTGACCAGCGACCCATCGGGTGCAACGGTATTCATCAACGATCAGCAAGCGGGAACAACGCCTATTCAGGGACGTAATCTTGATCCTGGCATTTATTTTTTGCGGCTTAACCTTACCAATTTCAGGGATGTAATGGACACTGTCAACGTATTGTCGGGAGAAACTGTTAACAAAAACTATACACTCACTCTGATGGCCAGGGAAGAACACAAGACCGTCGCAGCGCCGAAAGTAGAAATAGAACCGAAGAAAAAGAATCCGAGTCAACTTGCCCGGCGCATCACATTCGGTGCGTTAACCGTTGTCGCCGCGGGCGTTGGATACTATTGTAATACGGTTGCCCAAGCTGCGGTGGACAGGCAAACGGACCTTGAATCGAGCTATAAAACTGCGACGACTGGGTTTGATGGTATTGCCGCCGACTACAACGATCAGAAGAAAAAAGCGAACGATTTCTGCCTTTATAGAAATTTGCTGTATGGGTTGTCCGGACTGATGGCGGTAGGGTTTGCGATTTCGATTCCGTTTTGAAGGACGTTCACAGGGGGTAATTGGCGGATTGTGCTCAATAGTGTGCTATCCAAAGGGGTTCGTTATGAAAAAGTCAACTGTTGTCACCATCCTCGCCCTCCCATGTTTTCTGGCGCTGGTTCTCACCTGCGTGCAGCCGAAAGGTGACCTTGCGCGAAACAACCCTCTTGATCCCAGCAGCTCAAACTACCAGCCGCCGATTATAAGCGCTCAGCCCCAACCGGTTACCGTGTCTGTAGGCGATAAAGCCGTCCTGAGCGTTGCGGCCACGGGCAGCGCACTGAGTTACCAATGGCAAAAGGACGGCGTCGATATTTCCGGGGCAACGAGCGATAGTCTGGTATTAACCGCCGCCTTACAGACAAACCAGGGGAATTATGGGGTCATCATCACCAACGCAAAGGGAAGGGATACCAGTAGTGTGGTAAGCCTTACCGTCAATCCGACCCTTGCAGCGCCGGTTATCGTGACGCAACCGCAATCATTGTCCGTGCTAACCGGACAGTCTGCGATGTTCACGATAATTGTGACGGGAACCGCACCGCTTGCATACCAGTGGAAGGATAATGGTACCGACATTGCGGGTGCGACAAGCAGCACATTCAGTGTGGCGACTGCGCAAGTTGCCAATGCAGGAACGTATACGGTGGTCGTGAGTAACAGTTCGGGAACCGTGGTTAGCGCTCCAGCAACGTTAACGGTGACTGCCGCTGCCGTAACACCCACAATCGTAAGTCAGCCGCAATCGCAAACCGTCATGACCGGTCAATCGATTACCTTGGCTGTATCCGCAACCGGTACTGGAACTCTATCTTATCAATGGGAAAAGGAGGGTGCTGATATTTCGGGTGCAACAGCAAATACGTATTCTATTTCCAATGTTCAGAACACAAATGCCGGCACATACACCGTAGCAGTGACCAATAGCGTCGGAAGCGTAACAAGCCTTGGGGCAGTGATTACAGTGTCTGCCGCGCCAGTTGCGCCGTCAATCGCTGTCCAACCCCAATCCCAGACCGTAACAGCAGGCCAGAATGTTACGTTCAGCGTAACGGCAACCGGAACGGGCCAGCTCTCTTACCAATGGAAAGAAAACGGAACGAATATTTCCGGGGCAACGGCAAGTAGCTATTCAATTTCCAATGTTCAGAGTGGCAATGCGGGAACTTTTACCGTGGTCGTTAGCAATAGTGTGGGTAATAGCGTCAGCAATGATGCAACACTCACTGTGACAGCGGCGGCGGTTGCTCCGGCAATAACCGTGCAACCGGCCTCACAGACAATTACCGCAGGACAGAGCGTTACGTTCAGCGTAACTGCAACCGGCACCGCGCCGCTGTCGTATCAGTGGGAGAAGGACGGCACGGATATTTCTGGCGCTACAGCAAACAGCTTTTCGATCACAAATGTCCAAAATAGTAATGCCGGAACATATAGCGTGACGGTAAGTAACAGCACGGGCAACGCGCCGAGCACTGGCGCGGTCTTAACAGTAACTGCTGCACCTGTACCCCCAACAATTTCAAGTCAACCGCAATCCCAGACAGTGACAGCCGGACAGAGCATCACGTTTACCGTGGTTGCTTCGGGTGCCGGAACACTTAGCTACCAATGGGAAAAAAATGGTGCTGCAATTTCAGGAGCTACGGCGAGCAGGTTCACTTTAAGTAATGTTCAGAGTGGAAATGCGGGTACATATGCAGTTGTTGTGACCAACAGTGCGGGGACCGACACAAGTAGCGGGGCAGTGCTGACGGTGAATCCCGCAACAGTGGCGCCAAGCATAATTACGCAGCCACAATCGCAAACCTTAACAGCTGGAAGTAGCGTTGAGTTTAGCGTGGCGGCAACCGGAACGGCTCCTCTTTCGTTTCAGTGGTACGTAGGCGGTACAGCAATTTCAGGAGCGACTTTATCGACTTACACAATATCGAACGTGCAGGCAGCCAATGCAGGAACCTATACAGTAATGGTATCCAATGGTACTTTACCGAATGCTACGAGCAACGGAGCAGTGCTGACAGTGAATGCTGCTACATTGATACCTCCTAGCCTCACTGCGCAACCCCAATCGCAGACAGTTCTGGTTGGTCAGAGTGTGACGTTCAGCGTGAGCGCATCTGGTTCATACCCACTTTCGTATCAGTGGTACGTAGGCGGAATAGCAATTTCAGGAGCGACTTCATCGACCTACATAATATCGAACGTGCAGGTAGCCCAATCAGGAACCTATACCGTAATGGTATCCAATGGTACTTTACCGAATGCTACGAGCAACGGAGCAGTGCTGACAGTAACTACCACTGTTGCTCCCAGTATCACTACTCAACCGCAATCGCAGACCGTAGCGGCTGGTCAGAGCGTGACGTTCAGTGTGTCAGCAACAGGAACGGCCCCGCTTTCGTACCAGTGGTACAAAGACGGAGCTACCATTTCAGGAGCAACTTCATCGAGTTATTCAATATCGAATGTGCAGACGGCTAATGCCGGAACCTATGTCGTTACGGTATCCGACGGTACCTTGCCTAATGCAACAAGTAACGGGGTTGTGTTGTCAGTGGCACCAGCTACTTTCACTGACATTGATGGCAATTTATATCACACAGTCATTATAGGGTCGAAAATCTGGATGGTAGAGAACCTTAAAACCACAAAATATAATGATGGTACCGCAATCCCATTGGTTACCGACCAGTTAGCATGGCACAACCTTACGACACCGGGGTATTGCTGGTATAATAACGATGCAGCTACCTACAAGAATACCTACGGCGCACTATACAATTGGTATACCGTAAACACCGGAAACCTAGCCCCAGCCGGCTGGCACATTGCAACGGACTCCGAATGGAATATGGGCCAATCAATAGGTGGGTCCCTTAAGGATACTGGTACGGCACATTGGCTATCTCCCAATACGGGTGCGACAAACTCATCCGGGTTTGCAGCGCTTCCTGGTGGCCACCGATATATGTCCGATGGTAACTTCAACGGAATTGGCAGCAACGGTGACTGGTGGTCGTCTACGGCGTACGATGCGGCAAATTCGTGGGAAAGCGGCATGAGTTCATCAAACGCGTATTTAAACCGTACCCACAATCTTAATGCAAACGGCTACAGTGTCCGGTGCGTTAAGAATTGAGTGCAATTTTGAAAACCCATTTGAAAAAGGTGTTGTCCCGATCTAGACGAAAAAGGATTGACTTATTCATTTTCAGAAAGGCTTAACCCTACCGCCGATGGAGTGTAGTGGATGGAGAAGGGAACCGAAATGTCTCTGCATTTGCATTTTCACTGTGAAAGCTGTACTCTAAAAACGGACTGTGATGTTTACGTTAAAGATGTGGATTCCTGCGGGGGTCTTACCAAAGCAACGTTTTTTCTCCCTTGTGAGAACAAAATAGGTGATAAATTAACCATTGAAAGCTCACAAACAATTGTTTCAACAATACCGGAAGATGCAATTATTGCCACATTATCCAAATAGTTTTAAGTCGCCTACCTCGCCAAATGCCCTGCGAGGTACCCGCCTTCAATGGCAAGGGCATTCCCCCCCCACATATAAAACCGCCAATCGCCGGTAACCGGCTTGGCAACGGCTCTTAGGGTACACTTGGAATATGACACGGTTGGTATCCAGTTTAGGTTTGTAAATGAAATCCGCACTAAGATCCAAAGGTTTTGCCAAGGGTAAACTATCCGAGCAGCTTTGAGCCTTTATGAATGCTCCATCTTTTTCCTTATTTGTGGCGGACTATACGGATCGGTAGAAAAAAAGACCTTAAAAATCGCCGTGCCGAAGACTATGTTTAGAGTAGGACCTGCTTGGGTTGCTATGGTGTTCTAGACCGGAGGGCGAAGTGAAAGGAGTTTAGGAACGGCATCATGAGGAATAGGCAAACTTGGCGGTTTCCATGGGCAAGGGACTGGAAGTAAATGGCTGCTCATAACGGTAAGTATTTTGGACCTAATTATCGCTATGAAACAGAGTATTTGGGGTTCGATTCCCTCGGAAAAAGGAGGCGCTATGAAAAACATTCCGTTTATTGTGGGCACAAAGATTGGAAGTGCCATTTCTGATTTGTTTTCAACTGGATTTTTCGAGCGGCCCTTCTTTCAGTGGAGCTTTTGGGTGCTCACTCTCATTCCCCAGCCCGTTAGGTAATCAGCAAATGAATTTTGTTAGTCTTCAAGAATTGCTGTAAATTGCAAAGGAAATAAGATGGATTTCGACAGTGACGAGTACTATTCAATTTCAGTTTCGCACGGAAAGAAAATTGGTCCGCGTCGCTACCACGCTACGGCTGACATTATCCGTCGCGATACCAAGAAACCTGTTGGCGATGTTGAGGGAATTGGTGGGGCAATGACTACGGCAGAGAGAAACGCAAAGCAAAATGCAATCAACCTTGCTGGATCTTTGGGTCGTCCGCCGAAAAATTGGAAAAAACAGTAGGGTGTATTAGCCCTTTAACCAAATAGGTTCGAGATTAGTTTCTCCGCGCCGATAGAATTTTCTTGCTCATTAAGAGTCTCCCAAATGGCAAATAGCTTGGCCTGCACTGGAATGAGCGTGCGCAGCACATGTTTCAAAGCCCTACCATCAATGTTTCCGGCCAAAACGTGGAAGCTTTTTAGGCTTAACGATGCATCGATTTTGTCCGAATGGATTATGTGAAGGTGGGGCTCATTGTGCCCGCCGTTTTCTTTGCGAATCTCAACTCTGACTTTGTCTTCGCGCATGACAACCAGCCTGACTGGAGGGTTGTCGCCGAATTTCTCTCGTTCGTATTCTTCTTCAGCGTTTCTCTGCGCTTGATAGATGGCATCACAAAGAGAGAGAAGAAACTGATTATTTTCGGTCGTCATTTTGGTCATGCTTTCTTTTGCTTTTTCGTAGTTTGTCTCAGCATAATACTCATGTGAATTATTAATTGTTTTGCGCACCGCAACCAAATTCTCTACAGATGGCGGATTCGAAGAATAGTAGCATACCTCCTGACCATTATCAACGTTCATAATTTTAGTTATAAGGACATGTTTACTAATAAAATCATTAAAAACCTCTTCCGTAACAGATAAAATGCTTTTTACGTCAACGCCCATACCAACACACTTTCTTTTCTCAGCGGACCACCCGCCCCTGGTTTGCGGTTTTCGGCGTTATTGCCGATTCAATTCTCAAAGACTTGAAATAGTATGAATAGGTTATTACTTCCGAGTTCCTTTTGCAAGTTCAGTCACTGTCTCAGTACGCAGTCTATTTTCATTTGAAGTACTTTGGTACTCTCGTTCTAATTTTTTCAAAGCTTCCTGTGTTACTCTAGTAACATCTGCTTTTAGTTTACCGTACGTGACACCTTGAAACGTCTCCCCAACAATGTCCATCATAATCAAGACTGCTAAATCCTTTGCTTCCATACAAAGCCCCTTTCATTATGCCCCAGAAGAACCCGCCAGAGCATTCGGTCGCGGCATTTTACTACATGTTTAATATAACGTTATGGCAAAACTTTCTTAAAGCAATATTTTATTTGCTTTTTCCTTTGGCTCTCATCCGTCATAATAAGAACTCAGAACGAATCAAAACGGCTATTTTTAGCAAAAATTAGCCACTTTTTAAGAATGGGGGTGCAAACCAACAAATAGGAGTAATTCCCCGTAGCGGTTGACGGAATGCTATGTTTTTACTATTTCAGGCACCCATAGGGGTCCCCTGGGGATTCGTGCGTTGTCGGCCGGTTCGGCGTTTTTAATAATTGATTCTCATCACCGCATTGACTGCATCCTTCGGACTTGATCTCCTGTACCGTAATGTATTCCTCGGATCCTTGTGGCCGATGATCTGCTGAATTTTCTCGAGCTTGGCTCCGCCTTCGAAACTCGCCGTGATGGCCGTGACCCGCGTTGATTGGGCGCAGATTCCGCGCTCATCGGGGCGGTCGACCTACAGGCCTGCAGATCGACCGTACTTCTTGACTGTATACCAGATCATAAATTCATGCATGGGCTTGTCCTGCAAAGTGCTCCCGCGTCTATTGAACGGCCGGAACAAATATGCTTCTTTATCCTCTGCGGAGATCGCCGCGGCTGTCATCCATGCCTGGATCCGATCCGAGGCCTGCGGGTGGAGAGGCGCCCGGATCCGCCGATGTCTTTGTTTTCATGGAGGAGTACATAATGAATCCCTGTCTCATGCAGCAGGTGACGTACTTCGATATTGCAGATGGCGGACCGGCGGCCGCCGGTGTTGAGAAGCACGGCAAGGAGCGCGCGATCGCGAATATCGCGTACGGTGTCGGCTGGGGGAGCGTCGAGAAGCCGGCGGGCCTCCTGGGGAGAAAGACCTGGTGTGCGGCCGCCAGCCGAAAGATTATTGGATGGCCTGGATTGCGGTCTGAAGGTCCAGGTTACTGATGGTGGTGTTGTGCCAGATGTTTCGATCCTCGACTGACAATGACGGATAGCTGGCATCACGCATGAAGAGTCCGTAGTCGCCGCAAGGAAGAGTGCGGAGCTGTCCGACCCATTCCTCCCGAAAGACAATCGACTTTCCGTCGGTGATATGGAGAACGAGCACGTTCAGGATGCGTTCGAGTTTCAAAAGGTCCTCCTCGTAGTAGATCGGCCAGGCAGGTCTATTTTACGGCCTAATCGGCCATTTTGCAATGACATTCCTCGGTGAAGGCTCTGGGGCGGCCGGAATCTGCAAACAGATCGGATTGCTGTTGTCCTTGCTTTCAGGATAGCGCAGGAATTGATTTATAAGCACAGACTTGTCGTAAGGCCCAACGCCGAAAGATGCGATAGCACTTGCTGAGTACAAACGAACATCAGTTGTTAAGGGGTCGTTTACTAAAGGAGATATCCTTTGGCCAAGAAAGCGAAAGCCGTTGACGTTGTCCCAATTGCGGACTTGGGTGCTCGTCCGCGTCTAGTCAAGCTGATCATCAAGAACTTTCGATGTATCGGAGCTACCCCAGTCACAATCGACCTAGATGACATCGTAGTACTTGTCGGACCAAACAATGTCGGGAAAAGCTCCGTTCTTAAGGCTTACGAAGTCATAATGTCAGAAGGGGCGAACGCCGGGAATCTTTCAATTGACAATTTTCCCTCGGGAAAGGTTGATCCCTCAGCATTGCCAGAGATCGAATTACATACGGTCGTCTACGACAACAGCCCCGGGGCGGAGTGGATGGAACAGACGGCCTCGGGAGAGATGCTTGTCAAGGAGCTATGGCGCTGGCTTGGGCCGGGAGCCCCTTTGCGACGCGGGTACAACGTTCAAGAGAAACGATGGGCATCGGACGAGGACAAGGAAAAGGTGCCTTGGGGAGCTGCAGGAGTTGCGAATTCACGTAGGCCGCAACCACATCGGGTGGATGCATTTGCATCACCGGATGACCAGGCGGCCGAGATCGTGGCGCTACTGATGACGGCAATCAAAGATCGCGTGAAGTCGCATCAAGCTGACTCCAAGATAAACAAAGAATCTGATTTCGCAAAACTCTTGGCAGGAATAGCAACCCTACAGAAAAAAATAGTGGGCGAAAGTCAGGAGCACATTACCTCTGTTCAGACGGATTTGTCTGGGTACATCGGTCGAGTCTTTCCTGGTCACCGTGTTGTTTTCGACGCTAAGCCCGAAGATGATTTGGATAAGGCTTTGAATCTTTTTAAAGCGAATCCGCAACTTCTGATGGGACCAGAGAATGGATACTTGAGTGCAATAGGACATCAAGGAAGTGGTGCTCGACGTACTCTTCTTTGGAGCGCCATTAGGCTTTTGGCTGAAACAGGGAAGAAGAAAGCGGACCCCGGCCAGCGCCCGCATATTCTTCTCCTTGACGAGCCAGAGATATGCCTACATCCGAGTGCGGTAAGGGAAGCATGTGATCTTCTCTACAGCCTCCCTGCCACAACTGGTAATTGGCAGGTAATGGTCACCACCCATTCGCCTTGTTTCGTCGATTTTGCGAGAGATCATACCTCTATCGTACGTGTAGAACGGAAGGACGATGGCCAAATTGCTGGAACAACCATTTATCGGCCAACTAAGGCAATGTTCGATGGAACCGATCGAGAGTGTTTGAAACTCCTGAATATGTGCGATCCTTACGTTGCAGAATTTTTCTTTGGTGGTAAGACGATCGTCGTTGAAGGTGATACCGAATTTACGGCCCTAAAGCAGGTAATTGGGTATTCTCCTGAGAATTACGAAGGAGTCCATATTGTGCGTGCGAGAGGAAAAGCCACGATTGTTTCCCTTTGCAAGATTCTAAATCAGTTTGGTGCGCCATATTCGGTCTTGCATGACAGCGACAGACCCACCTATCAAAAGGATGGAAAAGAGCATGCGAATCCCGCATGGGCGCACAATGAATCAATCAGAATCGAAATTACCAAGGCGTCTGCGCCCACGCGCCTGGTAGCCTCCGTACCCAACTTCGAAGGTGCCTACTTATGCGAGGAGGTAAAGACAGAAAAACCGTACAATGTGTTATGCTGTCTAAAGGAAGATTCGTCGATTGTCAGAACGATCGTCCAGCTTCTTGATTCGCTGATAGACTTCACAAAGCCAGTTCCTCCTGGTGCTGTTCAGTGGACATCTATTGATGGGCTAAAGCGAGAAGTTGAGAGAATGTAGGGGAGATTCAGCTTCGCTCTGCATTGTACTTTGGGCGAAAAGCAGTGATTAATGGCTAACCGAAGATCTAGCAAGAGTTAGCATCTCTCATTTTCAAGTGATGAGGTCAAAATGTTTAAATTCATACACGCAGCAGACATTCATCTGGATAGTCCTTTACGCGGTCTCGCTCGCTATGAATCTGCTCCTGCCGAAGCCATACGTAAAGCGTGCCGCAGAGCTTTCGAGAACCTTGTGGATCTGGCTATTGAAGAGAAGGTTTCATTTGTTTTGTTGGCTGGCGATCTCTATGATGGAGATTGGAAGGATTACAGTACAGGTATATTTTTGAGCCAGCAGGTGGGCCGACTTGGCCAGCACAAAATATCGGTTTTTGCTGTTGCTGGCAACCATGATGCTGCCAATCGAATTACCAAGACCTTGGATTGCCCCCCCAATATGACGATCTTGTCTGCGCGGAAGGCTGAAGCAATAAGATTAGATGATTTGGCGGTCGTCATTCACGGGCAGAGTTTTGGGACGGGGCATGTTGAAGAAAACCTTGCGGCCGGATTCTCGACCGCTGAAAAAGGAATGTTCAACATTGGCCTATTGCACACCAGTCTCGATGGTCGCGAAGGTCACGACGTATATGCACCTTGTTCGCCGGATGATCTTCGCTCCAAGGGTTATGAATATTGGGCTCTCGGGCACATTCACAAACAAGAATTTGTGTCCAAAGATCCATGGATTGTGTTTCCCGGCTGCATTCAGGGTCGTCACATTAGAGAGACTGGCGCCAAGGGATGCGTGCTCGTGACCGTGGAAGACGGCGTCGTAAGCACAGTTGAAAATCGCGATTTGGATGTTTTGCGTTGGGCAGAGATCTGCGTCGATTTGACAGATGCTGACGATATGCGAGAGGCACTTGAGCGCGCACGAAAGTCCATTGAAAAGGAAAGTAAAGTAGGAATTGGACGACCTATCGCAATGCGCATCCGTTTCGAAGGTGTAACCGCAATATCTGACGAGATAGCAGCGTTTCCAGAACGACTTGAGCAACAAGTCAAAGCGCTTGGCGCGGAAATCGCCAGCGAAAACCTATGGATTGAGAGAGTTGAAAATACAGCTGCCGCCAAACGCAATTTGGAGTCGGCATTGTCCGAAGATAGCGCATTCGGGAAACTGCTCAAGGACATATTGGCGACTTCGGACAATCCAGATAAAATAAGCCGTCTAAAAGAGGTAATTGCGGATCTCAGGCAGAAGATTCCAGTAGAGGCTTTTGGTGCTGACTCGATTTTGAATCTTGATGGAAATCAAACCATCGGGCGATTGGTTGAAGAGGCTAAGCATATGCTGGTTGGAAAATTATTGACGGTAGGAGGTGCCAAATGAGAATCGACAGGCTAGATTTAATTGCATATGGCCCCTTTACCAACAAATCATTGAATCTATCAGAAGGTGATTTGGGATTGCACTTGATATACGGTGATAACGAAGCCGGTAAGAGTACTTCGTTGCGAGGTCTCATTGCATGGTTGTTTGGTATTCCAGCCGCAACTAATGACAATTATCTTCACTCCAGTCCTCAACTGAGAATTGGGGGCAAACTCAGACTTTCAGGCGGCCAAAGAATTGAATTCGTGAGGAGGAAGGGCACGAAAGGTACTCTGTTAGTTCCCGGCACTGATGCAGTCTTGGACGATTCCGTGTTGTTGTCCTTTTTGCCAGGTGGCATTGATGAAAATCTGTTCAAGGAATTATATGGAATTGACCATTCTGGACTGGAGGCGGGGGGCCAAGAGCTACTGAATCAAGCTGGTGACCTTGGCCGTGCACTCTTCAGTGCGGCAGTTGGCACTGCGAGTCTTCGCGAGATATTGTTCAATTTGCAAAATGGCGCAGAGGAACTTTTCAAGCCCCGTGCGCCAACAAAACTTGTCAACCAGGCGATATCCAGTTTCAGAGAAGCACAAAAGCTAATTAGGGATTCGAGTCTTCCTGTTGCAGAATGGAAGCAGTTACAAAAAGCGCTCGCTGACACCGATGCCTCTATTGAACAAGTTGAAGAACGTATTAATGCGACAAGTAAAGAGGAAAATCGGCTTAAGAGACTCAACCGAGTGAAGGGCGCATTAGCCGAGCGCCGTGCGGTAAAGGCGAGAATTGAAGAAGCTGGAGAGGTTTTGATTCTTCCGGAAGATTTCAACGATAGACGCAAGGCCGCCGATGCCAGCTTGCAAAATGCCACTACAGCCAAGGCAAAGGCCGAAACAAAACTGAGGCTCATGAGGGAAGAATCAGAGGCTCTGAGGGTGCGTAACGAATTGCTGGAGAACGAAGGTTCCATTTTGGCCATTCACAAGGAACTTGGCGCAGTTGAAAAGACGATTTCTGATCGTCCACAACTAGATGGGAAACAGCGTCAGTTGCGAAACGAGGCCGAACAACTGTTAAAAAGCATACGTCCTGGGATTGGAATCGATGACGCTGAGCAGCTCCGGCCGTTAATAAACAATAAGAAATGGATATCTGAATTAGCTAAACAATACAGTCTATTGAATCAAAAGAAAGAAAAGGCCGAAGCCTCACTGCGAGGCATTGAAGACGAACAGGAGACATTCAGGAAAGAGTTAGGTGCGCAGACTCAATCGAGCTTTAATCTAAGCGAACTAAAGGCGGCGGTTGCAGCTGCTCGCAAAGCAGGGAACCTTGAGGTTCGGTTGGCCGATTCACAAAAACGCGCTTCGGAGTGTAAAGCATCTTGTGAGGCTGAGCTCGCTAGGCTCGGAAGATACTCTGGAACCGTCGAAGCACTTTCAAGGCTGGCAATGCCCGTGTCCGAAACTTTGGATTCATTCGAGAAGCGGTTTGATGAACTATCGGAAAATATTAGGGGTTATTGCCGCGGCCAAGAAGAACTCGAAAAACAGCAAATGCAAGCAGGCCAGGACCTGAAAGAATTGCTATTGACCAGCGACGTCCATACAATTCCGGAGCTTGAAAAAGCGCGGTTGGAACGGGATGGCGGTTGGAATCTCGTAAAGAAAAAGTACATCGAGGGAATTGACGTAGAAAAGGACATCGCGGAGTATGCGTCTAGTTCCGATCTTCCGACATTCTATGAGCGAAAGGTTGATTTTGCAGATCAGATATCTGATCAACTTCGGTTGTCTGCGGAGAAGGTGGCAAAACGGGCGACTCTTGAGGCAAGAATTCAAGAGCTGACATCACGTCATAACGCGTTAAAAGATGATATCTGTAAGGCGAATGAGGACAAAAGCGTGCATGATAAGGAATGGAATTCTATTTGGGAAGAACTTGGAGTAGAAGCAGGCGCTCCAAGGGAGATGAAACAATGGCTTCTTAGAGTGGACAAGCTTCTGGCGAACGTTGATACGGCAAACACAGTTTCTGGCGAGGCTGCGCATCTTTCTGAAGATTGCAAAACTCTCAAGGAATCCGTCTCTTTACAGATCGCCAAATTTGATGAATCCATAGACCTAAGTGAGATGAGCCTTGAGGCAATGATTAATTTATGCGAACAGCGAATCGAGCGAGAAGAAGCTGCCCGCGACCGAAAACGCCAGTTGGAGCGTTCGCTGAGCGATACGGAAACTCGCATTAAGAGAACGCGTGAAGAGCTTACTGCCATTGAGAGGGATCAAGCCAAGTGGGTGAAAGAATGGGGGCAGGCAATTAGTGGTCTGGGATTGAAATCCGATGTTCACCCGGAACATGCTACCGAGGCCTTTGATCAGCTTTTAGCGTTTTTTGGTAAGTTCGACGGATCTGAAGAACTGCAAAAGAGAATTTCCGAAATGGACCAAGTCATAGAGATATTTGAAAAGAAGGTATTCGCCTTCTCAGACGGTATGGCCATGAAAAGAGACAGCGAAGATGCAATTACAATTGCTGCTCAGTTAAATCGTGACCTAAATAAGACACGCGAAGCGCGGGCAACCCTCGATAAGATAAAGTCTCAGGAAAAAGAGATAAAAGTAGAAATCGAAGACAATGATATTACGATTCGAGTAGCGCAGGACCAGCTTGCTTTATTGAGGGACCAAGCAGGTGTTGAGGCAGACGATGAACTGGAATCGGCCGGTGAAAAATCTCAAAGAATGCGAGTGCTACGTCAGCAGCTCGATACGCTTGAACAAGAACTCACGCGCAATGGGGATGGCCTTGATATTCAGGAATTGGAGAAAGAAGCCAGTGAGGCGGATACCGATGCAATGGAAGGTGAGCTGGTGAGAGTGTCCTCGCAATTAGAAGAGCTCCGGACGAGTCGAGATTTGCTTCGTGATCAACGGCAGACACTGCAAAATGAGATAAAGGCCAAGGATGGTAGTGCGGTTGCTGCCGACGCCTCAGAGGAGGCACAGCAACACCTTGCTACGATGGTTTCCGGCGTCGAAAAATACCTCCGTCTGCAAATAGCAGCACTCATTCTTGAACAGCGAATTGAAGATTATCGAAAGGAAAATCAGGCTCCTGTTTTGGCAAGGGCTGGTGACCTCTTTTCCAAGCTTACCCTAGGTTCCTATTCAAATCTTCGGGATGAATTGGACGGCAGTGGCAAACCCATTCTTCTGGGGGTTCGTCCCAATGATGTGGAAGTATCTGTCGACGGGATGAGCGACGGGACCCGTGATCAGCTTTACCTTTCGCTTCGCCTCGCCACCGTCGAACAGCATATGAGTAAGGCAGAGCCAATGCCATTTATTGTTGATGACATACTGGTGGGTTTTGACGACAGCCGTACGAAGGTCTGTCTCAAGGTACTAGCAGAGTTGGCGTGCAGCACACAAGTTCTGCTTTTTACTCACCACAGGCGGGTTCTTGAGTTGGCACACGACCTTGAGGCGAAGGCAGGCATTTTTTTCCATGACCTGGCTTAAGGGCTCTACTCCTCGCTCAAGCTGGAGCAACCTCAAGAGCTGTTCGGCACAACGGCCAGCCGGCGGATCGAGAACCCCCGAAAACCCTCCCTCCCGAACCCGTCCCAGAAGAAAAACTTCCGCCCGTAGATAGGGAAGGCCTCGAAATAACGCATCTCAGGAGTTAATCAAAACTGCCAGTGAGATAGAATCAGCGTCGTGTCGACGCGACGCTCTATCGAATCCGGAAATGCGGCAAGGAAACGAATGCCGGTGAGCTTTTCCACGGAATCAACCTTCACAGCGTAATTCTGAATCGGATCGCCTTCGGGAAGATCGGTATTCCGCATGATAAACGCAATAGCCTGGTAATGGCCGGGATTGCAGTCGAGAACTACCTTGAAGAAGCCTCTTGGAACACAAACCCTGTGTCTGCCGATTCGGTCTATGCACGTGTCGAGCAGCGGGCCGGTCACGATGTAAATGTGGTGAAGGCTTTCTGCCCATCGTCTGACGTGGTTTTCGAGATGCTCCCAGATGCCTCGATTCATGACTGAATTCTGCGGACAAACGTTTGACAGCAGGAAAGACTCCTCTTCGGCCTGCGGGGTTGCCGATCCCAGTAATTTGACCGATGTATCCCACTTAATTTGACCGAGACGATGTCTTTACAAAAAGCTATTAACGATAATATAAATCAGTTATCAACATGGTCGGTCATTTTGATTGGGA
>Ga0182027_10004992_pt1 | contig 20355 bp, 18 predicted proteins | sample 712E1DmetaG_FD_121300 | JGI IMG/M metagenome (GOLD analysis project Ga0182027, IMG submission 121300) | Permafrost microbial communities from Stordalen Mire, Sweden - 712E1D metaG (Illumina Assembly) | ecosystem: Environmental > Terrestrial > Soil > Wetlands > Permafrost | place: Sweden...
CAATTCGTGCGCTCCTCCAACACCCAATCCCAACCCTTTGTCTGGACAGCCACGGCCGATTCGATTCTGGCCAAGATTGAAAGACTATGTAACCGTATTTCTGGGACAGCACACTAGGGGCTGGGGCAATTTTGGATTTTGGATTGGCGCTGCGTAATGCCGCGTGCTTACCGCCGAATGCCTTTTGCCTACTGCGTATTGTCTGCTTTTTGTATAAGGTTGACCGAGCCACGGTATAATGCTCGCCTACCATGGGCAGGAACAAGCAATTGCGGAAACGCATAGCCGGCCAACTCAGAGTGATCGCTACGCACCAGGAGAAGATCGAGGCCGAGCTTGGCCAGCCGACGCCTGACTGGGGTTACCTCACGAAATGGCAGCGCGAAATTGACATCGCGCGGAAGAACGTGAGAAAGTTAAGGGAGCAACTGGAGAAGTAACTATGCCGAGAACAAAAGCCCTTATCATTCCAGATACCCACGTTCTGAAGCGGCTCATGGAGGAGTATTTGGAGATGCTCCGCGAAACCGAAAAGGCCGTGGAGAATGTTCTCGCCCTGAACCCTCAGAAGGAAGAGTATTGGGATCAACTGAGTGAGCACGCCGCCGAAATCTCGATGGTCGAGATCCGTTCGAAGACCGTCGTGGAAGAAATCGACGCCCTCATCAACCAGCTCCCCGAAGACTGAGAGGGGCACTCCTTCACTAGCTGTTCTGGTCTTCCACGAGTTGTCGCGCCCGCTCCCCGGCGCGGACCACAGCTTTAATCAAAGTAACCCGCAGGCCGCCTTCCTCGAGCTCGAGCAAGCCGTCGATGGTGCAGCCGGCCGGCGTGGTTACAATATCCTTCAATTTGGCGGGGTGCTCGCCGGTGTGCAGCACCATGGCGGAGGCGCCCAGCAAGGTTTGGGCGGAGAGTTCTGTGGAAAGGTCGCGCGATAGCCCCATTTTCACGCCCGCCTCGGCCAGTGACTCGATAATCAAATAAACGTAGGCAGGGCCGGAGGCCGAAAGACCTGTGATGGCATCCATGTGTTTTTCATCCACAACCACAGCTCGGCCCATGGAACTGAAGATCTCTCGCCCCAGGCGCATGTCATCTTCAGTGGCGTGCTTCCCTGCCGCCAGGGCCGTCATACCCTGGCGGATGAGGCACGGTGTGTTGGGCATGGCGCGGATCACGCGCAACGGCCGTCCTATTTCACGCTCGATCAAGGACGTGGTCACCGAGGCCGCACAGGAAATGATGACCGCGTCCTTGCGCAGCTTCTTTTTGACTTCGTGCAGGACGCCCTTCACCTGTTGGGGTTTCAAGCAAATAAGCACCAGGTCGGCTCCGGAGACCGCCTGAATGTTGTTAGTATGCGCCTTGATGCCGTATTTTTCTGCCAGGTAGTCAGCCCGTGGCCGGTCGGCTACCGCTACCGTCGCTTCGATGCACCCCACAGGAACGAATTGCGAGCCCAAGATTCCCGTAAGCAATGCTTCGCCCAGTTTCCCGCCGCCAATGACCGCGAGTTTCTTAACCCGGGAGTGAAGAGTCATTGCGGCTTGGGCACTTCTCTTCGAAGCGTCTGTCGGAGGCTTCATATCTCTCCTCGACTGAGTGGATTGCGGTTGGCGTGGGGGCGAACGACGCTCGCCTGAGGGCCGAACGGTGTTCGTCCCTAGACTGGATTTCTCACCACGTCAAGGAAGGGCGGGGCTTTAGCCCCGCCCTTCCTGTGGGCCGATGAAAAAAGTTCGCGTCGTGAGAAAGCCGGGATAGAGCCTCTCCACACGGCTCACGTTTTCGCCGTTATTGTCGTGCCTCGGCTTGAGCGGCGGTGGCTTCCTCCTTGGAGCCCTGAATCCAGGGCATCATTTTCCGCAACTTACTCCCCACCTTTTCAATCAGATTCTCGGCTGCCTGGGCGCGCATTTCGAGGAACTTCTTCCGGCCCTGAGCGTTCTCCTCCATCCATTCATTCGCGAACCGGCCATTCTGGACCTCGGCGAGAATCTTCTTCATGGTCTCGCGGACGTGCGCGTCAATCACCATCGGCCCGCGGGTGTAGTCGCCGAACTCAGCCGTGTCGCTCACCGAGTAGCGCATATACTTGATGCCGCCCTGATAAATCAGGTCCACGATCAGCTTCAATTCGTGCAGGCACTCGAAATAAGCGATCTCCGGCTGGTAGCCCGCCTGGACCAGGGTTTCAAACCCCGCCGTGATCAAGGCTGACACCCCACCGCACAATACGGTCTGCTCGCCGAACAAGTCTGTTTCGGTTTCTTCCTTGAAGGTGGTGCGGATGACACCCGCTTTAAGGCTCCCGAGAGCTTTCGCGTAGGCAAGCCCGGTCTGTTCAGCGTGGCCGGAGGCGTCCTGCTCGACGGCCAGCAAGGCCGGTACGCCGATGCCTTCCTGGAAAAGCTCGCGCAAGCGGTGACCGGGGCACTTGGGCGCGATCATGATGACGTCCACCGTAGGAGGTGGAACGATAAACTTGTAGTGGATATTGAACCCGTGGGCAAAAAACAAAGTCTTCCCTTTACCCAGATGGGGCTCGATCTGTTCCTTGTAAACTTTGGGCTGCACATGGTCCGGGATGAGCACGGCGATAAGGTCGCTACGCTGGGAGGCTTCCGCTGCATCAACGACCTCGAAGCCAGCCTCTTTCGCCTTGGCCTGGGGGGTAGAGGGGCGGACCTCACCCACGATCACCTTCACCCCGCTGTCGCGCAGATTGAGCGCGTGCGCGTGCCCCTGGCTCCCGTAACCGACGATCCCGACGGTCTTGCCCGTCAAGTATTTCAAATCTCCATCATTTTCGTAATAGACTTTTGCCATTTCGTTCCCTCTTGAAAAATGAAATATCCCCAGTAAGCCTTGACCTCCAGGGATCAATGCAGGATACCACTTCTGCACTTTGCCGTCATGTACCAAACCGGATTGTGCCGATAGGGAGAATCAAGTCTGAACTTGAGCAAACTCCGGGTGCGTGGCGCTGCGTGTTGTCTTGACGCAAGCGAAGGGAAGAAACGCCGGCTCTCGAGAGCCTGCCGAAGCAGGGTTCCGCCGTTTCTCCACCGGAATCTCCAGCAGATACTTCCCGTGGCTGGCAAAAACCAACTTGGATTCAGGAAATGCTTTCAACACTTGTGCGACGCCGGAATTGTCCTCTTCCGAATCGACAAATACGAATGAAGCATTCGGAAAGGATTCATGGTGGTAGCAGGTGACGTGCTGCACCCCCTCGGTCCGCCGCAAGAAATTGAAGAGGTAGTCTATATCAGCTTCCGGTGATTCGACTACGCTCATCAGGGAGAACCCCAACGGCCGGGACGCCACCACCAAGGTAGTGATCTTCAGGCTCTTCCGGCGGAAAATGTTCATCAGCCGGCAGATTAATATCATGTCGTCATTCATTTCAAGAGTCAGCAACCACTGCATAAACTGCTCCTGTCAGGGCGCTAAACTGCCCACAGATCGTCGAGCGCTTCCTCTTCCACCATGACGCGCGGAGGTTCCACAACCATTTCCGCCAGTGATGCTCCGGGCGGCACAATCGGATAAACGTTTTCGGCCGGATCAACCCAGAAGTCAATCAGGCGCGGCTCGCGATCGCTCAAGAAATCCTGCACTGCGTCCGCAACATCGGTACGGTGCTCGACCCGCGCGGCACGAATCCCGTAAGCTTCGGCCAATTTCACGAAGTCGGGAGCGAAGTCCAAGTCAATGTCGCAGTAACGTTTCTCAAAAAAGATCTCCTGCCACTGGCGAACCATCCCCAGAGCGCGATTATTGATGATGGCGATCTTGACCGGAACGCGGTACTGCACAACGGTGGCGAGGTCGTTCAGGGTCATCTGGAATCCGCCGTCGCCCACGATGGCGATCACCTGTCGATCGGGAAATGCCATTTGCGCACCCATGGCCGCCGGGAAGCCATAGCCCATGGAGCCGAGCCCGCTGGAAGAGAGCCAGGCGCGCGGGCGCGTGAATTTCCAGAATTGGGCGCCCCACATCTGGTGCTGGCCCACGTCGACCGCAGCGATGGCATCCTCGCTGGCATATTGCGAGAGCGTCTCGATCACGAACTGAGGCTTGACGTTGTTGGCGTATTTATCGTAGGTCAGCGGGTGCTCGGAACGCCAGATTTTAATTCGCTGCAGCCACTGTTGCCTTTCCATCGGAGGCGAAACGTTCCTGCGCTTCAAGGCGGCAAGGAGGGCGCGCAAGGTTTCCTTGGCGTCGCCCACCAGAGCCAGATCGGCGCGCACGTTCTTGTTGACCTCGGACGGGTCCACGTCCAGATGAATCTTCTTAGCGTTGGGCGCAAAACCGTTCAGGCGGCCCGTGACGCGGTCGTCAAAGCGCGCCCCGACCGCGATGAGCAAGTCGCACTGGGTGACGGCCATGTTGGTGGCATAAGCGCCGTGCATTCCCAACATCCCCAGCGAAAGTGGGTGACGCGAGGGAAAGGCCCCCAGACCCATCAGCGTAGTGGTGAGGGGAATGTGTGTCAGATCGGCAAGCTCGCGCAGTTCATCGGAAGCGTTTGCCGTGATGACACCACCACCCACATACAGGACCGCCCTTCTGCTCTCCAGGATCAAATCGGCCGCTCGCTCGACGTCATCGTCCGTCCACTCGCGCACGCGCACTGGAACTTCGGGACCGGCAGTTGGGGGGTAGCTGGCCTCGGCATTTTCCATGAGCACGCTTTTGGGGAGATCGACCAACACCGGTCCCGGACGCCCCGATACGGCGGCTTTGAAGGCTTTCTGAATCACGGAAGGGACCTCGGCCGCAGTCCGAACCAGGAAGGATTGCTTGGTGCTGGGAAGGCTGATGCCGATCGTATCGGCCTCCTGGAAGGCGTCCTTGCCGATCAGCGCCAACGGCACCTGGCCAGTCAAAGCCACCACAGGAATGGAATCCATCATCGCGGATGTCAGGCCGGTGATTAGATTCGTGGCGCCAGGTCCGGAGGTTCCAAGACAGACACCGGGCTTGCCGGTCACGCGCGCGTAGCCGTCCGCAGCAAAGGCCGCAGCCTGCTCATGGCGGACCAGGAGGTGACGAATGCCTGCGCTGTATAGGGCGTCGTAAAGAGGTAACACTGCGCCGCCGGGAAGCCCGAAAAACACCTCCACCTTCTGACGGCTGAGGCTTTCCAATAAGAGTTCCGCGCCTGAGTAGAGTTTTGGCATCTTTTTTTCCCGCTCCGACAGCGGCGGGGCATCCACTACCGACCAGTCGGTAGGTAGAATACTAGCCCCTCGTACCACTGTCAATCTTTTATTTCGGCAAATTTCTATGCCGTAGTGATGTCAGATCATTCTGTGGATTCGCCGCTCAGCGCTTAGGCTGGCGGCACAGTAACGAGGCTGAATTTTTCTGTGGGTTCGCCGCTCAGCGCGTTGGCCGGCGGCGCCGTAAGGATGAGACGGATGACGTTCCTGTTTAAGAGCGACTTATTCATCGTGACAGTCCCTGCACACCCGGCCGGGAAATCACCGTTTCTGAGGCCAAGCACGCTGGCACCACAAATGTACCTTCTCCTGGGTGAGAGTAACCGATATGCTTTGTCATGTGCAATCTAATTTATTTATTCCTGCCATAAACATTATCTATTAAACTTTTCTGTAGCGTTGCCAGTTCGGCGATGGTGCACAGGCACAAACGCGCCTCGTCCCTCCTCCTGCCGCGGTGTCTCTGTAGTCAATGGCATGTGCGAGAGCATCCCTTCCGAAAGCAGTCATTCCCGCGAAAGCGGGAATCTCCTCCGCAAACCTTCGAAATGTGCTGCCGACAAACTGGATTCCCGCTTTCGCGGGAATGACTGCGACCCGCAACGCCCATGCTTCGCGAATGACGCCAGCTCTAGGGCATGAGCCGTGATGTTATACGGCGACTGACCCGCCGCGGCGGGACGACGGACCACGGGCAGCACTCATCGCAACAATTCTTCCAGCCGCACGGCCTGGTCTGTCTTCTCGTCGCGATACTTGATGATGACAGGAGTGTAGAGGGAAAGTCCCAGTTCTCTTCCTTGTCCCTTGGTAATCGCGCGGGCGCCGGGGACGACCACCGCACCCGCAGGAATCATTAACGGTTTTTCGCCTTCCCGGCGATAAACGGCGTCGCGCACCAAATCGTACACTGGGGTCGAGCCGGTCAAAATCGTCCCGGCGGCCAAAACGGTTCCCTTGCCGACGATCGTCCCCTCGTAAACTCCGCAGTTGCCGCCCACCAGGACCTCGTCTTCGACGATCACGGGCATGGCGCCAATCGGCTCCAGCACGCCACCAATCTGCGCCGCCGCGCTGAGGTGAACGCGTTTGCCCACCTGAGCGCACGAACCGACCAACGCGTGCGAGTCGATCATAGTGCCATCGTCCACATAGGCGCCCACGTTCACATACATGGGCGGCATACACGTCACATTCTTGCCGATGTAACAGCCATCGCGAATGGACGAGCCGCCAGGAACAATGCGGATGTTGTGGTCGCGCGGAAGTTGCTTTAAGGGGAAAGTGTGCTTGTCACGAAACTGAAAATCGGCTGGCTCCATCTCCACGATGCGACCAATCCGGAACCCCAGCAAAATCCCCTTCTTCACCCAGGCATTCACTTTCCAGCCAGTCGGCGAACCAACATCTGGCTCCGCCGCGCGAATACGGCCTCCGTTCAGTGCCGCCTTGAATTCGTCGAAGGCGCGCGAGTATTCGTCGCCGATTTCGTCAGGCTGGCGGGCGTAGAGTTGTTCAATGGTGGATTGAAGGTTTACCAATGTACTTGACACTCACACCTCGACTTGCCGCATCACCACTCCTTACGGCCAATTGACAAGCTCTGAATTCGGGCGATTACGGGATCAAGGGAGGAATCCTCGGTGGCGTAGATGGCGTCGAGCGCCTCTTTCACTCCCTTCGCCCGCTGAGTTTTCGGCTTCTCGTTGGGAAGAACGTGGTAAGCTGCGGCCACTAGGGCGTGATGGAGTTCGGAAGGCTCGCTGGCGTAAACCGCGTCCAACGCTTGCTTGATTCCCTTTCCCCGCCGTGACTTCAGGTATGCCGCAACTGCGTTGGCGTAGAAGCGGCTGCGCGAGACCTTCTGCCGCTTCGCCGCCCGCTCAGCCGCATGGAAAAGAGGGTCGGGGATCGAGATTGCTGTTTTCATAACAGCAGAATAACTTGAGTTATACCAAGAAACAAGTTTTCCGGAACCGGGTGCCCGCGTCGTTCGCCGACCCTTCATTCCTGCGAAAGTGGGAATCCACGTCTGTCCATGCAGTTCTAATTGAATGGCTTGAAGTAAACGCGTTCTTCGCGTTCGTTGGGGTACCCTGCAATCGTAAAAATGGTGTTAACCCGGGTCTTCTTGCCGTCCACCTTCTTGACGCGAACGGTGTAATAGACCTTGAACACCGCCCCCCACTTGAAGTCTGAAGGTTTCAGTTCGCGCGTCGTGCCGTCCATGAACTTGAAGGTATACCCGTCATCCAGCGTACAAACCAGGGTTTCCGTCTTCCCTTTATTGGGGTCTTTGTACGTCAAAGTGACTTCACGCGTTGCGTCGTTTGTCGAGGTGACGACTCCGGTAAAGGTATCGCCGTTATAATTGGCTGGATAATATCCGTTTTCGGCGGTCCTATGCTGGGTGAACAGCTCGTCCGGCCATATCATAAGAAGGATTGCAAAAATCACCACCACTCTCATTTGGCCTCCCGAAACAGACTACCCGAGGATATAGGTAATTCTATGCGAACTTGCATGTGATTACTACATGAGTGGAGCAGCGAATGTTGTACCACGGCCGAATTGAGATCGCCCCCGCCGTTTGCAGCGGCAAGCCCGTCATTCGTGGCAGCCGCATCCTCGTCACATCGTCTCTCAGCCAGCTCGCCGCGGGTAAGTCCTTCGACGCAGTTCGTAAGGGTTTCCCCGGCCTCACCCACGAGGACATCAAGGCTGCCATCGAGTTCGCAAAACAATCCATCGAGGCGACGGGGCTCGCTGCTCTGCGCGATTGATACACCGCCTTTTCGTTGGTCAGAAAATCCCATCCCATGATCTGCCGATTCTTGGTGGATTCCTGACAATACATTCAAGGGATGATGACCTCGGCCCGTCCCCTGAGCATTCCCACCAGCCAGGCGAGGAGCTCAGGATTTGGGCGTGGGTGGGCGATTTTTCCTAACGGGCCGGTATCAAGTAGGAGTGGCTCAATCACGGAAACGTTTCCGATAGGAGGGGCGATTTTGCTCGATGGCCTTCTTAAGGACTGGTCACACTCTTTCATCGTACCCAGACTCATCGGCCAACCACGTATCAAGCAGTTTCTTGAGTTTCCGAGCCCTTATCCTCACCAGGGACTCAGGGGTGCGTGATGGTCTGGCTCGTTGTGTAGTAGTTTGTGCCATCGGCGCTCCTAGGCCCCAGGAAACAGCACCCCAGGGTTGTTGACGATTATACAGGACCAGAGGAGAGAGCGTACTCTTTGCGCGCGTACGTACGGGCGTCATTTGCAAGACAAGGGCGTCGCAAGTCGCAGTCATTCCCGCGAAAGCGGGAATCCACTGCTAGGTAGTATCTGTACAGGCTTCCGGAATGGATTCCCGCTTTCGCGGGAATGACGTGTGCCTTGAAAGGGACCGCGGGCCGATTGCATTTTTGCGGCGCACGGTTAAACTTAAATGACATGCTAACTTCGGGCTTCGACAACATGCCGCAGAACTCCGTGGCTTCTCTAGCCTGGGCCCATCCGCTCGTTCAGGAATGGTTCGCGGGCAGGTTTGGCTCGCCCACAGAACCGCAGGAGCAGGGCTGGCCGCCTATTCTGGCAGGCAAATCCACCCTGATCTGCGCGCCCACCGGCAGCGGCAAAACGCTGGCCGCGTTTCTTGCTTGCATCGATCGCCTGATTCGGAAGGCCCTGGGCGGCGGGCTCCAGGACCGCACGGAAGTCCTTTATGTTTCGCCCCTCAAGGCGTTGAGCAACGACATTCGCAAGAATTTGGAAGTCCCGCTGAGTGAAATCACCGCGCTGGCGGGTCAGCGAGGGTTGTTGATGCCGCCCATCCGCGCCGCAGTTCGCACCGGCGACACGTTGCCGCCAGAGCGCCGGGCGATGCTGGCGCGGCCACCGCACATCCTCGTGACCACGCCCGAGTCTCTTTACATCCTGCTGACGGCGGAAAAGAGCCGCGCCATCTTGGGTAACATTGAAACAGTGATTGTGGATGAAATACACGCCGTGGCGGACGACAAGCGCGGCGCGCATCTCGCGCTTTCACTCGAAAGGTTAGACGCTCTGATAGCGCAATCGCGCCCCAACCGCCCACCGGTGCGAATTGGGCTTTCAGCCACTCAAAAGCCCATCGAGCTGGTGGCCAAGTTCCTGGTCGGAAATGGCCGGGGCGAGCCCATCATCGTCAACATTGGGCACCGGCGCGCGCTCGACCTTGCGGTGGAAGTGCCGCGCAGCGAGCTGGGATCCATCGCTACCAACGAGATGTGGGAAGAGGTTTACGACCGGCTGGCGGAACTCGTGCGGCAACATCGCTCCACGCTGGTTTTTGTGAACACGCGCCGGCTGTCCGAGCGGATATCACATCACCTCGCCCAACGGCTGGGCGCGGACGCCGTCGCAGCGCATCACGGCAGCCTGGCGCGTAAGGTGCGGCTGGCCGCGGAATATAAGTTGAAGTCGGGTGACGTACGGGTCCTGGTAGCCACTGCTTCCCTCGAGCTTGGCATCGACATCGGCACGGTGGATCTGGTTTGCCAGATCGGATCGCCCCATTCCATCGCAGTGGCCCTGCAACGGATCGGCCGGGCCGGCCATTGGCGCGGGGCAGTGCCCAAGGGCCGGCTTTTCGCCATGACGCGCGATGAGCTCATCGAATGCGCCGCGCTAGTCAGAGCCCTGCGGCAGGGTGAACTCGACCAACTCGAGATTCCGGACTCGCCTTTGGACATCCTGGCTCAGCAAATCGTGGCCATGTGCGCCTGCGAAGAGTGGAACGAGGACGACCTGTTCCGGGCCGTGCTCCGGGCGTACTCTTACCGCGATTTGGCCCGCCAGGACTTTGACGCAGTGCTCGAAATCCTTTCCGAGGGAATCACGGCGCGCCGCGGCCGTTACGGGGCCTATCTGCATCGCGACCGCGTCCGGCATCGCCTCCGAGGCCGGCGCGGCAGCCGCCTGGTGGCGATTACAAACGGCGGCGCTATTCCTGAGTCCGCGCTTTACACGGTTGTGGCACAGCCGGAAGGCGCCGTGGCGGGTACTGTCGCCGAGGACTTCGCAGCCGAGAGCATGCGCGGCGATGTCTTCCTGTTAGGGAACACGTCCTGGCGCATCACCCGGATCGAAGGTAGTTCAGGGCGCGTGTTGGTGGAGGATGCTCACGGCGCGGCCCCCGACATTCCCTTCTGGCTTGGCGAGGCGCCGGCACGGACGCCCGAACTCTCCGCCCAAGTTTCAGAGATACGCGAGAAGATTAGTGATCTAGCTGTAGCGCCGGTCGCTGTAGCGCGGGCGTCCCGCCCGCTGTCGCGGGGGCGTCCCGCCCCCGCGGGACAATGCGGGCAGGATGCCCGTCCCGCAGGCGCGGGAGGCGGGACGCCCGCGCTACCTTCGGACGCTATATCCTGGTTAAAAGAGCAATGCGGGCTGGATGACGCCGGGGCCGAGCAGGCGGTTGAATACATTCTGGCCGGGCGCGCCATGCTCGGCGCGGTTCCTACTCAACACAGGATCGTGGCCGAACGCTTTTTCGATGAGGCCGGCGGCATGCAACTCATCATCCACGCGCCGTTTGGAGGAAGAATCAACAAAGCGTGGGGGCTGGCGCTTCGCAAGAGATTTTGCCGTTCGTTCAATTTTGAATTGCAGGCCGCTGCCACCGAGGATGGTCTGAACATCTCACTGGGCGAGCAGCACAGCTTCCCGCTCGCTGATGTCTTCCATTTTCTGTCGCCGGAATCCGCCGCGGCCGTACTGGAGCAGGCCGCGCTCGTCTCACCCATCTTCGCCACACGCTGGCGCTGGGACGCCACACGCGCTCTGGCGCTGCCGCGTTTTCGCAATGGAAAGAAGATTCCGCTTCAAATTCAGCGCCTGCGCGCGGACGACCTCCTGGCGGCGGTCTTCCCGGACGCGGCGGCATGCCAGGATAACCTCGAGGGCGACATTCAGGTTCCGGACCACCCCCTGATCCGCGAGGTGATGAAAGACGTGCTCACGGAAGCGTTGGACCTCGAGGGATTGCAGCGGGTGCTGAGGGGAATCAGCGATGGCAGCATCCGCTGCATCGCAGTGGACACACCTGCGCCCTCGCCATTCTCTCACGAGATTTTGAACGCCAATCCGTACGCCTTTCTCGACGATGCCCCACTCGAAGAGCGCCGGGCCCGCGCCGTCTCTCTGCGCCGCGTTCTGCCGGAGGCGGCGCTCTCTGAAATCGGCCGGCTTGACCCCGCAGCTATCACGCAAGTGCGCGAAGAAGCCTGGCCGGATGTTCGCGACGCAGACGAGCTGAGCGAAGTGCTCCAGGTATTTGTTGCCTTGCCCGAAGATTTCGTGCCGCCCGGAGGCCCATCAGTGGCACAGGCACTCATGCCTGTGTGCGCTAATCATGCGGGAGTGGTAACTACACAGGCAAAAGTGCCTTTGCAACGGGTGGCCGCATCGTGGGGCGATCTCTTTCGTCAACTTCTCGCCGAGAAGCGCGCCGCCCGCGCGGTGGTGGGCGACGAAATCCTCTGGGTTGCTGCGGAGAGAATCAAGACGTTCTCAATTCTCTTCCCAGAAGCAAGGTTCGAGACGCAACCTGCCGAAATCGACGAGCCGGTAGCAGCAAGAGACGATGCCCTCCTGCAACTCGTTCGAGGTTGGATGGCGCACTCCGGACCCATCGACATTCCCTGGCTGGCGCGCACCGTGAGATTGCCGGCGGCCGACATCGAGACTGCCATGCTTCGCCTCGAAGGCGAAGGTCGAGTGCTACGAGGTCAATTCACCGCCGCAGCTCCCCTCCTCTCCGAGGAAGGGATTAAGGAGTGGCGCCCCACGATCGAGTGGTGCGATCGCCGGTTGCTGGCGCGCATTCATCGGCTCACGCTGGGCACGCTGCGCAAGGAGATTCAGCCTGTCACTCGAGCGCAATTCATGCGCTGGCTGCTGCGCTGGCAACACGCCGCTCCCGGCACGCAAGTGGCTGCTGAACGAGGCGTGCTCGAAGTCATCCGGCAATTGCAAGGATTCGAGGCGCCTGCCAATGCTTGGGAGTCGCACATCCTGGCAACTCGATTGGCCGGCTATGATCCGCAAATGCTCGACCAGCTTTGCCTGACGGGCGCGGTGGGCTGGGGACGCTTGTCACCGCATCCGGCCACCCTGGGTGTGGCACAGGCACTCTTGCCTGTGTATCGTAGTCTCTCAGGAGAGGCGCCACAGGCAGGAGTGCCTGTGCCACAGGGAGGCTTTGCCGACTCGATGGCAGCGCGGCGCATCACTCCCTCCAGCGTGGCTCCTATCACCTTCTTCGTGCGGGAAGAATCCGATTGGATGATTCCGCGCCACGCCCCTCTGTCGGACGTGTCTCGAGCGCTGAGCCATGCCGCGCGGGAGGTGCTGGAATTCATCCGGCAGCGCGGCGCTTCGTTCTTCGCCGACATTGTGCGCGGGACCGGCAAACTCAAATCCGAAGTCGAAACGGCGCTCTGGGAATTGGTGGCGGCGGGACTCTTCACCGCCGATGGCTTCGACAATTTGCGAGCCCTCATCGATCCCAAACGGCGCGCCGGACAAGGGAGAGGGCGCCGCTCTCGCCCGCGACACAGCACAGGACGATGGGCGCTGCTCTTCTCAGGCGAGGCAACGGATCGCGCGAAAGCGCTTGAGGCGGTTTGCGGCGTGCTCCTGGAGCGCTACGGGGTGGTGTTTCGAGAATTGACCTTGCGCGAGGAATTCCCCTTCAAATGGCGCGAACTGCTGATCACCTTCAGGCGTCTTGAGGATCGGGGCGAGGTGCGAGGCGGCCGCTTTGTGGACGGTTTCCTGGGCGAGCAATTTGCCTTGCCGGTGGCGCTCGAATCACTGCGCGCCGCGCGTCACCTCGAACCAACCGGCGAAATCGTCACCCTCTCCGCCGCCGACCCATTGAATTTGGTCGGAATCGTAGTGCCCGGCGAGCGCGTGCCGGCGATTTCCGGCAAGACCATTACGCTGCGAGATGGCGCTATGGAGTGCGGGCCGTCAACTGACCTGGCTGGCGCAGAGCGAAGCTCTGCGACCAGGCATTAGAAATCTGCCGAGCGCAGAGCTTCGCTCTGCGCCAGCCGACGGACGAGCGCGCAGCATGAAGTCTGCGCTCTCCAACTAACCCGCATTTCTCACCACGTTTGGACGCTCTTAGGGGGCCGCCGGAAGGGCGGGGCTTCAGCCCCGCCGAACTCGCGGTCCCCGCCCTCCTTTGGCCCCGTGCCCCTCGCAGTCCGTCAGCCGACGGACTGCGAGGGGCACGGGGCAGAGGAATAATCAGGAAGGCCTTGTAACGGCGGGGCTGAAGCCCCGCCCTTCCGGACCCGTGGTGAGAAATGTGGGCTAACCCCTCACCCGTCCGGCGCCGGCTGGTGAAAACGCCGTCGCGGGACATCCTCTCCCCTTGAGAGAGGGCTGGTTTTTGACTTCTGGCCCCCCGGCCCCATCACCGTGATGTCAAATCGAATCAGTTCCCTCATGGCTGGTCCGCTTTGATTGCTTGCGAGGCCGTCGCTTGGGAGATTGCAGGTGCTTGACTTCGATTGCGTGGCCCTGCGACGACCAGTGTCTCGCCAGCATTTCTGCTACCAGACGACGATGACACTTGTCGGGTTCGGCCTCCGTGCAGAGAAGCGCTACCTTTCCTTCAAACAAGGTTGGGTCCGCTTCCTTCAGAACTCTCCTCTGCATCATGAGTTCCAGAAAAGACTTCTGAAATTGCGCCCAGTCGCGCGTGTTGCGGTAGGCTATCCGAATCTCCCGGGTGGGGGCGAAGATGGGTTGGTAGTCGTACGCAATTCCCGAAATTCGATCCAGAAGAAAGGCAAGGTCGGGATATTTCGCAAATCCTGCGAGTTGTCCGGCACGGTTCTCCCGGACATCAATCAGCTTGGTCACTTGAGCGTCTTGAAGAAGCCGGAAAAATTCTTTGGCGCTCTTCTTGGTGAACCCGATGGTGAATATCGTTGAAGTCATCGCTAATCCTACCAAGCGACCATGGCATCTGTGAAGATCTGGGCCAGGTCCTCCGGTCGGGCAGGCCGTGGCGAGAGCTTGGTCACCCGGTGTTGCGGCAGCGTGCCTTCCACGAGCGCCGGGATATCTGACGATTGATAGCCGAGATCCCGCAGCCCGTTGGGGATGCGCAGATCGCGCATAAAGCCGATGATCTGGTCTGCCAGAATCTTCCCGGCGTCTTGCAGGCGCGCGCCGTTGACCTTGGCGCCGAGGATCTCAGCCGCCTTCAGGTGGCGCTCAGGACACGCCGGCGACGTGAAGCGAAAGGCCGCCGGGGCATTGAGGATGACCGCGACTCCGTGCGGCACGAGGGGGTGTCCGATGGGGTATCCGGGCGCCCTGTAATCCCGCACCAGTCCCGATACAGCATAGGACATGCCGTGTGGCAAATGCAGACCGGCATTGCCGAATCCAATCCCGGCGTACGAGGCGGCCAGCAGCATGGAGGCGCGCGCCTCGTCGTCAGACGGATCCGCAACCGCGCGCCGCAGGTAAGCCGCAACCAGCCGCAGTGCTTCCAGGCTCCAAACATCGCTGATGGGGTTGGAGCCCTGATAGGCGGGGCGCAGAATCGGCCGCGCGGGCAGCGGGCGCTCGCCGAAGGGCAGGGCGGTGTAGGACTCGACGGCGTGGCTCAATACGTCCAGCCCGGTCGAAGCGGCCACGGCGGGCGGCATCGTGCGGGTGTTCTCCGGGTCGAGGAGGCCCAGCGTCGGTTTCAGGCGGCGATGTGCGATGCCTGTTTTGGCGTGCATCGCGACGAAGTCAAAGATGGTCACTCCGGTAGTTTCGCTGCCGGTGCCTGCGGTGGTGGGAATCGCCAGCAGGGTTTTGAGAGGGCCGGGAACGGGCTTTCCCTTGCCGACGGGCGGATTGACGTAATCGAGAAAATCGGCCGGATAACAACTATAAAGGTTAGCGGCTTTCGCGGTGTCAATCGTTGACCCGCCGCCGACGGCGACAAAGGAGTCGAAGTCATCGGCTTGGGCGGCCGAAACCGCTTCGCGAAAAGACTCGTCGGTGGGCTCCACACGGACACGGTCAAACATCGAAAAGCGGATCTTGTGCTCTTGCAGCGATTCGAGCACCGTAACCACGGGCGGCAAGGAGCGCAGGTTGGGATCGGTAAAGACCAAAGCATGTTGCTTGCCCAGATCCGCCAGCTCTGCGCCCACTTCGCGCGTTACTCCAAAGCCGAACCGCACCGCGGCGGTCGCCATCTCGAATGCGTAGTCGTTCGCCATGATACCCTCCGCGCTCGGACCACCCTCACTCGTCAAAGTCCCTGGGTACCCAATCGGTAGGGCACGAGATCCAGGCCCGGAATATCCTCGAAGTCGTGAAGGTTTCTGGTTAGCAACCGGCAGTCATGCTGCAGCGCCTGGCTGGCGAGCCAGAGGTCTTGAACCCGGTAACGATGCTGCCGGCCGGCGGCCCTGATCTGTGCAGCCAGGCTGCCAAAGATATCTCCCGTAATGCCATCTATTGGTAGAACCGGCCTACGTGCGAGGCGGCGGAGAGCGGTCAGCCGCTTCTGGCGGATTCCTGGGTCTTGAGCGATCTCCGCGCCGAAACGCAGTTCCGCGAGAGTTACAGGAGAAATGAAAACCGGCTCGCTGGCAGTCAGCGCCGACACGTCGGCAGGGCCTAGGGCGCCCCGCTCAACGTCAACCCACACGCAGGTATCCACTAAGAATCCCATGGGTCACGTGCACCTTTATCCAGCCGGCTTCCCTTCCACCGCCCCCGGCGGCTGTCTGTCTCCCAGGTGGCCGCGGCGTCTTCCGGGAGGGTTCGGTAGAGGTCGGCCATCGCCTGGAGCGCAGTCTGCCGCCCCGGGCCAGGCAGAAGACGCGCGACTTGTTCGCGGTTGCGTTCAATGACGATCTCCTCGCCCTCGATGGCCAGTCGGTCCAATACCCGTCGCAGATTGCGCGCCAACTCCGTTGCCGTAATAGTCCTCACGCAGACACCTCGATACGTAAAATCTGACTCGATCAGATTTTACCACATTCCCTGGGCTCTAGGATGATCAGACCCCTTAGAATTTGCGGCTCCACTGCCGCGGCCAGCGTTCGATCACCACCTTAGTCTGGGTGTAAAACTCCACACCGTGGTGCGCCTGGGCGTGCAGGTCACCAAAGAAGCTCTCGCCCCACCCGCTGAAGGGGAAAAATGCTATCGGCGCCGCCACGCCGACATTGATGCCCACGTTGCCGGCGTTGACCTCGTAACGGAAGCGCCGCGCACTGGCCCCGTCGCTGGTAAAGATACAGGCCATGTTGCCGTAGCTGCGGGCATTGACCATCCGGATCGCCTCGTCGAGCGATGCAGCGTGCATCAAGCTCAACACCGGGCCGAAAATTTCAGTGCGGGCAATCTCGCCCTGCGGGGGAACCTCATCCAGGAGGGTCGGGAAAACAAAAAAGCCTTCCTCAAAGTTCTTCACCTTCCGGCCCCGCCCGTCTACGAGGAGGCTCGCCCCTTCGTGCTCGCCCTTGGCGATCAAGGCTTCGATGCGCGCCTTACTCTCGGCCGAGATCACCGGCCCCATCTCCACGCCCTGATCCAATCCATAACCCACCTTGCGGCTGCTGGCAGCTCCGGCCAACTGCTCGGCCAGCACATTTTTCGCCTCGCCCACAGTAATGGCGACTGCGGCTGCCAGGCAACGCTGGCCCGCGCAACCGAAGGCAGAGTCGGCCAGGATCTTGGTGGTCATCTCCATATCGGCATCCGGCATGACCACCACCGGGTTTTTGGCCCCGCCTTGGCATTGGGCGCGCTTGCCGTTGGCCGCTGCCCGGCTGTAGATGTGGCGCGCTGTCGCTGTGGAACCGACAAAGCTGATCGCGCGAATGGCGGGATGGTCGAGGATGGAGTTCACCGTCTCTTTACTGCCGTTTACCAACTGCACCACGCCGGGCGGAAAGCCGGCAACCTCGAGCAGATGGAAGAGCTTGTTGGAAGTCAGCGGCACCCGCTCGGAGGGCTTCAGGATGAAGCAATTGCCCGTCGCCAGGGCATAGGGCATGAACCAGAACGGGATCATGGCGGGAAAGTTGAAAGGCGTGATGGCCGCGACCACCCCCAGCGGTTGGCGGATCATGTGCTCGTCGATCCCTAAGGCAATATCCTCGCTGTTGTAACCCTGCATCAAAGAAGGGATGCCGCAAGCTACCTCCACATTCTCGACGACGCGTCGCAATTCGCCGACGCTCTCGGCGTAGGTCTTGCCGCACTCGTTGGTGACGCTGCGCGCCAGGTCGTCCAGGTTCTCCTCCAGCAGAGCCTTGAGTTTGAACAGCGGTTGGATCCGCTCGCCAGCCGGTCTGCGCCGCCATTCAGGAAACGCCTTCTGGGCCGCCACGGCCGCTGCATCCACTTCCTCTGCCGGCGAAAGCGGCACTTCCGCCAGGGCCTGCGCCGAAGCCGGGTTGAGCACCTTCAGAGCCTGCACCGCTCTCGAAGGGCGCCAAGTACCATCCACGAAGTTTTCCAATCGTTGGAGCATTCTCCCTCTCCTCTCTTTCCCGGTGCGGTCGGAGGTCACAGGGTTGCGTGTTGGGGAATTATGGGTTAAGCAGTCCGCGCCTCTGGCAGCAATTGTTCAACATACGTGCGAATCACGATTCCGAAAGACCGGCTGATTTCCGGCCTGGCAGGCTGATGAAAAAGTGCCTATCATGTCATGCTGAGCGAAGCGAAGCATCTCGCTCTGCTTTGAAATCAAGAACTCAAATTCTTCGCTGCGCTCAGAATGACAGCTTCCGAGGTCTTTCATCAGCCTGCTGGAGTTATTCTACTTCTAAAATCCTGTTCTTTTAGCAGTTTCTCTGGGGTATTTTATAAACGCATCACTTCACTTATTTTGAGGGAGCGAGATGGCGATGAAAGCGTTGTTCGTTGAAGGCATTCATGAAGATGCAGTGGCGACATTTTCCCGCGCTGGCTATGAAGTCAGGACCCTGCCCGGAAGCCCGGATGAGGCCCAGCTCGTTCAGGAAGCCCGCGATGTTACCGTGCTCGGTATCCGATCCAAGACAAGAATCACCAAGCCGGTTCTTGAATCTGCTCCTGAATTACTGGTGGTAGGCGCGTATTGTATCGGAGTCGAGCAGATTGACTGCGCCAGTTGCACCGAACAGGGCATCGCGGTGTTCAATGATCCCCACAGTAACACCCGCTCCGTGGCTGAACTCGCCTTGGGGGAAATCATCGTGTTAGTGCGGCGGGTTTTTCACAGCAGCCTCGCTCTTCACCGCGGCGTTTGGCACAAGAGCGCCAAAGGTTGCCATGAAGTTCGTGGCTTGACGCTCGGCATCGTGGGCTACGGGAAGATTGGCTCGCAACTTTCCGAGTTGGCAGAGGCGATGGGGATGAAAGTCGTCTTCTGCGATGTGGCGGAGGTCCTGGCGCGAGGGAACGCAAAGAACTGCACGTTTTCGGAGCTGCTCCAAACGGCGGATGTGGTTTCCCTGCACGTTGACGGCAAGCCACAAAACAGGAATTTCTTCGGCGAGGAAGAGTTCCGGATGATGAAAAGGGGATCGTTTTTCCTCAACCTGAGCCGAGGTTTTGTGGTTAATCATGAAGCGCTAGCAGAAAACCTGAAGAGCGGCAAGCTGAGCGGGGCGGCCATCGATGTCTTCCCCGAAGAGCCGGTCGGAGGGGGCATCTTTCCCAACTCACTTCAGAATCTTCCCAACGTCATCCTGACGCCGCACATCGGAGGAAGCACCGAAGAAGCTCAGCAAAGCATTGGACAATTCGTTTCGGCGCAGATGGTCCGCTACTTACAAAACGGCGACACCAGGCTCAGCGTGAATTTGCCGCGCTGCCAACTCGCGAGCGCCCCCCAGAACCACAGGCTGGCGCACATCCACAGGAACATTCCCGGAATGTTGCTGGCCATAAACCGGGTGTTCGCGGACCGCGGCATCAACGTGGAACGACAAGTCTACGATACCAAGGGGCCAGTCGGGTATGCCATCCTGGACATCAATCACGAGTGGGACAAGGGCCTCATCGCCGCGTTGCAAACCACACCTAGCACCATCAGATTCAGAGTTCTTTGACGGAGCTTTGGCCTCTCCATGCCAATTCGCCCCAGCCCGCCCAATGGCCAGCGAGTCTCGCACCCTCTACACGGGCGTGACGAACAACCTGGAACGGCGGGTTATTGAACACAAGCGCAAACTCGTCCCCGGATTCACCACACGCTACAACGTCAACCGGCTCGTGTTTTACGAACTTTGCAGTGACGTCCTGGCCGCCATCAGCCGGGAAAAGCAGATCAAGGGCTGGACACGGGGTGGCAGAAGTCGGAAACACAGCCCTCTCCCTTGGGGAGAGGGTGGCGAGCGTAGCGAGCCAGGTGAGGGGTTGCTTACATACGTTGGCCCATCTGATCCCTCCCCCCTCGGGAGAGGGCAAGACCCAATTGTGGTGCACTCCGCTTCTGACATTACGGATAGTCAGGGACGAGTTCGACGTTGATCCCAGGGACATCCAGCGCAGCTTTGGAGTGCGGCGGCAAGCCGCCGCACTCCAAAGCCGGGCCGTTTCAAATGTTGCGGAGGGTCTTATGCGCGATTGGCCTCACAGCCCGGTTCACCGCCTGGCGGAGCCCGGAGCCTACATCGTGACCGCCGCCACTTACCTCAAGAAGCCCACTTTCTCCGGCCCCCAGCGCCTCGAGTACCTCTGCGACCGGCTTCTCGAGCTGGCGGAAAAGTACGAGTGGCAATTGCAGGCCTGGGCGGTCTTCCCCAATCACTACCATTTCGTCGCTTTGTCTCCCTCGCAGGCTGCCTCTCTTACCTCCCTCAGCCGGCATCTGCACTCTTTAACCACCATCCAGGCGAACCGCTGGGACGGAACCGGCGGGCGCAAGGTGTGGTTCCAGTATTGGGAAACCAACCTGACTTACCCGGAGTCTTACTTCGCCCGGTTGAGTTATGTCCATCGGAACGCGGTCCATCACCGGATCGTGCGCGAGGCCTCGCTTTATCCCTGGTGCTCGGCGGGCTGGTTCCAGCGCCAAGCCACAACTTCGTTTTACAAGCAGATTATGCA
>Ga0182027_10004993_pt1 | contig 20347 bp, 15 predicted proteins | sample 712E1DmetaG_FD_121300 | JGI IMG/M metagenome (GOLD analysis project Ga0182027, IMG submission 121300) | Permafrost microbial communities from Stordalen Mire, Sweden - 712E1D metaG (Illumina Assembly) | ecosystem: Environmental > Terrestrial > Soil > Wetlands > Permafrost | place: Sweden...
CAGCTAGGATAAGGCCAGCCATTTTGAGTGGTATGTGCCCAATCTGTACCATCCAGAAATTCCATTGCCCATGGTACTTGCTGGCCGAGTAACGTACTAACTGTATTTATTCCAGTTAAATTAGTTGGTCCAGCATAAACACCAAGCTTAGATATATTATTACTTGCCGCAGTGCTGGCAGTTTGAGTTGTGACTGATACTTGATTTGAGTTAGTAGAAACATTACCTTTAGTAGTATAAGCGACAACGTAATAGTTATAAGCAGCACCAGGGGTTAATCCAGTATCAGTATAGATAGTGTTAGGCGTATTAGTGATAAGCGTATTGTTACGGTATATATCATAGCCGGTTATCGCCACTGAGCTAGTGCTCGCTGTCCATGTAAGATTAACTGATGAGGAGCTAGCTGCTATACCACTTAAAACCGGAGTGCTTAACGATACGGCAGTACTAGCCGAAATCGCTGGCTTTATACCCAGTAGAACAACCGCTAAAGCGGCACTGGAATTAAAGGTAGCTGCTGGACTTCCCGATGAACCAGCCGCCGAAAGATTCATGTCGGCTAGACCTGATGATGACCACTGCACGGCACTGTTAACTTCTTGGGTAAAACCGGTGGGCGCTGTCCAAGTTCCAACAGTTGAATTATTGTCAGCCGCTTCGGCTAAAACTAGTTCTTCACTAGGGACAGATGCAGTAATTGCGAGGGCTTGAATAGTAGTGCCACCACCGGATGCTGTCGATATTTGATCGATTGGCGTAGTTGGATTAACGCCTCGGTAAACAGCCACGCTGGCCCATGCACCAGCACTAATATTCTTGGTTGTAGTAAAAGTTGTCTCGTTACCAGAAGCGGTTTTATTGAAAACATAAATTCTTGGTGAATAGACACCACCTAAATAATTTGTATCTAGCGTCCAACCGGGAGGAGTTGCCAGGATGGTTGATGATCCAGTTTGAACCGTAACTATAATTTGGTCGTTAGCTTGGATCCCATTAGGTAAATTAATGCTTAATGAAGTTCCATAGTATGCTCCGCCATTAGATTTACCAATGAATGTTATTTGCTGAGAAGTTACATTATTACGAGGCGTCGGTGCCGGTTCAAGGCTAAAAAGCACAACTGCTAAAGATGCAGCTGAATTAAATGATGCCTTAACATTACCCGAACTTCCAGCCGCCGAAAGATTCATGTCGGCTAGACCTGATGATGACCACTGCACGGCACTGTTAACTTCTTGGGTAAAACCCTTGGGCGCTGTCCAAGTTCCAACAGTTGAATTATTGTCAGCCGCTTCGGCTAAAACTAGTTCTTCACTAGGGACAGATGTAGTAATTGCGGGTGCAGTAACTGAATTTCCGCCTGCATAGGCTTCGGATATTTTATCGATTGGGGTAGAGGGATTGACTCCCCTATAGACAGCTACGCTTGCCCATGCACCAACACTAGCATTCTTGGTTGTAGTAAAAGTTATCTCGTTACCAACAGCCGTTTTTCTGAAAACATATAGTGTTGGTGAATAAGCATTTCCATTATAATCACTTACTTCTGTCCAGCCCGGCGGTGTCACCAAAGTTGTACTTGACCCAGCTTGAACAGTAACAATTATCTGGTCGTTAGCTTGAATGCCACTTGGCAAACCCACGTTCAGAGTAGTGCCATAATAAGCCCCTCCTTTGGAGGTGCCGACGAGTGTAATTAGTGGTGAGGCGTGAATTAAGAACATAACACCCACACCGATTGCTGCGAATACTATTATAAATGAACCTGCCCGCCAAATTCGATTGGCCCATAACCGATTAAAGAACTTTTTAAATACGCCATCATTAATACTTTTATGTTGAAAAGTATCAGTAATTACCGCCATATATCCCCCAATTTTAATTAACTAATATGCGACTCAAATATTTTTTTGAACTTTTAAAATTAGTTAGTTCTCTTGTTTGATCGTTTATCACGTTATTAATTCATAGTTTATTATGCTAAAAATATATACTTTATTTGATTTAAAGTAAACGGTTATGTTTAGCGATAAAAAGAGCACACTTTATAAGTTAAATTAACTATATTCGCAATTACTCAAGAAGTTGAAAAATCATATATGTCAATTTAGATCTAACAAGATGATAAAAACCGCTTAAATTGACATAGATAACAGTGATGGAGGGGAACTTCAGAAGCAACCTTGTCACTATGGCTGAGCTCTACGGTTTAGAACCTTTTGATGTTCCGAAAGATTCTTGAGAACCCTAACAATAAATTTATTGTATCTTTACCAAGTGCTGCTCAATTGACTAACCGCAGAATCCCAGTTTGCTTGAGATTTAATCAAGTTACAGGTATTATTATCAGCTACCACTGGATAATAATTCGGTTCTGTAAAACATTGCGGGGTATATTGAACATTAATTATCGGCCGCTTGCTTATTAAGCCTTGTAATTCTTCTAAACAGTTATCCTTATAGGTTAAACATTGCGGACCAATTTTTGTATAAGCGTTAATTGCAGCAGTATCATTTATAGTTAATTTTAGTTCCACTCCTAAAGATACTATATTATTTAATCCTAAGCTCTGTTGATCGAACAAAAAATTGCCGACTGAATATTGGATTAACCTGCCCTTATAATTTTCACTGTTTTGGATAACATGAGGATGGGCGCCTATAACGACATCTGCACCATTATCTATCATAGACCGGTAGGCCTGGACTTTTTCCGGTTCAGCTGTTGGCCTATATTCAACTCCCATGTGTGGCATAACTATAACCGGCATAACTTTGGCATACTGGCTCATAACTGCGAGTTCAGCCTCGGTTGGTTCTTGGTCAATAACCAACATATATCCGCACATTGCAACCGGTATAATAACTTTTTCAATCGGGCTATTTCCGGTAGACAGCTCAGCATTCATGCCAACTACTTCGCAGATATTATTTATGTTAGAAGCGTTATAATCTCCAAAGTACTGAATTCCGTCTTTTTGTAAATTAGCTCTGGTCTCGTCAAGACCTGATTGACCATTATCTAGAGAATGATTATTCGCTAAGCTTAAAACATTGAACCATTTAGCAGCTTCACTTAAAAACTCAGGGCGGCAATTTAATCTTAAATCTTCAACTTGTATCTGATAGGGGACGTCCTCGGATGTGACCGGACATTCCATATCGCCAACCCAGTTATCTATAGAGTCATGAAGCGGCTTAGAAAGTCCACTAAATGGGAACGCGTATTGAAGTGGAGATTCTAGGGATTTAACTTGTATTTCTCTACCCCAGAATACTTCACCGACAAAGGTCATTGATGAGGTTAAGGATTCTTTGGGAATTATAGCTGTTTTAGTAACATTGTTTACTTTAACTACCTTATTTGTATTCTGTTGTTTTACATCAACAAATAACAAAATAGCTGAAGCTATAATTATTAAAACTATTAACAAACTAACTCTAAAAAATAAGCTTCTTGTTTTTTTACTCATCCCAATTAATTCTATCTTATAAAACACATTTAAGGCAAAACGATCGCTTTTAGTACTGGTCATGGCTGGAGTGGAGGGATTCGAACCATATTATTGGATTAAGAAGTGATACAATTACCTTATGAGTGAAAATGCAACCCGTAAAGATATAGATGAAGTTATAGACATAGTTAGAGAATTCATGCAGCAAGCGGATGTTAGATTTACTCATATTGAGAATGAAATTATCGAGTTGAAAGAGTCACATAATCGTCTTTTGAATACAATAGATGGTTTTATTGCACGTATTGATAGGTATGAAACAGAATTAGCTGCAAGAGATAGTCAATTTGAACGATTGCTAGCTTGGGCACGTAAAGTTTCTAAAAAAACTGGCATTCCTTTAGAAGATCTTTAATCAACTCTATTTATATGGCTGGGACTATGGTCGGATTTTCGAACTTTGACTCTTACTATTGACCCTGCGTCAATGGCAAGGGTGAAGGCTCTGTTAGCCTAAGATGTGCTACAATAAAAATGATATAAATCCACCTTGCAACAACCCTGTCAAATCTCATGGCATATAGGGAATGTGGTCTTCACCTAAGAGTAGCTAGCAATGAAGGTCGATAATGCTGGTTTTTACACAAAGTAAACGAAGGGTGACATATATGTCTGAAAAAACGGACAATAAGGCAGACATGGAGTGGTACGAACAACACCATAAGGAACACATGAAACACTGGCGAGCGTGGGGTTCATGGTTCAGCTGGGGTTCACCAGTTGGTTTGGGTCTGTTCTTCATTTCCATTGCGGCTACGCTCTGGATTTTGAGCCAGGCCTTCGGCTGGAAATAACACTTCCCGCAAGTAAACAGTACCGTCACTTCAAGCGGTGCTGTTTTTAATTAACACAGATGATTTAGCGTGGGAGGGGCTAATTAGGATTCGAACTAGATCACCTCTGTTAAGGATACTTTACAAAAGCAAAAGACTGTTGCATAGCATTACGGTCTTTCTCTGTTAAACGCCTTCTTGGCTGGGGCGGAGGGATTCGAACCCCCGAATCACGGGACCAAAACCCGTTGCCTTACCACTTGGCTACGCCCCAATTTGCAATTGATTGATTATTCTACTTTGGTATCCTATTGATCAATCACAGTTAATTATAGTATATAGTGACCTCATTTTTATCTATTTGAATATGCTTTATATCAATATCATTGTTAAATATTTATTTCACCCCTTGTTTACAGATATATTTAGGCGTACAGTTTTTAATACCTTATGAGCAAATATCGCATAGAAGATTCTGCTGAATACATAGTTCCTGTAAATATGAATAAATTACAGGGGCGGATGTTGCGATATACAAAATCTAATCAACCCAATAAAGAGATATTACTAGTATATGGTCATCATACGAGCATTGAGCGATATTGGGAATTAACAAAAGTGTTTGGAAAATATGGGGCTGTAACGGTTCCAGATTTTCCCGGATTCGGGGGGATGGAAAATCTAAACAAGATTAATGAATTTCCGAATATTGATAATTTAGCTGATTATTTAGCTGCTTTTTTTAAACTCCTTTTCAAACAAAGACGAGTCACTATTGTGGCGGTGGGTTTCGGTTTTCTTATTACAACCAGGATGCTACAGAAATATCCAGACATTGCTAAAAAAATCGATCTATACATTGGCATAAATGCTTTTTCACACAAAGAAGATATAGATATTAAAAAAGGAAGATTATACTGGTATAGATTTTCAGCTCATTTATTAAATACAAAGCTTACCAGTGCATTATTTAGAGTTTTCTGGCTAAAAGTAATGCTGCCCAGAATTAATAATGATGCAATTAAAAACTCAATCCAACATTTTGATTTCCGTGGCGATTCTTTTTATGAACCTTCTAATGTAGATTATAAACTTTGGTCGGTAAATGACATGCGGACACATGCGCAGACTATAAAAACCATGTTAACTATTGATAACTGTCAAAATAGGATTAATTTACCTTTGTGGCATATATCTTTTGGAAATCGGACTTTTCTTAATGATAATTACGTCGAACAGCATTTAAAAGTTATTTTTTCAGAATATCACAAATTATCCTCAAGATTTAATTTAGATTTACCATTGGGATCTCCCTATAGTAAGGTTCGAATAATTATTCCCCAGAAATTGCGAAAAAAACTTTCGGAGCTGACTAAAATCTAATTAGTTTTTAGTCTATTATGGAAAACATTAATAGTGTTAGTTAATATATTCTTGTACATATCTAGAACATAATATGCCATAATACTCTTATGTTTGGTTTCTTACACAAAAAATCAGGTAAAGAAATCTGGGTAAATATCTCTAGTAGAACTGTCATTCGAGTTGTCTTATTAGTGGCTATTGCATTTGTCTTGTTTGTTTTTCTGCGTAGGGTTTCTCATGCTTTGCTAATCATTTTCACAGCATTCTTCCTAGCCCTGGCATTAAACAGTCCAGTACACTGGCTGGCAGAAAGTTTTCCAGGAAAACGCAAAGGTAGCCGAACTTTGGCTACCAGTATTTCGTTTCTAATAATTGTGATCATATTAGGTGCATTTTGCGCTGACGTTATCCCACATTTGGCTCGACAGACAACTACTTTTATTAAAGATGTACCGCACATTGTCCAAGATGCCCGCAATAAACAGACCAATTTAGGAAAATTTATTAATCATTACCATTTGCAGTCATCAATTAATAGTTTCTCTAAACAGCTAAGTAACCATTTACACGATATTACCGGCACGGTTATATCCACTATTAGCTCAGTTGCAACTAGTTTTATTACCATTGTGACTATTCTGGTATTAACATTTATGATGCTAGTCGAGGGCCCATATTGGGTAAATCGAACAAGGCAGCTGATACCTGCTGAGCATCGAGACCACGCTATTAAGTTAGCCTCTGACATGTATCAAGTAATCAGGGGATACGTTAATGGCCAGGTAGTCCTAGCAGCTATAACAGCTGTTTTAATTGCGCCGGCATTATTTATCTTTCATATCAGTAATCCCGCTGCCCTTATTGTGGTTGTTTTCTTAACTGCCTTGATTCCTTTGATTGGCCATATGATTGGCGCAGCCATTATAACTATAGTTGCTTTGTTCCACTCACCTTGGGCAGCATTAATAATATTTTTATACTTTATTCTTTACATGCAGATCGAGAATTATGTTATCCAGCCGAAGATTCAAGCCAACACCACGAATTTGTCACCATTGTTAGTATTCGCTTCTGTGGTAATGGGCATTAGTTTTGGTGGCCTGATTGGTGGTTTAGTGGCTATCCCGATAATGGGTTGCTTAAGAGTCCTGGTGGTTGATTATTTACGCTCCCACGGCAAACTTGGCAACGAAGATCCGACCAAAGAACCTAACGTATCAGATTAATCAAAGTTTCGGAACCACAAAGGTCCCCTATCCATATAATTATTTACTGCTATGTGATGCTCAAATAGTAGTTTTGTGCGTATCGAATCAGAGGCCGTAAAATCTTTGTGGCTTTTTTGGGCCTCGAGCCACAAACGGTTTTGTTCATTAAGCATTTCAATTTCTGGGGCTGAAATATCACTTTGTTTTGCTATATCTAGGCCACTGATTTGATCGATAAATACTAACAGCTGGCCAAATGTTTCTTGGGCTGATTGGTCGAACAAAGTCTTATTTTTCAACTCTGCAGTAAAGCGGCTTAGTTCACTTAAAAATTTCGGTGTATTTAGGTCGTCTTCCATTACCGACAATAATTGCGCTTGAAAATTACTAATATCATCGACTTTGAATGCTGAGTTTTTGGCAGTTATAAGATTAGTCTGATACTTTAACTGACCTAGCGTATATAGGTCAAACAAGCGATTTTTAGCTTGCAATAGTAAGTCCCAGTCAAATTGAGACTGGGTTCGGTAATGTGATTGCATTACCAACAATCGAAATACTTGCAAGGCTTCCGGGGTGTTATTAAGTTTCTCCTCGACATCCTCTAGAGTAATAACATTGCCGGCACTTTTAGCGATTTTATTATTACCTATCAGGATATGATTTGTATGCATCCAGTAATTAGCTAATGGTTTACCGGTTGCAGTTTCAGATTGGGCTACTTCATTAGTGTGATGTACTGGAATGTGGTCAATCCCACCCGCATGAATATCAATTGTTTCACCTAAGTATTTTAATACCATGGCTGAACATTCTATATGCCAACCCGGAAATCCCTTGCCCCATGGACTATCCCATTCCATGTCTCGTTTAGATTCGACGGGGGAAAATTTCCAAAGTGCAAAGTCAGTCGATTGTTTTTTTTGGGGATTTTCCTCAATCCTTGCTGCTGTTTGTTGTTCATCTATATCTAATCTGGCAAAATCAGCATATTGTGGGAATTTTGAAGTGTCAAAGTAGACACCATCATCAATAATATATGTTACACCCCTGGCCTCGAGTTGTTTTATCATTTCTATTTGATCTTTGATATGGTCAGTGGCCCTTGGCATATCTTCTGGTTGGACGATATTGAGCCTGGACAAACCTTTTATAAAATAATCTGTATAAAAGGCGGCAACTTCCCAAGCTGTTTTACCTTCCCGGCGAGCACCCCTTTCAAGTTTGTCTTCGCCAGTATCAGCATCGCTAACTAAATGCCCTACGTCTGTAATGTTAAGTACCCATCGCGGATGAAGCTGTTCGGCGATAAAAATCCGCACCAATAAATCGTAGCGTATAAACGTAAACCAGTTACCAATGTGCGGATAATCGTATACGGTCGGTCCGCAGGTATAAATACTTACATCCGGCGGTTGTTGTAGTTTAACCTCTTCAACTTTTCGATTTAGAGTATTATATAGTTTCATGCTAATCAATCCGTCAAAGCGTCTAGTAGTTCAGTGGCTTTTTTGATTGTTTCATTTTTAATCGTTTCAAATGAACGCCCGTCAGTAATCTTATATCCACTGGCATAGCTGTGTCCACCTCCAGTAAAATGTTTGGACAGATCTAAGGCAATGCCCTTACCGTAATTACACCTAATTTTAGCGGTAACTTTTCCGTCTTTATAAGTTTTAAAGGCAATTGCCACGTCAACACCTTCGACTAATCTCATATCGTCTAGGACAAGCATTGATGGATTATAGTCATAACTATACTTTTGTATTTCTTCCCAAGGAATTGCAATTATAGCAACTCGGTTGTTGGCATAATATTCTACTCTTTGTAAAAGTTCACCCTTATAGGCAAGTATCTCGGGTTTTTTGCGCATTAATTGGCGGCGCCTATCTTCAAGTCCAGCAATACTTACGCCCGACTCAACAATGTCAGCTACTACCCTGATTGATTGGACAGTTGTGGCTTCGCTGGTTAATCCCAAACTATCAGAAAGTATGGCAGCAAGTATGTTTTCATTAGCTTCATGGTTCAATGGCCATCTCAAATGCTTCGCAATTTGATAAACGACTTCACTGGTAGCAACTGCCTGTCGATTAAATATTACCGTAGCGTAACCGATGCTTGGTTCAACGTTATGATGGTCAATAACGATACATGGTTTAGCTGATAGGTTCTTATGCTGATTAACCTGGTTAAGAGAATCAAGTAAGCTATCAGCTGCAGTGTCTAGGATTATACTAGCATCGAAATCGATTGGAATTTCTTGGCTGACTCTATCCCAACCATTTAGATATCGAAGATGTTTGGGTATTGTAACACTGCAATATAGCTGTGGCTCTTTGCCCATATCACCCAATATCTGCTCAAACGCTAAAGCACTGCCCAAGCTGTCGCCATCTGGATTGGCAGCTTGTAAAACAATAATTTTATGGGCATTGTTAATAATTTCTTGGATTTGCTCAACATTGTTAAAATAATTTTCATCCATAAGACAATTGTCCCACCCCCTAAAGTACGGTCCGTCCTTCTAGTGCCCTACCTAATGTAATCTGGTCAGCATATTCCAAGTCAACACCAATTGGTAAGCCACGCGCTAGGCGAGTAATTTTAACTTTACGCTTACCGATCTGTTGTTGTATATAAAGCGCCGTTGATTCTCCTTCTACGCTAGCGTTAGTTGCTAGGATAATTTCTTTGACTTTATCTTTATCAATCCGCTTGATAAGTTCACTAATATGTAACTGTTCTGGGGCGATGCCATCAATCGGCGATACTAGGCCACCAAGCACATGATATGTACCGTGGAATTGGGCAGTTCTTTCAAGGGCAACAATATCAAACGGTTCAGCGACTACCGCAATAACTGTTTTATCGCGCCTTGGGTCAGTGTATAAATCAGATAATTTCTGGTCAGAAGAAATTAATGCAAAAGTTTTCGGACAATAGGCAATTTTAGTATTTAAATGCTGAGCCGACCTAGCTAACTGAAGGGCTTGTTCTGGATCATGCCGAACAAGATAGTAGGCATAGCGTTCAGCAGTTCGCGGTCCAACACCGGGTAAGCAGCTAAATGCTTCAATAGCATCAACTAGGGCTGATGGTAATACCTGCATAATACTTATTTATCCTTAAAGCCCTAAGCTTCCTAAAGCACCCATCATCGGCTGCATTTTTTCAGCGGCGATTTTTTGGCTCTGCTGGATTGCTTCTTTGACGGCATCTTCCAGCCAGCGTTCCAGTTGCTGGATATCATCAGTGTCAATCATCTCTGGATCAATTTGAATCCTTTTAAGTTTTTGCTCGCCGTTAAACTCAACTTTAACCGCACCATCACCTTTTTCAACTGAAATTATCTGACGTTGTAGTTCTTTCTGAATTTTTTTTACTTTCATGAGCATTTTTGCCTGGTCCAACCGGCTCATTTGCTTTCTCCTTAGATTACTACTCTATTGTATCAGATGTTACTGATTGATTTATTAAATACTGCCTGAGTTGCCGGATCGTGCTGCCAAGCCACGTAATAGGTGTTTAAATGATACCAGCAGCTAAAGGCAACCGCACAAGAAAGCACGATAATTCCAATAGTTCTAGCAATCGGATTAATTGGGAAAATATATAGCCAATTTTCTAGCATGTAAAATATTCCGATAGTTATAACTATGTAAATAATTGGTATTAAAAGACTGATTGACACCGGGCCGCCGATTGCAATCAGAACAATGGCGATCGCACTTAGGCCGCATAATACCTTAAAGCGCTCAGACTTTCGGAAATACCAGAGACTGTAGAGCCCCAGGACAAACATTACGATTTCAAAGATATTTAGAACTGGAACATGCGGAATTAATTGCGACGGCAAAAGTGAGCTTTGGATAAAAATACTCATCGGGATATGGTATAGATTTGTCAGTATTGAAAAAAAATTTATATGGTTAGGCAAGCCAAATAAGTTGTATAAAATTGATGGTATATGGATTATCGACCAAAGTAGCGGCAAGATTAAGATTAGACTAACTGAAAATAGGCAGACACTCTGCCATATCTTTATCAACTTTAGCCGACGTTGGACATAACGCCATTGCCAAATCAGACTTATCCCGATAAACCAGATAAAACCTGGAACATACAAAGCTATCGCTAAGGCAACTATAGCTGCCGCAAAAGGTATGATTTTCTTGGAGCTATGCATCGAACGAGAAGCTAGTAATAAAACTAAGCCGAACATTAGAATGGCTGCGGTAGCTTGACGGGCGTCGGCAAGAAAAAGGCTAGAAGTAGAAAGCAAGATACATGTCAATACGGCAGCTTTTAAACCATACCAATGGCGGACTACACCCAATAGCATACAAATTATTCCGATGCCAATAATTACACTTGGCAAGCGGAGCATTAGAATACTATGTGGCGCAATGTAAAATGCCAGCCGTTCAAGTATATGCAAAGGAAGATTTATAGGATTATTGATTATGTCATGCCAATTGACAGCTTGGCGAAGATTATTTATTTCAGCCAGGCTTAAATGAGCCGGTTTTTTTGCTAATTGTAATAAAAATAAAATACCGGGAACTATAATAATAACCGCGTAACTTACAGCTACTCGCCAATGCTTAGATATCAGCGTTCTAATTTTATTCATTGCTAACAACTCTAGTATACATGAGTAGACTGGACCAATATTACGTGAGCCTTCTAATTGTTAAACGGCTGTTCCTGCTGCGTCTCCAAAGATCGGAATTTTTGTTTTTTACGATCAAAATATAATTCTATATTTTCTGTCGGGCCGTTACGATGCTTTTTTATAAGTATGTCAGCAATATTCTTCCGATCGGTTTCAGGGTTATAAAAATCTTCCCTATATATGAATGCTACGACATCCGAATCCTGCTCAATACTTCCGCTTTCTCTTAAGTCAGATAATTGAGGAATCTGCGGGCTACGGCTTTCCACCAAACGGCTTAACTGGCTAACGGCTAATAAAGGAACGTTCAATTCCCTGGCAATGCTTTTTAAGTTCTTAGAAATTTCAGAAACTTCTTGGACACGATTAACATCATTAGTATATCGGCTACTGCCAGTCATTAATTGTAAGTAATCGACAATTACCAACCCGAGTTGGCGCTGATGCGCCTCACGACGAGCTTTAGTGCGTAAATCGCTGATTGTGATGCTTGGTGTATCGTCTATAAAAATCGGTGCCTCGCTCAATGTTCCCATGGCTTGTCCAATTTTTTCAAAATCACTATCTGTAAGATTCCCCGTCCTTAACGCCCAAGCATCAACCCCTGATTCCATTGCTAATAATCGGTCAACTAACTGTTCTTTGCTCATCTCTAAACTAAAAACCAATACTGGCAAACCAGCATCGACGGCAATGTTATGAGCTATGTTAAGGGCTAGTGCGGTCTTGCCCATGCTTGGCCTTGAAGCCAATACAATCAAATCGGAGTTTTGGAAGCCCGCCAATACCCTATCTAGATCTTTGTACCCAGTCGGAACTCCTCTAATTTTTTTCTTATCTTTATGAAGATCATCTAGACGATCAAAACTTTCTGCCAATATTTTATCTAGGCTAATAACGTCATGCTTTAGGTGTTTTTGACTAACTTCAAACAATCGTGATTCAGCCTCTTCTATAAGCTCTTGTAAAGATTTTGATTCGTTGTATCCGAGCGTAACAATATCCTGAGAAGCACTTATCAAGCGTCGGCGAAGTGATTTTTGAGCAATAATTTCTGCATATTGTTCAGCGTGAGAAGCGGTTGGAACAAAATTTGTTAATTCCGTAAGGTAGCTAGCTCCACCTATAAGATCTAATGTACCGTTATTTTTTAGTTGTTCGGAAAGTGTCAGAACATCAATTGGACTATGCTTGGCATATAACTGGCTGGCGGCTTCATAAATATATCTATGGCGTGGGTCGAAAAAGTCATCATGGGTTAAAGTATCGGCAATTTTTACTATTGCGTCACCATCAATTAAGATGGCACCCAGCAGGCTGGCTTCGGCATCAACGCTTTGTGGTTGTTGTTGGCTCTTGGTAACTTGTTGATCCATTTTTTTATCCTTCCAGCTCCCCACCGCCAAATATGCTATTTATTGTTTCTAAAGTTGATGCCCGTTCATTATCCGCGCTTGTTTGGAATGATTCCTCTGGATCACTTAAATCAACTGGTATCCGATGTTTAACTGATTCGTCGACTACACACTCAATTGTATAATTTTGGGCAGTTAGTTCATATAATACCTGGGCTAATATTTGGCAGTTTTTAGATTCTTTGACTTTTTGTTGGTGAAATTTAAATCCAAAATGTAAAGTCAGCAGCGATTCAGAGAATTCGGATTTTGCCATCCGCAATATTCCATATAAAGTATTGTGGTCCTTTTTAATAATGTCTAGCAGTTGATCCCATAGCTGATCAGTATTGGCAGTATTCTTTTTGACATGTGGTTTGGGTGTAATTTCAGCTGTGACTGTCTCTTTTTCAGGTTGACTTACCTGAACCTTCTGGCTTGAAGCCGTCTTCAGTTGGGCACCTTCTTTAGGCATGGTTAATTCGTTAACAACTGGATCATTATTCGATAGATCCTCGTATACAATCGGTTTATGATCAACTGCCTCAAGTAGTGTTATCTCTAAACTTATGGCCGGCTCAATCGACGATGGTACATCAATCAGTTTCTTTAGCAGATCGAAGCTGATTTTGCTAGGTATCAACGGTTTATTAGCCAGAACATCTTCACGCACGAGCGATGCTAATTGCTTAGAAACTCTGGTAGATTCGTAACCATCAGCCAGTAGATTTTGCATTTGCGTAATAATGTTAACTCTGTCTTGCTGGATAATAGACTGGAGCAGTTTTTTAAGTATTGTGCTTGGTATATTCCCAATCAATGAGTGGACGTCATCAGCGGAAATTTTTTTATTATAGCCACGAATCTGATCCAGTAAACTTATACTATCCCGAAAACTGCCTTCTCCATGTTCAGCAATTAATTGTAGTGCGTCATCGTCGATGGTAATATTCTCTTTTTTGGCAATTAGTTTTAAGTGTTCGGTTAATGTATCAGCATCGATTGGATGAAAACTAAAGTGCTGAGTACGGCTGACAATTGTCTCTGGAAGTTTGTGCGGTTCGGTTGTTGCCAAGATGAAAATAACATGCTCCGGTGGTTCTTCAAGAATTTTTAGCAAAGCATTAAATGCTTCTCTAGTTAACATATGAACTTCGTCTACAATATAGACTTTATATTTTGCGATTGTGGGAGTTATGTGTACTCGTTCACGTAGTTCTCTGATTTCATCGATCCTCCGGTTACTGGCAGCGTCAATTTCAATGATGTCCAGCTGGGTTGAGTCATCTTTATAGGGCATATCGTTTACGGCATAAGCTAAAATTCTAGCAACACTGGTTTTACCCACACCACGCGGTCCAGTAAATAAATATGCATGACTAATAATATTCTTCTCAATAGCATGTTTTAAAGTAGTTGTAACATGCTCTTGGCCAACTACTTCATCCCACGTCCGAGAACGATATTTACGATATAAAACCTGCCCCATGTGGGCTATATTATACTCGACATATCTTAAATAGTGCAGAAATTAATATCTATAAAGCTGCTTCTAGAGCCGCCCACTCAGCGTTCGTGTCGCTTTCCGGCACATTTACACTGACTTGGTCACCGGGTTTTGCTTTGAAATAGGTCACGCTCGCCAGTAGTACTCGATAATCTTTATCACCGACTGATACAAAATAATGCCCGTTTTCCAGCTTTAAGGCTCCCACAACTTGCTTACGGGGCACAGGTCCAATTTGCTTGTACAAAAATGCACCATCATCAGCAATTGTAAGTTTCAGGATATCACCTTGAACTAATTTAGACTTACTGGCGTAGTTTGCCGGTACTGGATACGTCTTACTGTCACTACCTACCATATTCTGGCCGTCGAATACACCTTCAATAACCTTACCAAGTACTTCTTCTTTGGAACTCGCAGCAATCTTTGGATCTTCACCAACTAAACTAACTATCAATTCAGTTGCTGCGGCAAGATTTGTCTCGGCTTCTTGAATCAATGCTCTCAAGCGTTTAATCTGCTTGTCTGCTATATCTGTCATTGTCTTCGCCTCTCAACACTCCCAAGTGTTTGTTTGGATACACTTCTACCTAAAGCTACCATGTTTCTACTTCCAAGTCAAAAATCACAATAATCCTGTGGATAAATGACAAGTATGTAGTCAGAGCAAGTTAGATGTTAATACTTCTTTATTATTTAAACATTACAGAAAGTTATATTTGAATATCTAGATATTTTCTTAAATGTTCAAAGAATGCATTTCGATTATTTTGTTATTATTGTATTAATTGCAATAAACATAAGAGGTGTTCTATTCCTTAGGTAAAATCTGATGTTTGATAAGATAAATAAATTAAAAAATTGGCAGGTATTGGTTATCCTAGCCACAACAAGCTGTGCAACTTTCTTTACGGGGCTTAACAGTCCTTTTTGGAATGATGATATTAAGTTGATAGTTAATAACCCGATTGTCCATTCAATTGGCAATATTCGCATATTTTTTACGGGAGGAACTTATTATTATGGCAGCGCCACTCATTTAACCGGGGTTTATTACCGTCCGCTAGTGACTACGATATTTTCCTTAATCTATACATTATTTGGCGCACACACTTTAGCATTCCATTTATTGCAATTATTGTTAGTTATTGGTTGCGCATTCTTACTTTATTTGGTATTCCGATATTTTTTCAATCCTATATTAGCGATTGCTCTTTCGTTGGTTTTTCTGGTACATCCGGTTAGCTCACAAATTATTTTTGCAATTCCTTATACTCAAGATCTATTATTCTTTTTATTTGGATTATTAGTAATTTGGCTATTAATGCGCTTTAACTCAGTAAAAAGCCTTTGGCTGGTTACTCTTTGTTTGTTTCTGTCATTGCTGTCAAAAGAAACGGCCTTCGTGTTTATTGGTATAGCGTTGTTGTACTTATTTATGTATAACCGGGAAAGGTTATATAAGTTCTTGGGCATTGCAATCTTGCCGGTAGCTGCTTATTTAGCATTGAAAATTAATGCCGTAGGTTTAGATAAAAACCCTCTGAATGCTCCTATAGATAAAATAAATCTTTGGCAGCGTTTACTTACCGCTCCGTCAATAATGCAATTTTACTTAACTAAATTTATATTTCCATGGAAGCTAGCTACTGGATATTATTGGGTTTATTCTAAATTTTCAATTGATCATGTATTGGTTCCGTTCATCATAGATGTAGCTGTAATCGGCCTTGTAATCTTTCTGGCAATTTATATTCGCAAAAAGCTGTCTGTTGAACAGTTTCGCGCATTTTTATTCTTTTCTGTGTGGGCTGCCTTTGGTTTGCTAGCGCATCTTCAAATCATTCCTTTGGATATGACAGCGTGTGAAATTTGGTTTTACTTTTCGATGGCGGGAATATTGGGCATGTTAGGGGTACTGCTGATAGCATTTCAATCTCATATTCAACCTAAATATTTTTTTATAGTAGCAGCGCTAATTATTAGTTTATTGGCATTTAGAACTGCACTCAGGGGTCTTGATTATAGCAATGTGTATACTCTTGCAAGATTAGACGTTAGTGTCTCCAAAGATGACTATGCTGAGTATACCAGTCTGGCCGGCTATTCTCTTATGCAAAACAAATTTACAGATGCGAGAATATATGCCATGGATTCAATAGAGATTTTTCCGGTTTCTGACGCTTATAGTGACCTGGGCTTGTCACTGGCTAATATGGGAGATTTTCAGGGCGCAATGAATGCCTATAATGCTGGCCTTAAGCTTGATCAGTCGGTCGCCATATATGAAAATATCGGAGCGCTGACAATAGTTTACGGACAACCAGCATTACAAAAGCAATTTCTTGTGAATACTCTCGCTGCGCTTCCAAATGACTCAAAACTATGGATGTATCTTGCACTAAATGAGGCTAAGGCCGGCGATAATACAGATGCGAAGGTCGCCATAAACAATGCATCGATCTATGGCCAGGTAAACTCAGCAATATATAACGACACAATGAATAACCTACCGTTTACTGTAACGGAGTACGGTAAAACAATTCAAATTCATTAGTAGGCTTCACTTGCCACTGATTTAAACTCTTCTGTAGTCAAAAATTAAACTAATTCTACTGTTGCGCCAGCGTCTTCAAGAGATTTTTTGGCCTTTTCAGCGTCTTCTTTTTTAGCTTTTTCTAGAACAGGTTTTGGTGCGCTATCGACTAAAGCCTTGGCTTCACCCAGTCCTAAGTTAGTTAGATCTTTAACGGCTTTGATAACAGCTATTTTCTGGCTGCCAGCATCTTTAAGGACAACGTTATATTCACTTTTTTCCTCAACAACTGGAGCCGCTTCGCCACTTGAACCAGCAGCCGCTACGGTGACGGCCGGGGCTGCAGCACTAACTCCCCAATGTTTCTCAAGAAATGATATGAATTTACTAACTTCTAGGGCTGACATCTTATCCAATTCAGCTACTAATTTTTCAAATTCTTTAGGAATTTCAGTTTCCTTTTCTTCCGTCTTAACTTCTTCTGCCATGATTACTCCTTTAATTTATTCTTTTACTAATTAAATTATTTATCCTTCAATCATCTTTGATCGAGCTTGCAGAACATTGATAACGCCGCGAATGTTTGCCGCCAAGACATTTGCAAATCCACTAAATGGCGCATTAAGCACACCAATTAAGTTGGCTCGCAATTGGTCTTTGCTCGGCAATTCAGCTAGCATTCTAACGCTTTCTGCGTCTATAAAACGACCATCAGCTGTAATTGCGCCAACAAATTCTAATGTTTGGTTGGCTTTAGCGAATGAATTCAGTACTTGAGCAGGCGCAACATCATCTTGGTCATTAAATGCGTACAATAATTGCCCGACTAATTTGCCTGAATCAATTGCCGATAGCATTCCAGCTTTATCTAAAGCTTTTAAAACCAAACGATTTTTTATAACTTTCACGACAGTACCGCTAACTTCAGCACTATGGCGTAAAGTTTGCATAGCATCGACTTTAGTACCTGGATACAGTGCTAAGACTGTCAGCTTTGAGCCAGATAATAATTTAGCAGTATCGTCGACTATTTCTTCTTTTTTAGCTCTAGTAAGAGACATTTAATACCTTCATTTAAATTTAAAAAAGCCCTTGGGTTTCCAAAGACTAAATTACACTACTATATTTTGTAATATAACCTCGGTAGCGAATTAAGCTAATTTCTAGCAGCTACTGTCTTTGGTAACTTAATAATAGATTATCATTATCTTAGTTAGGTGTCAATTGTTTGTATTAACTCTGAAAAAAGCGGATGGACTTGAGAAATTTTTTCAATTATCTGACTAAGCAGTCTATGAGTTCCCGGATAAATTTCAGGCTTCAATATATATTGATAAATTCTATATATATCTGGCCCGTTGATCATTAATCTGGCCCGGTGTTTATGGCCGAACAATGTTGCATATTGAGCGATCGAATAATTATATTTCTGTAAAGAACTAAACAGTTTTAGACTTATACTAAAGGCCTCTTCAAAGTCATCAGTTTCGCCGGCCGCTTCAATTATCTCAGGAATTGCAAAACCATTGCGCAGCGTTAATTTTTGTCTTTCGATACTTTCAAAGACTTGTGACCTTTGAAGTTCACAAAATATTCCAAAATCACCAATAGCATCAAACTCATAATTAAATTTATTAAATTCTGATTCAATTATTCTTTCTTTAGTAACTGGCTTTTTAATTGTGGAATTAAATACTTCTAATTTTTTGTCATACGGCAACGATTCAACAGCTTTATTTAGCGTTAAAACCGAAGCAGTAGCTTGTTTGTATAATATATTGCTAATAATTTCGATTTCATTTCTCGGCCAGAAGCGCACCAGATAAAGCGAGTCATCTGATTCGACATAATTATTAGTTAAGTATCTGTTAGCTAAATTTAAATTATTTTGTTTATCTGATGATGTCCCAAGTCCTTTCGCCCCGGAATCATTTTCTTCAAGTAGTTTACCTAATTCATGGATTATATCTTTGGCTATTAATTTATATTCATTGATATTTTCTCTCAATAATTTTTGGGCTAATTGTTTATATTCTTTAGCTGATGCTTGCAATACGGTTGAAATACAGGTTGCTACTGGGATAAGCGGTTTTGTTGCAATAAATGCTGTGGTGCGTAATTGATTTAAATTATTACTAGTCTTCTTAGATTTACTGGAAATAGTTTTATTTAAATAATTAACTAATTGGTCGACAATCTTATTTCTAAGATTAATTATTTGTTCGAGGTTTTGACTGAATAATTTATTGTTTTTTTCATCCAGCTCAGTAGGCATATAATAACTGTTTTTCTGGAATTTATAATCTTTTGAATTAAATTCTCCACTGATATTAACTATTATGTCATTTTTGATTCCAGATTGATTGAGATAACTAATTGCTAATTCACTGGCTCTTTCTATAACAAAATATCGTTTTGTTGATAAAAGGGTTCGTCGGTCGTCTAGTTCTCGGGCAAGTTTTAATAATCGTCGCCTGGATTCCTTATCAGCTGCACAAAATTCTTTAAGCAATGTTTGGCGGATATTTAAATTCTTTGAAGAAGCATAAGACACTATATGGCCAACAGTTTCAGGATTAAGGACCGGCGTAAAACCATAAACATTACTGTTAGCATTAGTAATTATATGCAGTAGAGTGTCTTCGGCTTTTAGACTTTCAGGCTCAGCTTTTTCTATTCCATTAACTTCAACATTTGAAACTTTTGGATTCAAATTTAGTTGAGGAGTTTTATTGGTTGAAACTTTGCGCGAAGAAGTAGCTTTTTTTACTAATATTTCTCCGACAGAGTTAATATGCTCCGAAGACTCTATTAAAGATTGGGATTTATCTCCATGGGTTATGTTCTCGGTTATAACCGCCCAGATATTGTTGAAAACTTCTGCCTTGGAACCAATTGCATAAATGATTCGGTAACCATGTTCTTTGGCTTCCCAAAGATAGCCGGCTCTAAGTCTTTCTAACAAACTTTCATCATATAATTTGATTATGTCTTCAGTGGCGGTTGCTTTAATTCGTTCGATTAAAGTAGTTACCTCGGCATCAAGCACGATAGTTATGTCTGGTTCAATATAATTATTCGAGAAATTGATAATTTGGCTTAGACTATCGTAATTATCAATACTATGCAGGCCATAGTATTGCATGGTTAAAGTCGTTAAGAAATTTTGATCAGCAATACAAATTGTGCCACTATCAACTTGGGCATGTATTAGTTCTAGGGAGCGCGAACGGGCAGCATTGTGTAGCAATAGCCTGGTGTGATTATTTAACTGCTGGTTCGGATTGCTGGCTAATGCTTCAATGGCCAATAGGCTTGCATCATCTTGGTTATCATCTTCACTGATCAATTTAACTGGTAACCGGGCG
>Ga0182027_10004994_pt1 | contig 20346 bp, 16 predicted proteins | sample 712E1DmetaG_FD_121300 | JGI IMG/M metagenome (GOLD analysis project Ga0182027, IMG submission 121300) | Permafrost microbial communities from Stordalen Mire, Sweden - 712E1D metaG (Illumina Assembly) | ecosystem: Environmental > Terrestrial > Soil > Wetlands > Permafrost | place: Sweden...
CAGAGAGCAATGCTGCCACGTGAGAATACTTTTGAAGAGACATTTGTATTGTTTCTTCCGAAAGACATTGTGAGCGGAGATTTTTACTGGATGTACGATAATGGAGATACACAATTTATTGCTGCTGTTGACTGTACAGGGCATGGTGTTCCGGGTGCATTTATGTCTATAATCGGACATAATTCCCTGAATAAGGTTGTAAGAGAATATGGTCTGACAAGGCCTGCTGCAATTCTTGACCAGCTTAATATCGAAGTTATTAAATCTATTCTTCAAAGCCAGGAAAAGGGTATCAATGATGGGATGGATCTCGCACTTATAGCTTTTCATAAAAAGACTTTCACTCTTGAATTTGCAGGCGCTTATAACCCTCTTTACCTTGTAAGAAACGGTGAAGTAATAGTTTATAAAGCTGACAGATTTCCGATAGGTATGACCACAATGGAACAAAAGAAGCTGTTTACAAATGTCACGGTTGACATTAAACCAGGCGATATGCTATATATGTCTTCTGATGGCTATGCAGACCAATTCGGATCCCCAGAGGTGAAAAAATTCAAATCAGTCAATGTCAAAAGAATATTGTCTGAGATATGGCACCTTCCTGTTCAGGAACAAAAAGAAAGACTTGAAAAGGAAATAATGGACTGGAAAGGAGAACTCCCCCAGGTTGATGACATAATGATAATAGGAACAAAAATCAGGGGCTAGATTATCCTTGCTATTTTTCTCGGATCTTTCAGCCATCCTTTATAATTTGTAAGCGCATTAAGCGCTTCCTGTGGGGTATGTACAATTTCCCAAATATCTTTATGTTCAAGTCTGAGAAAATTACCCTCTACCAATTGTTCCATGAAATCAATAAAAGTATTGTAAAAGCCTGACGTATTTAAAAGAACTACAGGGCCTCTGTAGATACCTAGCTGTTTCAGGGTGATTGCTTCAGTTAATTCCTCGAGAGTCCCTATTCCCCCTGGCAAAGCAACCACTGCATCCGCTCTGTCGAACAACCATTTTTTCCTTTCCCCCATATCTACTGTGACAACCATATCGGATATGAGCTTATGAGCCCAGCCTTCCGCCACCATAAATGAAGGAATAACTCCTGTAACCGAACCTCCTTTTTGAAGAGCAGCATTTGCAAGGTCTCCCATTAATCCTATTCCACCGCCGCCATATAAAATATTCATTCCGGCTTCAGCAAGAAGTGTTCCCAACTCCGAAGCAGCTTCAGAATATATTTTATCAATACGACTGCTTGATGCAGCAAAGACACATACATTCATCAGTTCAACATTAAAAAAGCCGTATCAGCTTATCAACTGAACGGCGATATAGGTTTTAATTTTATTTATTATACCAATGCATTTAATTTGGCTACAAAATTGTTCTTTGGGACTGCCCCGATCTGCTTGTCTGCAACTTTGCCATCTTTGAAAAAAAGCACCGTAGGAATGTTCCTTATACCAAATTTAACTGACACACCGGGGCTATTATCAACATCGCATTTTACTACAACAGCTTTGCCTTCAAATTCTTTAGAGATCTCCTCAATAAAGGGAGCTATCATTCTGCAAGGGCCGCACCATTCTGCCCAGAAGTCAACCATTACAGGTTTTTCCGAATTCAGAACTACTTCATCAAAATTTATGTCATTTACTTCTAAAGCCATAATATTCAGTATTTTATATTTCATTTAAATTATGCAAAGATAGCTAATTAACTTTAAAATCTATACTTGGATGATCTTCAAGATAGGAAATTAGTTCATTGTTAAGCCTTACCCTGATATTTCTCGAGAACATCGGTAAAGAAATTTTGTCATCTTTATCATAGAATATAAATTTGAGTTCTGAGTTTCCTTTATTTTCTTTAACTAGATCCATAAGCTCTTCTAAAAGTGCAGTATTTGCTTCTTCTGCTTTAACAATTACGGTCACAGATTTTATAAGCTCATCTTTAACGCTTGAAAGCAGATTGATGGAGCGTATCCTGAATTCAAGCTCATCTTCATTATATCTACGTTTCTGAACTTTCCCCTTGACCAGAAGATAATAGCCTGTCGCAAAGAATTTACTGTATTCAATATAGTCCTTATCAAACATCATGAATCTGAATGAATCGGTATAATCCTGTAAAGTGAAGGTGCCATAAGGTTTCCCATTCTTACTGATGCCATTTTTAGTATCAATAACCATTCCCGCGACAATAACATCCCTGTCAAGAAAATCCCTCAGATTCTGCAGGTCTGCTAAGGTGCTGGATGTGAATGTATTAATTTCCAGTTTGAAGTCATCAAGCGGATGCGATGAAAGATAAATTCCGATTACATCCTTTTCTCTGTTCAGCTTTTCAAGCTTAGGCCAATCCGGACAGGTTGCAGATTCTGGTTTTATCATGTCGAAGCCGCCGGTTTGTCCAAAAAGAGACTGCTGGCTGGAATTCTTCACACTTTTGACATTATTGCCATATCTTATAAGGCTTTCAATAAAACTTGAGCCTTTTGTGTCAAGAGAGAAATACTGTGCCCGGATTATTTCAGGGAAACAATCGAAAGCTCCTGCAACTGCCATCGCTTCAAGGTTTTTCTTATTAAGAGAATTAAGGTTTACCCTTTCAGCCAGGTCATAAATATTTTTATATAATCCATTTTTCTCTCTTTCTTCAATAAGCTGAAGAACTGCACTTTCCCCTACACCTTTTATTGCTCCTAAACCGAATCTTATGTTTCCGTCTTTATTAACAGTGAATTTGACATTACTTTCATTAATATCTGGTCCAAGAACTTCCATCCCCATTCTTCTTGTTTCATCCATGAAGATTGTAATCTTCTTGATGTCGCTTATATTTCTGCTGAGAACTGCAGCCATATATTCGGCAGGATAATTGGCTTTCAGATAGCCAGTCTGAAATGCAACAAGGGCATAACATGTTGAATGTGACTTGTTAAAAGCATATTGTGCAAACGCTTCCCAATCGGTCCATATTTTGTTGATTTTTGCCTCTTCAAATCCATTTTTCTGACAACCTTCAATGAAAAGGGTTTTCATTTCATCCATAAGAGACTTCTTCTTTTTACCCATGGCTTTTCTTAAAGAGTCAGCCTGCCCTTTAGTAAACCCTGCAAGTTCCTGGGAAAGAAGCATAACCTGTTCCTGATATACCGTAACCCCATATGTATCATCAAGATATTTTTCCATGACAGGAATTGCATATTCAATTTTTTCTATGCCATGTTTCCTCTTGATGAACTGAGGTATATATTCCATTGGCCCGGGTCTGTATAAAGCATTCATGGCAATCAGATCCTCAAGCCGGTTTGGTTTAAGATCTCTGAGGTACCTTTTCATCCCTGTTGATTCAAATTGAAAAATGCCGGTAGTTTCTCCATTACTGAACAATTCAAAAGTCTTCCGGTCATCAAGGGGAAGATTATCAACATTAATTTCTATTCCCCTAGTTTTTTTTATAGTTTCAATGGCATCCTTTATTATCGAAAGAGTTTTAAGACCCAGGAAATCCATTTTAAGCAATCCGATGGACTCTACATGATTGCCTTCATATTGGGTCACATATAGTTCTGTATCCTTTGCAGTACTCAGCGGAATATAATTATCCAGAGAGTCTTTCCCAATTATTATGCCACATGCGTGGACCCCTGTCTGTCTCACAGATCCTTCAAGAACTTCAGCATATTTTAATGTTTGCGAAATAAGTTTGTTTGAGGATTCTTTTTCCTTTGCAAGTTCAGGAATTTCAGCATAAGCTTCAGAGAGACTTACACCGGGCCTTTCGGGTACCAGTTTTGCCAGCCTGTCTGCATCCTGGAGGGGTAGTTTTTGGACTCTGGCAACATCCCTTATTGCCATTTTAGCACCCATTGTTCCAAAAGTAATTATGTGAGCCACTTTATCATGGCCATATTTATTTACAACATATTTCAGAACATCCTCTCTTCCGTCTTCATCAAAATCGATATCAATATCTGGCATTGATATACGATCGGGATTCAGAAAACGTTCAAAAAGAAGTCCATATTTAATCGGGTCAATATCAGTTATACGAAGACAAAATGCGACTGCTGAGCCTGCAGCAGACCCTCGTCCGGGACCAACAGAAACACCCATTTCACGGGCAGCTTTCAGAAAATCCTGAACTATTAGGAAATATCCAGGGAAGCCCATCTTTGCAATGGTCTCCAGTTCAAAATCAATGCGGCTTACCTGTTCTTCATTTAATTCGCCCCACCTCCCTTTTGCTCCGTTATAGGTCAGAAAACGGAGATATTCATCCTTATCTGTGAATTCGGCTGGTATTTCAAAATCGGGCATTATAGGATCATGGTCGAGCTTATATTTCTCAATTTTTGAAACCACTTCACCTACATTGTCAATTGCTTCAGGAATGTCGCTGAAAATCCTCCGCATCTCTTCTTCGCTCTTTAAGTATTCCTGTTTAGAGTATCTGAGTCTGGCCGGATCATCGAGATCTTTAGCCGTATTTATGCAAATAAGTCTGTCATGCGCTTCAGCATCTTCAGCATTAATAAAATGAATATCATTACTGGCTATTATCTTAACATTATATTTTGATGATAATTTTTTAAATGCTTCGATAACCTTCTGTTGCAGAGGAAAAGCAGATCTGTCTGCGTCAGGATCAAAAGTTTCATGTCTTTGGATTTCGAGATAAAAATCTTTCCCGAATATTTCAACATAACTCTTCAACGCTTCCTCTGCTGCACCAATAGTCCCATTAAGTATTTCATCCTGTATTTCTCCTGCGATACAAGCCGTGGAAGCTATAAGCCCTTCCTTGTAAATTGACAGTAAGGATTTATCAATCCGGGGTCTGTAATAAAAGCCTTTGATCCAGGCCAGCGATACCAGCTTAATAAGATTTTTGTACCCGGTAAGATTCTTTGCCAGGAGTATAAGATGATCACCTGAGCGATCTTCTTTTCCGCTCTTTTCTTCAATCGAGTTTTTAGCAACATAAATTTCGCAGCCGATTATTGGTTTTATTCCTTTTTTTGTAGCATAATTATGAAACTCTTTGACACCAAACATATTGCCATGATCAGTAATGGCAATTGCTTCCATTTCCAGCGATTTAACCTTATCAATAAGCGCTGAAATATTTGAAGCTCCATCCAGGATAGAGTACTGAGTATGAACATGTAAATGCGAAAAGACAGCCATATAAGGGATTTGTTTTTCTTTTGGATCGGTTCACAAAAGTAGATAAAAAAAAGGAGAACCGGTATCCGGACCGAGAGGTAAATTTCATTTGCCGAAAGAAGTCTTTATGCAATTTGTTCAAAGATCTCCACAAATAAGTTGAATCCTGAAAGGCCTTTTTATTATTTCTGAATTGTTCATTTAAATAATACTGTTATCTTTGCAGCCACAATTTTTAAAAGTAGGTCAAATTATTAAGCGTAAAAATTAATGGCAGTTAAAATCAGATTAGCTAGAAAAGGCCGTAAAAAACTGGCCTATTACCACATTGTGGTAGCTGATAGCAGGTCGCCACGGGATGGCAGATATATTGAAAAGATCGGAATGTATAATCCGATAACTGATCCGGCCACTATTGAACTTGATTTCAATAAGGCGCTGGATTGGCTGCAAAATGGCGCACAACCTACAGATACATGTAGAGCTATCTTATCTTATAAAGGAGTTCTCTTAAAAAAACATCTTCTTGAAGGAGTGAAAAAAGGTGCATTCGATGAAACTGAAGCTGAAAGACGTTTTAACGAATGGATTAAACAGAATGAGGAAAAGATTGATTCTAAGAAATCAAACATCGAAAAAGCTCAGGACGACGACAAGAAGAACCGGATTGAAGCCGAAAAACGAATTAATGATGCAAGAGCCGAAGCACTTGCTAAGAAAAATGCAGCACTTGCTGCAAAAGCCGACACTGGAGAAAAGGCAGACGCACAGGTAGAACAGGCCACAGTCGCTGATGAAGCTACTGTAACTCCGGAAGCAGACACAGCAACTTCGGAAAAGGTTGCTGAAGAGAAACCACAGGAATAGGTGAAGGGTCATAAGGATCTACGATCCAATGGCTTACAGAAAACACATATTACTTGGTAAGATTACAAAGGTTCACGGCTTCGATGGGGCAGTGACAGTAAGGTTAGAGAAAGATTTTTCTGACAATATACCAGAAATGGAATCGGTCTTCATTGAAACAGATGGCAGACCGGTTCCTTTTTTAATAGAATCTTATGAACAACCTGATCTTCTGACTCTCAGACTAAAATTCTTTGATTATAATTCAATTGAAAAAGTAAAAGAATTTGTCGGCTGCAAACTTTACCTTACAAAATCATTTTCTCCGACAAGTTCGGAAGAGAGTCATCTTGATCTTATTGACTTCGAAATATTTTCAAATGAAGGAATTTCTATAGGAATTATTACGGGAATAATAAACAATCCGGAACAGACTCTTCTAAGTGTGATCTCCTCTTCTGGTAAAGAGATGTTACTTCCTTTGCATGAAGATTTAATCATAGAGATCGATTCTTCCAGGAAAATGATTCATATGATCATTCCTGAAGGTATATCAGATATTAATTGAGGTTATTTATCTTTAAGGATATCCCCTGGAGATCATATTTTCATTTAAGACAAATAATTCAATCATTTTTATATTTTCATGCAGCTATAGACAAGAAACATAGTCTTTATATAAACTAATCTGTTCACTAAAAACAAACAAAATGAAAAGAACGATTTTTATGTCATTATTTGTAGCTGGAATGATTCTGGCTATAGGGACTCTATTCGGACAATCAACAGAAAAGGAGACAATAAATGTGTCCGGATTCACTGAGATTGGATTCGGAGTTGCAGGAAATCTTTATGTTAAGATCGGCCCCGAATTCAATGTCGTACTTGAAGGAGATAAAAAATATCTTTCTGAGATTGAAACTACTGTAAGAAATGGTAAGTTGATTATAAGGAATACTAATTACAGATTTTTTAATAATGAAAAGATCAAAGTATACATTTCTTTACCTGAACTGAAAGGATTAGGTGTTTCAGGATCAGGGGATGCTCAGATTGAAAGCCCAATTAAAAATGAGAGTCTTGAACTCAATGTAAGTGGAAGTGGAAATATTCTTGTTCCGGATCTGGTTACGGACAATCTTAATAGTTCAATTTCCGGGTCAGGGGATATCATTTTGAAGGGAAGCGGAGAGATTGGCAAAGGTGATATTTCAATAAGTGGATCAGGTAGTTTTTCTGGTGAAACAACAAGTTATAAAAACCTTCAGGTTCATATTTCCGGAAGCGGTAACTGCACCTGCAATGTGACAGAATCTCTTAATGCCTCAATATCAGGAAGTGGAAATGTACATTATATAGGAAATCCAAAAGTTAATGCTAGGGTCTCAGGTTCAGGGCATGTAAGATCAAAATAATTTATTTCCTTATTATTTTTATTACCCCATTTTGTTCAATTTTTATGACAGGTGAAGGATGATGCTTTTGCCTGTCATCTCTTTTATATTCAACTGTATAATCAACTGCCTGAATAATTTTTTCCGAGATTTTCATAAAATGAGTGGGAGAAGACTCTCCACTTATATTTGCGGAAGTAGAAACAATTGGTTTCCTGAATCTCCTTATAAGTTCATCACAAAAATCGTCCAAACAGATTCTGATACCAACTGATCCATCCTCAGCAGGAATTTCTGAAGCAAGATTTTTAGCATCAGGATAAATAATTGTTATTGGCTTATCAGACACTTCAATAAGGTTGAGGGCAATTTCAGGAATTTTCTTAACATATCTATCCAGCATTGCTTCACTGTTAACAAGAACTATAAGACTCTTATTGTCATTTCTGGATTTGATTCTGAATATTCTCTTTACAGCTTCATTATTTGTAGCGTCGCAACCAAGACCCCAGACTGTATCGGTTGGATAGAGGATTACTCCACCTTCATGCAGTACCATTAAAGAATTCTCGATATCTTCTTTAAATGTCATATAATATGAATGTTATCTTTCAGGATATTTATTTTTGGAGTCTCCTTAACTTTACATATTTCAGATAACTCGAATATGCGGTTATGGAACAAACCAGATATCCTTTATAACCATCAAGAAATCCCAGCAGAAGTATAAATGAACTGAAAAAACTCCAGGAATAATGTAAGACCGCTGTGAACGGCCCTGCTTTCCTTCCGGATTTATAAAATTCGTTGGCTGCTATAGTAGAATATTTTTGTATTTTTTCAATATGCTCCTCACTGGATGAATATGCCCAATGGAGCAGATCTCCTTTGACCTTATGGACCCTGCTCCCCTTTTCCATCACAACTTTTTCATGAATATTAAACCCACCCCATTTCCCTTTTTTTGAATCAAACAACCGTAATTGTCTGTCGGGATACCATGAACAATGGCGCATCCATTGTCCACAGTAATTGTTCAGACGATTGAACTTATAACCATCGTACTTCCAGTTTTCCTTAATTGCCAGAATTGACTTTTTTAACTCCTCACTAAGAACTTCATCAGCATCGAGGGATAAAACATGTTGGTAAGTAGTAAGTGAAAGAGCATAGTTTTTCTGATCCCTGTATCCAATAAATTTATGAGTTATAAACCTGACATTATATCGGCTGCAAATTTCTTGTGTTGAATCTGTTGAGAATGAATCGACAACTATTATTTCATCTGCAATACCGCTTAATGATAAGAGACATTTTTCAATAATTGCTTCTACATTGAGTGTTATAATAACTGCAGAAATCTGTGGCATCACTTGTTAATCTGTTTATTCTATTAAATTCTTGACAGGGCCACAAAAATATTCACATTATTTGAATTAGCTAAATTTCTCGTCAAAAATATCATTACTTTAGAAAAAATATTTTAAAATTTTAATTTTAATTTTTTCATCCTTTCCTTCATTTCATTTATTACTTCAATCTCCTTTTCAAGTGAGTTTGCCTCAAATGTAACAGAGAACCGGATAAATTTTCCGGCATCGTCCCAGGGAACAGTCGAGATTAATGATTCATGAATCAGGAATTCAGAAAATTCAGTAGCCGAATTAAATACTTTCCCTTTTTCAGTTCCGGCAGGAGCTTTCACATAACAGTAAAATGACCCTTTAGGTTTTTTAGCGTCAAACCCTAAATCATTTAGCGCATTGACCAGCAGATTGAATCTTCTTGAATATTTTATTATTGTCTTTTCTGTTATTTCTGTATGTTTAAATGCCTGAATAGCTGCTTTTTGAATTGCCCTGAACTGTCCTGAGTCAGTATTATCCTTTACAGTTCCATATGCTTTTATTGCTTTACTGTTTCCACAAAGAAACCCTATTCTCCATCCGGTCATATTAAAAGCTTTTGATAATGAATGTACTTCTACACCAATATCCAATGCTCCTTCGACAGATAGAAAGCTTAGCGGTTTGTATCCATCATAAGTCAGTGCACTGTAGGGTGCATCATGAATTACGATAATATCGTTTTTCTTCGCAAAGGCAACAACCTGCTTGAAAAATTCAACACTTGCAACAGCACCAGTAGGATTATTAGGATAATTCAGATACATCAGCTTTGCTCTTTTCAAAACTGGCTGAGGAATAATGTTCAGGTCTGGAAGGAATGAGTTTTTTTCCAACAATGGAAGATCAAATACTTCACCGCCAAGATATTTTGTATAAGTTGCAGTGACAGGATAACCAGGAACAGTGGTAAGTAAAATATCACCTGGATTAATAAAACAAATTGGCAGCATTGCAAGAACAGGTTTTGACCCTATGCCATGAATTATATGTTCTGACGGAATCAGACCCGAAACCCCATATACTTTTTCAAGGTAACTGGCCGCTGCTTCCTGAAACTCGGGAATCCCGTTATCAGCATACCATCTGTTTTCTGGTCTGCCAGCCTCCTCAGATAACGCTTTTACCACCAGAATATCAGCAGGCCAATCAGGCTCACCAACACCCATATCTATCAAACCTATTTCCGGGTGCGCTTTTTTTGCTGCAGCTTTTGCTCTTTTAATAAGCTCAAATTTGTATATAACTGTTGATTTTCCAAAATCCGCACCACCAAGTCTGTTAGATATTTTGTCGTCAAAGAAATTATTCATAATTTTTTTATCTGTTATTTTTCTCGATCTTTTTAATTTCTATTCTTAGCAAAAATAGTAAATGTAATAAGTCGAAGTGTTAAAAATTAAATAAGTATTTTATCATCTGCATTGTAGGCTCCTGTTGATGCTTCAGGAAAGTTCATTTTGTTAATAATGAAAACAGGACTTTACTATGCTCAATAAATATTGACAAACTCCATATCTGATATGTGAATATTTTAAAATTTAGACTGAGAATAGACTTTAATTTGGTAAGATTCTTTCTGTATTTTTAATAATATATTATCGATTAGATAGTTATCTTATTTTAACACTTTTTATTATATGTGAATAAAAATGTTTTGATCTACCTCTTTCACGATAAATAAATCTGGCTTATATTTGGGGCAATTTTGATTTTTTCAGCAATGATTCTCTGAGGGTGTCAGGATATTGATTTATGTAATTAATATAATAAAGCTATGAGCAGATTTATTTATTTAACATCAACCCCTGAAGCATTGATTGCTTCTATGCTTCCTCCGGCAGATTTTGGAGCGTACCTTTCGACCGGAACAAAGAAGAGGAACAAAGGTCAGGCAATATTCTTTGAGGTTGACCTTGGAGGTATTGAAAAACTGATAGATATGGCCAGCCTTAATCGCCGTTGTGTTGCAAAACCTGACGGTACTCCTAAAAACTCTGTCTATCTTTCCGTTTATAAGGTGCTGGAGATGATACCATTATCGGCTCTCAAAAGTTTATATCTTTCTACCGATAATGGACAAACTCTTGAGTTGAAGAAAGTACCCTATGAACCCACAAATGAACCTCAGAATAAGCTACACCTTTTTCAGGAATTATGTCCTGTAACACCACTGGTTGCAAGTGAATTGACTCCTTCAGCCTTCATGAAAAAGCTTACCGATGGTTCTATTCCAATAGTACTCCCAAAACTCTTTTTTGTCGATCTGAAACTTGGAGAACTGGCGACTAATCCAATTGGTGGTTCAACGGAGCATTTACCTTATTCAAATGTAGGACATCTCAGAGACTGTCTTGAAATTTTAAAAGGTGAGTATGAAAAACATATGAAAACGGTCCAGCGAATTTATTCGGGTTCACTTCTTTACAGGACAATAGAAAGCGGCTTTTACGTTGGTTCGAAGAGTGAAATTGTTTTTTATCCTTATCCCAGTATGGCAGAACTGGAAAACATTAATTATGAATTCTTTAGATCTATTTAGTATTAATCTTTTAATTTAAAAATTACTATGTTTAGTTTACCAGGGGCAACCCCCTTTGAAGTTATAGCAATCTGGAGTGTTCTGGTTATTGCTTTTTTCGGACTTGCTTATGCTATGTTTCTGCGCAGGCAGGTTATGGCATGCGATAAAGGAACAGAAAAGATGCAGGATGTATGGGATGGGATACGTTTGGGTGCAAATGCTTATCTGAAAAGACAATTAAAAACTATTGTTCCTCTTATTTTTGTCTTTACAGTTATCCTTTTCCTGTCTGTTTATGTGGTTCCTCCTACAGAAGAATCAAAATTACGTTTTGTTGGATTTTCTGATCAATCACTTAAGCTTATAATCGGATTTGGCCGTGCGATTGCATTTATAATGGGTTCGTTATTCTCACTGATGGTCGGTCAGTTCGGCATGAGAATGGCTGTTCAGGCTAATGTTCGTGTAGCATCAGCATCAAGAAGAAGTTTCGGTGAAGCCCTCAAAATTGCCTATCGTGCCGGTACAATAACCGGAATGCTTACGGATGGTCTGGGATTACTAGGTGGTACTTTGATATTTATTATTTTCGGTGTAGCCTCACCCGACACTCTTCTTGGATTTGGGTTTGGTGGCACACTACTTGCTCTCTTCATGAGAGTCGGCGGAGGTATTTATACTAAAGCTGCTGATGTTGGTGCTGACCTGGTCGGAAAAGTTGAAGCAGGGCTTCCAGAGGATGATGAACGTAATGCAGCTGTTATTGCAGACCTTGTAGGAGATAATGTTGGTGACTGCGCAGGGATGGCAGCAGATATATTTGAATCTTATGAAGTAACCATAGTTTCAACTTTAATTCTTGGGGTTGTACTTTATACCCAGACACATATGCTTTCCTGGATAATTTTCCCACTGCTCGTCAGAGGTATTGGTGTTCTTTCTTCGATAATAGGAACATATCTGGTAAAGGGAAGCAAAAATGCAAAAAGCAATAATGCACTGAAGTCCATTAACAAAGGTTTTTATTCATCAGCAGCAATTAGTATTGCAGCATTTGGCATTCTTTCCTATTTCTACCTTCATGAATGGCGTTCATTTCTGTCAGTAGTAGTCGGAATTCTGCTGGCAATTGTTTTGGATGAAATAACAAAACATTTTACAGATGGAAATTTTCACCCTGTAAAAGACATAGCAAAGAACTCAAAAACAGGTTCCGCAACCCTGATATTAAAAGGGTTGAGTTACGGATTTGAAGTTGCTGTATGGCAGACACTGGTAATTGCAGTTACAATTTTTGCTTCTGTAATGATATATTACGGTCAACCAGTAGTTTATGTGCTATATGGAGTCGCAATGACAGGTATTGGAATGTTAACCCTGACAGGTAATAACGTAGCCATGGATGCTTTTGGTCCTATAGCTGACAATGCTAATGGTATCGGTGAACTATCTCATCTCGACAAAGATGCTCGCAAAATTATGGATTCACTTGATGCAACCGGTAACACTACAAAAGCTATAACCAAAGGTGTTGCAATTGGTTCAGCTGTAATTGCTGCAGTAGCATTATTCGGATCTTTTATTACTGATGTTAGTAAAGTTCAGGTTCAGCTTGGATTTGAAAAAGCTGCACAGCTAATTGAGACAGGTATCCGCATAAATGTTCCAATAATATTCATTGGATTCCTAATCGGCGGAACTATTCCATGGCTTTTCTCATCACTTACAATTAATGCCGTTACTCGCGCCGCTGCCCAGATTGTAGAAGAGGTACGTCGACAATTCAGAATACCTGGTATTATTGAACGTACAGTAAAACCTGATTATCAACAAGCTGTAGATATCTGTACTGTTTCAGCTCAAAGAGAATTGATTCCACTTGCCTTGATTGCAGTGCTGTCACCAATCCTTATAGGAAGTCTGCTTGGTGTCGAAGCCTTGGGAGGTTTTCTTGCAGGAGTAATTCTATCAGGGCAACTGCTGGCAGTCTTTATGGCGGGTGCCGGTGGTGCCTGGGATAATGCTAAAAAAACCATTGAAGACGGTCTTTATGGTGGAAAAGGTTCTGAGGCTCATCATGCAGCTGTTGTTGGCGATACTGTTGGTGATCCACTTAAAGACACAGCAGGACCGGCACTTAACCCGATGATAAAGGTCATAAACCTGGTATCACTTCTAGCCGCTCCTGTAATTATTGCTTACCAGAAACCTGGACATACCTCTGTTGGCATGTTCATAACAGGCGTAATTTGTCTGACACTTATAATCGGAGCAATTATCTTCTCCAAAAGAGGTGGTTTTAAGAAAGTTCCTTTCGAAGCTTAATTACCATTCTGATAATATCAATATAAAAGAGACCTTCTCAGATACCTTGAGAGGGTCTCTTTTTTTATTAATTTTGAGAAAATTAGTGAAATGAAAATCCCCGATCTTGCCGATATTCAGACCGTTCACAATAGAATCAAACCATTCATCCACCGAACTCCTGTGATGAGTTCACAACAATTGAATAAGATTTTTAATTGTGAACTTTATTTTAAATGTGAAAATTTTCAGAAAGTAGGAGCCTTTAAATTCAGGGGAGCTACAAATGCAGTTTTATCTCTTTCTCCTGAGGAAAAAAGCAGAGGGGTCGTCACACATTCATCAGGTAATCATGCGGCTGCTCTTGCTCTGGCAGCACGTATGAATGGGGTTAGAGCAAATATAGTAATGCCTGAAAATGCACCAGTTGTTAAGAGAAATGCTGTTGCTGGATATGGAGCCGAAATAACATTTTGTGAACCCACATTGAAGGCCCGTGAAGAAACTGCAAAGGCAATAATTGAAAAAACCGGTGCAACTCTTATTCATCCTTACGATAATTTTAATGTAATATGTGGGCAGGGAACAGCAGCATTAGAGTTTCTTGAAGAAAAAGATGATCTTGAAATTATAATAGCTCCAATAGGCGGAGGAGGTCTGATAAGTGGAACTTCTTCATGTGCAAAAGGTTTGAGTAAGACAATTATTGTAATAGGAGCTGAACCGATTAATGCAAATGATGCTTATATATCATTCAATTCGGGTAAGTTAACTCCTTCTGTTAATCCAGTAACAATAGCCGATGGATTACTGACTTCATTAAGTGAGCTTACTTTTTCAATAATACGGAAAAATGTCGATAAGATTTTTACAGCCAGGGAAGACTCAATTATTGATTGCATGTTTCTGGTGTGGGAGAGGATGAAAATAATTATTGAACCATCCTCAGCAACTGTATTAGCCATTATCAAAGAAAACCCTGATTTTTTCAGGGATAGAAGAATTGGCTTAATAATCTCAGGAGGCAACGTGGATTTCAGGAAACTGCCGTTTTAATTCTGCTTCCTGAAAGATGCCAGAATTGGATAATGGTCCGAAAACTTTACTTTAAGAATATCGAATTTTGTGCTTACCAGTTTATTGTCAAACAAAATATAGTCAATCCTGTTTGGCGGATAATTTCCACGATATGTGAACCCTGCACCGTAACCCGATTTTACAAATGAATCATTAAGTCCCCTTCGTATCTTAGTGTAAGCATATGAGATCGGCGTATCATTAAAATCCCCCAGAACGATAACCGGATAAGGTGACTGATCGATATATTTTTTGACTACCTGAGCCTGCAAAGCACGTCTTACAAAACCCTGCTTAAGGCTTATCGAGAGCGTCTTTATCTCATCCATAGTCTGATTGTCGTCAGCCGCAAGCTCTTCAATCAGAGAACGCTCCATCCTTCTCAGCCTGAATGATTGAAGGTGGTTATTGAAAATTCTGAAAGTATCTTTCCCAATTAGAATATCTGAATAAATTGAAAGACTGGCAGATCCAGGATGTTTTATTTCCCCTTTTGCTATAATTGGATATCTTGAATATGTCACAATACCGTAATACTGGTTCTTTCTTCTGCCTAATAATTTTGTATGAGAATAATATTTACCTCCCAGCGCCTTAATAATTTCCTGGTCTTTTTCAGTTGGATCACCTATAAAAAACAACTCCTGAAAGCAAATTATTTCCGGATGAATTGTCCTGACATATTCAAGAATTCTTTTTTCAGAATCAGCTTTCTTCGGTGTTTCAAAGTAATTAAATAATCTCAGATTGTAACTTAAAACATTAATTGAACCTGGTTTGTCAACCGAAGGCTTCCTGAATTTTATATAATTTGTAAGATGGTTGAATCCAAGCACTATAATAAAAATGGAGATTAAGGCTTCATATTTAAGGTTTACAGCCCAGATAACCGCAATAATGAAATTTATAAGAAGAATATATGGATAGGCAAGACCAAAAAATGCAGGGAATGCAAAATCTTCAGGATTAATATGAACTGCGAGATATGATATAAGAAGCGCTGCAGCGAAGCAGATGTTTATTACTACAAAGGTAATATGGAATATCTTTCTCAATGATTATTCATTAATCTTTAACGAAATTATTCCTAAATATCGAAAAATTGTACTCAATTAGCTATAATTAAGAAAGGTAAATGAAAATATATACCTTAATTTTTCTTCTGACTCTCTCTGAAAAGCATCTCTTTTTCAGGTTTTGTAAGACTATCATATCCGCCCTTTGAAATTTTATCCAGAATTTTATTTATTTCTTTCTGATGCTCCAGTTTTACTTTGTTATATTCATAATCATCGGCAGTTCTTTTATAAGTTACTTTGAGTTTCTTTGCAGGTTTAAACAGGGTTATAATGGAATCAATGACTTTATTGATACCTTTTCCTAAATCATGACCCTGCCTATAGCTTAATATATAAAAGTATCCGAGTATGGCTCCCCCTATATGAGCAAGCTTACCTCCCGAGTTAACCGAAAAATCCATTACTGAAGTGAAAATAAATATCCCTAGTGCAATATATTTTATCTTAACCTTTCCCAGAAGAAAAAGATAAACAGTATAATCGGGAACATAAGCAGCTATAGCCACTACTATCGCCATAACCGAAGCACTTGCCCCTAACAAAGGGATTGATTCACCAACAATGCCCTGAAAGGCCGGGAAAATGTTATATGAAAGAACATAAGTGAACGCTCCTGAAATTCCACCAAGAAGATAAACTGCAACCAGTTTCTTCTGGTCGAGATATTCCAGAAATATTTTACCAAACCAATACAACCATAATAGATTAACAAGTATATGAAGCAGCTCCTTATGTGTGAACATGTAAGTTATAAGAGTCCATGGTCTTAAAATCAATGTCTTAAGTGAGGATGGGACAGAAAGCAACCTGATTGTCTGGTTAACTATTTCCGGATTCACAAGAAGAAAACCAACAATTCCGATAATTGTAATGACAATAAAAAAAGCAATATTAATGTAAATAAGCCTTGTCAGACTATTGCCATTCCTGAAAGTAGTTTTGATATCATCCCAGATACCCATCAGTACAAAGTATTTGTGGTTCTTCTCCAATACCTGATAAGAATATAACCAAACAACATACCTCCAAGGTGAGCAGCATGGGCTATTGAACTTCCTGGTTGGGTAACTGCCATATAGAGTTCAATCCCTCCATAGATTATTACAAAATATTTTGCCCTTATTGGTATAGGAGGAAAAAGAAGCATTAATTGTGTATTGGGAAAGAGTACACCGAATGCAAGAAGAACTCCAAAAATTGCCCCCGAAGCTCCAATGGTTGGTGTATTAAGCAGTATCTGAAGACTTTCCATAGTTGGATCGGTGAATACTTTTCCCTGGTTAAAATATGCAGTGCCTTCATTAAGAACAAGTTGCAGGTTTTCAGGACTGAGAGTCTGTACAAGGTGTATGTATTGAAATGCTATTACCGCTTCATGTGTAAACGCCGCACCAAAACCGCAAACAAAATAAAATATTAGAAAGCGCTTTGGACCCCAGACCTGCTCAAGTACCTGGCCAAACATGTACAGAGCAAACATATTAAAGAAAAGGTGGCCGATTCCTGCATGCATGAACAGGTGTGTAATAATCTGGATAGGTTTGAATTGTTCTGATTTAGGGAAATATAATCCAAGAATCCTGTTCAGGTCAATATCAAATACACTACCTACTGTATAATAGGCAAGAAGCATCAATATATTAATGAAAATCAGGTTTTTAACTACCGGGGGCATCCCGAAAAATCCTCTTCCGTAACCGTTCATTTATGATTTTTAATATTTAGAAAATTTTCACTTCAATTGTCGGACCAAAAATATAATTTCATTTCATATCGGACAGAATGTCATAAACTTTATTTGAATCTTTTATCAAGTTCCTCAAGTGTTACAATATTAATTACAGGTTTTCCCGCAGGAGAATAGTTAGGTGCAGCACAGGCAAAAAGAGAATCGAAAAGATCTTCCATCTCACTCTGAGATAAAACTTTGCCATATGCGATCGCTGAAGCTCTTGACATAGCAGAAGCCACTTTTTCCTTCATTCCAATTGCCGGATCAGCCTCAGTGTTTTTATAAACTTCAAGTACCGTTTTCAGCATCTCTCCCGGATCAGAAGACCCGTTCTCTGCTGGCTGACTGTTCACAGATATTACATTATTACCAAGATGGCGGAAATCAAATCCAAGCAAATTGATATCATCTTCAATCTCTTTAAGTAACAGGTAATCTGCAGGACTCATCTCAACTTTCACAGGAAACATATTTGTCTGCCCTGTAGCTCTCTTGCTGTTCAGGGTTTCCATAAACCTTTCAAAAAGAATTCTTTCATGTGCCCTTTTCTGATCGATCATCATCAATCCCGACTTTACAGGGCAAAGAATATATTTATTTTTAATCTGGAAAAGTTTTCTTGGTATTTCGTTGATTTTATCTGCTTGTCCATAAGTTTTATCATCTTTTTCGATACCGGAATACAGTCTTTCCCAGTTAGAGGAATTCTCTCTTTCAAACCGTTCAATAACATTGGATCTTGAGTTTCTTTCCTCTTCAGCAAATGGATTATACTGTGTATTAATCTCAATAGCAGGAGTTTCAGGCATTTCGCCAGTCGATGGTCTTACGGGAATATCAATTAGAGCTTCATTCCCAAAATCCAGAGAAGGTATAATATTAAACCTGCCAAGCGCCTCCCTGACTGAAGCCATCAGGATTTGCCAGATCGCTCTTTCATCTTCAAATTTTACTTCTGTCTTTGTAGGATGAATATTAATATCGATACTTGCCGGGTCTGCCTGCATATAAATAAAATACGATGGTATAGCTTCTGCAGGAAGGATGTTCTGATACGCTTCAAGAATTGCCTTGTGAAAATATGGATGTTTCATGAAGCGGTTGTTCACAAAGAAAAATTGCTCTCCAAAAGAACGTTTTGCATTCTCAGGCTTACCTATGAATCCCGATATTTTTATAAGGCTGGTATCTGTCTCGAGTGAAATAAGATCCTGGTTAATATGTTTTCCGATTACCCCTATTATCCTTTGTCTGGGATTGGTCGAAGGAAGATTAAATATTTCAGAATCATTGTGGTGTAAAGAAAATTTTATTGCCGGATGAGCCAGCACCACTTTCTCGAATTCATTAATAATATGGCGAAGCTCAGTATTATCCGACTTAAGAAATTTCCTTCTTGCAGGAATATTAAAGAAAAGACTTTTTACAGAAAAGTTTGAACCGACAGGACAGCTGCAAATCTCCTGGTTTTCAACTCTCGATCCGCTTATAAATATCAACGTCCCGGCTTCATCCGTTTCCCGTCGTGTTTTAAGTTCAACCATTGAGACAGCAGCAATTGAGGCTAATGCCTCTCCGCGGAAACCTTTGGTAGTTATTGCGAAAAGATCCTGAGCTGTAGTTATTTTTGATGTTGCATGTCTTTCAAAGGCAAGCCTTGCATCTGTTTCAGACATTCCGGTTCCATCATCAATTACCTGTATCAAAGTTTTCCCCGAATCCTTGATTATTACTCTGATATTTGTTCCACCTGCATCCACAGCATTCTCTACCAGCTCTTTAACAACAGAGGCAGGTCGCTGAATGACCTCTCCTGCAGCAATCTGATTTGCAACTGAATCTGGAAGAAGTTTAATAATATCAGGCATATTTAATTTACTGCTTTTTTCATAAAATTTATTTCGCAAATATATGAATATTTGCATCAAGAATTTCCCTTAAAATAGCCTGATGAATGGTCTGAGACAGAACGGATATCATTTAGAGACACTCTGTCAGAATCAGAAAAATATGGAAACTCTTTTATTAAGAAGTTTCGAATAAAATTCAAAAATATTCGAAATCACTAAGCTGTCTTTCTATAGCGTCTTACAGCAAAAGCTGAAAAACATGTTGCAATTATTAACAGGGAATATAAATCCCGGCTAATATCTTTTATTGTGGAGCCTTTAAGCATTACCATCCTGTTGATTCTCATCAGGTATGCTACCGGATTGATTGTATTAAATTTCTGAGCCCAGCCCGGCATGCTTTCAGCAGGTGTAAATATCCCGCTCATAAGCACAAAGATGATCATGAAAAAGAAAGCTACAAACATGTATTGTTGTTGTGTCCCTGAAAAGGTAGAAATGAAAAGGGCTAATCCAAGAACTGCGATCAGAAATATTGTTGAACCAAGGAACATCAACAGAATGCTTCCTTCAAATGGAATGTTAAAAGCAATTTTTCCCAGAATCAGACCAAGTGCCAGGTCAATAAGCCCAATCAGCAGGAAAGGCACCATTTTGGCAATAATAAACTGGTATTTTCTTACCGGGGTGACATTTATTTGTTCGATTGTCCCTATTTCCTTTTCTCGTACCATATTAAGACCGGCAAGCAAAAACCCAATTGCTGTGACAAGAATTACTAGTATACCGGGTAGCATATAATACTTATAATTAAGTAATTCATTGTACCAGTATCTGTTGGTAACTTCTATTCTCGGCAGTTGATTGATATAATCGTTATTTACATTTTTATAGCTAAGACTGATGTTATAATCACCTATCACACCATTCAGATATGCCCATGTGAGCTGGGCA
>Ga0182027_10004996_pt1 | contig 20337 bp, 17 predicted proteins | sample 712E1DmetaG_FD_121300 | JGI IMG/M metagenome (GOLD analysis project Ga0182027, IMG submission 121300) | Permafrost microbial communities from Stordalen Mire, Sweden - 712E1D metaG (Illumina Assembly) | ecosystem: Environmental > Terrestrial > Soil > Wetlands > Permafrost | place: Sweden...
AGCGCAGGCTGCAAGACTTGATATAGAGCATGGAACATATCCTTATGTCACTTCATCAGACTGCGGAACAGCCGGTGCAATAAAAGGATTAGGCATACCCCACACAAGCATAAGAGATGTTATTGGAGTAGTTAAACTGGTGGAAAGCAGGGTCGGTGAAGGACCATTTGATACTGAAATAATCCCCTACAGTACTCTTATAGAGATGTGGAGAGATAAGAAGCTAAATAAGATATTCCAGAAAGATATGAGATCCAAAGAAAAACTTGAAGCACAAAACATCATGCATAATCTACTGGATAAAATCAATGATGGAAGTGCAACTGAATTTGATAACTATCTATATTTTGCGAATCTTCCACCAGGAGAATTCGGAGCCACTACAGGAAGACCAAGAGCTGTAGGATGGCTTAATCTTCCAGCGATAGAATATTACGCATACATTAATGGCGTGAATAAATTAGCATTGACTAAACTAGACTCATATGAAGGAATAAACAATTTCCCAGTGTGTGTAGAATATACTAAAGGAAATATGAATGGACAACCTATATACAAAAATATGGGTGGGTATTCTAAAGTTAGGGATGCAAGAGACTTTTTTGACTTGCCTAATAATGCTATCAAACTTATAGAATTAATCGAAGAGAAAACAAAAGTAGATGTCAGCATAATTTCTGTAGGACCATTAGATGATGAGACTATATTGAAAAAGTGAAGGCTATCTAGCAAAGAATAAAATCAGCTGGAAACTTATCTTCTCTTCCTTTTCTTATCCTTCTTTCGCATCTTTCCGACAATCATTGCTGCCAAAACAGCAACAAGTATCCCTACACTTAACCCGAGCAGGAATAATCCTATTCCTGAATTGTTGAATGTGATCGTGGGGAATGTCAATGCATCCTTTTTCTTGAAGTACATCTCGAGGTTGCTTAATTCCAATGCATATTCTGAATATAGCAATGCAGAATATTTGTCTGTACCTTTCAACGTATTCGCGTATTCATAATAGCTGTATCCTAGTATTGGAAATATATTTGCCTGCTCTTGTCGTGTTATGACTCTTTGGGCAGCAGATATCTTCTCATCAAGCAATCTTGATGTATCATTGTCCGGAACAAATATTGCGCTTAGCACAACGTCAGAATCTGCCTTGACTTTTGAAGAAGTGAATATGCATAACGCATAGTCCTGCTGATTATAGTAATTGTATGCATCAGATAACTCATCGCGTATGCTGTTGTCAGAGGGATAATATATTTCCAGATAATTCAGTCTTTCTTCGGCTTCTGAAAGCTTCTTTGTGCACACGACTTTTAGAAGATTTTCGTCCATTGCAAATTTCTGTCCGTCAAGCTGGGAAAATTTCGACCATTCAACAGCCGTATCGAATCTTTCTATAGCATAAGCCAATTGATATGTTGAAATGTTTTCTGGATTCATATTGGACATCACCTGTTTTGTATCCGATAATCTTTCAGCTACTATCATGTAGGCTTCAAGCTGTGAAATAGTCGATATTGATTCAGAATTCTTCTTGAAGCCACTTTCAAAAATGCTGATGTTGCCAAGGAGTTTTGCATAGGACAATTTCAGCTCATTATTGGAAAAGTTTTCCATAAGCTTGTTTAATATTTTTACATTTCCTCCGAAGCAGAAGCTTGCAGCGCTATAATAAGAATTATTATGCAGTGCATTAAGCGCCAGAACAAAATTATCCTGTGAGCTATTGGTAATATTTATGCCGTAGGAAGTCATGTTGGGAAGCACTAAAGTGTTGTTGGATATGCTGCCATATTTGGTGCACAAGTCTAGTGTTATCTTGCTCATTATCTGTGTATAATCCTTGGAATAAGATAAACCACCTGAAACGCCATTGACATTTTCATCAATAGTATAATTCTTTCCAGTAAAATAATACAGCGCATCTTCTAACGTCGATACCTTCGTCACTTTGATGGATAGTTTGGAATCAGGAGTATCGTTTGCGATATCCCATTCAGGTATTAATATATGGGTATAGCCTGCCATCTGCGCAGCAAAAGCTTTTGCAGGTATTCCAGAGACTGGACCTATAAGGTTTCCACTATCTATTGTTCCAGTCATTATAGTCTTGTTATCGAGAACTTTATTGTCGAGCACTGCAACAGTCAGTACAGTAGCTGCAGCTCCTGCGCTTGGACCGCCTACAACTGCGCTATTGGCAGTTATCGTATAGAAGAAATCATAGCCAGAACAATCCTTATCCAGTAGATCGCATGCGACTTCAGACGCGAACCTCATTGTAATCTGAGTATCGATTTTTGAGAGAGGAAATGAATCTATGAATATCCTCCCGCTTCCAGGCTTTACTACAAGATACAAATCAGCAGTACCGCCCTGCTGGGTATTATTTGCAAGTTCAGATACTGTCAATAATCCAATATGTCCTGAAGGATAAGCATAACCTGAATGTACAACTAATATGCACGATAACAGCATCAAAATCATCATCGATATATTCTTCATAGTTAATATCTTTTTCATGTTTTCTCCTTGGTGTATTTGATTAGCAGCTAGCGAGTTCTCGAATACATATTGTTTCTACAATGAACTCGGATTAACACTTGATGACACATCTATACGAGCCTGCTAAACAAATACTTAAGTTTTCTCCTTGTAGCGCCCGCGCTGTTCGACTGTTTCAAGCCTTTCAAGTATCTCCTTTTTGTTTTTTGGATTGTATCCTTTAAGAAATTCCTTGTATGCTTTATCAAATACACGGAAATGCTTGCTCTCAAGAGCCTGCTTGAATAAGTGTATATCAACAGCCTTGTCCTCAATCTTTGGACTAGTTATGCTTAGACCAAAGTCTATAAAATATAATTTTTTTGATTTAGTCTTGCCGGCAAGAATCATGTTGCTCGTCGTCAAGTCTCCATGGATAATATTCAAGTCATGCATTATAGAAAGATTCATTCCTATCATCGAACCAAGTTCAGGCTTTTTGTCAAGAAGCTTCTTCAATTGATCTCCATCAATATATTCCATGACTATATTATAATCCTTCTGTTCGATAATTTTTGGCGCAAACCCGAACGGTTCAAGAGACTTCAATATCTTGGACTCCTTTCTTGTTCGCGTCCTTCTTAACATAGAATCTATATCTTCATGACGATAAGACTTCTTCGAACGCTCCTTATCGACGCTTGCGCCATCTAGATATATTGTAGCTTCCGCCCCAGACCCGAGAATCTTCCTCATAACAAGCGTAGAATGACAAGAGGTTTTTAATGTTTATGGAAATCCGCTAAGGATTTCCTAAACGTAAAAATATTCATTTTTACTGTTTATGAAATTTCGAGGAAATTTCAAAACTCAAAATCCGCGATTTTGATGTTTATGGAAATAGGATATTTTCAAAACTCAAATCTTTTGGAAGTGTCATAATCCAGCGATATTCCCTTTAATTTACCTGAAAGAATTTCTAGTTTCCAATAAGTATGTCTAATAGTATATCCAATTTCTTCTTTTCTATGCATAGCAGAATATTTTACTTCGACATTAAGCAAGCTGTCTAGGTAAGGTATCAAATCAAAATTTGTTTGTGTCTTTATAGGAAGATCCACCTTGTACCTGTTCTTATCGGATTCTATTGTTAAAGTCACCGTATTTCCTAAAAATAAACGATCCATATTGTGTTTATCGGGTCTTCCACGTTCTAAAGAAAGCACTGTTCCCGTTATATCAATATTTTCGTCTGAATCTATCGCCATTCTATCCCTATTCAGCTCCGACATCTTCTGACGTGAACAAGTCGTCCATCTCATACTTTGATAGCTTCGTCTTGTTGAGTATAGCCATTTTTGGCTTTCGACCGTGTTCTCCACGTACTTCATCGAATTCGAAATCGCTGTTTCCTGAAAATCCTTCTTCATCCATTTTAATAAACCTCTTAATAATAACCAGCATCGCATTGATGTTATCTATGGTTATTCTAGAAATACGTGAAAAATGCAGCTTTATAAAGGTTTCGATTATGTTGTTACTTGAAAGTGAGAAAGATATATTTTGTTTTAAGAATAATCATTTCTTATACGCCATCCTCTTTACATGATTGCATTCAAGGCACGTCTGTACTCTCTTGCCTTTCACCAATCTTGTTCGAAGATTTGTTCCACTCTTCAGATACGCATTGCAGTTCTTGCAGAACGATCCCTTCTGTTCCTTGGTCAATCTTACCTTGTATCGAGTCGACAATCTTCTTGCAAGAAGCATGTATCTCTTGCTCAATTCAGGATGCTCGGTAAAATTTGATTCTGCTTCATTAAACAACTTTGCTATACGCTCGAGAGCTATCTTCTGTTGGCTCGATGCCTTATCCTTGTATACCATATATTGGATGAAGGATGATTAATTTATAAATTTGTCTTAGAATTAGTTGCCAACATAAATACGCTATAAGTTAGCATCTGTTCGCTCTAATCTAAGTATTATCTATTATTGACATTCCCATAAGGAATGCCCTTGTCAATGTCGATTAGTCAATTTATATTCGCTCACCTTATGATGCAAACTTATAGGACACATTTGTCGGCAACTAAATAGTACACTATCTTTTCGTAAAGCATTTAAAGATATAGAAAGTCACATAATTATGCTCAAGAAACTTTTCGGCAGGTTCATGAAGGATAAAGTCGAGGATAATTCTAATGTAGAGACCATATTCCTCTCGAAGATAGATAAGCACATGAACTTCATATTGAGGGATAATCTAGGGCATATAAATAAAAGTATCAGCGAGAAGATAATCTATGCCAATCAAAAGAAGGAAGAGACAATAGTTGCTCTTCGAACACTGCATAAGGCGAATCTTATGAATTCTAATATTCCGGAGCGAGAAATACAGATTATGGACGGCAATCGTGACAATTATATCAAGAAAATCTCGCAATTCACAAGCAACATCGAGATACCGAAGAATTATCTTGAAGCATATGATTATTGCGTAAAATTTTCCCTGACACTCGAACAGATGAGCAGGGATGTTCAAAAAAATATTTTTGTATTGCAGCATTTCTTTTCCAACGAAGTTCGCGATTCAAACAAAGCACTACATGAACTTGAAGAAGTCATAATCGAAATAAGAGTTCTTCTCGAGAAGAACGGCATAATATATCTTAAGGATATTCAGAAGGACATAAAAGAATTCACGGGCAATGTACTCAAGATAAAAAGTTTTAAGGAGCAGATCAGTTCAGAGAATGGTGAGATAGATTCCCACCAGGACAAGCTTAACAGGCTTAACGATCGCATAAAGACCATAACTACAGGAACTGATTATCGCGCTCTTGAGACATTCCGCCAGGAAAAAGGCGCTTGCGAAAATGAATTAAAGGAAGTAATAAGTGGTGTCAATGCATATTTTTCTCCATTAGAAACTGCCCTCAAGAAATATTATTATATGAATCCTGACAAGAAGATAATAAAGGCATATCTTGATGACTTGAAATCCGCGATTATTGATGACAAGGATCTTTCTATCGTAGAAGTCTTGAAAGTCCTCAGAGAATCCATAATGGATGACAAGATAGACCTTAAAGATCGTAAGAAGGAGCAATGCATCGAATCAATAGACAAGCTTTCAATGGAATATCTGAAAAACTCGCAGTCGCAGATATTGCGTCTTGAAGAACAGAAGCAGCGCGCGCAGGTAAAAATAACCCATAACAGCGCTTCATTGAATCTTTCAGAACAGCAGTACTGGATAAATGCTACACAGGACAAGATGAAATATCACCATACAAATATCGAGAAGCTTGAAAAGAACATCAACATAGTAAGTCTCGACAATGCGCACATCCTAGGAAAGATTCGAACTGAACTTGAAAAATTGATGAATAAAGATATAGACTTGAAGGATGACTTGACAGAAGATATTCTTAAAGGAGAAGACATCCCAAGCGAACAAATAGTTTAAGTGTGCAAGCCTGCGGCAATTGCAATTATTTTATTTATTCTTGAGTTTTTCTCTGACTATTCTTCTAATCTTCATCTTCAATTTCATCTTTTCTATCAAAGGTCCTGATTTGACGAGTAAGATTATCAGCAGTACTAAAACCAACACACCTGCTCCTGCATAATAGAATATCATAACATTCATTTTTTCTATCACTTTAAATGATGCGCGGGCAGTTGATTCTCCCGCAGGCGAACTTACAGTGACATGCACATAGTAGTCTCCTGGCGCAGCATTTGCAGGCAGCGCAAGATTGGCGACGAATGATGCCTGGGTCTCTATAGCTACAGTCTTGCTGTTGTGGACTATAGACACATTATCTTTATTGATTAATTCATAATTCAATGTCACATCCACTCTTTTGGAGTTTGCAAGATTGAGAAGTTTTATCGTGAACCATATTTCCGTTCCAGAACTTACCTCTTTGTAAGTAGCAGGCAGGTCTATATCAACATTGAATGGCTGCACAGCGCGCACGAATGAAGATTCGTTTATTATTACAGCTATCAACGATAATATTAAGAATGATGCCACAAAGAATATTTTTATCAACATATGATTATTGGTGTTAGTATCCATTGATTCTCACTTCTTTTTTTCGAATTTTTAAAAATCTTTTTATATCTCGTTGTAATAATTATTTTATTCACTTCTTCTCCACATTGTCAAAAAAGTTGAATATCTTGTTGAGCAATTCCTCTCCTTGTGTCTTTGGGCTGAAGGCTATTACATACACATTGTTTTCTGAAGCGTAGTCGGTTACTTCTCTTACGAACTTCGCGACCTTGTTCTCATTGTTGTATATGAGCAGCGTCGATAACGCATCTATGATTATGAATTTTTCTCCCTGTATATCCTTTATGAATGACTGCACTGCAGTACTTAGCATGTTAAGATCCTCGGGACCTATATGCAAAACATCTTCACGCACCTTCTCTTTTGACACGCAGTCTATGAAGAATAGTTTCGACGTATCTATTCCTTCTTTATTTAACATTTCTTCAGTACTTTTCTGCGTCTTATTGAGCGATACATATATCCCTATCTTGCCTTTGAAAGACTTCGTCTTGAGTACTATATCGTTCTGCAGTTTTTCCACGGATGTTATTATTAATTGTGAAGTCATTTAAACCATCATTTAAATCATCATGCCAATATTTTTTTCACTCTCGCTATTAGGTCGGCTTTTGCAAATGGCTTTGTTATATAATCCGACACGCCTTCTTTCGAGAGCTGCTCCATACGTTCAGAACTTATTGGTATGGCGCTCAAGAATGCGTAATGACACTTCACTTTCGGTTTCAGTTTCGCGAATATATCCCATCCAGACATGTCTGGAAGCATTACATCAAGAAGTATCAAGTCATACTCTTTGGAAGTTGCCTTCTTTAAGCCGTCAGCGCCATCCAGCGATGTATCAATCTCAAAGCCCGCATTTGTCAATATTATCTTCACAGCCTGATTCGTGTCCGGATTGTCCTCGACGTATAATATTTTTTTCATCTATATGCACCTGCCATTAAAAACGGTATTAATCATGAACGGTATTTCGTATATATAAATTTTGATATTGATTATAAATCAACGCAAATTGATTTTGACATAACGTTATATTAATCATGCTCTATAATAAGCATATCCTGCTCCATATCCTATCCGGATATCGCCTTATCTTTTTTGCTTACTTTTATCGGAAGTGTGAATTTGAAAGTCGTCCCTTTGCCTTCAACACTTGCTACAGATATTTTTCCGCCCTGCAATTCTATTATTCTCTTGGTTATAGCAAGACCTAGACCAGTACCTCCATACTTTCTTGAAATTCCTGAATCTACTTGATAAAAATTCTTGAACAGATTGGACATCTTGTTTTCAGGTATCCCGACGCCGGTATCAATGACTGAAAAGACTGCAAACTCCGATTCAACGCCAGTGCCTAAATTTACATCTACAGATATAATCCCTTTATCCGTGAATTTTATTGCATTGCCTACTAGATTATTTATTATCTCTTCAAATCTCATGGCGTCTGTTGAAATATTCTTGACGCCTTCTATATTCTGTCTTAATTCTATGCCTTTAGAATCTGAGAGTATGCGAAGATTATCCAATATAATTTTCAATTTCTCGTCAACATCTATATCGTTGACGCTTAATTCGAATCTTCCTGATTCCAGCCTTGATATCTCGAGTATATTGTTTATTAGCATCTTGAGCTGGTTGCTGTTGCGTTTTATCGCGTCAAGCCCCTGCAATTGCTGTTCATTGAATTGTCCCTTATAATCGTCGAGTATTTCTATATATGCAGATATTGCAGTCAGAGGAGTCTTGAGTTCATGCGATGCCACATTCAAAAAGTCAGTCTTTGCCTGATCCAATTCTTTTAGGTGAGTATTTATTTCTGAAAGGTCTTCCATTATGTTGAGCGCTGCCTTCTTTGAAGCTTCAAGATCTTCTAGGCTGTTCTTCATCTCAGAAGTCTTCGAACTTAGTTGTTCTTCGAGAGTCTTGCTGTAATTTTTCTCAATTTCTCTTGCATGCAATAACGCTTTTCCAGTCTCATTTAAATTGTTTGCAAGTACTTCAATCTCATCGCCAGTATGCAACGTTATCTCATGCGTAAAATTTCCGTTGGATAATTCTTTTGCCCCTTGCGCCAACTTCTCTAGAGGGTTTAGTATTGTTTTTGAGAGCAGTATTGATGCAATTATTGATATCGCCAGTATCAAGATGCCGCATCCTAGTAATATCAGTAATAAATTGTTCAGGGATTTGAACGCTTCATGTTCGTCAATCTTTGCTATAAGACATAAATCCCTTTCAGGTATCCATTTGTATATTATAATCGCTTTTATACCTCTATAATCAGTATATATTCCGCTGCCCGAATTGCCTTTTACACAGTCATCTATCGCTTTAGTGTGAAGTTTTTCCTTGAATTCTATCCCTTCAACAAATCTTGACTGTGTAAGAATGGTATTATCTTTGCTGACTAGAAATGTCTCTCCTGTTTCTCCAAGACCGGAACGTTCTACCATCATACTCTGTATATTATCGGATTTTATCCTCCCGACAATCACGCCTAGCAGCTTTCCACTGTCCGACAAGATGGGCTTTGATATATACATTGCAAGACTATCCGAAGATTCTGGATCATAGAAATTCTGTATATACGCCTTGTTAATTACTGCCTGGTTCATTGCCATGATAAAATATTTCTTTTTAGATACAATCTTGCCATCATTTAAAGTGTTCGTAGAAAAATCAACTCTTCCATCAAGATTTACTACCATCAATTCATCAAATTCTGAATTGACTATCTGTTCAGTAAGCGTTCTTGATACATTCACCTCATACATATGCTCTATACTTTTATTGAATTCTGTGCTATTATTAGATAATTCTTCGTTCTCGCCTAATAATTCTTCGTTTTTATAGGACAATACTTCCGAATGATGCGCATCATAGAATAATGCCATATAATCCACTAATTCCCTGTGTTCTGACAAATCCCTTAATTCTATAGTGCTCCTGTAAAAATAGTTATTTAACTGGTTCTCTTTTATGACAACAACACTTTGCAGTTGATCCATCACTCTATTAGCAAGCGCTTTTTGCGCATAGATAGTAAATGTGAAGCTAAGGAGCAGTATGCATAATAAAGATATCCCTGCTGACATTATTATCATCTTGAATGAGATTTTCAAGAGCCTGCGCCCCCTGTAGTATCTTGTTCTTTTAGGGATTCGTTATGCTTCTTCAATAATTCATTCTCTTTTTTCAGTTCTATCATCCTAAGTTCCCTGTCTGTTGCGAACTTGTTGAATCGTTCAAGTTCGACATTTTTTTCAAGCAGTACTGTCTCAATATTCTTTCTTTCTGTGATGTCCCTTAATATCATGAAATAACCTTCTTCATTAAGCGATATTATCCTTGATTCTATATACTTTCGCGCTCCATTCAATTCTTTTGCGAACTCTATTGATAAAGGAGCATCATTATCTGCATCATCTGCAGAAGCATCTTTGCGCGAAGAACTGGATATCAAGGCAGATATCCTTGCCGACAAGTCAGCACCGAATAAATCATTGATATTTGTTTCAGCATCCACTTTAATATTATTGAAAATTCCATTGAGTTTATAGTCAATTATTTTCCCTGATGGCGACACCATAAAGAAAGTATCCGGATTAGCATGAAATAGCGCCTGCCTTTCATCACTTATCTTCGCTATAGAATCAAGAGCAGCATTCATGCTTTTTGCAAATGATGATATCTCATCATCTCCAGAATATTCGAGTCTTTCAGAAGTTGCCTTGTCCTTCGATATATGACTAAGCTTGTCCTCCATCTTTACAAGGCGCTTGATGATAAAAGTATTCATCAACCATATTAATACAATGTCAAGTAGTATCCCTACTGCCATAAGTGTTATTAAGATATATATTAGTGCCTTTTGACTTTTAGAATATATACTCCTATAATCATCGACTTTTAATATCAATGCAGGACTTCCGCTCGTATCCCTCAATAGCATATATCCTGCAACAGTTTCCTTGTTTATGTTCTTTACTACCACAGCATTTCCCTGCATATTTCTCTGCAGAAGTTCGCTCTTTACAGATTCTACATCATCAGGCAATACTTTATTGTATTCATAGAACGTGGCATTTATATTGGTCTGTGAATTTATCTGTTCTATCAAGTCAGAATCAATCATCCTTGCAAATAGTATAGTGCCATAAACTGGACCTTCTCCTGATCCTGTAAGCACCGGATTTGATGAATATAATCCTACTCCTGAAGGGAATATAATCAATCCTTTGGATGAATAGCCTGCTCTTTTTTGTATTAGCGCGGCGCTATTCTTCTGAAAAAAATTGTATAACTCATCTTGATTAGTAATGTTTGTCTCTAATCCATTGACCATCTTCCTTGCAAGAAGTATTTGCCCGTCATTTTTCAGTACAAGAATAGAATATAGATGCAATCTTGACATGACGCCCTCGCCTATATCGATGTTAGGATAATCATTCTTCTTGCCCAGCACATAATTATAAGTCGAATCCCATATTGAATAATCCATGCACGAAGATTCTACTGAATCAAGATTCCCAAGTACTGCTCCATATGTAATCTCGACGATGTTTTCTATTCTTGAATTGTCTATTGATATGGAACTTGAGAGAAGCAGATTATGTATTATCATGTACGTAAATAACATCGCGAACATTACAATTATTGTCGATGCTAATATGATTTTGTAGCGTATATTCATAAAAACCCTCTTTTGTAAAAACTAAGTGCGTACCTCAAGTTATGCATCTCGAGCATATTTAATTAATCCGTATAAATACATATTATAAATGTTATAACTATTAAAATAACTATTATATTTTATGCGCCAAGTATATTTTATGCGCCAGATTAAAAGTGTAGGATTGAAAGTTTAGGATTAAGGTTTATGAATTATTAAAAAAAAGCGGCAATCATTTCTGCATCGTATACACTTTCTTTTTGAAGACTTCAAGTTCCTTGAATAATACTCCTGACGACTTCACTCCCAACTCATCAATCACCTTGTTGAATAGCTGTACAGGACTCTTCTTAACAAGGCTATTATGCGAGAAAGTGAATAATTCCTGAGTCTCCAAATAATTGTGCAGCTGCTGACGCATCTTCGGAGAATAGAAGAAAGTGTCGAGTTCATTCATGTCCTTAAAACCATACATCAAGACATGAGTAGAACTAAGCTTTGGTATCCTAAATACGTTGATGACATGCGGGTTGTTCAAGAGTTCCTGTTCGACTTCCAATTGTCCTCTATCAAGTCCTTCACGCGTAATCTTTGCGATGGCAATAGCGAATATATTTATTCCCAATTTAGCATAATTCAAGTTTGCAGAATATGATTCTATTATAGTAGATTCCAGTTTTCGACGTATCTTTCCTACAGCCTGACTCGAAATTCCTAGTCTCGAAGCGACGTCAGAATCACTTATCCTAGAATTATCAACGAGCAATTTCAAAACTTTCTTCTCATTTTTTGTAAGTTCCATTTTACAAGTTCCAACATGTAAATCCTGACGTGTAAGTTCCAGTTTGAATCCTTCTTCAACAGACATAACCATACAAATGTTAAAGAAGGTTTTGATTCTAAACGTTATGAGTAGTTCCTGTTTATAAATTTAACCTTTAATAACTAAACCATTAATAATATCGAGGTTAAATAATTCAACCAAGAGTTTATATTGTTAACAATATTAGGTATAATATTGGTTTATATGAACGCCATGATAAAAAAATTATCGATATTTCAATAAAAATAACATGACAACCATTGATGAAAAAAAGGTTATCCAATTAATGCACGATAATAGTACTGGTCTAAGTATAACTGAAATAGTAAATATTACAAAAATACCGCGTTCATCCGTAAGGATAACACTTGCAAAACTCGAAGGCGCAAGAAGGGTCAGTATCAGACGGATAGGGATGGCTAAAGTTTATATTTTAAACCGAATATATCACGAATTTGAACAAAAAAGTGACGATGATGCTATTGTCGTCCATAAAAAGCCGCAACCTGCAATACTCGATAACACAATATATATTATTCTTGCAGCATTAATCTATATCTCAATCCTATTTTCTCTCCTATCCATCAATGCGGCAATATCTTTTGCTGCACCGATAATAAGCAATGAAAGGATATCGAATGGATTAATCACAATACCAACTTTGAATAACGAAGCAAATTTCATTGTACCTCAAGGGAATGTATACATGGCTTTAGAGGTTAAAAGCAGCTACGCTGCAAAAAATTTATCCTCGACGCACATCAAAGTTTTACACCCTCTAAAGCTTACCCTTGAGGAAATATATAACAAGCGCGCAGCGCGCTCAATCAACGCACTCAATAAATAACATCTTGAATAATCATAACGGAATCGAGAATAAGCAACGGCAAGGATATGCCTAAAAAAATCCATAAGAAAATGAAACAAGAAAAAAAATATTTGAAAAACACTCAAGACACGAAATCGCACGTTGCAGCAACCAACGCAACATTATCAGTTGTCACGGCAACTATCATTGTAATACTCTCGCTCAACATATTATGTCTGCTGTTTTATGCAATGCCTGTGAGCGCTGCGCAAATAGAAGTAAGCTTGCCGACATATGTTACAAGCAGCGGGTCATATGATAGGAGTCCTTCATTCTTCGAGAATTCCGGAAAATATTATCTATTCTATGCGCGTTCAGATGACAGTGCGGAAGTTGTGTCTGCTCAAGGATATGATCCTGCGCAAAGCAACTACACTATATATTACAAGGTTTCGAGCGACATAACATCACTAGCGGATGCGCCTGAAACGCAAATAGCCAAATCTTCTTCATTAAGACCAGCAGGATTCAGACAGGGAACGATATCTGCAGTATCATTTAATGGCAAAATATATTTATTTACTTCAAGCACTTCTGACAGCGATGATACATCGATATATTATTATGTCTATCAGGATTTGCCTGGCGCTGTTTCAGAGCAGGATAAATGGAGCGGCCCTTCCAAATTAGTAGAGGATGCAAATATTCCTATTGAACAGCAGAACAGCAGTCTTGAACATTATGCTGCATTCGGCGTCAATGCGCAGCAGTATGGAAACTATATATACATTTCATGGTCTACAAGTGATGGAAGTTATATAGGAGTATGGAATGGAATAAATTTTGCATATAATATCTCTAGCATAAATCTCGCGGAGGGCATTGAAAAATTATATGATATATCTACATATATAACTGACAATCAGATTTATGCATTTGGATTTGATGAAATCCACGATGCGATAAATTTGTATGTTGCGCCTATACCTTCAGATGGAACTTTTAATTTCAATAGCATGTCTACAGTCGTAACTGATATAAATTATGCAAACTATCGTTTATTCAAATATAATCAGACAATGTATATTGTAGCCACATATGATGATGGTCTAAGCCAATATCTCCAGTATTTTTATTCTGGTGATGACGGCGCTATATGGCACTCTCCTAACAGCCTTACACTTGCAAGGGAGGATTTGGATTTTAATTATGATTATTCTTCTGATGGGGAAACATGGAGGGATTATAGTCCAGATGCCCGCGTAATTAATGGAAAAATGTATGTCTTTTATTCCACTGAAAGCCTCAATAATGCTAAAAGTTCAGGGCATATTGTGTTCATTAATCCTGAAATTATTGGAAATCTCGGTAATGGAGGAATAATACACTACACAAGTATACAGAATGCCGTAAACTATGCATCTCCATACGATAATATTTCAGTTGATAAAGCAGTCTATCATGAAACATTGTATGTAAACAATTCCATGAATATTGAAGGACACAATTCAACAATTATAGGATATGATTCCCAAATGCCTGTGTTTGACATAAGCGCTGAAGATGTATCAATACAAAATTTTACTATAACACAAGGGTTGTATGGTGTGATTATAGAACCCGGACTAGATTCCTCCAAAATAGCTCTTAAATATAATACTATCGCTGAAAATTTCGATAATGGAATAATGAATTATGGCAGCGGAAGCATTGATGCAAGATATTGTTATTGGGGGGATTCTACAGGCCCTTCAGGCATGGGTTTAGGTTACGGCGACTCTATCATCGGAGATATAAAATATTCTCCATGGTATATAGATACTAATTTTAATAACATATTATATGATGAAATCATGCAGACAGTCTCTGATATGGACTTTTCGCAGATTGCAGGATCAAATGTAGACAAGAATAATGTTGTTTCTAACTTGAAACTTATGAAAGTAAGCGCTTACGGAATGTATGTTGACTGGCATAGCAGTAATGAAAGTGTTATAGATTCTAACGGAAAAATCAATAGAGGCTTGACTGATACAAGCGTCACATTGACTGCTAACATATATATTTTCGGATCATCCAGTTTATCTGTAGATTTAAATAATATAATAGTGAAGGCAAAGGATGTTAGTGATACTGCAGCAGTCAATTCCGAATATAGCGCATTGACATTTAACACTATAAAAGAGTCCAATTCTGATGCCAATAATGTCATGTATTATCTGCATCTCCCAAAATCCGGCTTGTACGACACTAACATTATGTGGAGCACGAATAACAATAATTCTATTGATAATGACGGCAGCGTTATGCGCTCTCTTAATGATGCAACAGTAAGTCTTATAGCCAATATTTCGAAAGGCAGCTATTCTAGACTTAGATATATCAATGTCACTGTCAAAGGCACATCTGATTCTGATTATCTTGCTATCGCAAACGCCAAAAGGATACTTACCAATGGATTGATACTTAACGGCAATCCCTCACTGGATAATATCCTCTCGGGATTATACCTTCCATCAACACTTCAAGGATTTGATGGCTTGACGATAACGTATTCCCCGTCGCAGAGCGGCATTATAAGTTCCAGCAGCAGGACTGTTAATGATATCAAGTTCAGTAATGCTATAGCATTTAGCGACAATTTACCTTCTTCGAGCAGTATATTCCAGCAGTATCAACTAACTCCCACAGACATCAATGGCATAAAGAGCAATGATGCTATCATACAGGCCGACCAAAGCGGCTGGATAAATCAGGAGTATGGTCCTATAATTGGAAGCAGTGTAGTATTCTCCTGCGGCAGCTGTGATGAAGCGCCATTCACAGATAATACATCACAATTAAGCAACACTGATGCATTCTGCGGTTATGACGAAAATGTTTTGACAAATGTAATAATTAATCATAGAAGAATTTGCGCGCTTGATACTGCATCAGGTCTGAAGTACGAAATCATATTAAAGTCTTATAAGGATAGTTATTGCATTGATGATAATGACGGATCATGCGATAGCGCCAATAATCATACATCTTATGTGAGGTCATCACAGTTTGGCTCTGGAGATGCAGCGCGTGATACAGGCGACACTCCGCTCACGATTAACGCCACAATATATTCTGGAAGCAAGCATGATATAAAGCAATTCGTCATAAATGTCAAGCATCGAGAGCATCCGACTTCTTACGATGATTCCGGCAACGCTATAATACTTGATGGAAATGATGAGATACTGTTTAACAGCATCAATAAAGATCATATAAGTAAAATAATAGTTCCTGAATCCATTGATTCAGAAAGTTCCGCAATTATCAACATGAAGATGCTGATTGATAGTTCATCCAACAGTATACAGATTCCTAGCGACGGGCTTGACATAAATAGGAATCTGACATATTCTGTGAATGGTGCTGCGAACAAATTAAATTTCGACATGAATATTGTCGGCAACAGCATTTTATATGCAGGCAGCAAGTGGAATGGATTATTCGCTGCTCCTACACTAGTTGATTCATCAGATATAACTGTTCCAAATGGAGTTGTTTATCTCGCCCTAAAAATTGGCGGTGAATATCCTCTCGACAATACATCTTTAGAGCATCTAAGATTCTCGTCGCCAGTAATGCTCTCATTTAGTAACGTGCATGGAAAGTATGCTGCATATTCAGATGATATAGGAATATCTCCTAAGGGAAATTATACACTTAAGAATATAATAACTATCTGCAACAGCAAGAGTTCCCCGACTAATATACCGCAAAACGGCGAATGCTATTTTGATGATGGAAGCAGTATAACTATATGGACATATCATTTAAGTGTTTTCGCGTTATATACTCCTATTGCAGTTAGCGGCGGAACAGGCAGTGGAGGAGCAGGTGGCGGTGCAGGAGGAGGCGGAGGAGCTGGAGGCGGAGCAGGAGGCGCGCCTATTGTGACACCTAAATGTGTTGAAGATTGGGTATGTACAAAATGGTCTGCATGTTCAAGTCTAGGATCTAATATAAGATCTTGTACTGACAAGAATTCTTGCGGTACGACGAGCAACAAGCCTTTAACTATACAGACATGTGATACCACGAAGAATCCTCCAAAGGGAAAAGCATTATTCGATATAATAATTGACACCATATCTGAGCCTAGCAAAGCTAAACCTGAATTGCTCCTCGATATAGGTCTTGTAAATTTCGGGTCTGAAGAAATTGTTGATGCAAATCTGTTGTTTACAATAACTGATTCGCAAGGATCTATTGTCAAACAATACAGCAAGATAGTTCCTGTAAAGACACAGGCTGAATTTGTCGAGAACATAGACACTACTGGACTTGCAAACGGCAAATATACTCTCGCAATAAACCTTACATATACAGGTCAGACTGAACCTGCAAGAGCTGAATCAATATTTATCATCAGCGATAATCAATTCTCGAGATTGATACTGAACATAGGCGTCAGAAACATCATCATTATATTGATAGCGCTTGTGGTGATTGCTGCTGGAGCATTATGGTATTTCAAGATGAGAAAGAAAAACGATGATTCTGATGACTCGACTGCTTCAAACAAGGGCGCGGCGAAAACAGATTCAAAACCAAAACCAGAAGAAGATGACTCGGAAAAGAGCGCGCCAACTTCATATGCAGATAAAATTAACAAGACTATCGAAAAGAATTATCGCCCTGACAAAAAGGAATCAGCCAAGGGAAAGAAGAGTAAAGGAAAGCTTGATTAGAATAGTAGAATAGGAACAGGCGCGTACAGGCAATAGATTTATAGTATGTCTAGTCCATAATATTTATAAATTCTATTCGTTTAGGCAGGAGTATAGCGCAGTATATAGATAATTAGTACATGATAATCATTAACGGTTATATGGTTGTCAAAAATTATTTCGATAAATAATGGGGTGTTATGATGATTAGAGTAGCGATTAACGGTTTTGGACGTATTGGAAGACAGGTATTGCAAGCAGGCATCATGGACCCGAATATAGAATGGGTTGCTGTCAATGATTTGACTGATACTGTAACGCTTGCGCATCTATTAAAGTATGATTCTGTGCATGGAAAATCGAAGTATCCAGTCGAAGCAAAGTCTGACGGCATTGTCGTTGCCGGAAAATTCATCAAAGTATTGTCTGAAAAAGATCCATTGAAGCTTCCATGGAAGGACTTGAACATCGATGTTGTCGTCGAAAGCACTGGATTCTATACTGACAGGGAAGGCGCTCAGAAACATCTGACTGCAGGTGCAAAGAAGGTTGTTATAAGCGCTCCAGCGAAGGGCGTTGACATAACTATCGTCAAGGGAGTCAACGAACACGCTTACGACAAGAGCAAACATCACATAATAAGCAACGCTTCATGCACGACAAACTGTCTTGCTCCAATGGTCAAGGTTCTGAATGATAATTTCGGCATAGTGCATGGATTCATGACCACAGTTCACGCATATACTGCTGATCAGAGGCTCGTCGATGCCCCGCATAAGGATCTTCGAAGAGCAAGAAGCGCCGCACTAAGCATCATACCAACAACTACAGGCGCAGCAAAGACTGTAGCAGAAGTCATACCTGAACTGAAAGGAAAACTTGACGGCATCTCACTACGAGTTCCTGTACCTGACGGTTCAGTAACAGACTTCGTATGCACATTAAAAAAATCTACAACTATAGACGAAATCAATGCATTGTTCAGGAACGTTGCAGGATACCATCTGAAGGGAATACTCGAATACTGCGACGAACCTATCGTAGGCATTGATATAGTACACAATAATCATTCAGTAATATTCGATGCATTAAGCACGATGGTCATCGACGGAACATTCGTAAAGATTATCGGATGGTACGACAACGAATGGGGCTATTCCAACAGGATGGTTGACGTTATAAGGATTGTTGGCAGTTAATAATAAGATATTACAAGCGAACAATAAACTTTAAGAAGATGCAATCAATACTAAACGCATTCAAAGGTGATTAAATGAATATACGAACTTTCAATCTCGTCGCGAGCATGAGCGCATTCATTCTCGGCGCATTATACATATTCTCTGAAGGCGCAAGCATCAACGCAAATGTCATCGGCGCTGGAAGCAGCGACGGCGGCTTGACAGCAATATTCGGAATAATAATGATTATAGGCTCAATCGGTCTATTCATAGTATCGATGCACAGTACAGACAATCATGCCTTGGATCTTGAAAGGCTTATTCGAAAGAATAAATTTCACGAGGATATAAGCACTGAACAGGACGGAGAAGTTCCAGAGATGAAAAAGAAGAGTCCGTAAAGTGAATTTATAATATTTTTCTTATTCTTTGATTATTCTGATAACTAGAATGTGGGCGGGACTATTTGACATTAATATCAAAGTAATGGAAAAGTAGATTTAACGTGTTTCTTTTTTGAATTAAAGGACAACTCGTGAAGTATTTATTAAAATAATAATTACATATTTAAATCAGTCAATATATACTAATTAATGAAGTATATTTATTTTAAAAATTCTAATGGAAAAAGACTCTGCGGGATAATTTCGAATCCGAAATCTAATTCTATCAAAGAATTAGATACTGCGATAATATTGTGTCACGGACTTGGAAGCAATAAAGATGATGCATTGTATATCACTTTGCAGGATAAGATAAACGCTTTAGGGCTAACAACGTTCAGGATGGATCTTCTAGGACATGGAGAAAGCGAAGGAGAATTTGATGATTTAACATTAACTGAAACTATTGATGATATTTTATGTGCAAAACATGAACTTGAAAAAGGAGGGCATAGAGATGTAGGGTTTATTGGAACAAGTTTTGGAGCAGTCGGAGGAATCATGGTTGCATCGCTTGAACAATTCAAGTTTTTGGTAGTGATTAGTCCACCAACACATTATGATATGAGCGAAATGATCAAAAGTAGTATATACCTATTGAGAGAATTGATGAAGGTCAATAAGGCTACGAAAAAAAAGAAGGCACACCTTAATGTACGATTTTTCAGAGATTATGGTTCTTACGATAGTTATGATGCTGCAAAAAAAATAACAGTTCCAGTCATGATAATTCATGGAAATAAGGATAACATTGTTCCACTCGCCAAAAGTAGGGAATTACACAAAAGGATAAAAGGCTCTAAACTCAAGGTAATTCGAGATGCAGACCATCATTATACGACAGCGCAAAATAAACTTGTAAAAGAAGTAATGATATTTGTAAATAATTATAGTTAACATTTTTACTATTTTTTCTGGTTTGGGCGGGGCTAGTATAATTTTATCCAATCTACTCCACCGTAAAAGTCCCGCGATACATGTTCATGGTGCATGCGATGTTGAATGTTCCTGATTTATCAGGCGTGAATGTGATTATATTATTATTCTCGTCAATATATCCCTGAACGCCAAATGATGGTATGACAAGGCTTCTTGCGCATCCTACAACTGTATTCGTGTCG
>Ga0182027_10004997_pt1 | contig 20333 bp, 17 predicted proteins | sample 712E1DmetaG_FD_121300 | JGI IMG/M metagenome (GOLD analysis project Ga0182027, IMG submission 121300) | Permafrost microbial communities from Stordalen Mire, Sweden - 712E1D metaG (Illumina Assembly) | ecosystem: Environmental > Terrestrial > Soil > Wetlands > Permafrost | place: Sweden...
TAACTGAAAAAAAAAGCCCCCGAGTGGAGGCTTTGTGAAAAACAGTTATTTGAATTTATGCGGCTTGTACAATACTCACACGTTGTCTTGTCTTTCCAACGCGTTCAAACTTTACAGTACCCGTCGCAAGCGCAAACAGTGTGTCATCACTGCCGATACCGACATTGATGCCGGGATGAAACTTTGTTCCCCGTTGACGCACGAGGATATTGCCGGCGAGTACAACCTGTCCGCCAAAGCGTTTAACCCCGAGGCGCTGGGCATTACTTTCGCGGCCGTTCCGAGAACTTCCTCCGCCTTTTTTATGAGCCATACAACCTCTCCAGTTTAAGCAAGATTTGTTATTTCAATTTCCGTGTACTGTTGCCGATGCCCGTTGCGGACTCTATAACCCTTCCGCTTCTTCTTTTTGAGCACGATGACCGTCTCATCTTTAACGTGCCGCAACACTTTTGCCTCGACAAACGCTCCTTTAATGAAAGGATTGCCGACCGTAGCTGTTTTTTCATCGCCTGTCAGGATTACTTTTTCAAACTTTACCGTCGAGCCGACTTCCGACTGCATTTTCGGTACGAACACCTTATCGGAAGGGGATACCTTCACCTGTGTTCCAGCAATTTCTACTACTGCGTACATTATTGTCCTCAATTTGAATACAATCGTTTTTGAACTATATAATTTAATAAAAAAGTGGTAGAGAGTCAACGAATTTTACATGGAAAGAAAAATTTCATACATCAGTCAATTTGTCTTCGAGAACATGCCGGATATGTTCCAAAGGCATATCCATTCCTGTCCAGAGTTGAAATGCCGCCGCCCCTTGATGGATAAACATCCCCAAACCGTCAATTGTTTTTGCGCCTGCGGCTTTTGCATCGCTTTGCAGGCGTGTCATTAATGGACGATAAACAAGGTCGAAGACAATATGTTTATTTGATAACCAATGACTATTGGGAAGTGGAGAGTCAAGGACATGAGGGTACATTCCCACTGCGGTTGCATTAACAATAAGTGTGGAGTTCTTGATTGCATATTCGAGCGCCGCGTCATGACAATGGAGAACATTGAATTCGATATTGTAACCGCCGATGCTTTTAATAATTGCATGCGCTTGTTCTGGAAATAGAGCCGAGAATGTAATTGTTTTAGGTTTGATCTTGTGTGCAAGTACGTGGGCCACTGAACGAGCTACGCCACCAGAACCCATAATCGTACACATGGTACCTTCGATTTTTTCCCTGTCGAGAAGAAGCGATCGTTCTACACCGATAACATCTGTGTTATATCCAATTAATTTGTTACTACGATTCATGACCGTGTTCACTGCGCCCACTTCACGCGTTTCAGGGACGACTTCATCCATAAGAGGTATGATTGCTTCTTTATGTGGAACAGTCACGTTGAATCCGCCCCAATTCTGATCTTTGAAACGTTCGATCGCTTGTTTCAAAGAATCTGGTTCGATATCAAGCATTTCGTACTCGCAGTCCATACCGAGTAACTTGAATGCGGTATTGTGCATAAGCGGAGAAAGAGAATGACCAATAGGATGTCCGATAACAGCAAAATGCTTCATACGTAATGTCTATCCTGAAATTTTGAAAATGTGAAAATAAGCACAGAGATTAGTTATAATGCTGAAGAATGGTTAGCGAGTTTGTTAAAAAAAGTCCAAGCACAGATCTTTTCTAAAAATTGAAGTATTACTGTTTTCTAAAAAGATGCGCGAAAATTTTATCGCGGACGAGGTGAGGGAACAGTTGTTCGAATTCTTTTATCAAATCTGGCACTAAATTGAATGCAATGAAGAATTCATTCGACGCTTCTTCTCTGGAATTCATCGTCAATAGTACTTTTCCTCTGCTGAAATACGCCGGTGCAAATTTTGGATCAAGTCTTATACATTCTCCTAACGCCGAAAGAGCTTTTTCATGCGAACCTTTTTCACCCAGCGTGTCACCCAGATCGAACCAAATTTCCGGATCTTTAGGATCCAAGGTGACAACTTTTCGATAACACTCAAGGCACTCATCAATGCGCCCAAGATTATACAATGCATCGCCGCAAGCGTACCAATATTCTGGATATTCAGAATTAATCTCGGCGGCTTTCTGATATTCGCTTAACGCCTGTGCCGTTTGCCCAAGCGCATCGTAGCAGCATCCTTTGCCAAAGAATGATTCGTGGTGCCGGTGGTTAATTTTAAGGGCAGCCGAATAGCAAGCGATGGCTTCTGTGAAATCATTCAATTCCTCGTACGCATTACCGAGATTATGCAGCGCAGCTACGTCTTTCGGTTCATATTGAAGAGTAGTTTTGAAACATCGAATGGCATCCTGAAGACGTCCAAGATTTGCATACCCGTTGCCCATATTATACCATGCCGCGGGGAAATCCTCCTTGATCGCTAGTGCATATTCGTAACTCTCAATAGCCTGAGTGAATTGCCCAATCCTATTCTGGACGATGCCTTTATTATACCATGCATTATAGTTATACGGGTCGTGATTAATATGTTCATTGTAGCAGCGGATGGATTCTTCCGGTTTATCAAGATAATCGTAACAATAGCCGAGTTCATACCATGCGTCAATATAGTTCGCATCGATTTGAAGTATATGATGGAAAATTGATTCCGCTTCGTTGTATCGTTCCAGTTTTTCCAGCGTCACGCCTTTATGGAACAGTGCATCTTCATGGGATGGATCAAGGTCAAGCGCTTTATCGAACGATTCCATCGATTCATGTATGCGATTGAGATTATCCAGTGTTATACCGCGATTTATGTACGCCTCCGGATCTGTAGGATTGAGTCCCAGTGCTTTCTCAAAGCAAACAAGCGCATCAGCATACTTGAATAAGTTATTAAGGATCATCCCTTTTCTTTGCCAAGCATCTGCATTGAACGGCTCAAATGAGAGTAATCGTTCGGCATAAATTAATGCATCGTCATACTTATCGTGTTCAAAGTAAAATTGGATTATTTCTTCCAATGCTTCCGGATTATTAATATCCTTGCCGCCGTTACGGAGTAATTCACGAAAACGCCGAACATCATCTTCTGAATGTCTGTTAGGTTTCGGACCCATGTTGTTGTCATCAAAACGATCGAAATTAGACACTGCTTTACCCTGTCATTAAGTATTCACTTATTAATAAAAGAAATTAACGACTTGAAGTCAAGAAATGTGCAGACTCATCTTTTTAAATCCTCAAAAAATGGCTCTTTATGTTTACATTTGATTTTGGCGGTGAGTTGGAGTATATTTAATATCCTAAAAAGCAGAATGATTGCTGAAAACCTTAAAAATCTGCAGAAACGCATCGAGCAGACCTGTCAGAAGTGTGGACGTAAGATTGACGACGTACAGCTGATTGCGGTTTCAAAAACGTTTTCTATAGATCTCATTCAACAAGCAATCGATGCCGGGCAGATTGAATTTGGCGAGAATTACGTTCAGGAATTGCAGGAAAAGCATATAGTTCTTGCTGAACGAATAATTCATTGGCATTTTATCGGTCATTTGCAATCAAACAAAGTGAAATATATAGCAGAATATGTCAATCTCATTCACTCAGTTGATGATCTGAATCTCGGCAAAGAAATCAGCAAGCGGGCCGAACGATGCAACCGGGTTCAGGATGTGCTGGTGGAAGTACACACCACCGATGAAGAATCAAAGTTTGGTGTTCATCCGGAACATGCGATCGCATTGATAAAAGAGTTATCGCAGTTATCTCATCTTCGAGTCTGCGGTTTGATGACGATGGGTCCATTTTCTGACAACCCGAATGATTCCCGCTCTTCATTTAGGTGTGCGGCTGATCTGAAAAAGCAGGTTGAATCTGAAGGAATTGTGAATGTGCAGATGCGGCATCTTTCGATGGGGATGACGCATGACTTTGAAGTGGCGATTGAAGAAGGAGCGACACTCATCCGTATCGGAACGGCACTATTTGGAAGACGCACAAAGAACTTGAATTGAAAGGAACGAATATGAAAATTACGCCGCTTGAAATTAAACGTCAGCAGTTCAAGAAATCGATGCGTGGTTACGATCCCGTAGAAGTTGAAACCTTTCTTGAAATGGTCTCGAACGAAGTGGAAGATTTAATCCGCGAAAACAGAGATCAGAAGGATCACCTCCTTCAGCAGGAAACACAGCTTGCCGATTATAAAAACATTGAAAAGACGCTCCAGCAAACATTGATGCAGGCACAGGAGACAAGCGGAAAATCCATTGAAAACTCCAAACGTGAGGCAGAGCTTATTATCAAGGAAGCAGAGGTCAAGGCTTCGCAGATTCTTGAGAAAGCCCGGCTTGATTTTGCTCACGTCAAAGAGGAAATTTCGCAGCTCAAAGCGCGTAAAGAAAGTGTTCTGAGCAGGCTCAAAGTTTTACTATCGTCAGAACTCAATTTGATGAAAGCGCTTGAGATAGATGATGATGATGGGAAGAAAGATCCGTCTCGAGGAACTGGGAAAGATTATTTGGAACTCGAAGGCATTCTGAAAAAGTTGTGAAATTGTAATAGAGGATTGGAAGATGACAGAACTGAGAAAACATATTGCGGAATCGTTGGAATTTATCAGAACAAAAACGGACGCACATCCCAAGATCGGCATTATACTTGGAACCGGTCTCGGCGGATTGGTGAAAGAGATCAAAAAAGAAGTTGTTCTTGACTATGCCAATATTCCGCACTTTCCCATCTCAACTGTCGAATCGCACCATGGGAAATTGATTTTCGGAACGCTTGCGGGGAAAAAAATCGTAGCGATGCAGGGTCGTTTTCACCTCTACGAAGGATATTCGCTGAAACAAATTACTTTTCCAGTCCGTGTGATGAAATTTCTCGGTGTGAAGAGCATGCTCGTATCAAATGCAGCCGGTGCGCTCAATCCGCTTTTTAAAAAAGGCGATGTGATGCTTATTTCCGACCACATCAACTTGCTGGGCGACAATCCGCTTATTGGACCAAATGATGATGAGCTGGGACCGCGATTTCCGGATATGTCGGAAGCATACAGCAAAGAACTCATTGCACTCGCCGAGCAAGCCGCGCTTGATTTAAAAATCCGTGTGCAAAAAGGAGTGTATGTTGCAATGCAGGGACCAAATCTTGAGACGAAAGCCGAATACCGTTTCCTGCGAACCATCGGTGCAGATGCCGTTGGAATGTCTACCATCCCCGAGGACATCGTTGCCGTTCATATGGGAATGAAAGTTCTTGGAATTTCGATTCTTACGGATGAATGTTTCCCCGATGCGCTGAAACCGGCATTACTGGAAGAGATTTTAAAAGTTGCAACAAAAGCTGAACCAAAGATGACGGTGATCATGAAGGAAGTCGTCAAGAGAATGAATCAATAATACAAATTTCAAAATGAAAAATAAATAAATTACAAAATCATCAAGTGGTAAATCACTCCATCACGAAATCACGACAGAGAACTTTGCAGAATGTTTAAACAGTTAACAGATAAATTAAATTATCACGAACTCGAATCAGAAATCCTGAAGTCCTGGGAAGAAAACGACATTTTCAAGAAGAGTATCTCCGCCCGTGAAGGCAATCAGGAGTTCACTTTTTACGAAGGTCCGCCGACGGCAAATGGCCGCCCCGGCATTCATCATGTCATGGGTCGAACTCTGAAAGATATCATTTGCCGATACAAGACGATGCAGGGATTTCAAGTACATCGCAAGGCGGGATGGGATACACATGGCTTGCCGGTTGAAATCGAAGTGGAAAAATCGCTTGGCTTTAAACACAAAGATGACATTATCGGCTATGGTGTGGCAAAGTTCAACGAAGAGTGCAAGAAGTCGGTTTGGAAATACAAAACCGAGTGGGAAGAATTGACGAAGATGATGGGCTACTGGGTCGATCTCCAGCATCCGTACGTCACGTTCGACAATAACTATATTGAATCCATTTGGTGGGCGCTGAAGCAGTATTTCGACAAAGGACTTATCTACAAAGGATACAAAATTCAGCCGTACTGCCCGCGATGTGAAACGCCGTTGTCGTCCCACGAAGTTTCACTCGGGTACAAAGATGTTAAGGATCCATCGGTTTATATAAAATTGAAAGTAAAAGGTGAAGAGAATACCTTCTTCCTCGTGTGGACGACGACACCATGGACGCTGATTTCTAACGTCGCCCTCGCAGTTCATCCGGACATTGAGTACGTAAAAGTTGAACAGAAAGGGGAAAAACTCATACTTGCTGAAGCACGCCTGTCTGTTCTTGGCGACGAATATGTTGTGCTGGACAAATTCAAAGGAACATCGCTTGCCGGCAAAGAGTACGAGCGCATCTTCACATATCATGAAGTGAAAGAAAAAGGGTGGTACGTTGTACTCGCTGATTTTGTCACAACCGAAGACGGATCCGGTATTGTTCATATGGCTCCGGCCTATGGTGAAGATGATTATCAAATTGGCAGAAAGTACGGTTTGCCCACAATTCATCCGGTGAATAAATCCGGCGAGTTCAATCCCGAAGTGACCGATTTTGCAGGTATGTTTGTGAAAGATGCCGATCCAGAGATTATTCAAAATCTTCGTCATCGAAATATTCTTTATAAGAAAGAAATGCATCTCCACAGTTATCCGCATTGCTGGCGGTGCTTGTCGCCGTTGTTGTATTATGCCCGTGAGTCGTGGTACATTCGCACAACTGATTACGCGAAGCGGATGATCGAGCTCAACAAACAGATTAATTGGATTCCGCCGGAAGTCGGGGCAGGCAGATTTGGCAATTGGCTGGAAGAAAATAAAGACTGGGCGCTTTCGCGCGATCGTTTTTGGGGAACACCTCTTCCCATTTGGCTGTGCGAAAAATGCGGCAAACAAAAATGCATCGGAAGTGTTGAAGAATATAGAAAAGGCGCTCACGTATCGGAGCCGCTCGATTTGCACAAGCCGTATGTTGATGATGTAACGTTTGTGTGTGCCTGCGGCGGCACAATGAAACGCACACCAGAGCTTATCGATGTATGGTTCGATTCCGGTTCGATGCCGTTTGCGCAGTGGCACTATCCGTTTGAGAATAAAGAACGATTTGAAAAAGCATATCCTGCTGATTTTATTTCAGAGGGCATCGATCAAACGCGCGGATGGTTTTATACTCTGCATGCCATCGGCACATTTCTGTTCGATACACCGGCGTTTAGAAATGTACTCGTCAACGAGCTCATTCTCGACAAGCAGGGACAGAAAATGTCCAAGACGAAGAAAAACACGGTTGACCCGTTTGAATTGCTTAAAAAATTCAGCGCAGACACGGTGCGGTGGTACCTGGTTTCACAAAGTCCTGTGTGGCGGCCCACATTATTTGATTCAGAGGGCATAGGTGAAGTCCAGCGGAAATTCTTTAGTACGCTTTTAAACACGTACTCCTTCTTTGCCCTGTATGCGAATGTGGATGAATTTGATAACAGCGAGTTAAAAATACCAATAAGCGACAGGCAGGAAATTGATCAGTGGATTTTATCTGAACTGAATTCGCTCATAAAAAATTATATTCAATCGATGGAAGGGTATGATGTAACACGGGCAGCGAGGGCTGTAAGTGATTTCACAATTGATCAGCTTTCCAACTGGTATGTGCGCCGCAACCGGCGGCGTTTCTGGAAGAGCGAAAAAGGAAGAGATAAAACTGCTGCGTATCAAACATTGCACGAATGCTTGCTGACAATCACCAGACTCATTGCACCGTTTGCTCCATTTTTGTCGGATGAACTGTATCGCAATCTAAATATGGGGAACAAATCTGCGTTAGAGTCTGTTCATCTTGAGGCGATGCCGAAGGCAGATTTGGGAATCATCAATCCGGAACTTGAGCATCGGATGGAACATGTCATCCGGATCGTCGGACTTGTCCGAGCGATGCGGATGAAGTCGAATTTAAAAGTCCGACAGCCGCTGCAGAAAATTATTCTGCCGACTAAATCCGAAGCCGAACGGAAAGAAATTGCATTGATGGAAGATGTCATTCTTGAAGAAATAAACGTCAGGCAGATTGAATATGTGGCGGATGAATCTGCTATTATAAAAAAGAAATCGAAACCGAATTTTAAATCTCTCGGCCCTAAATTTGGTAAATCAGTCCAACCGATCGCGGCTCGGCTGCGCGATTTGACATCTGCAGAAATCAGCGAGCTCCAATCGCAGGGATCGCTCCTGCTCACAGTCAGCGGTGTTGAGTATACTGTAGACACCAACGATGTGGAGATTTTGCATGAAGATATTCAGGGCTGGTTAGTTGAAACCGACGGCTCGCTAACAGTTGCGTTAGACACGGCATTGACAGATGAGCTAATCGATGAGGGGCTTGCGCGTGAATTTGTGAATCGTGTGCAGAACCTGCGGAAAGATTCAGGGTTTGAGGTCACAGATCGGATTTGTATTCGACATGTATCATCAGAGCGATTAACAAAAGCGCTGGATCGAATGACGGGGTACGTGAAACAAGAAACACTGGCAGTTGAACTTCAGGCAATCTCTCACGAAGATGCCTTGAAACAAACAGTAAAAAGTGAAGATATTAATGGTGAACAAAGTTTAATTGCAGTTTTGAGAATTTAGTATATATTTGTGCAAGTTTAATTGATCGTTTTTTCATTATCCCATTAACGCGGGAGGGAGTCATGGCAAAGAAAATAGCTTCAAAAAAACCTATAGCAAAGAAAGCGACAAAGCGCGTTTCGGTGAAACCCGCGAAAAAAATCAACGTAAAAAAAGTGAAAGCAGCGGTGCCGAAAGTTAAAGCCAAAAAAGGGTACAGCAAAACGGAACTTGAACAATTCAAGAAAATCATTATGGAAAAAAGGAAAGAGATTCTTGAGGAACTTGAATCGCTGAAATCGACCATGATGGATGTCACGACCGGACAGTACGAAATTGAAAATTCAACCTACTCTCTTCACATGGAACAGGGTACGGATGCGATGGAGCGGGAAAAGACATTCCTTTTTGCTTCGCGCGAAGGAAAGTTCCTGAATTATTTAGACGATGCATTGCAGCGTATCGAGCATGGCACGTACGGGTTTTGTTCGGAATGCGGAAATCTCATTGATAAGAAACGCCTCGAGGCAGTACCGCATGCGCACCAGTGTGTGAAATGCAAAATGAAAAAAGGCGGCAACTAATTGTCGGGATTCGATGAATTGTTATGATTGAGTAATCTCAAATCACTCTTCACTCTTTACTAATTGCTCTATACGATTATTGAGGTTTTCTTGCGTGTATTGTATGTAACTTTGAGTATTGTTTTTCTTGATCAAGTGACGAAGCTGTTGGTGAAAGGATTTACTCTTCCAATCTTCAATTACTATCATCAGGGGATGCAGCTTGGACAAACAATTCCGGTGATCGGCGATTTTCTTCGGTTGACGTTTGTGGAAAATCCGGGTATGGCATTCGGTATTGAAATCGGCGGACGATTCTTCCTTACACTCTTCTCGTTCTTCGCGAGCATTGGTATTTTCTACTACATCTATCATTTGCGCAAAGAACCATTCATTGTTCGTTTGACGCTGGCAATGATTCTTGGCGGAGCGATTGGAAATCTCATCGACCGCTTATTTTACGGTGTTATTTTCGGTGAAGGGCAGCTCTTTTATGGAAAGGTCGTCGATTTTATCGATATGGATTTTTTCCATATAGACTTTCTTACATTTCACATGAACCGCTTTGCTATTTTCAATGTAGCGGATGCGTCTGTCTCCTCCGGTATTATTCTGATGCTGCTCTTTTATCGGAAGTTCTCAAAATTAGGCGAACCGGACGTAAAGGCAGCTGATGCAGAACAGATATCTCCTGACCAAAGTTCTTCGATCATCGATTTAAGTGAACCCAAGAGCGATGTGCAGAGTTCTTCGGTGCATCCATCATAACAGCGCGAATTATGTCAACACAAGAATCCTCTGTTGAGAATGCAGAGGAGCGCGAGCAGCTCCGCATCGTCGTTCCCCCCGGTGAACACCGCAAGCGTATCGATGTGTATCTTACGCATCGGGTAGAAAATGCCACGCGCAATAAAGTTCAGCAAGCCATTGAAGCCGGGATGGTGCTGGTCAATGGCAAAATTGTTAAGTCGAGTACCCAGCTCAATCCCAATGACGTTATTGATATTACGTTTCCGCGTCCGCCGCGCATGGATGCGGAGCCGGAAAATATTCCTCTTGATATTGTATTCGAAGATGCATCACTGCTCATTGTCAATAAACCGGCAGGCATGGTCACTCATCCCGCCTACAATAATTATTCCGGCACGCTCGTGAATGCACTCCTGCATCATTGTAATCATCTTTCTACACTCAACACCGGGATGCGCCCCGGCATTGTGCATCGGTTAGATAAAGATACAACAGGACTCATGGTGGTGGCAAAAAACGATGTGGCGCATGCATTTCTTGCAAAACAATTTGCCAAGCGCACAATCGATCGCGAGTACTGGGCGATAGTCTGGGGAAGATTTAAATCGCCGAAAGGAACGATCGATGCAAATCTTGGACGGAGCAAGCGCGATCGGAAAAAAGTGGCAGTAACGGAAGATGGAAAATCTGCAATTACGGAATATGAAGTGCTGAAAGAATTCGAATTTCTTTCACTCGTTCGCCTGCATCTCAAGACCGGCCGCACGCATCAGATTCGTGTGCATCTGGCTCATATCAATCATCCGGTTTTTGGCGATCCTACGTACGGCGGACGAAGTAATACATGGAATGGATTGGAAGGGAAGAAGGCGCACTTGGCTGCAAATCTTCTCAAACTCATTCCGAGGCAGTCACTCCATGCAAAGACTATCGGTTTTATTCACCCTGCTACAAAAGAATTTGTGAAGTATGATTCTGAACTGCCGGCAGATATGAAAGCAATTTTAGAGAATATGTAAAATTGCTAAAGATTTGCAAGTTATAAATTAATCCTCCCTTCAATATTTGGGAAATAACATGGAACGACCATATCCAAGTGCTCTGTGGATTTTTATATTTTTCAGTACGATGACAGCGTACGCACAGCAATCATTTGTTATTCGTGGAACAGTAGTGGACGCCGTCGAGAAGGAACCGCTTCCTTCGGCGACTATACGAATTGCTGGAACAACGCAGGGAACGATAACCAACAGAGAAGGAGAATTCCGATTTACGTTGCACGATTCTCCCGTTACTCTGATTGTAAGTTACGTCGGTCATACATCGGATACGATGATCATCACCGATGGAGGGGCGCACAATTTTTTGATCCGCTTACAGCCCAATGCCATTCAGGTTGCAGAAATGGTAGTTACAGGTGAAGACCCCGCATATCAAATCATCCGAAATGCTATTGAAAGTAAAAAGAAATGGATGAAGCGATTAACATCATTTGAGGGTAAGGCATTTAACCGGGTGGTTATTCGTGCAAAGGATTCTATTGCCGCTATAACAGAATCGTATTCGACGCTCTACTGGCGAAGTGATGATTCCCTCCGCGAGATCGTTACACAACGAAAGCAAACCGGAAACCTTCCTAAATCGATGCAGGCGGTGCGTGTCGGGAAAGTAATCAATTTTAACGATGATGAAATTCCGATGGGAGGGTTTCGTTTTACCGGACCGACTGCCCCGAATGCGTTCGATCTCTATGATTACAGGCTCCGCTCCACCAGAAAAATGGACGAGTTCGAAGTATATGAAATAGAAGTAATTCCCAGATCACGCATCAGTCCACTATTTGAGGGGACGATTGCGATTGCCGAACGCTCCTATGCTGTGGTCGAAGCTGATCTCGAACCGAATGAAGCGTATGTACAACCGTTTATCCATTTTTTGAAATCACATTATAAACAATCGTTCCGACTTTTTAACAATACCGTGTGGCTTCCTGTCCATTATCGATTTGAAGGAAATCTGGAAGTGCAAATTATGGGAATTACAATTCCACCTATCGGTCTTGAACGAGATGTCGTCATCTACGATTACAGAGTGAATCCCCTTCTCCCCGACAGTATTCGCTCGTTGAGCATATCCAGAGTCGATTCATCAGCAAATAAGATTGATTCAACATTCTGGGCAACACATGATGTTCTGCCGTTAACCTCAGAACAGGATAGTGCCTACCGTACACTGGACAGTACAAAGACGCTTGAGAAACAATTCGCTCCCACCGGAGCGCTGATGAATTTCTCGAATGCGATGTCTCTGGGTATTCTCAGTTATATAGATCTCACCTTTAACCGGGTGGAAGCATGGCACCTAGGGGTCGCAAAAACTGCGGATTCATTGACCAACAACCTGGGTATTCGAGGCGGCATAGCTTATGGGACCGCTGATCAAAAATGGAAATGGCATGCTGGTGCGACATTTTTATTCGGTGATACGTTGATCCGATTTTTATCATTTGGAAATGCAGCAATACCTCTTCCTGAACGAAGGTACTCTCTCGCTCTGGATATGTATGAAACGTATGAAGAATTTCCGCACGTATTCATAAAGGAACGTTTCATCAATATGCTCAACGGCTTGCTATCACATGCCGACGCGTATGATTACTACGCTGCACGAGGTGTAAAAGTGGCATTGAACTATATGCCCGCTAATGCCTGGAGAGTAGCTCTCACAGGGCTTACGGAAACTCAACAATCGCTTTCCAAGCTCACCGAATATTCTTTCTTCAATCGTTCCGAGGTCTATCCGGAAAACCCTTCTATCATTGATGGGAGGATGAACAGTATTACTCTCAGTGCGAGATATTCAACAACGGATGCACAGGGAATGACAAAAAATACTTTCGTAGGATATACTTCGATTGAATATTCAGATCCATTTTTGAAGAGTGATTTTTCATTTACACAATTCAATTTGAAACTCCGTGGTAAACTATCCATGATGGATTATAATCTCTTGTATCCGCCGTCGCTCACCATTGTGCTGAACACCGGCGGTACCATTGGACATCTTCCACCACAAAGATATTTTTCTTTCGCTTCAAACGTATTATTTATCGGAGAACAGGGGACATTACACGGTGTGGGGGCACGGGAATTTTATGGAGACAGGTATGTCATATGCTCTCTCGAATACAATTTTCGTCGTGCACCTTTTGTATTGACCGGCATTAAAATGCTCTACCAGTCGAGACTGGAATTTATCGTAAAAGGAGCAATGGCGCGGTCTTGGTTTTCTGACCAGGCTCTCCGAACACCACAATTTCCTGCACACGACACTGACGGATGGTACTACGAAGCCGGGATAGGTATCTCAAATATTCTTGATTTTTTCCGCATCGATTTTTCTTACAGATTTATGCAACCAAGTGAGGTATCGCTCACGCTTTTACTATCAGATGTTGTTTCTGGATTAGTACAGTAAGAAAGAGTACTATAGCAACACCGGAATGTGTAAAACCGATGGTCCGGTGTCAGTTCTAACTCCAATGAAAGCCACTACCGATTTACCTTTTGTGATGTTAACTGATGCCCGTCAAATGAAAGAAAGTTGAGTTTTATTTGCATCCATTCCCAACAGTACTGAATGGGAGTGAAGTGTTCATCGGCATCATTCTCCAGTCAATTCTTTTTTCAAATGATCTTCAACCTTATGTGATCACGATCAACAGCTCTACGTGATGGCGGAACCATTTCGCATACGTTAAAGTTATAATGTATATCCTTACAGGGACAGGATGAAACTTCGAGATAATATTTTCTAGGACCTAAGTTATAGGTTATCGAAAGATATACAGAATGTCTTTACAATTCAATCAAAACACTCACATTCAAAGGAGGGCGTATGAAAAAATCCATACTGCTTCTAGGAGCCGCATTATTTATTTTATCAACACAACCTAGCCAGGGCGAAGTCTTCTTCACCGTGCGATTAGATAGCACGGGTACCGGGTTCAACACACCCGGCAAGGGAAGCGGGTATTGCGTACTCAGTGCAGATTTCAAAACACTCACCTACCGGTTCACTGTCAACAATCTTCAGGGAACAATTACGAATGCGCATTTTCATTTCCTGCCGACAAGCGGCGTCATCCATCAGATAACCTTCACAGGAAATACTTCTGCTGGAACGTGGACGAATTTACCGGATACGCTTTTAAAATATTTCTTCACCAAACAAATTTATGTCAATGTGCACACTTCCTTTGCAGGCGGCGGGGAGATTCGAGGTGTTACCAATCCGAGGCAGTCAGGATTCAAAGTCTCGATCGACAGCACCGGTGAAGGATCAAAATCATCCGCAATGGGAAGCGGTTACGTGCTCATCAGAACAGGCGGATCCGGAGCTTCACTGGATTACAGATTCACGTATGCAGGCTTGAGTGCTGCAAGGACAGGCTCTCATTTCCATGCATTACCAAGCGGTTCCGTAGTCCAACCGATAACATTTACCGATAGTACATCTGACGGAACATGGGCGAATGTTCCCGATAGTATTCTCACACTGATGCTTCGCGGTAAAACTTACGTCAATATACATTCCTCAGTAGCTCCTGGGGGTGAAATTCGCGGTACACCGACGCTGATCGGTGTGCTCGCTTCTTATGCAAAGATTCAGGGAACATCATCATCCGGCACAGGAACGGCCTGGGCTGTTTTAACGAATGATCTCTCGAGAATTCAATACAGTGTCACGTATGCCAGACTCGGAAGTGCATTTACCGGAGGTCACTTCCATACAAATGTGAATGGCAGTGTTGTTCGTCCGTTTGTTTTCGGAACAGGAAATACGACGACGGGTGAATGGACGGGACTGACCGATGTGAACATCCAGGATTATATTCAAAATCGATTGTATGCCAACATCCACAGCACTCTCCAACCCAGCGGAGAAATTAACGGTATCCTCCAGCAGAATGACGGCGTCTATACTGCGACGTTTGATGGAGCGCAAGCATCAACTTCCTCCTCTGCCCGCGGAACAGGGGTTGTATATATTCAGAACGATTCCGTAAAATATCTTTTCACGGTAGCGGGATTAAATGGTACTTATACGAACGCTCACATCCATGCATCTCCCAGCGGTTCTGTTCTCAAACCTACTCCACTTACTGCGGATAGTACAACGTCAGGAGTGTGGCTCCCGATTGCCGATAGTGCCCGCGGACTTCTTTATACCGGAAATCTGTATTTCAACGTGCACTCCACTGTAAATCCCGGCGGAGAAATTAGGGGCAACATCGGTGTCGGTACTCCGATTACTACAAACGTGGATCATGTATCTTCCAGTGTACCGACTGCATTCAGCCTGAAACAAAATTTCCCTAATCCGTTTAATCCGTCCACAACAATCGATTTCGACATGCCCTCAACATCGCACGTGTCCTTGAAGATTTACAATATGCTCGGGCAGGAAGTTGCGGTACTTGTGGATGAAGTTCGGCAGGCAGGAACTCAGCAGGTGACATTTGATGCAAAACGGTTTGCGAGTGGGGTCTATCTTTACAGACTTTCCAGCAACAATGGATTTGCAAAAACGATGAAAATGCTGCTACTGAAATAGACATCGGTACATTTTGATATTTACATCACGGCTTCTTGACGGCAAAGGGAGAACAGAGAAGCCGTGGTTTATATAAAAAGACATTCCTTTGGAATAACAAAAAATTGTTCCACCCGGACGTCGGTAACTAAAAGAAAGGGTGAAGATAAATTGATGACGGAAAGTTTATCATGCCTCATAGAGAGTATTTATGAGCGCCGGACGGTTTTATGATGTGTATATGTCTCATGTATAAACCCGGATTTATTTTTTTGACAGATAGTACCATGGCATTCCCAGTGTGCCTGCGTGTACGTGTAAATTGACCTCATCTTTTATTTGAATGTTTTCATACATTCTGCGTGACACAGATGTCTTTGTTTCTTCTTGAAGAGGACCGGTTGCCGGGATCCAGAGGAAATAGTCTGTCGACCGTCCGTGATATATTGTTTTGTTGGATACTGTGGTGTGGAACACTTGTGATACCGATTGATCATAAACGCAATTAATCGTCGCCAACACTCCAAAGGCATATACACCTGAAAGTGCAACACCAAAGAATAATTCGTTTGTTCTCTTGCGGATATTTTCTATGCGAAGCGCTATCGTCAGTCCGGCCAGCACTGCTATCACGGCTGAAAAAACGAAGAGCTCTTCATAGGAAACAAAATCAAATTCGACATTTGTTCTGACGATCAGTATAATCACAGGAAATAATAATGCGAGAAACACTGAGGGTTTTGGACTTTTCGGACGTTTTAAAAAATCCACCAATCCTTTTGCACGGACGAAATAAAACATCACTATCAATGGATAAGCAACACAGATCGTGTACGCAACAGTAGATAGTTTGGGATACAGCATCAAACCGGAAACAACAAACGCTCCACCGGTGAGTGCCCATACGGTCCATTTCACTTTCTTGAGGGATACTTTCCGTTCTTCTTCTGTCAAACCTAAGTCCGTATTTTCGAGAATCTTTTTCTCTTCTTCCCTTGCTTCCAATTCGTCCAGATCGACAAATTTTTCTGTAATGAACGATTGAATCTCTTGAAAATCATTAAATGTTTTTTGTATCGCTGCATCTTTCTTCGATTCATCCTTGAATACAAGACGCAGCGGCTGTTTTGCGGCAAGACGGTATCCTTTTATTTCGGAAAATAATATTTCTCTTGGTTGTCCGAATGTTCTGAGGACGAACCGGTCGTTTTCTATTCGTAAAAAACTTCTCAACACTTGAATGATTCGCGGGCCAACCACCACAGTCATCATGAGGACGAGGAACCCTACTGGCAGCACCATATCCCATAGCTTTACAGCGGAGGCTTTCCATACAACAGGAATCATTATTGCAAGAGGGATCAACATAACAGCGAAGAAGATAACAGCAAGCATTTTTGAGCCGCGGTACGTTTTTGGCAGTTCCATTCAAGCCTCTACAATCTTTTTTGAAAGAAGATGAAAAGGAAATGGTTAATTCTTGATCACACTTATTTGTTGTGTAGTGCCTTTTGCTTAATCATTGCTGCGAGTGCTGTAAAAAAACTTATTCTATCCGGTAAATACAAGATACAAGGGACTTTAACGATTTAACTATTCTTTGATTTTTTAATCATCAAATCACTCTTCATCTTTTCTCATTCTCCTTGCCCTCCCATTACAAATATTGTACATTATTGCCAAGAGGTTTTGCACCTGCCGTACCTGTTCCTTGTTAACAAAAATATAGGCTGTTCGATTTGTAATGAAATCTCACACACTACAAGAGAGTGGATGATGGATAAGAACATTGTTATACTCCTTTGGTTTCTCCCGCTCGCACTGAGCTTGCATGTCATTGAGGAATTCGCCTATCCGGGCGGATTGCGGCAGTGGATAAGAGCGTACAAACCGGGGAGACCGAAGAGCACGCTCTATTACTTTATTGCAAACGCTTCTATTCTTATCGGAGCGTACATCATCGCCTTCCGGGCTGTAGACATTTTTGGATTTCGCATTTATCTCGCACTTGTGGCTATTGTCGGCAGCAACGGCATATCGCATATCCGCGGCACACTGCAGAAAAAACAATTCTGCCCCGGCGTTTTCTCCAGTATGGTGTTGTATCTTCCTTTGACAGTTCTGAGTTTTTATTATTTCCTGGCGCAAGGGAAGGTTGATATTCTTTCAGCTGTTGTGTGTGCTTGTATCGGTGTGTTCATCGGATATTATGTTGGAGGAATAGATATAAGGAAGAAGGATATTGATCTCATTGCTTCCAATCGATGAACAGAAACATACGGCATTGAGGTACCAATCGTTTAATTATTGAAGAGGATTTTTATTATGAATACACGACCGATAGGTTTGGCATTCCTATGCATCTTTGTAGCAGTATCCGCGTCTGGCCAGACAAAGTTCGAAAAGGCTGTTCGTCTTTTCAATGACGGCAAGATTATACAGTCGAAGCCGCTGTTCCTCGACGTGACCAAAGAGGATCCGCGCAATGCAGAGGCTTATTACTATCTTGGCGAGCTCACGATAAACAGCGATTACGATGCGGCAATAGATTACCTGGAGAACGCAGTTAACCTGAATGGCACTGTTGCTAAATACCATTTCATGCTCGGCAACGCTTATGGCGTAAAAGCGCAGCGCGGCGGGATATTCGGTAAGATTGGCGCTGCTTCGAACTGCAAAGCGCAGTACTTCGCGGCGATTAACCTCGACGCGAAATTTACAGAAGCGAGGGTGAACATGATAGAGTTCTACCTGCAAGCACCGGGAATCGTTGGAGGCAGTGTGGAGAAGGCAGTGGCGGAAGCAGACACGATAAAGACTTATGACCCGTACGCAGGATATATCGCCGAGGCGAGGGTTCACGAGTATCAGAAGGACAAGGTGAAGCAGGAAGAATGTTACAGGAAGGCAATCTCGATAAACCCAAAAATTTTTATTGCATACAAGGCGCTCTGGCTCCTGTATATGAATGAGAACAATGTGAAACAGGCAGACGAAATTTTCAAGAAGGCTATAGTGTTGGTTACCAATATATCGGACATTTATTTCCAGGTGGGATTGTTTTACGTTGGGAAGAACGAGTTTGTCAAAGCACGTGAAATGTTTGAAGCGGCACTCAAGAAGGACCCCAAAAACTATGCTGTCTATTACCAATTCGGAAAAATGGATCTCCTTTCGGGCACTGACCTGCGCGAGGGTCTCTCTTACTTTGAAAAGTATATCCAGGCGCCTGAACTGAAGAACTCCCCCGGGCACGAATACACTTATTGGCGGATGGGGATGATATATGAGAAGCTCGGGAAAGCCGACTCCGCACGCATTGCTTACAAGAAATCTCTGGAACTCAGCCCGGATTTCGAGGACGCAAAGAAGGCTCTGGAAAAATTGTGAAGAAATTTTCTATTCACTCATGAATTGATTAAACCGGGCAATCGGTAGTTTGGTTTTTCAGGTCAACCGTCCCCTCTCGGCTCGATTAATTCTCATGTGAGAGGGGAATTTGCAGAGATATTTTTATATGCAAGGTTATGCGTCCCATCTTGCACAGGTGACCACAGGGTGTGTGATTGAATTCGATCAAAATATCTTGCTTTATGACACACCCCTTCCGCCAAAAAGACGGCGGACAAGAAATCCCCTCTCATCTCAATTAAGTTTTATCTGAGAGGGGACTTAAAAGACTTCTTTTCCACGAGTTATAACTATCCCAACGAAATTGTTTAGTAAAGAATCTTCTCGCCATGGCGAAGGAAAGACCGGTGATGGCGAATTCTGCGAAGCGATCGTCTTTTTCTTTGAAAGAATTTTCGCTACTTTCATTATCGAATAATTGAGAGCATTCCTATGAACAAGAAAAGAAAAAGTATCGAGAAGTTTGTAATCGGACTTATTCAGATGTCGGTCTCAAAAGATGTCGATAATAACCTTGCGAAAGCTATTGATCGTATTGGTGACGCGGCAAAAAAAGGAGCACAGGTTATTTGTCTGCCGGAATTATTCCGCACCCGGTATTTTTGTCAGCAGGAAGATGTGAAATCCTTCGATCTGGCAGAAACAATTCCCGGCCCCACCACAAAAGCGCTCAGCTCAATAGCCAGAAAAAATCGCGTCGTACTTATCGTTCCGGTTTTTGAACGAAGGTCGGCAGGTGTGTATTATAACAGTGCGGCAATCTTCGATACCGATGGCTCGTTGGTTGGCGTATATCGGAAGATGCATATTCCCGATGACCCTGCATATTATGAAAAATTTTATTTTACACCCGGCGATCTTGGATTTCAGGCGTTCAAGACAAAATATGGGCGCATCGGTACAATGATTTGCTGGGATCAATGGTATCCGGAGGGCGCACGAATTACCGGATTACTCGGTGCATCCGTGTTATTCTATCCAACAGCAATCGGCTGGCATCCAAACGAAAAAGATGCACAGGGCAAAGCACAACGCGATGCATGGCAAACAGTGCAGCGTGGTCATGCGATAGCGAACGGAATATATGTTGCAGCGGTAAACCGTATCGGACTGGAAAAACCGTCGCCTGATTCATCGGGTATAGAGTTTTGGGGAACTTCATTTATTGCCGATCCTCAGGGAGTGATCATAGCAGAAGCATCGGTCAACAAAGAGGAAATCCTCATTGCTACCGTGGATCTTAAACACCAGGAAGATATAAGGCGGAATTGGCCGTTTCTCCGTGACCGTCGCATCGATCAGTACGATGGTATCTTGCAAAGATTTCTCTCGGAAGAAGAATGGAAAAAGAAATGAACGGTGTGAATGAACCATCTCATTTTCGGATGCCTGCTGAATGGGAACATCATGACGCCACGTGGCTGTGCTGGCCGGCGAA